>Ga0307515_10005372_pt1 | contig 25977 bp, 14 predicted proteins | sample 17_EM_MG_FD_194513 | JGI IMG/M metagenome (GOLD analysis project Ga0307515, IMG submission 194513) | Populus trichocarpa ectomycorrhiza microbial communities from riparian zone in the Pacific Northwest, United States - 17_EM | ecosystem: Host-associated > Plants > Roots > Unclassified | place... | reverse complement strand
TATCTTCTACTCATCCAAAGCTTGACCCCACCAACGTACCGTAATTGGCGTACCGTTTGTTACTTTCACCTAAATATTGAAAATTTAATCCAAACACAAGAATACCTAACTTAACCTGAATCAAATACGTAGATATTTTTTTTTCATAGATACTTTAGCTCACATGTAACGGATAAAATACGAGTATTGTTCTAAAAAAAATATATTTTTTATTTTTGGATTATTTTAATACAAAAATTATTTTTTTAAAATTAATATTTTAATATATTTTAAACAAAAAAAAACTTTAAAAAACAGTTACTCCCGCTCCATGCGTGCCATATATTGACTTGAAAAAAACAAGCTACAGGGGAGCAAGCATCCCTGAGTCAAATGCCACAGAGAACCACAGAAAAACAAGTAATAATATTAAAGTATTTATGTACAAATCAAATTCAACAAGTAATTAGAAAAAGGGGTTTTATCTTCTAAGGGGCTAACTTTCAACGAACAACAATAAAGAATGATACATTAAAAGAAAGCAAGTTGATACGACAAAGGAAGAAATGGAGAGAAAAAAGAAAAGCGGTTTTGTGAAAGGGACAAAGAAACCACAGGAAGGTTAAGCAGTAATGACGGAGGGTGGTTTTCACGAATAGAGAGGGAGGCACCACCAGTAGTCTAATTATTTTTATTTTTTTTTGTCAAATTCATGCACCACATAAACCAAGAGCGAGGGAGGGAGGGAGGAAGGTGTAGGCAGGCAAGGCCATCTTCTCGTTCCTCATCTTGTATAAAAGGGTCTAGTTCTTCCCTCTTCTATCCATCCTCACTTGCCATTGCAAGCTCCTCCCCCTTGCTTTCTTGCTTGCGTTTTTTCTGTGTATTTTTACTGTCCAAGATTTGCCTTCCCTCGTCTTGTTGAAGGCTTTGTTGTTAATTAGCTACCTATACCATCTCCTTCAAGTAGTTTCAGCTTATATATATATATATATATATATTATATTATATATATATCGTGGCATTAAGCTCAAGGTAAAGATCCTCAACTTTCTCGAGCAAAGTATTCTGCTCATTTCTTCTGTGAATAAGATTGTGGTGAAATTTGTTCTTAAAAAGTTTTTTTTTCTTGGTTTAAAATATATTAAAATATTTTTTTATTATATATTTGTTTATTTTTAATATTAGAATATTAAAAATCAGAAAATAATACTAAAAAAATAATTTAATTTTTCTAGTACTAATATATTTTTGCAAAACACATCAAAATATAAACTACGGTACTCTCTAACTATACTAAATGTTTTGATTTTTGGCAGGAAATCTTAGCTGCTTCTAGTTATAACATGTTATTTGCGACTACTTTTCAAATGATATTTTCTTAAATTTTGATTTTTTTTATTAATATTAGATTGTTTTATTCGCTAGATGTCATATAAATAATTTTTTTTATTTTAATATATTTTTAAATAAAAATTATTTTAAAAAACCATCACTGCTACTAAATACAAAACTGAATTATTTTTCTAATTATCATTCGTAAATTGGGACCATGCAACAGCAAGTAACACTCACTCGCTCCTAAAAGTCTTTGGTTGATTATCAACGCCAGTAAAGCATCATTATCTTCATCATACTATGTTGTTCCCACCTACTGCCTGCAAGCTTTACTAGTGTCCCTACATTATAATCCCACTCCTAATTTCCATTTTTCACTGAACCGCCGCAGGCCACGTGTTTCTATTTCTTTATATTTATTTTAATACCTTAATATTAAAAATAAATTTTAAAAAATAATACAAAATTATTTAAATATGTTTCAAAATACAAAAACATTCCTTCGTGGCTGTATGTATTGTTTGGGATTGCAATATGGTTATTTTTAAAAATGTTTTTTTAGAAATATATTATTTTTTTATAATTTTTAAAAATTATTTTTAATATTATCATATTAAAATAATCTCAAAACAATTTAAAAACACAAAACCACAACTTAAAATATCTTTAATTTGGCTTGAGCCCCACGGGCTCCCTGACTGCTGCATTCATGGAGTATGAAGTATTTATATTTTTCTCCATTTATTTACTAGTAGCTGCATAAAACGGTTAATACCGTACAAATTAAATCACTTTATTATTTTTTATTATTTTATCTTAAAAAAAAGTGAAAGAAATTATAAGAATAGTTGGGAGGGTGATATATGTTATTTTTAAAAATATTTTTATTTAAAAATATATTTTAAATTTTTTAATATTAGTGTATTAAAATAAAAAAAAACATTAAAAAAAATGTTAATTTGAAGGGTTTTTTTAAATAAATTTAAAAAGTTTAAAAAACATGATTGACCCCTCATTCACGAAGAATGCCTAAAACAAGAAAAGATTACAGACTATGAGAAGATTGACCTTGGTGAACAGGGTGTTTCAGACTATTTTTATTCACAGGTTCTTTTTAAAAGTATAAAAAAACATTAAATTATTTTTTTATAGTTTTGATGTTTTATATAAAAAATATTATAATATATTTTTAAATAAAACATTATTTTAAAAAACACTCGGTAACTTTCCAAATACACACAAAATCTTATGAACTGTAAAACTTTAAAGATTTACCTCCTTCCTTTTCTTCTCAAGCTCTTTTCGCTATAAATTTTCAGCAAAGGCTAAGCCTTTGCATCATTCATTCCACTTCCTTCTCTGTTGCCTTTGTTGCGTTTGGTTAGTTAGTTTTCTTCCTTCTTCTGGTCTCACTGTGTTCCCAAGTTTTTTTTTTTTTTCCTTTCCTTTCTATCGATACCATCTTATAGTTTTTATTACAAGAAAACATTGAATTACAGTTTGGTCTTTTCTTCAGCAAAAATGTTTATTAGAAGAACTTGTGCAGATCATGAGTCTGTATAATGCTGAACCAGTACTGTTCATCATGATCCGATGAAAATGCAGAATAATGTTGTAAGAACTAAAAGCTGTTGTACCATGACCTCCAAAAATGAAAAGAAACCTATAATTTTGTCATGGTGCTGACAAAACTCTGCTGTGTTTTCAACGTTCAATGTCAAGAATTCAAGTTTAAATTCCCTTGTTATGTCTGAACTATTTATTTATCTATATTTGACTGAATCAAGCTTTAAATATTCCACAAGGAGAATTTTCTCTCTTCTCTCTTTACTTTTGATGATTGATGTGTTTTGCTTCTTGCCGAATAATTTTCTCTGATTTCTTCTTGTTGCATGAGAGCTTTCTGCTTTCATCAGCAAGGTTTTTAGGAATAACCCCTTATTGGTATTTTGCACTTCCAACGTTATTCCTGCTAGCTACAAATAATATGTTCTGCTTTCTTTTATTCCTTTTGTTATGGAAACCTATTGAATTCCTTAGTCACTGGTTGATTTTTATTTTTTATGTTAATTGTTTTCTAGCATTATTTAAGATATGTAATCGTAGTTCAACCATTCACTCTTCACCCAAGTATTAATTTTTTTTTTGAAGTATGGTGGGTGAGGTGAGAGGTAGGTTTGGAAATTTCTAGTCTTCTAGAATAATGTGGTTTTTCCTCTGTTGTTCTTGACTTTATTCATGTTGATTACCAGCTATTATAATCCTTACAAATAGTTGAGAGTTCTTGCTGGTTTTTTATTCTTGTATCTGTTATTACTACCTAGTACTTAAAACTTGATTTCTGTTTTTCTTAAGGAGCTATGTCTGTACTTACTCGTGTCCAAAGCATTCGTGAACGTTTGGATGAGACCCTCAAGACTCATCGCAACGAGATTGTTGCCTTACTGACCAGGTAACCATGCTCTCTTTTTTGGTTTTGATTTATGGAGTGGTGTAAAGAGGGTCATGCTTACATTTTTGGTGCAGCTTGTTAAGGATGTAGATTTATTACAGCATATTTTGGACAATTTGTGTTACAGGATTGAAGGCAAGGGAAAAGGAATTCTTCAACACCACCAGATTATTGCTGAGTTTGAAGCAATCCCTGAAGCGATCAGGAAGATATTGGCGGGTGGTGCTTTTTCTGAAGTTCTCAGATCCACACAGGTGACTCCCTTGATCACACATGCATTTTTTTTCCTGTTATATCCTAAGTTTTGGGAATTTTCTCTAACTGTTTTTTTTTTTTTTTTATTCTGTTGTTTTAGGAAGCAATTGTTTTGCCTCCATGGGTTGCCCTTGCTGTGCGCCCAAGGCCTGGTGTCTGGGAGTACGTCAGAGTGAATGTCCAAGCACTTGTTGTTGAGGAGTTGCGTGTTGCTGAGTATCTTCATTTCAAGGAGGAACTTGTTGATGGAGGGTAAGTCAGAGTATTGATTAGACGCTAGCTTTTAATTGAGTTCTCTCAATTTCTTGTTCTGTACGTGTATGCTTTGATTTTGACAATGTTAGTCGATCTGATTATGCAGCTCCAATGGCAACTTCGTGCTTGAATTGGACTTTGAACCATTCAGTGCATCTTTCCCTCGCCCAACTCTTTCGAAGTACATTGGTAACGGTGTTGAGTTCCTCAACCGCCACCTTTCAGCTAAGTTGTTCCATGACAAGGAAAGCCTGCACCCCCTGCTTGCATTTCTCAAGGTGCACTGTCACAAGGGGAAGGTATGCTTGATACAGTATCCAAGTTCCAGGATTTAAAGTAACTCCTAGGATAACTTGCACAAATGAAAACTTAAACTCCAAGATCTTAATTTGCTCGGATCAAACTTTAGGATATAAGCAACTGATGGTTTTACTAGAATCTTGTAATGTCTGATAATCATGTCTAGAATCTGTAATTTAAGCAAGGATAGCTTACTGCGGAATTAGATCCTGTAAAACCTGATAACATTTTGTATATTCTTGTGCAGAATATGATGCTGAATGACAGAATTCATAACCTAGACTCTCTGCAATATGTTCTGAGGAAGGCCGAGGAATATCTGTCTTCTCTGAAACCTGAGACTCCATACTCTCAATTCGAACACAAGTTCCAGGAGATCGGCTTAGAGAGAGGATGGGGCAATACTGCTGAGCGTGTTCTTCAGATGATTCAACTTCTTTTGGATCTTCTTGAGGCACCAGATCCCTGCACTCTTGAAACTTTCCTTGGCAGAATTCCTATGGTCTTCAATGTTGTGATCATGTCCCCTCATGGATACTTCGCCCAAGACAATGTTTTGGGGTATCCTGATACCGGAGGCCAGGTTAATTCACAAGCCTAGTCTAATCTTTATCTTCGTGCATACTCTAATGAAAACTTACCTGATCTGGCTTGCATATTACTTTCTACTAGGTTGTTTACATTTTGGATCAAGTTCGTGCCTTGGAGAGTGAAATGCTTCTGCGTATCAAGCAGCAAGGACTTGATATCACCCCCCGAATTCTCATTGTAAGTTTAATTTCCAAGCTTTAGGAAGTATTTTAACAGTTTTTCCTTTGTATAAAATGTTATTACATTCTTTGGTGCTTAATCTGTCTTTTTTTTCCGTGTTTGCAGATTACTCGACTGCTCCCTGATGCAGTAGGAACCACTTGTGGACAACGTCTGGAGAAAGTCTATGGATCGGAGCATTGTGATATTCTTCGAGTTCCCTTCAGAGATGAAAAGGGAATGGTCCGGAAATGGATCTCTCGCTTTGAAGTTTGGCCATACCTAGAAACTTACACTGAGGTATTATTTCCTTATTGTTTCCCCAAAGTAATCCGTTCTCAAAGTCTTACTACATTTATCTTCATGTGCTAAGATGATATCTTGTTTTTTTCAGGATGTTGCTGCTGAAATTGCTAAGGAGTTGCAGGGAAAGCCTGATCTGATCATTGGAAATTACAGTGATGGAAACGTTGTTGCCTCCTTGCTAGCACACAAATTAGGTGTTACAGAGGTTTGCCCTGATCTTTTCTTGTTTTTTGCAGCGTTTTTTCTTCATCCTGTAGCATAACAAATTAACAATTCTCTTTGTTTTTGCTATGTTTTCTGCAGTGCACTATTGCACATGCTCTAGAAAAAACAAAGTACCCAGATTCAGATATTTACTGGAAGAAGTTTGATGAAAAGTACCACTTTTCATGCCAGTTTACAGCTGATCTTTTTGCCATGAACCATACAGATTTCATCATCACCAGCACATTCCAAGAGATTGCTGGAAGGTGATATGATGTCTCCCCTGATTATTATTATCGTGAACGATTCTTCGATTGCATCTAACATGTACTGTTCCACTATTTCAGCAAGGATACTGTTGGACAGTACGAGAGCCACACTGCTTTCACTCTCCCTGGCCTCTACAGAGTTGTTCATGGTATCGATGTATTTGATCCCAAATTCAACATTGTATCCCCTGGTGCTGACGAGAGCATATACTTCCCTTACACTGAGAAGAAACTTAGGTTGACTTCTTTCCATGAAGAAATTGAAGAACTTCTTTACAGCTCCGTTGAGAACGACGAGCACTTGTAAGTTTCTATCTCTTTTACTTTCCACATAAATTTCTTATGTAGTTCTTGGAAAAGTTCCTGGATAAAGAAGAGATGCAATAACTCATCACTTATTTTTATCGTTCAACAGATGTGTGCTAAAAGACCGCAACAAGCCAATTCTATTCACCATGGCGAGGCTGGACAGAGTTAAGAATTTAACTGGTCTTGTAGAATGGTATGGAAAGAATACCAAGCTGCGCGAATTAGCTAATCTTGTTGTAGTTGGTGGTGATAGAAGAAAGGAGTCTAAAGATATAGAAGAGCAAGCTGAGATGAAGAAAATGTACAGTCATATAGAGAAATACAAATTGAATGGCCAGTTCAGATGGATTTCTTCTCAGATGAACCGCGTGAGGAATGGAGAGCTCTACCGTTACATTTGTGATACCAAGGGAGCTTTCGTGCAGCCTGCTTTGTATGAGGCTTTTGGATTGACTGTTGTTGAGGCCATGACATGTGGTTTGCCAACCTTTGCTACTTGCAATGGTGGTCCTGCTGAGATCATTGTGCATGGAAAATCCGGATTCCATATTGATCCTTACCATGGAGTACAGGCTGCTGAACTCCTTGTTGACTTCTTTGAGAAGTGCAAGGCTGATCCCAGTTACTGGGACAAAATCTCCCAGGGAGGCCTGCAGCGAATCCAAGAGAAGTAAGCTCACCACCACCTTCACTCTACAACTCTGTTTCCAAGCTGTTATAATGAAGTTTTGCTAAATTGTCTCTCGTTACTTGCTTTTTCAGGTATACCTGGAAAATTTACTCTCAAAGGCTCCTGACTCTCACAGGAGTTTATGGCTTCTGGAAGCATGTTTCCAACCTTGATCATCGTGAGAGCCGTCGCTATCTGGAAATGTTCTATGCACTCAAATATCGCAAATTGGTAAGATTATTCTCCAATCTCCAGGGTGTGCAAGCATTTATGATTTACCATTCGCTCCTGCAGAGGTTTATTTGATGATACTGATGAATATTCTTTCATTACCTTTCAGGCTGATTCTGTTCCTTTGACTATCGAGTAAATGGAGCTGGAGAAATCAAGGAAACATGGGTTGGTTTGAGTCGGGTTCCGGGTCCAGAATAATGGTGTCATTTCACGATAGTGATTGGACAAGAAAGGCTTTGATCTTCTTTTTGTTTTTTTGTTTTTCCTTTCTGTGTGTATCTTTTTTGTCTTTCCTTTTCTTTTCATCATGCTGCCTCTTGAATTTCAGTAAAGATTGTGTCTTTTGAGTTCATCATCCCCTCTATCCATTTCTTGCAAATTCTCTGTCTCTTGAGATTGGAAATCATGGGAAATGATCCAGCATCAATTCATGTATTTCTCCTCAATACTCGAGATTGGAAGTTGATGGCTATTCTTCATCATTATATAAAGACAAAAATAAGTTTGGCCTGTGGTTTGCCTAACTCCGCGCTGTTCTCTACAAATCCTCGAGGGCTCAAAGGAATGACTAGGACCTAATATGGCTAAATTTAATTTTTTTTAAATAAAAAATATATTTTTTAATTTATTTTCAAATAAAAAATACTTTGAAAAATAATTAAAATTATTTTTTAAATAATATTTTTATTTAAAAAATTATATTTTCAATTTGTTTCCGATAGTAATATGATTTTTTTTAGAAGGTATAAATAGAAAATGCGTTTCTTGTTATCTCAAGATATAATTGTATTGTCAAAAACAATTTAAAAAAGAAGTCGAGTGAATTCTTTTCAGCTGTTTTCTGCTGAGAATATTTAAATCTAAAATCTATTTGCCATTTTCTTTTCCTTTGAAATGATCACAAAGACATTCTTTCCAATAGATGGAAACCAGTTTCATCAAGTGCTGAAGCCTGCAGGGCCAGAGACTGTTGAGCAACAATAGATCATGAACCAAAAAATTATCATGTATTAATAATGATGTCAAATTTTTTTGCAAAGAACTATATTAATCACAATCCACAAACGGTAACAAACCCCTCTACCTGTTTATTGATGACGCCCTCAGGGTAGAAGTCAAAACTTTTATATACAAGCTACTTAGAAAAATGCATTGCTTTTTACCTTTCGAGATTTACAGACCGTACGCCGTATACAGCAATGCCTCCTGCCTTTTGTGTTCTCTTTTTCATGGGCAGTGGATACTGGGTGGTCCGCCATTGCTACTCGGTTTAGTGGTATTTATTTATAAACAACATGAGAGCCGGGCCTTATTTGCTCTTCCGCATGCTGGCTAGCATGTCTCCGTTTCCTTTCTCCACCACCACCTTTTTATCTTCTTTCAAACGATCTTATCGTTCTGGAACGCAAATCACAAATGTGGGGACTAGCACTACCCCATATCTGCTCTTGCTCTATTAACAAATTTCGCTATTCATCCCTGCGTGGCCCTTCCCAAGCTCTTCTCTTCTAGAGGTTGCCATGGATAGAGAAATATGGCCATCAATAAAGAGAATGCAAGACCAATTGCCCCACTGAAAGGTTGTAGTGGATGAGTCCCAGTTACCCAAACAGGATAATTGGGCTTATAGGTCAAAAGGCCTCCTGTTTGTAAAACAAAACTAGAAGCCATTATCCCCGTCCTCAACCCGATTGGAATGGACAGGCTGCCTTTGCTTCTTTGCCGAAACCCTGCAAGAGCCAAGGAAAAAAGCCAAAGCCCTGGCACTGCCCAGACAGACCTGAAAAAACAAAATTGGAGAAAGATTCTCACGTGACTGGCAATGACCATCTGACTTTGAGATTTAAATTCCTATATCTGTAGAAATAAAAATTTTAAGAAAATTGTGTCTACAATGTCAAAAATTGATGATCATGCAAGAAGGAACTTTTTCAAAGGAACATCTTCCTTTCAATAACAATTCTTGTCGCGAGTATTGGCTAGCATCATCGTTGGTAAAATCACTTGATGCAATACAACGGTGATTTGGGATCAAATATTGCCTTACAACAAGGATGGGAGGGATTAGAAAAGATACAAATGTTGTTTGAGAGTGTGGTAACGGTTGCTTTTCAAAATGTTTTTCACTTGAAAATACATCAAAATAATATTTTTTTTATTTTTTAAAAATAATTTTTGACACCAGCACATCAAAATGATCTGGAACACTAAAAAATATTAATTTGAAGTAAGGAAAAAAATAAAAAAATTTTAAATTTTTTTTAAAATACTTTTGAAACGCAAAAAAAAAAGGGTCTATGTGGTGTAGTGTGCTTGAGGTGTGTTTTAGTGAAACCAATCATTCACCATAAAATAACAGGATGAAAAAAGCTAGGGTGGGAGAGCTAGAAGAGAAGAATATGGCGATAATATCCCAGACGGAAAAGGAACTTTGATATTCTCTAAATGGTAATAAATAATATACCTCTGGAAAAGAGAGAATGCCAGTCCTGAAATAATAATTGCTTGATGATAGCCAACATCTGCTTCAATTTCTTCAGGCAACCATGACCTGAAAAGTAATTCTTCAACCAGCACAATGCCTGTTGCCGTTATAATTCCTCGACCAGCTAGCATAATCATTTGCACATACATTTTGAGCCATGTCATGGCATCTAAGGAAGATGAAGGAATGCCTGAAGGCCAAGAGAAACTCACACAACCCAGTAAAGCATTTAGGGACTGTATTGATGCAACAAGCAGGACTCCTCCAATCAAGCCCCACAAATATTTTTGGATCTGCAAGCAATAGCCAAAACATTATGAGATCACTTTTTTCTAATTTAAATGGTTCCAAAAGAATATTAATCTGTATTCATCTGTTTCCAGGACCTCAACTTTGCCAGAATTCTAAAGGAAAGGAATATGATACCAAAACACTTCCGTCACGAAACTGGGGATGCACAAATTAGTCATTGATGAATAGTGAAACTGATGAAGAGCATGTATCAGAAAAGCACACGATACCGAAAAGACAACATGGTAGTGGATTTTGTGAAAAGAAGCAATAATTAACGGCAACTTGAAAGGAGAAGAAATAAAAACGAAGGGTAAAATGAGCTGAAATCTTTCTTGATGAGTTGTCCATTGTGCAATCAGGAGACAACAAACTTGTAAATACTTTTTTTTGCACAGTTGGGAAAGACATAGCTAAAAGTTTATCCCTGGCATAAAAACCTAGAGCCAATATGGCACACAGTTAATTTACAACCATACCTTAGGCAATGCAGTCAAATCTAACCCGTATTGCTCTAGTGGATCTTCATATCCACGTATTCTTCTGCCCCATAACGTAACAAGTATCATAATAGCAGTATAGAGGCCAACAATGCAAACAAACTCAGCAAATCTGGAGGGGTTGCTTGTTGTCCAGCTCAGTACAAGAGTGGGAAGCAATGGAACAATGATCGGTGACCAAAGAACAAGCACCATGCCAGCAAACCCAAGAACCCTTAACAAAGAAAGCACGAGGAGAAAAGATTCAGTAAAAACAATCTTGCTCACTAACATGATTAGCAACACAAAAATACAATTCATTAAACTTGTCAACTAATTTAATATGCTAACCAAGCAATCTGTTAAAACAAAAAATATTCAACATGTGACCAATTCATCAACTATTTTATCAACCAGTGATAAAAAACAAAACATTGATAATAAAACTAGAAATTTTTTCAAAGACTTCCTCCTCGAGCATAAACAATTAGAAAAGGCTTAATACGCTCCATGGGAAAATCCCAGTGAACAAAAACCGTTGAGTAAAACTTTCAACCTAAAACTCTAACCACTCTACTAAACATAACATAACTCAGAATATTTATGAAATTTCTACCTTAAAGGGAATTAACCCCTTCTATCAAACCTAACACAAGTCTGAAGATTACTTTGCAAAATTATATAAACTCTTTGCCAAAGATTTTTTAATACATAGGTTCAATTTGCCAGAGATTTTAATAAAGTCGGCAACAACAACATTCACCTCTTATGATGTTCAGTTATTAAATTAACATTATGTTATTTCAACACAAATTCCTAAAGGGAAAGGTCGAAGGAAAAAAAAAGAGAGGACAAACAGCAGACAAGGATGTTTAGAAAACTAGCTTACCTCTGGTACAAGGGGCGTTCAGCTATATGCAGAAACATAATCAGTTTGTCTGTCAGACTCATAGCACCACGTATACCACCCCAAAGCAAAGCAATTTTACCAACTAGCTTCAACATGCCACCCTTTTGTCCCAAGTCAGCTAACATTGCAACCAGCCTATTGACATTGAAACATTCATATGAACTTCAGGAATATAGATATACCGGTATGTCTGTTCACCGGACTAATATGTATAGGATATAATTATAATACCTTTCTTGATCTACTCCACCATCTTCCCTCGTAGGAACCACCGGACCAGCAACGGACATGGCCTTCTCAGCAAGGCTCGTAACAATGTTCGGGTTTTTTTCAGACTCCGTTACCTCCAGCTTTTCAGCTGGCTTTAGAAGATTTCCTCTTTCCTTCAAGAACTTGGATGAACTTTCCCCACCTTCCTTGGAATTGCTTGGATCCTTAACAGTTAAATGTAACAATAGGCATCAAGAAGTTTGCAAATATCCAAAATAAAACAGAGAAGGGAAAAAAGAGAGAGAAACACAGTTGATATAAACAATGACAGGTAGTTCCTGGATGCTCCTTTACATGCAACCGACGATACTATTTAGGTTTTGAGCTTAGGTGCAGCTTCCAAAGTGGAATTACTATCTGCTATCACTCTTTGTACTTTGTTCTTGACATCTACTGTCCTGGTACTCTTTCGGGTGCTTTTATTATATCCAAAATTTTAATATTAATCTCATTGAGGATGTTACAAACACTCAGTTATTTGGGCACACACCATAAATACCCTGAACCCTAGAAAGAAAGCTGCATATAGAAGGAATATAATAGTGTCTTGAAAACAAAAGTGCTGTATCTCTCTGTCTCTCTGTTTCCACATTCTCAGAAAGAGGACAGCAATCTAAACTTCTGGGTGCTTGAAAAAGAAAACAAGAAAATTTCAAACAGGAGCATGCCATTTAGATCAACAAAGATATATTTGAAGAACAGAGATATTGAAAGTCAGTGTTTTGACCAGTCTTCATTTCATAAAAATAAGATGTTAAAGATATAAATTCAAAGAGCTATTTGAAAATTATACAAGGAATCTCAAATAGATTAACTGTTACCTGCTGCTGAACTAGTAAAGCAGACGCTCCCAAGGCAGCTGTAACAGCACCAACCATCACTCTATCATTGTTTATAGTTTTCAATGTTGCTTCTTCTCCTTCTCTAGTTATTGAACTGTTGAAACTTGTTCTATGACCACTTTTGGTTGTAAGCTCATGATCCATCTCCTTTATGCAGACCTTGTCTTGACTTTTCTGCCCATGATTTTGGGTTTGACCTGAGGATTTTATGTCATTCTCGTTCCTTGTAGCTACATTAAAATATTTTCTCAAAGCAGCTAAGCTAGACCCTATAATGACACCAACTGGCAGTAATCTTCTCAGATAATTTGTTCTAAGAACAGAAGATGAAATGGCCTTGACAATATGCTCTCCATGAACAGTACCAACTTTTTCTTCAGCACCTTCAATTCTATGATATTTACCTTTCAAGCACCAAGTATGATCCTTGTTACGTACAATGGCCAGAGACACAGCATCTGCTACTAGCTCAAGATCTCTAGCAAAATAGGATTTCATTTCTTTCTTGCTAGCTGCACCTAGTTTGCGACCAACTTCAATCCTCAAAGCATCCAAAACAACAATTTTCACAAACTCTATTAACTCATCTAATATACCATCATCATTTTCAGTAAAAATTTCCATTGTGCTATATTCTTCAACAGGTTCCTGTTGCTTTTCAGTATCTAATACTACATATGATGGTTCAATATAACTTTCTCCATCATTCTCTTTTCCAGAGGAGTGGACCTGAACCTTTATGCCAGCATCATTACTGGTGGTAACACCTCCTATAGATTCTCCAGTGATTCCTGGCTGCTCTAGGAGCTTCCATTTACCTTCTTCTGGAAAATAGTCAAGCAACAGAGCAGTGGTTGTATCTAGATCAAGTGGCTTGCTATTTGGAATCTTTGAAAGAAGATATCTGTGGAAATATTTGTTCTGTACAAAGTCTCCATATGGATTTGCAGTTACGTACAATGGAATGCTATTTACATGTCCATCATAGCCAGCCAAATGCTTGCCACTAACTAATTGATCCTTCTTTTGTTCTTCCTTAATTTCATAGTTGCTCGCAATATCTCCCTGAGAACCCCTAGTACCATTCCCACTAAACAAAATGGGATCCTCAGTGAGTTCCTCCTCTACCAATCCACTACTTGCAACATTCTGTTGGTTGCCACCACTTTCATGGAGCTTATGTACAGGAGGATGCTGTAATGTGTCTGACTGCTTGCCTGAGTGATTAGCGTTTTCCAGTTTCTTAGGCTTGGAATCAACTAACTCACCCTCAACCTCATTTTTATTCTTGATTTTGTTTTCATGGTCTGTTTCCTCTTCCAACTGAGAAATCATGCTTTCTAGCACACCAAAAACACTGTTAACAGCCACTTGAGTAGAATCATCCATCCCTGTTAAGGCATCTAATGCTTGAGTAACGCTGAAAGTAGGGGGATTAGAATCAGATGTGGGAGGCTTATTTTGATCATGAGCAGGTTGCATGGTTTTGTTTTCCCTCTTCTGATCACCATTTCCAACCCTTTCAATTGCTTCTGAGTCAGTAGCAGATACTGCAGGTGGAAGAGGTTCTTCTGTCATATTGGCTGAAACTATCCCATTTTGATCAGCTGATGAATCTGCAGTTTTCTCTTCATTTTTCTGATCATCATTTCCACCCCTTTCAATTGTTTGAGAGTCAGTGGCAGATACTGCAGGTAGAAGAGGTTCTTCTGTCATTTTGGCTGAAACTATCCCATTTTGATCAGCTGATGAATCTGCAGTTTTCTCTTCATTCTTCTGAGTGCTATTCTCCCCTTTTGCTTCTACTTGAGGTGATCCACCACCCTGTTCAACTTTGGATTCATCAACAATTGCTTCTTCCGTGCTACTAGCCTTCTCAGAATGGCTGGTGATGTTAGGGTTACTGCTGGTTTCCAATCCCTTCTCACTACTGTCAGAGTGAGATGCAGCTTTTTCTTTGATAAACTCATCACTCTCATTCTTATGTCCCGACTCATTTGGTTCCTTCCTGTCAGACCCAGATGGATCACCTTGTTGACTGCTCATTACCTGAGACTGACTTGTTTCAATAGATTTTTGTATATTCTTCGAAGAGTGAAGCTCCTGTTCAGGTGCAGCACCAGACTTCTCTGTCCCAGGATGATTGTTAACAGATCCATCTGTCAAATCCTCAGCCCTTTCCATCTGATCTGGAGAATGTGGATCTTTAGATGTGACTTCTGCACTTGATACTTCTCTGACTTTTTCCTGTATCTTTGTTTTAGGAACATTAGGAACCTCACCAATGCTCAGTAGTCCATTAGCATTTAAGTTACTGTGTTGAGCTTGCAGAATTCCAGATACAGAAGTCGTAAGCTTTCCAACAACCTCTTCTGGTACAGCATCTTGCAAAGCTTTAATAAGTGTCTCTCCCTGACCCACAGCAGTCAAAACCTGGACAAGCACCAGATCAATGTTATAAAATACCCTAGATATGTGCCGTAAAATATTTAAATCAAGGGAATAAATTGTAGGATTCTGTGCCTGAAAAAACAGCGTGCACAATTTAACATAAATAGGAGTCATTAAGGACATCTGCCGAAGAGGAAAGGGTAAAAGCACTGCCAGCTATTATGAAGATAAAAGTATACACAATCAACTAGCTTATATGATATATTAGAGGACAGGCCCATGTCTGTATGAAATGCGAACGAACTCCAGTAACATAATAAATATTCTGGCTGCTTTTTTTCTTCTTTCCATCTTTTTTTCATAATGATAGTTAGAAGCTGTGGTTTTCTTATAAAATAGGCATGTCTATGGGAAGCCATCTCACAATAAATATTGTCATACAAAAGGAAAGCAATTTAACAGATGATTTTCATTTTCATCTCTCCACTAAGACACTACTTTCAAAAATGTTGAGAAGATATTGGAATTTCTAGCGAGAATGAAATAAGAAGCAAACAACATTTTAGATTATTTTAAAAGGAACTTATGATCCAATGTACACCTAACATTATAAAGAGTACAAGTAAAACAGAATGCAGTTTCCACAGTCCACACAATGATAAAAGAGGTGAAATTCCAGAATTATGCATCTTTCTATACTTGTTTCAGATACACACGTCTCCTTGAAACGGTAACTGGCATGCTTAAACCTCGGCAAAATTAGCAAGAATTGCTTCTGAGCATTACCTTCTTCTTTTTTTCTTTGGTCAGAGTATCAGGCATCATCACATCAAGCATATTCATAACCACCTGAGCTGTTGGCAGCACTTGACCATTTTCAATATCTACAGAATCTGCAGAATCCTGTTCTATCAATTCAGCATCAACAGATCTTCTCTGCTGCACTGCATCATTTTCCACTCCTTGCAGTTCTTCATCGAGTTTTAAATCTCTTTGGGAATCTTTTCTGGATCTTGATTGGATATCTTGAAGTATCTTGTTTATAGGTTCTATGGTGTACCCACTAGTGTCAGTTGGGGAAAGACTTGAGAGATTATTAAGTTCAACTCGTTTATCTCTGCTTTCCACAAGAGTTAGGCCTTTTGAGGGGTTGATGTTAACGTCTACATCTTTCAGAAGTGGATGACGACCCTTCAAAAGTCCAAGCTCCACAGCTATAAGCCACTACATTTGACATGAATACTGGTAATAATTAGCTTGCAAGAAGCACAATTAAATTCCATCAAATCATTCAATCAAAATAAAAAGAAAAATGATTTTGGCATAGGTTTATTAACAATACCCATCATAGACACCACAGGTTACAGAGTATCAGTTCAAGTTCTAGCATGATTACTGCCACCAAGAATGCAAGAAACTGGTACAGTACTCACTACTCATTAGAAACAAAAGGAGCAGATGAAATATACAGTACACCCTAACCATCTGAATCGCCAAGACAAAAAAAGGTTTTAGAAGAACATCAACATAAGTTCCAATTGGTTAATCATAAGGAGTTAATTCTAACAACATAAAGTTGACAGATCAACTTCATGGCTACAATCTACAAAATTAGGCTAATATATGAGAGGGTTTCAAACTCTACAAATGAATCTTCTGTTTTGAAGAAGAGTGAAGATAATAAATCACCTCAATTGTAAGATTCTGGCACCATGATACAGCAGCTCTGCCACTTTCTACAGCACTAGATGGCACACAAGAACATAAAAGGAGGCTTGTAAATGGATTTTCAGCAATCAAACTGTGTGGAATGGAGAACGGCGGCACTGTCCCATCATCACTCTGATATTTTGACAGAATTGTTGCTGGTTAGACTTTTAATGAGAAACATGCAAAGGAATTTCAAAGAAGCATGATATTTAAGTACAAAATATGCACCTGGATAAAAAGAACTGGAATCTTGACATTCCCAACCATGCCTCGTGTGCTAGATTTTGAATAGAAGTCTTCTATTTCCTCAAAGCCATAAGATACCATAGATATTGCTTTTTCAAAATCACGAACAGATTTTGACACTAAAGCATTTTCCACATCAAACCCCTTTGCTCTTCCTTGAAAAATTTCCTACAAAATTCTTTACAATTTAAGTCTACGTATCATCACAAGGATAGACCTAAATACTAAACAGTTCATCTGTTCAAGCATTTCATATCATGCATAGCATTTCTCTTAAGTTACAAATTTTCTATTCTTACAGATGAAGGATGCAATCCATTTGCATTCTTCAAAACAATAAATAAAAAATTAAATAATAATAATAATAATTCAGAGAAATCATCAACCTTGTTAGATTGCAGAATATCTATCAGTCCACCAGTGAGCTTCTGATCCAATGCCACGTGATAAGGAGAGCACCTCGTGGCCTCCTCTAAGTCAAAAGGATTGTTAATGCACGTGGCGGCAGTGAGAGGTGTACACTCCCCAACTTCAGCCAAATATTTTGTCAACATATTCGCACCATATCCCCATCCAACACCCATTAGTGTCGTCCATGGCCTTGCCTTGCTGATGAACTGTATAGCTGTGGAGATATCATCGCTGTCAGCAGCTGTAAATAACCTACATAAATGAAGTAGTTAAGAAGCCCTGTTTTCAGCTTCTTTTCGCAACAAAAATTCAAAAGAAACCTGAAACACATAACTTTCTTATCCACGAATCTCATAGTAAATCCTTTCTATTCCATTACCAGCACGCATTTCCCCATAAGATCACATCAATCATCCAAATATCAGTGCTAATCACACACGGTCCAGCTATAACTAACAATTCATGTTCCTCAATGTTCATTTACTTCTAAAGATGTTATTATCAAGCAAAAATAAACAACACTTAGCACTAAAAGCTTCACACTATACACACCACCAGAAATGAAGCAGTCAAATTCAACATAGAAAAAAGAAAATACCTTGCCGTAGTAATTGGTGAAGCAGCACATCCTCTAGGATTCATAACGACAGGGAAAAAGCCGCGCTTAAGAGCATCAACGACAAAAAACCTAACATTGTCTTCCGAACTGCCTTTGGCAGTGCCAGGAACAAGTAACAAAGTAGTATCCAATCCATGTTCTTCTTCCAACTCCAAATCCGCCGGCCAATCAAGCGAAATAACACCACCATCCTCCGTATTAACACACACTCTTTGAAACTCCAATTTCAATCCCTCACTACTCTCTCTCCCCACCCCAATTTTCCCGCTATTTAACCTAACAAAATGCCTGTCCTCTTTAACTAACTTATCGTTCACATTTTCTATAAACTCGCTCCCTTCGAACGATATTGAAGGGCAGCGTAAAATTACAAAACGGTTAAACGGCGTCGGGCTAGAAAAAAGAATCCACTCGCCGATGTTTGAGGATTTTGAAAATTTGTTTGATTGAGAGAGATAGAGAGTTAAGCCTGAAGCGAGGCCTAAAGCAGGAGCCAAGATATCGGGAGTGTTTGGTGACGGGAATTGTGATAGAAGGTTCTTGAAAGGTTCTAGGAAGTTGCTGCTGCTGCTACATGGTTTAAGACGGCGTCGTTTGTAAGAACGGAATTGGTAAGGGTTTTTAGGGGAGAAAAAGGGGTGTGGATTTAGGAGCTGTGGTTTAAGGTGGTGGAGATTGGTGTTCATTAAGGAGGGAGGAGAAGTTTTCAATTTTGGATAAGGAAAGAGGTGGTAGAAAGTGCAGGAAGGATCAGGAGGAGGAAGAGGAGCTTTTCGTTTTTGTATTCGTATTTGAAATGAAGTGAAAGGTGACTGATCCTATTTGCAATTTTGTTTTTTTTAAAAAAACACTTTTCTAGCTATGTAAAAAGAAATTAATTTAAAATAAAGAAATTAATTTTTTACAAAATTATTTTTCAATATATATATATATAATGGTTTGTGTTTTTATTGGGATGGGAGATGGAACAAAATTTCAGACCGCCAATTAATAATTAAATCCCGCGGCTAGATTTGATCAGTTTTTTTATTGGGCTGTATAGTTATTTTAACTTCAAATGTTATTTGGGCCTGAAGGTAGGCAGCCCACATTGAGCCTATAACATTTGTGCCTGCTCTATGTCGGTGTTGCATGACCAAAAAGGAGTTTTGATTAGCGTAGTTTGATTTATGGATGAGTTTCAAAAGCTATTTTATTAAAAAAAAAAAAAGGGGCATGTGATGTGAGTTTTCGACAATGATGATGTTTGAACTTTGAAATTAACAGTTACTTGTCTCTTCAATTCAAGTTGATTGAGAAGATAATAAATGCAACTTGGTGATAAATTTAAATTTAACAAGTCTAAAACCCTTCTAAAAAGCCTAAAAAATCCTAATGAACGTAGGCTACCATGCTTAAACCTAACATGCTGCAAGGAGGGATGAGCTCAGGGTGCATGAGTTCATGCATGGTAGTCTAAATCTATGTTGGGTGTATTGCCCATCACATTATGGGCTTGAGCTGTTACGTCCGAGTCCAACATGCTTGGATCTAGGCAGCGTAACTGGGCTCATTCTTCACCTCTAATGGGCTAAGGCGATTCGCACGAGCCCAACACTCACTTAAGAAGTTTTCCAAGACCCCACGTGGGTCCTTAGTATTTCATACTGATCCAACACATACTATTTTGAATATAATACAACTCAAAATATCATAAGGATACAACGACTCTTCAGTCATTCATCTACATAAAAGAACAAGACTCATGGGCTATAAATACCATATGAATCCTTCAAGCTTCAAGTTCACAAATCTCTTCATTCTTAATATTTTTAGCATTCATATTTTCAAAGCCTATCTCTTTAAAATATCATTGCACTTTCTTTTTCTACAAAGTTACTGACTTAAGCACTCGAGAGTCCCCACATCTATCAAAGAGAACTTTTTGCAAGTAACAACTACCAACCACCTTAGCTTACCAGGCACCACTAGCTACCAGCCACCAACCACTTGATATTTCCATATCAAGCCACTAGACATTTTGGCTAGGGAGAATAAATCAAATTACTTGAATTAAGAGATTAATCGATTATCCAATACATAAGCCTTCTTCTTAAGCTACTTGGATATTTTTGGAACATCATCACTTAGTCATTGTTTATTGAACGTGAAAAGCCATTATGCATCAGGGAGTTGGGACCGGAAAGGATGGTGAACCTGTCGCAATGGTATTCCTTGAAAGATATTAGTTCAAAAATTATGAGCGGTAGCCTATTTTCTAACGGGATATGATATGTTGAGAATTAGAGGAATTGCATGTTAAAAGATAAGGAGTTGAATTAACCGTAAGTGCACTTTTCCTTTAAGCAATCTCGAGGGTCTCAACTAGATTAAAATAAAGCAAAACAAAAGGTAAAAGAAATAAGGAATACATTATGTACACTCACAATTTATTATGAATTCGCACAAAAATTTACTATTTTGCCCTCAATAATTAAAATCATATAATGGTCTTCTAACCTTTTATTTGCACAATATAATATCTAAAATACATTTAAAAATCAAATTTTCTTAACTGATTTGGATGGACAAATTGAGATTTCTAGTTTTTAGCCCAACTTAAATTGCAGCAAAATTCCATATATAGCTTTAGATATGATCCAAATAGTATATGGTGTTCCAGTTTAACATATTTGCTCTAGCTAATCCTTATCCCACTAGGATTTCTTTTTCAAGTTAGGTTCCAATTGCAACTAGAATCTGAACTTCTTAAATCTAATGACTCACCCTAATATTCTCTTTTCAGTCCTTTGGTTTAAATTGTATTAAAAATGCGTTAAGTACAAAACAAGTTAAGTAAGCTATTGTAAAATATAAAACATTTATAAAAGACTAAAATTAAGGTACTAAAAAGATAGAATAATATGAGTGCATCAAATTTTCCCACACTTAGATTTTTCATGTCCTTGAGCATGGAAAAGAAAAGTCAAAGGCAATAGACTCTAAAAATAAAACTAAAAACTCGAAAAGAAAGAAAAACTAATGACTCAGAATAAAAGCAAGCAAATTAAAAAGAAAACCAAGTTAAAACCTCCTAAGGATTCAATTTGACTTCCAATCTCCCAACAATATCAAAGAGTACAAGCATTTTAGACAAGAAACAAGTTAAAAGAGTTTAAAACTTAAAATTTCATGAATTTATTTATAATGCAACTTTCAAACCTTCCTTAGCCTTCAAAACTTAAATAAAATGCATGCATACCAAAATAGTAAGTCCTCTAATTAGTATACACTTTGAATGAAACTCAAGTGTTTATGACTTGTATGTTTTCACTCAAATTCATTCAATGTTATGATATGTCATATGCTTACTCTTTAGTCTTATCTCAACTACTAAGCATTACATGCAACATATAAATTAAAAGGTTTTTATTCAAGGTCGTAATGAGGTTATGATTAAGATGAGGTAAAAGAAAGGTAAAGAGAATATTAATAACCAAATAATCTAGTAGAGCATATAAATGACAAACACAACAACATATAATCATTATAGCACACAAATTTATATCATCATGAAAGCACAAATACTTAGCTTTTTTTTTTTATTTCAAATCCCTACAATATATTCTTATTAAACTCATAAAATGAATATTTTCTTTTATTTCTTCTATTACCATCAAGTTTCAGCTTCTTCTTTTTTTTTGTATTTTGTTTTTCATTTTTTTTCAATTGATTTGGCCAAAACTAATCATACTCAAATTCAACACAAAACTTCATCACATAACCACTTTTTCTCAAAATTTACAACCATAAACCCGTATAAATATCATGCATATGTTCTATAAGTCTTTGGCGAAGGAAACAAAAATATATGAAAAGTTAAGGCTTATAAAACATAGATAAATAAAATAAAAGATAAATAAGCTCAAAAGGGCTAATTAATGGATAACATGATTTAGGCTGACTTTTTAGGTTCAAATGGTTAAATTTATATTTGCCCTTATAATTGTCATGCACACATGTAATGTAAATATAATCTCTATAAGATATTAAAGAGGTTCTAGAAATACATAACTTTTGAATGAATAACACTCATCAAATAATCATATTGAAGGCTTAAAAGCTCACAAAAGGTAAAAGCATATACTAAGTCAGCATGATATACTTTCAAAGTCAAATCTCTAAACCACACAGCTTCAAATATTCAAAGTAAACTCATTCATTCAGTTTATACCTTTATCATATTCATCTAGTTTAAACCTATAATACATATATTCGCATAAACCATTGGAAGATTAATATATAAAATTAAACACTCAGGGTTTGAAACAAAAATCCAATAGAATTTTTAGTTTTTTTTAATTATTAAAAGCAAATATGAATCTCTAAAGTAAAGTAAATTGCACATGCAAAAGAAAAACACTTGAACATGGACAATTAGGCTAAACTAGGTAAAACATGCATATTCACACCAAAAATAAAAAGTAGACAAAAATAAAATAGAAAAGAAAATATGATTTTTTTTTATTGTTTTCATATGTTGGATTGCTTCACAATAAGTGCATTTGTCTATTGTTTTTTGCTAGACTCCATGTCCATATCTAAGGTTTGACTAAAATACATTCCTTAAAACCAGAAGAGAGCTTTAATTATGAATGGAAAAGAACAACTTTCTGCCCAAACATGAAATTCGCATCCTTTGCCAAAATTTTGCATAAAGGCAACGCTATTTCCAAAAAGTCATTGATAAATCTCCAACAGAAACCTTCATGTCTAAGAAAAGAATGAACTTTCCACACAATCACGGTAAAAAGGCAAGGACAAGATAATATCTATCGTAGCTTTATCTACTTTCAAACCTCTAACAAAAACCACATGCCCTAAGACTATCCCTTGTTCAATTATAAAATGACACTTTTCATAATTCAAAACAAGGTTAGGTTCTATGCATCTTTTCAAAATAAGATTTAAGTTTCAAGACATGCATCAAAAGTACTATAAATAGTAAAATCATTCATAAAATAATAGAATCTACCCTTCTCTTATCTATATTTTGAACATGATCCTCTTTTTTTTTTAGAGGTTAGGATTGGTTATATATGGAGTTGAGGTGGAGGAGAAGTTTTACTAACTAATTCCTAATCAAATTACTTTAAGATTTTCTTATATTAATCTGATTCTAATGACTTGTGCATTGACTTTGAACTTCTAGAGAGATTTCCTGGTCATATGGGACTCTTTCCACATCATTAATGAGCTGTCATGCAATCATCTCATATGAAAAGATAAATTGGACTCGCACTAGTTTGCTGGAAGATATCGAACTCAACTTTAAACATACCATTCTCTCTTGTATGAATAAGTTTATAAGCCTACCAAATATGCATGGAAAACTTGAGATGTTTAGTTTTAACCCAACTTGAATAGTAGTAAAATTCCACTTGTATCTTCAAATATGGACCAAATAGTACATGGTGGTCCAGTCTAACACATTTGCTCTAACCTATCCTATCCCACTATGATTCCTTTTTGAAGTTCTATTAGTAATGCGATTAAGAATTATTCTTAGGTATAATTATTCATTTAAATGTTCTCTTTCTAGTTCTCTGGTTGAAATTGTGCTAAAAATGCTTTATTTAACTCATTTTTACTTTTTGTATCTCCATAGCACTGTTAAGAATAAAACAAGTTGACTAAGCTATTGTAAAATATAAAACATGTTTAAAAAACTAAAAATAAGGTACTAAAAAGATAAAAATAATATGGGTGTATCAATGAACATCCATACCCCATTTTTAAAAACAAAATGCATTCTTATTAACTTAAAAATGCAAAATTAAATCAAATAGATTTTTTTTTCAAGATTCGCTCTACGTTTTCTGGTATCATTCAAGGTGAAAACCTTCTTCATTAAATTCCACTTTCAAAAGACAAATTCATGGACACTAAAATCAAAGGTATTGATAATCCAGTCACCCAAAAACTTTCTCTCTCCTAAAAATCTTCCAATGACTTTTTCTATCCTATTTCAAGTTAAAATGAGTGAAACTAAAACAAATTAACTTTGGAATCTAAATGAGCATTCCAAAACCATAAAGTACCAAATTTAAAATAAAATAAAATTGAGAGATTAAACTATAGATTTACGCCCCTTGTATTAGTAAACATGAAAAAAGGTTGTATTTTCATCCAAATGTCGATTTTGATCCCGGTTCTGTTAATTTTATTTTTTCTAATAATTCAACACTGAAACAATGTCAAACAACTAAGAAATGTGATAAAGGCAATCCAAAGAAAATGAAGAAGTCTAAATTAAAGGGACTTTTGAGAACTAAATTAAAAGAAATTTAAGTTGGATGATCAAAATAATAAATCAAAGGACCGATGATAGGGATTTACATACTAAACAGCGTAATGGATAGTATTTTATGAAAAACCTTGATCTCTCTATTTTTTTTTTAATTTTTCCTGGATAGAAGAAAATCTTGAACTTTCTCAATAAAACTTAAAGTCAGTGATGTTGGAAGCGAGAGGAGAAAGTGGGAGTCGTAACATCAACCACAAAAATAAAGCCAACTTTAAAAGAAAAGAAATTTGTAGATATCTTGCAATATGTTATTTCGTTGTTAACTTTAAAATATTTTTTTTATATATATATTTAAAGAATTTGTGAAAAAAATAAGAATTATAAAAAAAAACTAAGTATGCAATTAAAAAAAGAAACAAATCTAATTTTATTATGAAGAAATGATGGTTTGATTATGAAGAGATTTGATATGGTTGTGCTAGTGGCTGAAATTTTGTTGGAAATCAAATTGAATCTTTTATATATTTTCTGAAAAAAGTGTTTTTTTAGAAAAAAATTCTATATTTTGTAATGCAGATGGATGTGTGATAATGAATGGGTAGCAGTATACTAAGGATTTTGTTTTTGGATTTAAATGGGCTTTTATTCTTTTTTATTTTCATTTAACTCAATTTTATAATTCTTTTTCATTTCACAATCTTTTAATTAATAAATATGTAATTATAAATCAAGAAAAGACAGAATTGGTGGCACTTGCCATTTTCAATTTTTTCCATTTAGCTTTCTTATTTTTGTATTAATGTTTAAATATTTTTTTATGATTTTCTCAAATGTAAGAAAAATATCTTCTAATTTTAATAGTCAAATAATTCCATTAGTGTTGGCCAAACATTATAAGATTTGAATTAATAAATTTTAAAGATAAGGAACATCATTAAGAAATTCAATAAAGAAGGACCTCATGAGCTCCTTCGCCCGCTCGTAGCCTCATCAACAAAGTAGATTATTTGTAATTTATTACAAAAAAATAAACTAAGAGAGCTCATTAATTAATTAACCGTGCCTTATGAGAAGAATTATAGTGGATTCACACAATGATTCATCGTTTTTCTGTCCTTTTTTTTCTTCTTTTTATTTGGTTCTTAAATTGCATTGATTTAGGATGGGGTTTGGTAATTTATTTTATATATTTCGTATAGGGATTTTGCATTATTAGGAAAATGATTTGTCACTCGGTTGACATATAGTTTGGCAAAACAAAATATAATTTCATTGATTTACAATAATTAGAGTTTCAGGAAATGAATTTGAAGCTTAGAAAAATATCCACTCTCTTTTTTCACTAAAATTAGGGATTAATTTGCAAGGTTAGAGAAAGAGTTCATGTTTTTTTTTGTCACTCAATTTTTTTTTCAATTTGATCCTTTCACATTACTTTTATTTGTGATTTGACTTGATATTTTGTTTTATTTGCTTAAATGTGAGGTTTTCACAATATTGAGAAAAAATTATAGCGTTCTGCTTGTGTTTGATGTAAAATAAGTAAGGCTAAAATGATGAAAAGTGAACCTCATACAAATATGATGGGCTAGGGTGGATAGGTTAGGCAATTTGTCTTGCGCGTGAATCACATGCGCCAGCATGCGGAGTCAAGTTGCCACGTTATGGTGGTGCGTGTGCCTGTCTCCGTTGATGGAACACGCACCACCATAACGT
>Ga0307515_10005370_pt1 | contig 25999 bp, 33 predicted proteins | sample 17_EM_MG_FD_194513 | JGI IMG/M metagenome (GOLD analysis project Ga0307515, IMG submission 194513) | Populus trichocarpa ectomycorrhiza microbial communities from riparian zone in the Pacific Northwest, United States - 17_EM | ecosystem: Host-associated > Plants > Roots > Unclassified | place... | reverse complement strand
TCCATCCTCCTGCTCATCATCATCCTCCTCCTCCTCCTCCTCCTCCTCCTCCTCCTCCTCCTCCTCCTCCTCCTCCTCCTCCTCCTCCTCCTCCTCCTCCTCCTCCTCCTCATGTTCCTCCTCTGTATCTTCCATCTCATCCTCTTCTTCTTTATTGTCACCGTCCCTGTCCCTATCCACATCGCTGTCTAAATCAACGCAGCACGGTGCATCCACATTATCCTCCATGTGCATGTCCACATCAGAGTCATTTTCTGAGTTATATTCCGTGTCCGACTCCTAGGTAGAGTTGGTATCATCATCTGAGGAAATTGACACCGCAGGGGGGGCTTCTGCCTGTGACTCAACTGGCTCTAGTTAGCCCTCCGTGTCCGAGTCTGCCTCATACATATTCTTCCACAACTGCAATGCAACGGCATGAGAGATATGATCTCCCCCTGGGGTTTCTTTGACAATACCTTTCCATTTACCATTTCCCTTCCCCTTTCCCTTCCCGTTCTCTGTCGCCATCCCCTTCCCCTTCCCCATCCCCTTCCCTGTCCCCTACCCCTCCATTGTTCCCTTCCATTTCCCGGTCCCTTTCTCACCGACCTGGGTCTCCTTCCCACCCTTGCCGTCGCCATTGCGATTGCCATTGCCAGGACGGTTCCATCCACCGCTCGGCACTTGGGGATCCGCCCAGGTCTTGTCATCATCATCCTTGTCAGTTATCCCATCCCAATTCAGTGATCTAACGGCCAGGATGTCGCCTGGCATGTACTGCTGGTAGCTTGGCTCTTCAACCTTTGCCCTGGGAGCATCGCTACCATACCAAGAGACATGCTCGCCGTTGTGTTTATTGTTCCCTAAGCTGGTCGTCTGCAGATTGCGGTGATTAACTAAATCCATCAAGCCACGGGGGTTATCCCACCTCCAATTGTTCATTTGGTTGCGGGCTGTGTCAAACAGTTTCCACATATAAGCGCGGAAGTCTGCCCACCGCTCCCGAAATGGCGAACACCTGCTCCTGCAGTGCGGCCACATTAGCTGGAATTGTGAACAGTTGCGAGTCATGACTGGATCAAGAAATATTATATCATAAAAGAGGTTCCATGCCTTCTAATCCTTGATGCCGCAAACATTGTATGTCCGTATGAGTCCACAGATGTGTACTGGGATGAATGCCTGTATAAGGTCGCGATTGAACGACAGGCGTCAATTTCTAACCAATGTCGGCATTTTTGCCCTAGCAGTTGCCTTCCCCTGTCTGTTGCGGCTGCCCTTTGATTCGATCGCTGTGAGTTGAAGATGAATTTACATCCGAGGCGTTACAATTATGATACGGTTGCATTTAGTGGAAGGAAGCATAAAGGGAACGTACGAAGTTGTGTAGGGTATCAGGTGTGTTTTGGGATGAGAGGGGTTGTTTGGTGCAAGTCACGTGATGTCGAGAATGTTCAGGATGCTGGCATTGTGTGTAATTCAGGAGGATTAATGAATGGAGGTGTAGGCAAGAAACAGGGATATATATACTCGAGTTCCTGTGATTCCTTGGTTTAACTTGTTGAAATGGTCAACGAATACTAAACGGCGCACCCTTCATCTTGCCCAACCAGCAGGCACCTCATGAATGGGAAGCCTCGAGACAAGATTCAGTACTCATGGAGAGGAAATTTTACGACGCCAAGCTTTGGTTATTCATCACACACCACCTTGAATGCTCAGACCTTGTGCATCTTGGAGCATACTGAGTAGTTCTGAGTTTGTCCCAACTGTGCAACCATCCAAGATGGCTACCAACACACCTGGCAGTGGAAAGAGCACATGCAACTGATGTCATATGATAGAGAATACGTCACTGTTAGCTTTGCGATGCATTCAGGTCTGCGCAATGGGGATTTCCACCAGGAAGCTGAAGATATACACAATCGATGGTTCGAAGTATTGTGCCATGACAGGGTGCAATACTATGATGACAGTGCCCTGAAGGCATAAACACCCTTCAAGCGGTGCAAATAGACCTTCAGACATTGCTGTAACAGTGAATTTCAATGCTGAGTATGATCTGATGGCAGTTAACCCCATAATTGAATGCATTTCAAGGGATCTCTTCCCCGAGTATTGTCGCGGTTTAGAGTCTAGCACTGTCTGCACTGCGCCTGCTGTGTTTGTTGAATCCCTCCCTAGTCGCTCAAATAGGAGTCTACCTCGCCTGCCGTTGCATACGCATGCAGGGGCAAGTATTCCTACATTCTTAACATCGAACATCTATATCGGATTATGCCTCCTCAAACCCCTCACCCTGACACAGATCTGGTTGTGCGAAATGTTTGACGTTTGAAGAATTGTCAGACTCAACAAAAGCATGGGCCTTGCTAAGAGATGCGTTTCCGTACTGGGTGGCGAGAGGGATTCCTCTCAAGGAGGTAGTTCCATAGCCTCTACAATCCATCGTCAGAGCTCCACCCCCACATACTCGCTGAACAATTCTCGAGTTGCACGTATCACTCAACGCGTAACTTCTACCCCTTTCGCCACACAGCGACAGTCAATGCATCTCCCAACCGCCGTGCTGGGTACATGCAGTCGTAGCACACCAGCACCCAGAGGAACCTAACCGACAGATACAATGTGTGTCTGTGTATCCAGCCCCGTATCCGGCATTGCGAGCACTCCCACTCCTCCTAGCAGTCTTGATAATCTGCCTACCCCCATCCATAACCCCGGAGCCCGCGTGATCATCACAAATCCACTGCAAACACAAGCTACCGAAAGGAATCAGAGCCAGAGGCAATGGCAATTGCAACCGCAGGCAGTGTGTACAACTCAGTTAATGGTCTCTGGCAGTCACTGCTTCCATCGATGTGGTCACTCAGACATAACGCGTCTTCTATTCGCAATGGGCAAACTCCTGGAGCTCTACATGTGGAACAGATGGCCGTTAATGAGTGCAAGAAACTTGGAGCTGGTGAAGTATGAAATGCGACGCGTTGCGAAAGGATTTGCTGAAGACCCACACTGGCAGATTATAGACACGAACTGGAACACCGCTATGCGGGAAAACAACATTTTGTCCATATCATGAGCGGCACGCACGAAGGAGATTATGAAAGAGGTATGATGAAGCAACGGTCCACGTTGCATATTACAAGCTCCAACCAGTACCTGGTTCGAGCACAGGTTGATAAGGTTATATCCCATTGTATTCAATCAGCACGGAACACTATGGCAGAGCATAATGATCTCCACCGCTTTGAATCTGACGTGAAGCTTTTCGAATTCATAGATTCCCTTCTGCAACAGCAACAACTCTAGTTTTTGTCAGAAACACCTGCGTGTTCCGGACAGCTCGGACGGCTCCAACGCAACCTCGTACCCTCTGAAAGCGAATTACGTGCTTCCCGTCGCCCAGGCCACGGGCCGCATTGCCTAGCATCAGCAAAATGTATTGTAGTCACTGGAAGCCTCCAGGAGTGTCTGAGAGGATGTGGAGTGTAAACATAGATGTGTCAATTTCAGGAGAGCATCAGACCCTTGGAGGGCATTCCTGCCGGCCTTCAGAGTAACTGGGAGCACCGACGACAAGCCTGGGAGCACCTGGGAGCGCCGGCGACATGTATGGGAGCACCTCGAATCACAGTCATGTATTCAGTTTGTATTCTCACCTCTGTATCTATGTATCTATAGCTACCCATCTACACATGCTATATCTGGACTGGCTGCAGGCGGTGCTTGAGAGCAATTGGAGGTGCATGTGAAAATGGCGATCGACTGAACTCAGAGATATACTCCGCGGCCATGATCATGCGACTTTGGAGATGCGCCTGGAGGGGGTAATCGAGCGTATGTGGAGACACACTTGGAGGCAGTGACTGAGTGAACTTCGAGATGCACTCCGAGATCGTGATTGAGCGAGTTTGGAAATGCTCTTGTGGAAGCCGTAATCGAGCGAGTTTGGAGATACACCTGGAGGCCATTATCAAGCAAGTCTGGAGATACACTTGGAGGCCATGATCGAGCGAGTTTGGAGATATACACTGGGAGGCCATGATCGTGCGAACTTGCAAGCGGTAATCGAACGAGTCTTGAGATAGACCTGGAGGCTGTGATCGAGCGCGTTTGATGATGCACTTGGAGGCCGTGATGAAGCGAGTTTAGAGATTCACTTGGAGGCCGTGATCAAGCGAGTTTGGAGATACACTTGGAGGCTGTAATCGAGCAAGTTCGGAGATACACTTGGAGGGCGTGATCGCCCGGGATTGGACGAGTACTTGGAGGAGGTTGATGGACGGCGCGGCAGGAATCACTTCATCAGTTAGACAGCTCGCAACCGTGGGAATGTGACGAGGTGAATGTACCTCTGAAGCTGTTATGGGGAACTGGCTTGTGGCGGTCGATCGGTAGGGAGGTACGCCAGAAGCTGAGTCTTCATCCAGGGGTCAACTCGAAATCGTGCGGATGAAGGGACGACAGACAATCCAAGGTGTATGCTGTACTCGGTGTGTGCTGCACTCAGTGTTAACTCATGATAATGGAATGGAGAGATAGAGAGGGATGACTTAACTTTGTGTTCTTGCGATGATGGTAGAGATGTGGATGAGAAAGAGAGGGATGGGGGATGATGATGAGAACGATATGGAGGATATGAGCGGCTATGACAAATCAGGAGTACAACTTGCCTGACTGGGTGTAGAAGACCTCGTATCAGTGGGATTACCCGCTGGATCGGGACTCGCACCTGCGTTATCGGGAATGGTCAATTGACTCGCACCCGAAATTCTCTAAGTCCCAGTTTCTCATGCTGATTTCCCCCATCACCTCGGATCTCTCTCTTTCTTGTGCTCAACTCTACCATCAGCTAGAAACATGAAGTTACGTCATCCCTCACTCTATCTCTCCATGCCATAATCAGGAGTCAACACAGAGTACAGCATACACCAAGTACAGCATCATCCCAAGATCGACAGTCTCCTGCTCCCGGCATATTTCCCGCTCCCAGCCAGTTTCCCGCTCCCAGCCAGTTTCCCATCTCTCGGCAGATGTTGTTGTACTCAACTCTCTACATTCCCACAATTACATGTCAAGCAATGAATAAATTCTCAGCTACCATTGCGCCTCCCTCCAAATCGACCGCTTCCAGGTACTCCTCCAATCGTGCTCGATCATAGCCTGCAAGTGCATATCCAAACTCACTCCATCTCGGCCTCCAAGTGCATCTCTGAGTTCACTCGATCTTGGCCTCCATGTGCATCACTACACTCGGTCGATCGAGGCCCCGGAGTGTATCTCTGGGTTCACTCGGTCCTGGACTCCAAGTGCATGTCTTAGTTCACTTGATCTCGGCCTCCAAGTGTATCTCTCAACTTGCTCGATCATGTCCTCCAAGTACATCATTAATGAGCGATGGTGGGTGTACAGAGATACAGGGGTAACGCAGGTGGACTGAGCGACGGGGAGTACATTTTCGGGAGACTCATTTTCATCTCATCTAGATCCACGCAATCCCGTGGATTCTGACGGCTAGGTAGTATGATGTGTTCTCACTTTCTTCCTAGGCTCCTGGAGCTAGAACCGTTCTTTCTCACAAATTCCGGTTCGATGTCGCAAGAGGTGTGGGGGAATTTAGATGGTGGGCTCACTGCCATCGATGTATATATATAGAGATACTTGAATAATGCATGCTATATTATGAGGTAGCAAATCATCTGACTGTAATGAAGACAAATATGATAGACAAAATGCCTTGTGCTTATGGAACCCCAAGGACCGCTGCGTTGAGAATACGACACTGAGTCCCCCGCAGATCAGCCCAGCGGTCTCAGCTGCTTCAAAATTTGACTATCCTAATAGTCAAATCTCATAGCGTCCTGAATGCACCTCCATACCTTCAGGTGCTTTCAGGAGCACCTGAGAATGCTCTTGCAGAGTCTCAGAGCACTTTGCAAAGCTCCAGGGGGGCCTGGAAGCATCTGGAAGTACTTACAAGCACTGGTGAAGGCAACCGGAGTGTCTGGGAGGTGTGTGTGTGGCTTCCGGACCAATTTACGTTTTGCTGATGTACCCAATGAAACCATTCCGCCGTATGGTCACAGCGTGTTCATTGACAATACGATACCGACAGAGCGAAGAGAAACGGTGAAACTGCGATTGGACGGCGATATGCAATGCGACGCCTGGTATTGGCACCAGGCGCGGCGTCATCTGCCACTGCGGTGTCTCTGACGGCTCTGACAGAGTGCGTCCACTCTGACGCAGCCAATCCGCCCGGCCAGAAATGTTTTTTGCTGATGTGGCTGACAGTAAGTATCTTTTTCCTGTAGCAGAGCGTGTGGAAGGTGGTGTACGCAGTCCAAATCCAACACAGAGATAGTCCAAAGCTGCTAACAAATGGCCGGCATCCAGTTTACTTCCTGGCAGGAGCAATTCCACTTTATATCTACATCAAATTAAATCATCGGGCAAATAACCACAGTAAGTACACTGATGGATTATACATTTTTATGATTGACGACAAAGACAGTCATATACCCTTGCCACTGATCATGTTTACCTGCTCCGTGTTGCGCCATCCTCTTGCGGAGTTGCCAAAGAAGAAAGGTGTTCATCTGAAAACTTCCAAGTCAAAGCTGAATGCGGACAGACCTGATCCCTCGAACTACTTCAACTACAAGATTGATGGTCGTGAGAAACCATCCTGCTGCGCTGCAACGGGTTGCAAGTTTTTAACCTCGCCTGGCATTGCTGACACATATACATCCTTGATTAATACCTGGAACACACTACCGGAGAGCTACCAACAGAGGATGTTCACACACACTCTTGCTACAGTCAAGCGTCAGATCCAACAGGCAGAGAACCCAACACCTGCAGTGGTCATCAGTGTGGAAGTAGCCCGTGTTGACAATGCAATTCCTCTTGACTGTTTGACCTCGGAATTGGCGCTTAAGGAGCCTCAAATTGGAAGCACTGACCCAAACATCCCGATAGACCTCAATTGCACGGATGATGAACTGCATTTCGGGATGCCAGGTGGCAGCAGGGATTACAACGATGAAATTGATGAAAGCGACGAGCGCAATGCCATCCCCACCACCCGCCAGCGATGACGGGCTGTGACAGAACTCCAGAGGTTGGACCTGGGAGCCAGTGATGTCAATGAGTATAAGGGCGAGGATGGCGATGATGCAGATGCAGATGAGGTGAAAGAAGCATTGCAAGCCAATGATGGATCAATGCAGAATGTGGAGGACTGAGGGCATAGTAGGTGTGACCTGGGAACGAGGGATGTCGACAGGTATGAGGGCGAGGATGGCAACCATGCGGATGGGGATGTGGTGGAAGATACATTGCAAGCCGATGATGGATCAACGCAGAATGTGGAGGACTGAGGGCATAGTACTAGAGAGTGCGGAGTTTGGACACTATATTTCAGACCTGTATAATATGATCATGGCGAAGCTAATGCAACGGCAAGCGATGTATCTGAAACGAAGACTGTATTGTAATAAGTGACAACATCTCAAAGCTGAACATATATGGGGAGAGTGAAGCATCCCATATATAGCAATATTGGAGAGGTAACATGTGGCACTCGGCCCGAGAAAGGCATAAACATCGCCAGGCATTGTGGAAACGGCTACAGCATAACTGCAGCCCCTGTGATGAGTGTAACACATGTGTCGTTCTGTTGGTGCATATATGTCACCAGATCCTGGGTGCAAAGTAAAGGAGGTACGTATGCAACGTGATCCGTTGCCTGGGCGACGGGGAGTGTGTCATTCACCATCAGATGGTACCAGGTTTCGTCACAGCTGTCAGCCCTCCAGAACACCCGGGTGATTCTGACGGAAACTATTGTTGCTGCTGATGGAAAAGTGGTCTTGAATTCCAATTCAGAGAGTTTCAATCTATCACTCAATGACTAATGACTAACCTTCTGCATGTGACTCCAGTGCACGATATCTGCTGATTTAACCCAGGCCAATCCTGGAACTGTGGCTCATTCGATTGAACTCCAGTCATAGTGCTTATCCATGGCTGCTCCCATCGGACCCCTTGCCCATCTGCAAGCGGGGGCTTCTCTGTCCAGTCATTTAACCTTCTGATGTGTGAGGGCCAACAAACTTTTGACAATGTCACCATCTTACTTGTTGCATTGTAAGGACACTTCCGCAATACATCCCAGGCTATTCGATGGGTAAGTACAACAAGATGGGGTTAACAAGTAGTCCAACCACTCAAAGGTGATGCAGTAGTCTGAGCCATGCACTGTCTCCCAAAGAGTATGCCCATCCAATGGTCCACCATTTGTATGGAGTGGGAGGATAAGTATTCTCCATCCAACACCTTGAATGTGGTCCAATGCGAATGGGAGGAACTGAGCTGAAAGAAGGGAGAACTCATCATGGAGTTTAACAAGGTTTTCTGTCCCCTCCATTGGAAGTTGCACCCCCCCCAACAAATGCCAGCCGAAATATTAGATGAAGCTTTGTGGTATGATATCAAAAAGAGCTACAAGGGAGTTTCTAATGACTTGGTTCGTTATATTGGCATGCAGGATAGGCCTCCAACCCTCCCACAGCGCATGGGGCACATTGGCACATTGAACATGTCTGTCAACAAGTCCCAACCGGGAAGTAGCTTCAGCCTGAATATTAACAAATGTACAAAAGCTTCAGCTAGGAAAAAGGACCCCAAGAACCGTGATTCAACTGGCAGAGCTGGCAGAGCCAAAAAACAACGGTTTAACCTGCTATAACAGTGTCTAGGTTGGTAAATATCTCTTGCAATTGCCCAACTATGACTTGAGGAAGAAGCTTCCTAAATATGGTTTGGTCGGCAAAGAAGCACCAAAAACCATGTCCCGAGGCCCACACAGGGATGAGAAAATGGGAGGTCCACCATCTGGTCAAAAACTGAGTAGACCATTTGCCACCGGGAATGAGGCTGAGCAAGAGACCGGCAGTTAATAGGGGAGCAACCTGGAGAGTTTGTCAGACCTGGACTCTGAGGCGGGAAAAGGCCAGAGAGGTCAGTTACTGTCGGTGTACCTCCCATAAAAACCCCATCACGTACCGTATTGTCAATCAAGGGTTGCAAATTGGTGGCAGCTAGTCTATTCAAGTTTTTCACCCATTACCACCACCTGAAGGTTAGTAAACCAGATGACTCAGTGGTTGATCTACTAAGGTACAAAGGAAGAATACTATGCCAAACAAAAGCAGGATACTGAAGCAGCAACAAGGCGAGAGTAGTTAAGGATGATGTTGCATCGGAGAACTATCTGGGTCAGATGTTCCTTCAAGAAATAACACCCCAAGGGGTTGCCTGGGGTGCAATGGAGGCTGGATGGATGATTGTGGAGACAGCCAATGTCAACACAGAGGATGGCATAGAGAAGTACCAACCAGTCAAATTGAAACAATGACTTGGTGCATCATATATGTATCAGGCCGAATATACAGTCTATGACGTCATGGGCTTAGATATCATGCTAAGCAAAAGATGGATGCATGGTATAAACTTCAGATATCACATTGACCGTTAATACAACGACATGTGGATTGCCAATAACCTCAGGGAAGAACGAGTGGAAGGGTGAGGAGACTACTTCATTGGAATATGCCGCATGGACCTCGACGAAAAAACAGTGCAGCACATCCACTCCATGGGCATCCGCATCTTATGGAACATGGAGCTTAAAGATGTATTCGCCTGCAGGTTGATATTGGTCTGCCTGGACTATCTGCGCACTGAGATGATGATGACGATACACTGCCGACAAACAATCCTCCTACTGAGTCTCGAAAGATGTTGTAACAGACGCACACTACCCGGTGCTGGGTAACGGCCATTCTATATAGTCAGCTCGCCATGAGCCTTAGATCTCTAGCAATAATCGTACTTATTCATCTACATGTACCATCACTAGCATCCACGTTTGAAACCAGATTCCTATAATTACCAACGGTATGCCTATGAGGCCGGACGCTGCAATATATGTCCTTACACCATTATCGCTTTTCAGTGAATGGATACATTTTGGGTGTGGGATTGCGCATGTTTACCCCTTTTCCGACCCACAACACCATTGAGTCAACAATTGAGGATACTGGCCTCCAAACAAGATATCGAAACATCATTACTTCGATGTATGGAGCTTTGATCTTTCCATCATTCCAATGAGCCACCTGATGGCAGCGGAGTAGAGTTCAGAGAAAAATTGGCGTACAAGGCGCATCACCGGCAACGACGACAATCGTCACGATTGACTAGACGCAGAAATTCGAACTTACCATGAAGAGAAATCGCACACGATTGACCTAATCGAGTTCGAATTCAATTCCTACATCCCAATTGAGCTCAATCTGCTGCCAGAACACCTACAATGGACAGAGTGATCTTACCCCTGAATCGGCAATACTGACAACCAAAGGCGAAGTCCAGAGGCGATTTACTGGTCAACACAGTTCCAGCGCAGAATCAATCACAGTTACGACTACATTCCTTCTAATTGAGCAAAGTGTACCTATCTCAGTTTGCATATACACCTACCCGCTCTAGCAACGTCGAAGAATGCCGATTGCAGAAGCATTCTGCGGCCACCTACGGTTACACTACTTGAGTGAAGCACGCCTATGGAGACAGACAATACCAGAAAAAAACCTTCCTACAGACGATTAGCCTACGAAAGATGCACGGTTACCGTCAAAAATGTTTGCATGAGTGAAGTTCACTGACAGAGAAGTCACCCTACGATTGAAGCTGATTTACAATCAGAAGCTTTCCCTCGATTGAAGGCACCGTATAGCAGCAATACATTGCACAGGGTGAAGTGCATCAATGGGCAAGACCTGCACAATTCCACAGACCGACTATGATGACAACAATGACTACTATGCCTATGAAGACTATGAAGAGTACAATGAGTATGGACAATCGAAGTCCACCTACCATATCAATGAGTTTCGACTGCAATTACATTAATGGCAATGGAGGCTGCACATGACAAATATTACCTAAGGAACGAATAGGCTCTGGACTTCTGGAAGCAGCACGGCTACACCTGCGAGCGAGTCCAGAAAGGCAACCAAGATTGTCTATATTTGCTGCGGGAGAGACGACATTATGATTTGAGACTACCACCTCCAGAGGCGCCACTTGCAGGACACTAATTGGAGGATCCAATCAATCTATGAGATATGCATAATACGAGTTTTCATCTTTAAAGCCGGGACACACTCCATGGCACTCAGTCAATATATATCTTCACCAGAAAAATTACTATTATTAAGGGGCATACATTACCAGTCCTTATTGCAATATGGAGTGGACTCAGAATTACAAATGGATCTGCTGGATGTGCCCATCTCGATGTATGTGGTACCAAACTACCGCAGTTTTGAGCCCAAACCCGGTAATGGTCGATCAGTCACTGTGCCGGCCTAACTATCAACCAATCAATATACTTCTCTTGCAGTCTCCTTTATGGACTGCCCAAGAGCAAGTTGATATGTGGATGCTATTGAGTGGCGGAAACATGTCTGGAGCCCAAGATATGCTACTAAGATAATCGCGGTGAGGAGTTCTTCTCAACAAGCATCAAGCTTCTGGACCGTCGTAGGACATACCTCTCCCCGGGATACCAACTCGGGGACCGCATAATAACTGCTAGGTAGAAGGTTGTTATCATGGCATTCACCCAACTGTCCGTGGTTTGCACCAGTGTGCTGGGAGCTGAGGTATAGGGACCAATGGAGGCGGCATCGTGAGGTAGCAGAAGTAGTAACCCTCGCAGGCTACATGGGTGAGCAAGGTGCAGCGGCGGTAGTTGCTGCAGAACGGGGTCTACATGAGAATCCTGAATGACTGCTACTGGCTCGCTGAGACACGAAGGGAGTGACCGGACAGCAGGGATGCCTCCTTTGTGAGCGAACCGTTAATGACAAGGCCTCCTGGATTTTCCCTTCCACCGCTTCTATCCTTTCTCTTGATTCTTTTGCCTAAAAAGGATGGAGCAGATTCAGATCCGTACAACTCTGTGGGGGTCTGCATTTCTGAGATAATGCCGACAGACGAATGACAATTGAGAGCGCACTTAGGAGGGCCGAAGACTTATGAACTACAATTTGATGCTCCGGCACGAGTAAGGCATATAGGCCGAGCGACAATGCACTCACAGAGTGAACGTTCAAATAACTGGAACCAACGCGGCATGGGATAACCACTGACAGACGAGAAACGACGTTTGAAAGCTACTTATCGAGGAAAAGAGCTATCATTGAGACTATAGGAATTGGACTTACGAGCGCCGATATACCCATCCTGGAGATGTTCGGGGACAGATGACAATCAATCTTTTGACTATGGCGATATACACGAAGTTATGTGGAATTCTACCCTATCTGATATACTTACTTTCAATGACAATCTACGAGACTAGCGATGGAATGCCGAGATGCAGATATACCTACCAGCGGCCTTGCTTTACCGAGTACAATCCCAAACAACATGACGAAGTGCCAAATCAAGCAGCCGTATGGCAGAGATTACAATGCCGATTACAATGCCGATTACAATGCTGATTACAATGCCAATTACAATGTCGATTACAATGCCGATTACAATGTCGATTACAATGCTGATTACAATACCGAATACAATGGCAAATTTGTTACGAAGTTATATTACCAAGAATACTATCGCGAATGAGATCCCGACTCAGACTCGGAGATCCAGAGCTACACAACTACGATGGCAATTGACTACAGCAAATCGACTTCGGAATCAACACCGAATCAAGCCCTTCCAATAGATATTCCCTACGAAGCAGAATGAGATTAGTCGCCGGCGGAGCAAAGATTTTCAAAAGAGGGGGATGACCGTACCGGAATCGCAACCCCTACCGCAAACAATTACCGTACTGGCAGTGCAGAACGAAGCACCGTGAGATACATTCACCAATTGAGAAGGCTAGCAGCGGCAAGTGCACCTGGAGACGAATCGACTAGTTGACTCAGAGAACAATGATAAGTGCACGGAGTCAAGTGATGGCAAGCACACCTACAGATGAATCAACAAACACACCCGGTGGAGAGCCAGAGAGCGCACCCCGCGATCTGAGATGATAAGCTCACCTAACATATGACGGACATCCAGTATACCTGCAAATGCGCCGGAGAGAGATGATAAGTCAAACGAGCCAAATCCATGCCGAACGAGTGCGATATAGCTACCGAAGCATACCATACGCGATTCCGAATGAACGCAAATACGGCTACCAAATAAGTTCCGAACGAGATACCGAAAAACTCTAATATGACCACCGAATTAGGCCACCGAACGAGATATAATATGACCACCGAGCATACCGAATGGTTTACCGAATGGCATCACGAGAGACAGCCAAGATACCTACCAAGATATAATCACCGAGATCTCACAGCGACGGATATCACTGCCGAAGGACTTCGCATGGAAATCGAGAGGATTACTGGGAGCCTTACCGTACCAAGCCACTGACCGAGACGCTTACCAAATGGCGTACCGAAGGATCAAAAACTATGGCCGAACGGCATACCGAACTGAATGCCAAACCACATTTCCAGAGGCCTATCAAATGACTACCGAGAAGCAAACGGATATTCTACCGAAGCTGCCTACAGAGATGGCCACAGGGAAGTCGACCAAGAACGCACTGACGCTATCATCCGAATGACTTTCACCAAGAAGCAGTCCACCGAGACCCTACTGAATACCGCATCAAGAGATGGCGTGATGTGCATAAACAATGTACAAAGCGGCTTTCCGAGAGCATAAGCACGCTCCTATAGCGGTGAGTATGACCACCCAGTGTGAAGCTTACGTGTTAGATATGGATCGATGACATACCGCCCACGCCTGATGTAATTGGCGCATTCTACCACCCTCGAATGGTCACCTGCGAGTCACATGAGAACCGAAGGCTATGACTGATGCCGAGAGCGAAAGCTCACCTATGTCGAAAGTCAAGACGAGATCAATTTGATGATCGACTTTCCGGATATCACCCCAGCCAATTCCGACGATGGTCTATGCCTAGACTCAACTTTACAAAGCGAAAGCCGAACCAAATTACGTGTCGAATCAGAGAGATTACAATTACAATCCCGAATCACCAATGAATCCCAATTCCAATTGGGAGATCCAAGTTACACTGCTACCGAGCCACGATGGCAATCGACAATCAATATGATGGAGAAGTCGTCGACGGAGCAACGAATTTTCAAAGAGGGAGATAGCCGTGTCTACACGATCAAGTCGTACCGACAAGTCGAAGCCCACCGAGAGCCAGTCTACTGAGATACGTACCGAGAAGTCAACCGAGAAGTCAACCGAGAAGTCAACCGAGAAGTCAACCGAGAAGTCAACCAAGATTCTACTGAAGCCGCCTATTGGGAGCGCAACGATGAAGTCAACTGGATGGTCACCGAAGCGGACTTCCAAAGACGACGCCTAGTTAAGCAGCATCTATGAGTCAATGCCACTTACCGATGACTACCGGCTGCAAGAGATATTCTACAGAGCATTTGGAGAAGCACAGCACGAAGGCTCAAGAGAGCGCAGGCCCGCTTGAACTTGTTAAGTATAACCATCTTTAGAGAAGCTCACTTGTTAGGTGTCAACGAATGAGACGAGACTACACGATTGTCGTATACGATTGATGATCACCGATGGCTATGAACGATGCTGGTAGCGGAAGCTCCCATCTATGCCAAGTCATGAGCGGAAGCTCTACCACCCTGACGATTCCGACAAAGACCTACGCCAAGATGATATGACCTACGAGTGCAGTACTGGATGGCAAGTCGGATGCTGTATGAGTTCGGGAGTTGAGATAAGGACGAATTGAGGTCCGAGGCTCGGAAGCGAAGGAAATGGGTCAATAAAGTTTCGGAACTCGGGACCTGAGGAAAGTAATCAATCGGGTATTCCTTTCTTCTGTTTCTTCTCTTTTCTTCTCTTTTTCATATTTCATTACTTCATAGGATCTCGGCCTGGTACAAATGGCGTCGGCACGGGTTTTTACCACCTTCGGAGTCAGTCAAGTGGAGGTGGATTTTCCTCGTGCGCCGATCCGCCGAAAGGTCGCCCTGAGTGGTACCAATCGGTAGCGGGACTTCTCATTTCGTACGAGTACGTGCGCGGCAGGAATGCATAATGCTTCCTTCCCTTTCCTTTTCTATCCTTTCTCTTGTACGGTTTATGCAGCCCAGAAGGTCTGCGCCTAAAGAGGGGGATAATGTAACAGCGGCACGTGACCCGGGGCCGGGTAACGGCCATTCTATATAGTCGGCCCGCCCCGAGCCTTAGATCTCTAGCGATAATCATACTTGTACATCTACAGCTACTATCACTCGCATCCACATTTGCAACCGTATTCCTATATTTCCCACATGTATGCCTGTGAGGCCGAACGCTGGCATACGTGACCTTACAGATGTTGACAGAATTCCTGGGCCTCATCGGCGAGCCAACTTATTGAAATTGTAAGCCACAAATGCCTTTGGATTTCGAAATTGGAGTAGACCAGAATGGCAAAATCCTATTCTGTTCGCCATACTGCAACTCACTGCAGGACCATGAAGAGTCTCAAAGGCAGATGGGCAAGGCCATTGACTGCAGTTCGATTTGGTACGCTCAAAGTTGTTTAGGCTCACATGTATTTTTCATTCCAAAGCCTGACGGTATGCCGGGCATGTGTATAGATGATTAGGCACCAAACGCCATTACTGTCAAGGATCATTATCCTCACCCACACCTCGAGAACTTGCTCAACTACATTCATAGCTGCTGCTGGTTTGCAAAGTTGGATTTGCCAGCTGGTTACCATCAAGTTTGCATTCCAACAGCTGACAGGCAGAAGTTGGCCTTCACCACTAGATTTGGTTTGTATGAGCGGTGAGTCCTGTTATTTCGCATGGTGAACACACACAAACAGTTCAAGGACATGATGAACTGCATGTTGGAGCCCATAAAATGCTAATTCATCGTCATATACTGTGACAATATTACAATTCACAGCCATACACTGGCAGAAAATGTCATTCATAATCAAGAAGTGCTTACCTTACTGACGCATCATTGCCTGAAGGCCAGAAGTGTAAAATGTGCCTTCATTTGTCAGAAACTTGACTGGTGAATCTATGAAATTGAAATGGACTGCATCCACCCCCGGGAACATATGATCCTGAGGAAATAGACTGGTTTCGACAGGAAAATTGTACCGACATCGGAGGCTTTCCGAAGCTCTCCAGTAACCATACAAAGATCATTAAACAGTATGCTCACATCGCACTCCCGTTGTACACTATTGGCACCCTTCAGAATGGAAATGGGTATGTGGGGTGCTGACGTGGTGAGGTGAGGAAGGTCATGCGCACTCCATTTACCTTGGACAGGGAATGACAGCATGCTTTCAACACTCTGAAAGAGGTACTCCACAATGATTCAGTCCTGGCTCTTCCGGACCCTGAACCTAAATTTTGCCTGCACATATATGGTAGCCACTATGCATCAGGCATGGTGCTCTCCCTGGTGCCAGACAATGCAGAGAAGGCACTGGATTCTTTCAGCCGTAAACTACACAATGTGGAGATGGGATACCCTGAATATGACAGAGAATTATTGGGCATTCCAGATTCAATGTTAGACTAGAAATTCAACCTACACGGAGCTGAGCAACCATTTTTGATACACTTTGACCACGCAACCTTGCGTTGAATCATCAGACGACCACATCTCATCATATGCCAGATGGACATCCAATCAGCTCTCCCAAATTTTGACTTGGAGGTCAAACACATCCTAGGTATCAAGAACCAGATCCCAGAAGTGTTATGTAGCCACCCAGATACCCGATGGGGGCAATGCATTGTAATAGAACAAGAGGTTACAATGGCCGGACAACGGAATGAGAACATTGAGGCAAGCATAACTGATGACAAATGTTTCGGGCCTGTTGTACATCCCTGCGGTAACCCAAGTCCCCGCCCGCTGCCATCCATTGCATCTATCAATTAAAGCAAATGATGGGTAATAGTGCAACAGTTCTGTTTGGAAGAGAATGGCCTATTCTGGTTATGTGGAGATTTGGAAAAGAAACAGGAGGAGAAAAATGCAACGGCAACAAAGAACAATGAAGATGAAGGGGTGCAGATCAATGCAAGCGATCAAGAGAAGGAGAACGAAGGAAAGGCAGAGACGGGAGGATGGTGCTGTATTCCAAAGATGATGCAATGACAAATCCTGCTTTAAGCCAATGACACTCAAGAGGGCGGACACTTCGGTGTGGACCGAATGTACTTACAAGTGAAAGACCAGTATACCTGGAAGGAAATGTGGCACAAGACCCAGCAATACATTGCGAGCTGCGAAATATGCTATCAAACCAACCACCGGAGCCGGAGACCCATGGGCCTCTTACAACTACTTCTCATAGGCAAAGGAAGCTGGCAACGAATCAGAATCAACTTCACATCCCTCCTGCCAATCTCTGGAAATGGCTATTACTGCGTTGTGAAATTCATCGACCCCATGGCAAAGAGAGAACATCCACGAGCCTGCAGGAGAACAATCAATGCCCTGGCCTTTGCGTGTGCATTTATCGACGACATCATCTGCCTAAGCTGAGTTCCTCAACCGGTGGTAACAGACTGCGATATACACTTCAATGCAGACAATTGGAGAGATGTTGCGAGGGTTCTGATGATGAAGCTACTCATGTCTACGGTATTCCATCCAGAATCTGATAGTCTCTCTGAGAACTGAAACCAGATGGTGGTAGCAATATGCGTGGCTTCGCAACTCATGATCAAGCCATTTGGCATGACTACCTCCCATCAGTGGACTTAGCTTACAATTCCTCAGTATACCATTGGCCAAAGCCAATGCCAGTTTGACTCGTTCTGGCCCATAAGCCACCATTGGCACTAGGCGTAATTGCAGACCTACAGCGGCCGCATGCCAATGAATCAGAGAAAATCTCTTCAAGCCCATGAATTCGTCAAATCATTGCAGTGCATCTTGTATGTCTCCTGGACTGAGCTGCTCAATGCTCGGGATAAACTGATCATTGAGGATAAGACACCTCAACATCCAATTGACTCTGCCCTCACTGCCAGTGCAAAGGTATTCCTGGATAGGATGGGTCTGCCAATCACATACACGAATGTCAACCCTACACCATGCTATCTAGTACATTGATCCATTGGCCCATGTGAGTTCCACCAAATATGTGGTAATGCCATCAAAGTAGACCTCCCAAACGACATGATGATCTACAACACAGGCAAAGTTGCCAGGCTCAAAGTTGACCACATGCACAACTCTAGGGTCACCTGGCTGCTGCCGCCACCGCATGTATGGACAAGCCGCATGGGTACAAGGTATATTGTTATAGCAGTTGCAAATCGCTGACCAAGTGCTGGAAGAACTGATTGGGCATCTGAAGTGAAATGGGAATGTTGGGACGAGAAGGTTACCATTAGGGCGCTAGAGGTGAATATGTCAAAAGCAATGGAGATGGTGTAGGAGTATTGGAAGGAGATAGGCAGGCGGCCAAAGGCAAAGAGTAAAGCGACATGGAACAAGGCATGAGAAGCAAATTTCATTTTGAACAGTTGAAAGATGTTGTGGAAGCTTGGGTGCGGGTTTAGATCGGGGTGTTTTGTGTCTTCGAGATGTTTCTCAATGATGATTGGAGAAGGTTGCAATGTGGGTGAATGGCACTGGTCAAATTGAGGAGTGGCTCTGCACTAGACTAGCATAGTAGTTAGTTCTGCTGAAATGTCAGCTCAACTATCAATCACATTCACTTCTGCACATACAGAGAGGCTATTTCCTCACACTTGGCTCTCCAGTAGATGTCATTGAATGATCCAAGGATGCTGTTCTGCCATGACTACCACCGCTGTTCCCAACTGCCTTCACCAGCACTTGCTTGATAGTGTCATTTGCACCTGATTTTTTCAAAGTTGAAGCATTCATAGTCCCTCTGTGCAGTCGACAGCATTGCCTCATTCACAGTGGGAATGCCTCGATGGTTTTGTTACTTGCTCAGAGGTTATTGAATACAGTCCTCCTGAGTAATTCAATATCTGGAATAGCACTGTCCTCCACACAATCAGATAACTTTTTATCCATATTCACAGGGACCACTGGTGTCCAGTTGATTGCCAGGGTACTCCTGCCATCATCTGTTAGTGGTATGTTTGTACTTGTGCACACTCAATGTTCATACCACACAGCTATCATACTTGATCTGGATTCCTCTGCCTGGCCACTTGCAGTTCCTAATGACTTTAATCAGCTAGTAGCTAAATCAATTGCCAGGGCGTAGGTCATCAACATCGGTAATCCCAGTGCTAGAGCCTTTACTCTCATTGGGATGACCAGCACCTGCTGAAGGTAGACCAGAGGTGTGTGATCCAGATATTGGACTGGCATCACTGTCTCGCAGCACTCCCTGACTTGGATTCCCACCAGACTATTATAACTGCGATGTGGGATGTATCCAGCTGCATCATGTAGTCCCAGTCAGTGGAAAAGTTGTCGACCCATGAAGATCCTTTTAATGCCACAGTCAATGGGTACTGAATCAGCAAAATGTATTTCTGTCACTGGGAGCATCTGGGAGTGTGTAGAAGTTGTCGGACTTGAATCCCAGGATGGTCATCTCCTCGAGTTGATGGGACTCGTGCTGTGCCCTGTAGGTGTGCCTGGTTGTGCTGGGGACATATCTCAGAGTTAACTAGACCAATGCAGTGGCCTCCAGGTGAATCTTGGAGCATTGGCAACACATGATGAAGGATGCAGCAGTACTAGCATCAATCTCCAGATCACCTGAAAATGCAGGCGACAAGGTTGGGAGTTGAATTGCTGCAGGTTATCCTGGAATTAATACTCAGTAGTCATTATCAAATGATTATAAAACTCATGTATTCAGGTTGTATTTGCCTCAATGTTTCTGTGCATCTATGCATCTATGTAATAAGATATCAATGTGCAAATCCATCTACACCCAGGATATCATGACTGCTTGCAGGTGGTGTTTGAGAGCAATTGCAGGTGTGCCTGAAGATGTCCATCGAATGAACTAATGTATGCACCTGGAGGTCGTTATTGAGCAAGTGTGGAGGAGTACTTTGAGGCCAAGAACATGTCAACCAAGAGACTGACTTGGAGGCCATAATAGTATACACTTACAGATGCACATGGAGGCCGTTATTGTGCAGGTTAAGAGATGCACTTGGATGCCATAATTGAGGAATATTGGAAAAGTACTTGGAGGTGGTTTACCTGGAGGTGGTTGACCTGGAGGTGGTTAATCTGGAGGTGGTTAATCTGGAGGTGGTCTATCTGGAGGTGGTCAATCTCAAGGTGGTGAATCTGGCAGCGATCGATGTGGCGGTAGTCAATGTGGAGGTGCTCAATCAGGAGGTGGTCACTCTGGAGGTGGTCGATCTGGAGGCGGTTGCTCTGGAGGTGGTTGTTCTGGAAGTTGTTGCTCTGCAGGTGGTCGATCTGAAGGTGGGTGAGCTGCAGGGTGTCGATCTGGAGGCTGCCAATCTGGTGGCTGTTGATCTGGAGGCTGTTGATCTGGAGGCTGTTGATCTGGAGGCTGTTGATCTGGAGGCTGTTGATCTGGAGGCTGTTGATCTGGAGGCTGTTGATCTGGAGGCTGTTGATCTGGAGGCTGTCAATCTGGAGGCTGCCTATCTGGAGGCTGTCAATATGGATGTTGTCGATCTGGAGGCGGACCATTGGGTGGCTTAACTGGTGCTGAGACTGTATTGGTCACATAGTCAACACACAACCATGGGAATGTGACAGTTTGGATTTACCGTTGAGCTCACATGCAGAGCTGGCTGGGGGTGGGTGTGCTGTTGGAAGGTACAGCCAAAACTGAAGCTAGATTCAGAGGTCGAAGCGTAATTGTGAGAACACAGGAAACACTGTCAATCTTGTGGGGATGCCATGCTCCATATAATCTGGTACTTGGGGTATACTGTGCTAGGTGTTAGATAATATTGATGGCATGGAGTTATACAGAAGGACGACAAAAAATAATATTCTACGATAATGGTAGATTTGTGGATGGGAAATGGGTATGGGAGATGATGATGCAAATGATATAAAAGACAGGTGGGGATGTCGAGAATCAGTGGTACAACTTGTGTCATAGGGTGTAGAATACCTCATATCAGGGTGCTGACCCACCAGATTGGAAGTTATACCTGCCATATCATGAATGTTGAATTGACCTGCACACCACACTCTCCCATGTCCCAGTTTCTCATGATAATATCTACATTCTCCTCTTATTTCTCTGTTACACATCCTCAACACAACCATCACCTGAGAACATGTGGTTATGTCTTCCCTCTCAATCTCTCCATGGCATAATCCTCAGGTAACACCCAGTATTGCAAACACCAAGTACAGCATCATCCAAACATTGACTGTCTCCCACTTCAAGCTCATCTCTCATCTGTCATCTCTGATCTTTTGGTGGACTTTGTTGTAGCCTACAATCTAACTTGCCATGATTTCATGTCAACCTATGAATTGAGTCTCAGCTCCCATTGCACATCCTTCACTATCTACTGCCTCCAGATTGACCACCTCCCAATTGACAACAGCAAAATTCACCTCCAATTATATTTGATTGCTTCTCCCAAATGCGTCTCAGAGCTAACACCTTGTCAGTGTCCAAGGGAATCTGCATACTCCCTTGATCATGGCCTTCAAGTTAGCACGATAATGGCCTCCATGTGCATCCCCAATCTCATATGATCATTGCTGCCAAGTACCACTCCACACTTGCTCGATCATGGCCTCCAAGTGTAGTACCAACCTCTCCCAATCATGGTGTCCAAGTCCATCTCCAAAGTTACTTGATCACAGCCTCCATGGTTGAACATTCATGGCCCCCAAGTGAATCTGATACCTTGCACTATTACAGCCTTGAAGTGTGTCTCTCGGTGCACATGATGCCAGCCTACTAGTGCATCTTAAAGCTCACTTGATCACAGTCTCCATCAATGTTCATCTCAAAAATTGCTCAATCTCAGCCCCCAAGCATGTCTTAACATTCTCCCAAAAAGTGTTTGCAGATGGTCCTCTGATTGTGCTCCAGGAATGTCTGCACCCAGGTTGACTGTATGTATCCATACAGATAAGTTTTGCTATTACATGCCATGAAATGATGTAGTGAATGTGCTTGTGATTGTAAGAAACACAAATATGCTAGATGAAATTACTTGTGGTTAAAGGACAGTAATAACAACTGCTGTAAGAATATCACACCAAGTTTAGAGTCTCCTGTGGAGTGGCGCAGTGGTCTCATAAGCGGCTCTTGAAGTCTTCTGTAGACCTGCACAGACAGAATCAGCGGCTCTCAAAGTATTCTTTGGACTTGCCTAACGCTCTTAGATGCGCCAAACTTTGACCATCCTGTAAGTCAATGATCATAGAACTTTGAATGCACCTCCATAACTGCAGCTGCTGCCTGACACGCCTGAAATGTTCTGATTGCATGTGTGTGCACTATGAATTGCCCAGGGGAGGTATGGGAGCACCTGGAAATAGTGAACAGAATCAGTGAGGTCAAACGGAGCGTTTGGGTGGTTTGCATGTTGAATCCGGTCCATTTTCCATTTTGCTAATATGGTATTCACTACAACCCTCCTTGTTGATATTATATCTGATCTTTAATGAGTATGGGGGATGAATCTACTGTTGCTGCTCTATATACATATTGATATGACTTGAGAGCTTTTGTGGTCTCCAAGACAACCATCAGTCTTGGTGAAATCTGCACCAGTACAATATTCACTTCGGTAGTGAAGAATACCCTTGTGCCCCATGGCCAGACTCCAAGCTCCGATTGGTGCATGCTCTCTCACCAATCCCGTTTGCATCAAAGTCTCCCTAATATTGTAGTTGTCACTGGTGAATGGAGTGCTGCCATTCGCTGTGTCTGCCCCCTTCTGGAGGAGAATGATTATGTGGGAGATTGGTACATGTACAATTCATGCACCAGTATGCTGTATATTTGAGCAACCTGCAATATATTAATTCTCCGGCTGACTGTATAGGTTCATTGATCATGGACAAGAACTAAAATGCAGAAGATAGTTTAACATCCTTGTACGACGTTGCGTTGTTGGGCTTCCATGCTTTTGCCAGCTGGTATATGGATTGTCAGATGTTGCATCTCTTGCCACCTTCTGGAAATGATTCTCCTGAGTGCGTATGCAATTGATATGACCTCGTATCTATCTCGTAAGCTTCTCCTGAAATGGTCATTCATACCATATATATTCAAGCGCGTTTGCGCTCTCCAGACGCTCGTGCATAGCTTTGTAGGCCAGCCTCGATATCTGACATCATCTCTTGGAGCCGGTGGCTCTCACACGGTGCCCGTCAGTAGTTATATTAATACTCCTTTAGCATCGGCCAAGCAGGCTTATAGGCCTCTAGTATAGTCGTGTGGCATTCATTTCGGTAAGCCGTTTGGTAAACATCCCAGTTGGTGCCTTCGGTAGGTAGAGCTCCCGATAATACTAAGTTCCTGCGCCCTCCATTCAAGGCAATCCGGTAATCATCTTTTGGTAGTTGTCTTAACTGTCACTCATGTGACTGTCTCTTGCGATGCCGTTTGGTGACTATCGCTCGCGATGCAGTTTGGTAGACTACTTGGTACGTTCGGAGATAATTTTCGGTCTTGTTTGCAACTGCTTCGGTAGACATAATTGCACTCGTTCGCCATAGATCAAACTCGCTTGATCTTCCCATCATTTCTCCGGTGCTCTTGCAGTCGCAATGATCATCCTCGAAGTCGGTGCACATGTAGGTACACTTGACATCCGCCCTGTGCTCCGTGCACTGATCATCTCCAATAGCTCGGTGCGCTCGCCAGGTTTCCTCCGGGTATGCTTTCCGCTGCTTCTCCAGGTGTGCTTGCAGTTACTTGTCTGGGTATGCATATCATCGTTTTCTCAATTCACTTGTCATTTCAACTCGAGGTGCATTGGTTGACTCTTCTCCACGTACGCTTGTTGACTAATCTCCAGCTGCGATTCTCTGCGGGTAAGTGCACTCCAAGGTGCTTCCTCCCAGCACTTCCGGTACGGTGATTGCTTGCAGTAGCATTTGGTTTTGAATCCGGTACGGTCATCCCCCTTTTGTAGGTTGTAGCTCCGCCGACGACTCGTCTCATACGGCTTCTTTATTCATCTGTAGGTGCGTTTGCCATCACTTCCCTGCGTGCACTTTTCACCGTTCTCGGAGTATAATTGTTGATTCTTCTCCATGTGCACTTGCCGCTGCTAGTCTCCTCTATTGGTGAATGCGTTTGCCGGTGCTTCGTTTCTGCACTTCCTGTGTGGTAATTCGCGGTAGGGGTTGTTGCGATTCCGGCACTGTCATCCCCCCCTTTAAGGATCGTTGCTCCGCCAAAGACCAATCTCATACAGCTTTGAGATGTGCGGTATTGGCATTGTAGTTGTGTGACTCGGGATCACCGAGGCTGAGTCGTAATCTGATTCGGGATCGTACTCGGCATCGTAACTCGTGCATATAGCTGTTTAATTCGGCATCTCTGAATAGTGCTCGGTATTGTACTCGATGGAGCTATGTCGCCGATACATCGTATACATGCATATCTGCGTTACGTTAAAACTTTGTAGTTTGAAATCAAAGTTGTGATCTCGAGAATCGTATAACTTCGCATAACCTCAATATCTTCATAAATGGGAAGGGGATTGAATGTCAGCCGTCTCCCGTGATCCATCTCCTGAGATCCATCTCCTGTCATCCACCTCCGGTCATCCATCCATATCCGGTCGTGATCAATATCCGGCCGCATTCCATCTCCAGCTGCGATCCAGTTGGTTCCAGCTATTAGTTTCCACCATGTGCATTATTGCACTTGTATGGGCTGCATTCCGTGACTTCTCCTGTAGCTCTGTAAGCTCTCTAAAGGTCATTGTTACTGACCTCCATAATGTCCGTCTTCCATTGACTCTTCATCGCAGTCCCATAATCCATCCGGTGACATATTGTCCATCATAAGAAAATACCCACTCAACGACCTGTCAATATGGCATGGGATCTTGAAGTCCAAATCCAAATCCATGATCCGGCCTATTGAGCACGTGATCTTATTCCACGCAATTGCGTGAATACTGCTCAACTCAACTCAACTGAAAACTCCGTTCAACTCCACTCAATTGTAATCCGCCCATATGGCAATTTGTAGCCGGGCTCCGAATCGATTGCATGGTCGATTGACCAATGTGGCGGGAGTGTCTCCGCCTTAGCCTTGCTGAAATCCTCCACGAAATCTCTGTATATGGCTGGGATATGTCCTTCATCATCGGTAGGCACCATCTTTGTCGTTGTGCCGGCAACATCTGCAAACATTAGTTCTCAATTCGTAATAGATTTGGAGCGGTATGAAGGAATATCCAGGAGCCCGGATTTAAAATGGTTCGCCTCGATAGGGCCAAGGGATGCCGTCCAGTACTCCCTTCGGGTCTCGGCGAGCCGGTAGCAGTCATTCAAGGTCCTCATTTTTGGTACACTCTTCTGCCGCAACGACTGCCGCAGCTCCCTGCTCGCCCGTCCAGTGCCTGGTGCCTATCTCGCCACTAGAGATGCTTTCCACTGTCACTCCCAGCAGCCCTGTACAATCTCCCACTCTTAGGAAGAATGTCCAAACGACCTGCTCACTGGCCAGTAGATTGTCAATAGCAGTAGCTCCAAGTATTTGAATATATGAAGTACAGCTAGTGTTAGCAACGGGTCCAGTTTTGGACCCGGCCGGTTTTATAGGTCTGCGTGGCAACGGCCTTACCCCATCAAACATCGACGATTTTTTAAGCGAACCATCACTTTAAGGTCACAAATATTGATTGGAGAGTTTAGTGTTTGGTATGTAAAATATGCAGCTTTGCACGGTGCATCTTTTGGCCGT
>Ga0307515_10005369_pt1 | contig 26003 bp, 4 predicted proteins | sample 17_EM_MG_FD_194513 | JGI IMG/M metagenome (GOLD analysis project Ga0307515, IMG submission 194513) | Populus trichocarpa ectomycorrhiza microbial communities from riparian zone in the Pacific Northwest, United States - 17_EM | ecosystem: Host-associated > Plants > Roots > Unclassified | place... | reverse complement strand
AGCAAGTACTATAGTGGGTTTATTATTGGGCTAGGTGTATAGGTAATATATAAAGTTAATAACGTAATAATAACTGGTGGAGTAGTTGCCTAATAGATTAACTCTAATTGTATTCTAAGAATTACTATAAGGAAGGAACTATCTAGGTAGGGACTAAGGGTCCTTAAATACATAACCGTACTCCTATGAAATCCTTTTTATACGTGAGGTACGCGTGCTTTATTTACTCTGTTACGGATTATATAGATTGTACAGATTATACAGATTATATCACGTGACTTGGTTACTATTCCTCGTCATATGGTTCTACCGGATCTATCCTGGACTGTACTTGTATTAACTAACTAGCTTCTTCCGACTCCTCTTTAAGTAGTTGTAATATTGTACTTAAAGCGTCCGTAATATAGGGTAGGGAAGCTAGGTATAGAGTTTTCCTCTAAGGCTTATAGGCTAATTACATTATTATCCTAATCTATTACTTAATCTTAATTTGTATTAGTATCTACCTATTAATTTCTACTAATATTCGCCTTGCCCTCCTTATCTAATATCTTATTTAATATCTTATTAACCTCTTCCTAAAGCGTCCTATTAATATTTAATATATTAATTACCTCTAAAATTTAATCCGCGCGTTTCTGAAGCAGATTCGTAAAATTTAGCTGACTATTATTATAGAGCAATTTCTTATTAAACGTTATGTCTCTTATTTAAATTGCCTTCTTTTTACTAGGCATATAGACCCTAAAGATATTCGTTAACTAGTACCCTACTAGGTATCTAATATAAGCCCTTAGCTTAAGCTTTTATATATATAGGATATTATATTTAAGTAGGTAAGCCTTATAGTTATATATTTATAGGTAAGTTATATTTAGCTTTAATGGCGAGAGCCCTAGTGCTAACTGGAGCTTCTTAAAAGGTATTATTTAGCTAAGCTAGGCGTTTAGTATTTAATTAATTAAATATACTATAGCCCTAACGATTTCTAACTAGAGCTTCTCTAGTAATTAAGCCTCTATTTTTATACATTAAGACTTAATAATAATTACCCCTCTAGAACGTTCGGCTGAACTATTTTAAGACTTTATATATAGGGCTGACTGCTTTAGTAATATTCTTTTTTAAGTCCTCTAGGTATTTGTAAGAGTATATATATTAGGTCCCGCCGCGCTTACAATAAATTCGTAAGCACTCTATGTCTTTTTAGCTGTATGGCGACGTAGAGGCGGGATATGTTATAGTATTAAACTCGCTACCTAGGAACGTTTCGCTATTAATTTAAATTATTATAATCTTTAGGTTATATTAACATTCTACCCTATTTAAGTATTATATTATTGCCTATATTATTAACAACTTATAGGTAAAGATCTTAATCTTATTTAAATGCAAAAAATTATTATAAAAATATATTGTCTAGAGGTAACTATTATACGCTACGATCTCTAGAAATAAGTTAATATATACTTAGTAAAAGAGCCTAGTTGCCTTACTAGTAAGTGTTTTTCTTAATACAATTTTATAAGCCTTGCTAACAATATAGGTCTTATAGTTAATTATTACTACAGCTTAAAGTTTCGCACTACCTACTTTCTAGGGTAAATGCTTAATTACGTTAGGTTTTATATAGCCTAGCCTTTTATACTAGAGTCTGCCTGCTACTTCCTAATTAAAAAGGGGGTCTTGCGATTAAATTATAAATAAGGCCTTACTTAGGGTCCTTAATTTTAGTTTATTATACTCTGGGGTTAATTAATTATAATAGCGCTTATAATATGCAAACGTTTTATAATTATTTTTATATAGTAGGTCCCTTTTATTATTCCACTATATATTCTTCTTATTAAACTTTTTTAAATAGGCTATATTTATATAAAATATTACACACCTTATATTGGCAGTAGTATAACTACTAAGAATAAATATAAACGGGTTAGTTAAGATAGTATAGGAGGCGCTAGAACCGATCGAGCTATAGGATAAGGGGTAGCCGAGTTACGTGGCTAGTTATGTTACAAGTTTGGAATATAGGAATATAGGAACGTGGGAACGTAATATACTAACGTACTAACGTACTAATGTACTAAACCTTCACTATAGGGAGAAGTTATATATTTAGGGACACACGGTCTTTATAGATAGTTTCTCTTCTTTATAGTAAATTTTAGATTATAATTAGAGTTAATCTATTAGGTAACTACTCTACTAGTTATGTTTACGTTATTAACTATTCTATATCTATATACCTAGCCCATTAATAAGTCTACCGTAATATTTCCTATAAGGCTTTATTATATATTTACTACTAAGGTTATAGTAAAGGAAGTTAAATAATATGCCACTAAAAGCAGTAGTTATAATAGCGTTAACGGCAGCAACTATATTAGGATTAGGTAACGACACCAGCATAGTAAATACTAACTCTTAGCTAGTTACGGTTGGACAATTATAAACTATAGTCGATCGATTAATAGATAATAATAGGATACTTAAAGAAAGAATTAATGGGATAGGAGTAGTAAAAATTAAGCTACTATCTATTAAGCAATTCTTAGGTAAGAAGTTAAAACTTAAAGGATTCCTTATATAGATGCACTTTAAGGTTATATAAGAGGGAGTAAAGCTAGTAATAGCTATAGATTAAATAGCTTACGCAGGACTATTCCTAACGGGAAGGGCACTTAAGTAGTTTAAGCCTTATCTTATGGAGATATAGGAAAATGGCATGGTAACTACTAACTAAGAAGTATAATATATATTTACTAATTAGAATAGGTTTATAGAATAACTAATACAAATATTTAAAGACCTAAAGGCGACCGCTATAGTAAAACAAAGGCTTTAAAACCTAGTATAACAAACTTTAGTAGTTAAATATACGACATAGTTTTAGATATTAGCTATATAAGTTAAATAGAATAATAAGGCGCTTATAGTATAGTATAAGTAGGGACTTAAAGCGAAAATCTAGGACGTAATTATCCTAATAGAAGATGCGGATACTCTTAGGGAATTAATTAATTAAGTAATTAAGATTAATAATAGGATTTACTAAAGAGAGCAGACTAAAAAGGGTTAGGATAGAGTTTTATAGTTATATAAGGCGCAAAGTACGTAATAACAAAGTTAAAGTTAAAAACTATAGTATAGCATAGAGCTAATAAACCTAAGCAGTATTAAAGAAAATAGAAAATAAAATAAATAATTATAGAAACCTAGAGGATAAGGATTAAATAATTAAAGGTTTAAGGAGTAAAGGCTAAACTAGGGATTTTAATAACAGAAGACGTTTAGGCCGACTCTATAGTAAAAAAATAGTTTAAAAAAGGAGCTTATATAAATTGCGGAAAATAAGGTTATTTTATTAGAAACTATAAAAGTAGTTAAAGTTACTATATAGTAAAGGGAATAAGACTAGTAGAAGATATATATATATAGAGGGATAATAGTATACTACAAGGAACCAAAGAGTGTTTAATTAAGAGTTTTGCGTTTTGTTATAATAACGTATACTAAATTTATAAGGATACTAAGTACGGCGCAAGCTATTAACTATAGGAGCTAAAATTATTAGAGTTTAAAGAAACTAACAAACTATCTTATAAATTAGATATTAAGGATAATAAATTTAATATAGGTGAAATATTTAGCAATAATAAGGTAATAAAGGCAGCCTATTAGAAGTATATAGACCTTAGAGATATTACAAAAGAGGTAAAGGATAATTCCACTATAAAACAGTGAATATTAGTAGGGATTAAGACCCTACTAAACACAATATCTATCGCTTCGCGAGACGTAAGAGAAGTAGGATAGTAAACCACTTTAGCACTTAATAAAGGCAAAAGGCTAAAGGCTTAAAATTCTTAAGATAAGATAGGATAAGCTTAAGGACTTATAATAGACAACAACCGATAGAGCAGAGTAATGGCTTGGTTTAGTAATATATAAATAAGCTTAGGACGAAGTTTCCTAAAGGTATAAGACTCTTAAAATAAGATAAGTAAAATTTAAGATTATTAAGATAAGATAAGAACACTATAGGAGCCTAGTTAAACTAAGGCTAGAGCTAAGCTTAAGAAGGAAGTAAGCTTAGGATTAAAAATTCTATAGGACTAAGATTTTTAAATATAAATAAGGACTATTAAACAAACTAAGATTTAGAAGTAAGAAGACTTTAAGAATTTACTTATAAGGCGAAAAATAAAGGAAACTATAGAGGAATTTAGATAGAGAATCCTTATATAGTAAGAATAGAAACTAAACTAAAAACCTAGCGCATTAGGTTATATAAAGGACAGAGCACCTATATAAAGAATTACTAATAGGCCTAAGGTAGGCACGTTAAGAGCTAAGTAGCTTACTTAACTAGAAAATAAAGAGGATTTAGGAATCCCTATTAAATTTAAAGAACAATATATAAAGGGTTATTATAATATAGTAATAAGAAGATACTTCCTTATAGATAAGCCGTATACACTTTAGCAGCTATACTAAAAGTAGTATAGGCAACGATATAATAATAAGCGGGAAGATTTCTATATATAATTAGATAAGTAAGTTATCTAGGACCACCCTATTACGGAAAAAGCTATAACTTATATTAAGGGAGCCTTAATTATAATATTAAAAGATCTAAAGGAATAATTAAAGGACTAGAGAAGCGAGAGACGTATTTTAGTACCTGTAAATAAAGTTATAATATTTAGATTACTATAATAGAGGTTTAAACTTAAAGATAAAAATAAGTTAAAAGTTAACCTAAAGCACCTAGTACACTATACGCTATTATAGATGTATATATAGATAATATATACAATATATATAAGAATCTAAAAGAAAAGAATCTAAAATACCCTATAAGGATATATTAGGCACTAGATAAGTAATAGTATAGGAATGCTAAGTATATATATAAATAGCATTTAGTAGAAGTTTAGAAGTTAGGGGACTTAATACTTTAACTAGGAAGATTCCTTATAGAAGAATACTTAGACGGATAATAGTGGTGGAAATACTTAGAAAATACGTGTTTATAGTATATAGAGAATAAAAAGCAAACTAGGTATTAGCTAAAGAGCGAGCTAAGTATACTAGGATTAAGCAGCTAATAGTTAGGAAAAGTAGAGGCCTATAAAACTAGAGGGAGCTAGTAGTAAAGCCTTAGGCCCTTAAAGGAATTTAAGGATAGTACCTAAATTTATAAGTTAATTAGTAAGATTAATAGTTTAAAGTACTAATAAATAGTAGAGTAATAAGAAACTATATCTTATTAATAGTAATAAAAAGAATAGGAATACCGTATAGATAGAAGAAATAATCTTACCTATTAATTATAATTTTAAGAGATCTAATAGCCCATAAAGGATGGATTATTAACCTTAAAATAGGACCCATTTAAATAACTATTAAAAAAAGACGAATTAAGATATCTTTTAATATTCTACAATTAGGAAGGGATAAGGCAGGATTAAATATACCTTAGTTATAGGAATATAATCTAAAGATTAATTAGATTATAGGCTAGGTTAATATTAGGAACACTTAATAATATAAGATATAATAATAGACTAAGTTAGTATAATACTAAGTTAGAGCGATATATAAAGAGACTAAGCGAGGCTTAAGTTATATACTAAAGAGATACTATAAGTATAGTAAGAAGCTATAGAGCCTAGAAAGTAAAAAGCTGGTAAATTATATAGTATAGGACTATAAAATAGAGTTAGAACTAGAAATAAGTCTAAGGTTCTTTCTAACTTATAAGCTTACTTAAGAGGAGTCTAGAGCACTTAAGAAGTTTATCTAAAAGAATTTATAAAAGGGATATATTAGACCATTATAGTTATTAGTAGGTTATCTAGTATTATTTATACTAAAGAAGAACGGAAAACTTAGGCTATTGTAACGGAATTCCCTAGAAGGTATATATTAGATAAAACAGAAGGAGGTCTTATTTATGTTTTAGAAGGAGGTCTTATCTATGTTCTAAAAGGAGGTCTTATCTATATTTTAGAAGGAGGTCTTATCTATGTTCTAAAAGGAGGTCTTATCTATATTCCATCTACGTCTTAGAAGACATGGTTAGATAGATAAGGGGTAAAGGGTTTTGCTAGCGTCTTAGAAAGATTATATAGGGAGCTAGTTCTCCTCTAGAGAAGAACTAGCGATTAGTTTCTAAATAGAAGTGGTTAAAAGCATTTATCCTTTAATATATAAAACTTATTCTACCTTTAACTTACCTTCTATTTACCTTTAACTTACCTTTTACTTACTAGTAACACTGTTAATTAGATAATTATACGTTCCGGTTAGGCTGGCCTCTTATAATTCTAATTACTTACAATCTATTAGGAACGTACGGCTATTAATTAACAATAATAAACTATACTCCTATACCCCATAAAGCAACGCCCTCACCGTAAAAGGCTTAAAGAGTCTCCCTAGAGGAGCGCATTCCCTCTTCCTATAAAGAAGCTACGGCTGGTCCGTCTAACCTTATAAGACCCTTAAAAACGATTACCGCTGGGGAGTTATTAGAGCGGTTACTATATAAGACCCTATAAAAAATAAAGGAGTTAGAGATATAATTGAGATAAGTATATTAAGACTATTAAGAATAATTATAAGGATAATTAGGGGAAGTATAGATACCCTAGACACGAAGCGGACTTAAAGGGGTAACGCTATACTATACTATAATGTTAGAAAAACCTAAATTCCGTATAAAGGAACCTAATAAGTACTATAGTAATAGTCTTTAGAACTATAATCGTTTTATCCAATAATACAAAACTAAGTTTCGGCTAGATCTAAAACGTTACTCTAACGAGTATAATTAGATACTAATTACTTCTACCTTCCTATGTAGCACCGTTAAGAGTTTATAGATACGCTATAAGAAGAAACTTACTATACCCCTTAAATTTAGCGAACTTAGGACCTAGTTAGTTAATTAAGTCTAAGACCCTACTAATTAAGGGATAGACTATAACTAGTGATACCACGATGCTAAACAGTGGGATAGTTAGACTGTAGTTTAGTTTATAAACTACTTAGAAGAACTAGAAGATAATATACCCTACTTAAATCTGTGGGATAACGCTATATAACTTTACCAGCTACTTACTAAGCTACGGCCTAAGATTTAACAGGCCATATAAGAGAAGGGCGAAATTCTTACCTCTTAAGAAAAGCTTATCTCTAAAGCTACTCGGATTAAGAGTGCTAAAAGAAACTATTTAGGTAAGCGAAAGGAACGAGACGCTAATAATAAAGAGCGTAGAACTAGACCTAGCTTTAATAATAGGGGTAGATTTTAACCTAACCGCTCTGTAGAAGGATAACGCAAGTAGGCCTTATAGCCCTAGAGCAACGCTAGCCAACCCTAAAATAATAATAGGCAGAGACCTAATCCGTAGGAGGGAAACTGGGAGATACATACCTATTATAACTGCGGTAAAAAGGGCTATATAAGCCGCTTCTGCCAGTAGAAGAAGTAAGAGTTGGCCTAATTAGAAAAAGAGACAGCCTAGTAAATCTTTACTCCCTTATACTAGGCTAGTAAGAGAAAAAGGAAGTAAACTGCCGTATAGTTATTCCTGTCTCTATTTAAGTTAATAATAAATAGGTAACATAAGACTACCTTATGGACAGCGGCGCGAGTATAGGGTTTATTTCTTAATTACTAGTAAAAGAATTAGATTTAGATCTTAGCGGCTTATAGGTGCGTACTATTTAAAGTATCAGAGGCTACTAGATTCTATGCTATGGGGAACAGGCTTTTTCCGTAGCTAGCTAGAACCGCGATAGTCTATAGAATATATAGGAGATGCGCTTCTATGCCACAGAAATTAAGGGGTATAACCTTATTTTAGGATACCTATAGCTTTACTAAGTTAATCCGGATATTAATTGGCCTTTAGCCTCGTATTAATATCGGAAGTCTTAACCACGTATTATAGTTAAAGATTAGGAGACTTTCTTAAACTATATATAAAAAGAAGGGTGGGCATATGCTATATATACTACTCTTAATACTAAGAATAGGGACATAGGATATTTATTTTTAGATGTTTGGTTATACGCAGTTAAGGAACTAGAGATTCTATAGGAATATATAAACTTAGAGGATATTTCTAGTAAAGAAGCTATATAAACCTTACCCGACCCTATATTAGTTAAGCATAAAATAGATATAGGGGACAAATAACCTCCTTTTGGACTACTATATAACCTATTAGAAAATAAGCTGGCGGTACTATATTAATATATAGTGGACAATCTTTAGAGAGAATGGATTCGGCCCTCTATAAGCCTAGTAGGGGTACTAATTATATTTATACCTAAGAAGGACGGGACCCTTCGCCTCTATATTGACTATTAGGCGCTAAATAAGATTACTATAAAGAATTACTACCCGTTACCCTTAATAGGGGAGCTTATTAATAAGCTGTTGGGCGCAAAGATATTTATAAAATTAGATCTAAAAGATATATACTATTAAATCCGGATTAAAGCCAGCAATAAGTAGAAAATGGCGTTCTAAATACGGTACGGCTACTTTAAGTACCTAGTAATGCTATTTAGGCTCACTAACGCACTAGCGATATTTCAGGCCTATATTAATAAGGTATTATTAGGCCTGTTAGATATAATATATATAGTCTACCTTAATAATATTATAGTCTACTCTAATAACTACGAAGTATATATATACCACGTGTAAATAGTACTAGAAAGACTATAGAAATATAAGCTCTATATAAACCTAAAAAAGTGCACGTTCTATACTACTAGCATTAATTTTTTAGGCTTTATTATTAGCGTTAACGGAATATTAATAGAGAAAAGTCGGGTAGACGCTATTAGGGAATAGCCCTACCCTATAATATTTAGAGAAGTATAGGTTTTCTTAGGCACGGCGAACTTCTACTAAATATTTATTATTTACTATTTATAAGTAATACTCCTAATTACCAATCTACTAAAAGGATCTAAGAATGGCAAGAAGTTAGGATCCTTTATATTTAGGGAAGTTACTAAGTAGGCTATAGACTAGTTAAAGAATTTATTTATATTAGCGCCTATCCTAATATACTTCTACTAGGAGCTATATATATACCTTAAAACGGATACATCCGGCTTTACCCTAGGGGCAATTATATCTTAATTAAAAGACGGAAAATAGCATTTTATAGCGTTTTAGTCTAGAAAGATAACCTTTATAGAATAGTATTATATAACGTATAACTAGGAGTTGCTCATAATAGTTATAGTAATAAAGTACTGGCGATATTATTATATGGGAAGCAATTACCCTATTAAAGTCCTTACAGACTATAATAACCTAGAATACTTTATAACTATAAAGGTGTTAAGCGGTTAATAAGCTAAGTAGGTAAAGGCACTATTATAGTACGATTTTAAGATTACGTACTACCTAGGAAAGATAAATCCTACTAATAGGTTATTAAGACGTCCGGATTATAAGATAGGGAGAATTTAGGATAGTATAGGGGAAATAATCCCTATATTGCAAAATTTGCTTAGGAAAAAAGAAAACTCTTTCCCTAGAATTATAGAATTTCGCGGTAGGGCAAAGGTCCCGGTAATATAGCTATAAAGTAATATAATTATAGAGCCGTAGGATATAGTTATAGACTAGGTTATAGACTAAGCAGACGTTATAAAGTTAGCGTACCCTAGAATTAGCGAGAATTCTATAGGATATGCTAGAGGTATTACAGCACCTTTAACTTAACGGCGTATTAGCTGCGAGTTTTTGGATTTAAGGGGGATAGGTAAAATACCTATCCGCAGCGTGGCATACTATATAATAGTAGGAGAATCTACTAGCACTAATGGTTTAAAACGTCTTATACCACGCCTTAAGTCTATAATAGCGGCAGGCGAAATAGAAGTAAGTAATCTATACAAAACCTTTCCGGATCTTCTTCTTTAAGCTTAATAAAGGGACGCCTTCGCCTCTAGGGAGAGGTGGAAAGATATAGTAGAGACTAACTTAGCTAGAGTTATTAAAAAGCTATAGTAGCAAGACTAAAAGGGTCTATTACGCTTTAAGGGTGCTATATATGTCCTAAAGGACTAAGTAATTTAAAATAAAATTCTAAAGGTCTTCTATAATAACCCTTTTAGGGGTTACTATAGTGCTAATAGAACCCTTAAGGCCATTTAAAGGAAATACTTTTAGAACGGAATATCTAAAGAGGTTAGGGACTATATATTAAGGTGTAATACGTGCTAAAGGATATAGATATCCAGCCATCGCCTATATAGCGAGTTATTAGTGTTTTCTATTCCGCAGGGACCTATATTAAAATTAATAATAGATTTTATTATAGGCTTACCCCCTACTAAAATAAGAACTGGAGAGGTTGCTAACGCTATTTTAGTAATTGTTAATAGGTATATAAAGTTTTTAGGATACTTTACTATTATAATAACGATTATAGTAGTAGAACTAGCAGACCTATTTTTAAAACGGTAGCTCTTATTTAATACGCTAAGGGGAATTATGTTTAATAGAGGCACCGTATTTAATAGTGCATTTTAGTCTTTATTTTATCTCTTATTAAAAATACGGCGAAGGATAAGTACTACCTTTTACCCGCAAATAGATGGGTAAATAGAGTATCTAAATACGTTATTGGAACACTACCTCCGCTGCTATATTAATTATTAATAGGATAATTAGACATTATAGTTAGCTCTAGCGTAGTATATATATAATATAAGCATTTATAGTAGTATAAAAATAACCCCTTATAAAGCATTGTTTGGGGTAAAAGTAAATAACCCTTAAAATATTAAGGACATTATTTCTAAAAGAGAGGCACTGGTAGCGTCTAAAAGAATTAAGCAAATAAGAATTCGTAGAGAGGAACTTAAAAAGCACTTACTAGACGCCTAGGCTGTGTAAAAAAGGTACTATAATAAAAAATATATACTAAAAGAATTTAAGATAGGAGATAAAGTTTTACTATCTATAAAAAATATCTAAATAAAACGTATTAAGAAGAAGCTGGATTACTAGTGGCTTAGACCCTTTAAGATAGTTAAAAAAACTAAAGGAAACTAAGCCTATAAATTAGAATTACCGAAATCTTATCTAATATATCCTATATTTTATGTTTCCTTACTAGAGCTATACTAGAGAAGAGATAGTATAGAACCGCCCCTACCTAGCGAAATTAATAGGGAACTGGAATGGAATATAGAAGATATTTTGGACTAAAGGTGGCGCTAAAAGAAGCGTAAATTTTTAGTTTATTAGGAAGAATACTCCTAGGCGTATAATAGTTGGGAACCTAAGGAGTACCTTTAGCTAGGATATAATACCATAATTAAAACCTTTCTAAGAACTAAAGGTAAAGACTTAGAAATGGTTCTAGATATACTATAAGTAAAGTAACGGGGAAAACCCCGTAAATTAAAACTATAGGATTAAGTATAGGCATTAAGAATAGAAATGTTTCGCTATTATAATAGGGATCCTAGAATCCTGTAAGAGGAAGCCTATAGAGATCTATAGGAGAACCACTAGGGATACTATTTAAAGAAGACGCTGTATAAGAAGGAGTAGTAGTACTATAAGAAGTGGCCTTGGGGATTTAAAAAGATCCCCTAGGGATAAAAGGAGAGTATCTGGCCTAGTACTAGAGATACGCAGTAGAGTTAATAGTACGAAGAGGAGCAAAAGGACAGCCTATAAAGAATTAGAAATTTTAAGGAATTATAAGGCATCTATAAAAATACTACCCGTTTATTATATATGGGGATTATAGTAGTATACTACGTTTATATAGATTGTTACTAAAGCTTAGAATAAAGGCATCCCTAAAGTATAAAGTTAATTCCTAATAATAGGGCATTCTAGAGGTACCTAAGAGGCACTATATAAAGCTATTTTATAAGAAGAAGAAAAGAGCTAGGTAATAACTTAAATACTAGCAGTAGTAATAGGAGCCTCCTCTTTTATCTTAATGTTATTATTAACGGTATTATCGGCTCCTCTATTTCTAGAAGTATTGGCACTTCTACTAATATTCTTCTTAGAACGACGGGTATGGGAAGGACTAGCATAGGCGGGAGACTGGTAAGGAGAACGTTTATCTTAACCTTTGTCGCTATCCTTAGTATCCCTAGGTTTTAAATTAGCGTTTAAGTAGGGATTAGAGAGATATTAGCTAAAGGAGTTAGTATAGTTTTTAAGCGAGTTACTAAAGAAACTTACCTAGCTAAAGTAGCCCGCGTAAGAGTATAAATGTTATTATTAATAAGGACGAGCTATTTGTATATGCGCTTCTAGACACTATATATCCGAGAACGTTATATCTTTATAGTAGTGGAAACCCTTATAGAATTAAAGAGTTTGCGAGCGAGGGAAGATACCTTCTATCCCCGCCTGTTACTATTAGGATATTAGCAGAAATTTTAGATAGCGCGTTGGAGCCTATAAGTCTTATGCGTATAGATAGCGGGGATCTAGTATAATTAGTAAAATCTAAAATAGGATAGAATGGGAAATACTAGAACATAGGTCTTTTTCTTACTGCGATAATAGGAGCACTTAGATTTATTTTTACTGGAGTAAGGTATCTTATAGACGTGGGAAGGATCCTGCGTAAGAGTATAAATATAGCGATAATAGTATTTTAGGGAAACTGCCGTAGAAGCAATAGACGCTGTCTGGGGCGTCACTGGGAGATTAATGATACTGCCGCTGGTCTGGGGACCACGAGCTATTATAAGAAAATACTCTAAGAAGTTAGTATTATTATAAAAAGATAAGGTGGGGATTCTGTTGCTTATAGACGTGTTATAAGAAGAGAATAAAGTAGCTGTAAAAGAATAGCTGGAGATACGGAAGCTAAAAGCGGAGATATAGAGGAAATAGTCTGCTAAAAGACAAGATGAATAGTATTGTTAATAAAAAGACGCGTAAGAGGCGACAGCTTATAAATTGGAAGAAAATTAAAATAAAGACGTTATTATTAGAATCCATTTTAGGTAAATAGGGATAGTAGCTCGTGGACGCGTTGTATAGGACAACTTCTAGATTAACTTATAATAAACTCTTATAATAAGAAAGGTGAATCCCATCTAATTTTTATTATTATTATTTTAGTTCCATTATAAAGGCATTATAAGGAACTATAGTGGGAAAAGAGTAGAGGAACTAAGGATAAAGTAAGGTTCTATGCTAGTGAAGAACTAGCTATAAGCCGTATTATAAAGTACCTTTCTACTAAGAATTTCCCTAGTGGTTTTAGCCGGAACTCTATAAAAGCTTAGTAGAGGCGAAGTCTTAGAGGACTAAGACCCTTAAAGGGGAGGTAATTGTAACGGAATTCCCTAGAAGGTATATATTAGATAAGATAGAAGGAGGTCTTATCTATATTCTAGAAGGAGGTCTTATCTATGTTTTAGAAGGAGGTCTTATCTATGTTCTAGAAGGAGGTCTTATCTATGTTCCAGAAGGAGGTCTTATCTATATTCTATCTACGTCCTAGAAGACACGGTCAGACAGATAAGGGGTAAAGGGTTTTGCTAGCGTCTTAGAAAGATCATATAGGGAGCTAGTTCTCCTCTAGAGAAGAACTAGCGATTAGTCTCTGAATAGAAGTGGTTAGAAGCATTTGTCCTTTAATACGTGAAACTTATTCTACCTTTAACTTACCTTCTATTTACCTTTGACTTACCTTCTACTTACCGGTGACACTGTCGATTAGATAATTATACGTTCCGGTTAGGCTGGCCTCTTACAGCTATGTATTAACTATAGGCAGTTAAATAGCATTACTTATAAGGATAGATATTCTTTACCCTTAATTAGTAAAATTTAGGATTAGATAGGTAATACGCAAATCTTTATAAAGATAGATTTAAGATAGGCGTACCATTAGATTAAAATTAAGGAAGGTAATAAATAAAAGGCAGCCTTTAGGTTAAAGGAAGGACTATATAAACCATTAGTTATATAATTCGGGTTAATAAATATACTAGTAACATTTTAAAAACGAATTAATAGTATATTAGGAGAACACCTTAATAATATTATTATCTACTTAATAATAGAGGAAGAATATAGAGAATATGTTAAATAGGTCTTAAAGAGACTATAAGAAGAATAAATACTAGTAGTAATTAAAAAAATATAAGTTCTTTACTAGGAAAACCAATTTTATTAGATTTATTATTAAGCTAGGTTATATTAGTATAGACCTAAAGAAAATTAAAGCTATAGTAAGTTGGTAAGAACTAGAAAATATAATATAGTTAAGGTTATTCCTAGGGTTTTATAACTACTATAGGAGGTTTATAGCATAGTGGCTAAAGAATATTAAACCATTTACTAGGCTTATAAAGAAGGAGGAACTATAGGTATAGGTAAATAAATAAAAAAAAGCCATTTAAAAAATTTAAGAAGTTATTTACCTAGGAATTAATTCTTAAGATTTATTAACTAAGACTAGATATAGTTATAGAAATAGATATATTAAACTTTATACTAAGAGTATATTTACTGTAAAAGCATAAGGATATATAGCACCTAGTAGTATACTATAGTTGGAAAATAACACCACTAAAGTTAAACTATAATATCTATAATACGGAATTACTAGGTATAGTTATAGCACTTAAGGAATAGAGAGTATTCTTGTAAGGCGTAGAGAAACTATTTATAGTTAAAACGGATTATAAAAACTTAACGGGGTTTCTAATAACAAAAGAACTTAATTATAGATAAGTTAGATAGGCAGAGATGCTTATAAAATACTATTTTAAGATTTAGTATACTAAAGGAACTAAGAATATAAGAGTAGACGCGCTAAGTAAAAAGGCTAAATTATAGAATAATAAGAAACTACTAAAAGTAATACTATATAAAGATAGTAACGGATTAATTAAATATAATTATCCTAAGCTAATAGTAACTTAAAAAAATAAAGAACTAAAAAGAGTTTATAAGACAATAGAGAGCTTTTAGGTATAAAGAATTTTAGAAGTATAGCTAGAAGATCTATAGATGGATATATATAAAAATTAAAAAGTAAAGTATATCCTAAAGAGCATAGCAGAACATTTTATAGAAGATTTCTATAAGGGAATAACTTAAGGACATAATGGAGTAATATGCTTAGTGTTAAGACTTTAAGAAGAATATATTATTAACGGAATTTAGAGTATAGCTAAAAAAAGTAATAAAGGAGTATCTAGATTACTAAAGGAATAAACTAATAAGGTATAAGCTATATAGAGGGCTATAACCTATTAAAATACTAAAGAGACTATAGGAGGTTATATTATAGGACTTTATTATTAAGTTGCTAAAGTTAAGAGATCCTATTACTAGATAGGAGTATAATATAATTCTAGTAATAGTAAATAAGTTAACTAAATAGGGCTACTTTATAGCATACACAGAAGAAATATTAGTGGAGGATGTCGCTAAAATCTATATTAAAGAAGTGTTTATAAAATATAGAGCACTAAATAAGATTATATTAGACAGAGATTTAAGATTTATAGTAGTATTTAAGGAGGTATTCTGTTACGGGATGGGGGCAGTGGCTATAAAGCGTATGTATTTGAGGAGTCTACAAGACGTTGCGTAATCAATCGTAAGGGTCGAGGGCGTAAGGAGGTGATATACCTACGCGTAGCTGATATAAGCTGTACGCGAGGTGTATGTAAGAGCACGGGGCTCTCCTATGGAGGCCCCTGCGGTGGGGTTCCGTAATATAGTCAAAACTCTTTAGTACGATATTTGATTATAATGATATACTCTATATTACGATCTACACTCCTTAATTAAAGTTGTTTTAGTGTAATATTACAATATACTGACTATTTACAATATCGTTAAGTTTTCCCTACTAAAATCGTTATAACCAGTAGAGATTTTGTATAGGAGGGGCCCTACTTAGCCTGTAAGGTAGATGCCCTATACCCTTTTAGGATACCCGGCCACGTAGCGGCCTCTTATTTCCTGCTTATTAACCTAATACGTGACTCTATGTATAACAATACCATTGGTATTACAATACGATCGGTTGTACGACCTGCATCGTTATAAAGAGTTTTGACTGTATAAAGAGTTTTGACTATACTACCCCCCCTCCTATAGAGGCAGAGCTTTGGCGACGCTGTGGTTACTATATATATATAGAAGGGATACTTAAGGTATAGAAAAGAAGAAAAGGGGGTATTACTAAAGGTTTAAAACAACGTTATATAATAAGGCTTAGTATCTAAAAATCTAACTAATTAGATAACTTTAACCGCTGGTTAAAGTTCCTAGATATTTTAACGATATTATAGTTATATAATTACACTTTACCGCAATCTAATAGCAATTTGCCCTTACGTAGTAATATATAACGGTTTAACTCTATAAGGGCTCCTATAGAGGATTGGGTATAAAATCTCTGCTTAGGCCTAGTTTCTATAGGTTCGCGTAATAAAAGTCGCTAATTAGATCCTTTGCATTTTTAAAGTCTTTCTATAGTTGCTATTCTAGCTAATCTATATTAAATCCTATGTATATAGCTCTATAGTAGAGCCGTTGTCCTCTGCCTTTACTAAAGTATTTAGAGTTAATAATTTGTTTAATGGTCTACTCCTTATAGTTCTTATCTTCGTTCTTATCTTAGATTAATACTAGTAGGGGTTTAGGCTGTATCTGCCCTAGTAAGGGGTTAGGCTAATAGAGGTATAGTAGCCATAGGTGAAATATAGGCTATATCCCGTAAGTGGCTAGGGTAGGTAGGAGTTTTAGCTTATATACAGCTCCCCTATTAATAACTTATTTAATTAAATAGGGGCCAAGGTTCTTATAATTAAATAACTTTATAGGCCTCTGCGTAGAGATATTATGTATATTTAGCTATACCTAGTCGCTAACACGTATCTCCGGTGGTGGCGTTCTATAGCAATTAGCGAAGTAAGCCTACTTTACTTAAGCCTAGGCCATTTCTCCCTTATAGTAGTTGAGTAGATTTTTTATATAGTCTATATGCTAGTCGGCAAGTAGTATCTTAAGGCATTTTCTATATAGCAGTTTTTTATTAATAGGTTCTAGTGGCTCTATACTAGATTAGGAGTAATAACCCTTATTTGCAAAAAATAGAGTAAGTCCTATAGTGGTTAAGACGTAGTTATTTGCTACGAATTTACCTAGTAGAAGGTAATTTATTTAGTTATCTTAACTATAGGCAACTACCTATCATAGGTACGCTTTTATGCTGGCATTAGCGTTTTTTAGTTACCTAGTAGTTTTATAGTAAAAGAATATAGATATCTTAACGGAGATACTAAGGCGTTAGTAGATTCGTCTCTATATATTAGAGTTAAATTATATACCTCGGTTAGATGTAATTAAGTTAGGTAACCTATATAGTTAGTAAACTTTATAGAAAAAGGCGTTAGTAATGTCGCTAATAGCTACGCCTTTGATTAGGATATAGTGGCGCTCTTTTATATGTTGGCATATTATTATAAGGATATTATTATAGGTATGGCTATATCGTTTATAGGTTAATAGGTTAATAACAAAATCTATAGCAATATCTGCCTATTATTATATAGGTACTAGTAGAAAGTATAGTAGTCCTTAGTACTTTATATTAAAGGCCTTAGCGCGCTTATAACTATAGTAGGCGCCTATAAAGTGTTTAACTAAGTCTATTATTTTTTTTAGCTAGAAGTAGTATTAGCTAAGAAGCTTATAGGTTCCTCCTCTACCTAGGTAGCCGCTTAATTGGAGGTTATAGGCCATTTAGATTAGTTACTATTATAGATTTTCTAAGTTAGGGATAAATAGGCGACCTCTATAATAGAGCCTGTTCTCTTTTACTTTTAAGGCTGCTACATTAATCTGGCCTAAGCTTTAAAGGTTAGTAGGTAGCGTATAGGCGCTAGCGGTCTTTATAGTAATGAGTTAATACAGTAATAGGTTAATAGAGGTGTTATATACTATAGTAATAAGCTCGTTAATTTTGAGAGGTAACTTTAGTTCTATAGTATAAAGCTAAGGTACAATTAGCTCTATTGTAGGTAGTATACCTAAGGCTAAATTTCGTGCTTTTAGGATTATCTATTATTAGAACTAATTACGGGGGTTATTTTTAAACTAAGGAAGGTCTTGCAAGCGGCGTATTAGGCTATTAGGTTTAGTACCTTATACTCCTAGTCTATATATAATTTTAAAGTTAAAACTAGAGAGGAACTTATTTTAATATGCTTAGCATTAGTTTAGCTACTTTATAGTTATAAAGTACTTAAGGTTACAATGGTCTGTAAGGACTTTAGTTAGCTAGTTAGGCTCTACTAAGGAGAGTTTTAGTTAGAACTCTTTAAACGCTTATATAATTATAAGGAGTTCTTTATTATAGATCTTATAGTTATACTCTTATAGTATAAGCTTAGACGAGTAGAATGCGACTAGGTAAAGAAAATCGTTATTACCCATCTAGGAGAGAACGCCTGCGTTAATATGGTCTAAGGAGTCGGTTTTAAGATAGAGTTATCGTCCTAGTGTAAAGTGGGCTAGGATAGGTGCTTTAGTAAAGGTATTTTTAAGGTCTTAGAACGCCTTCTTGCATTTAGGCATCTAGGTAAAGCGTAGGTACGTTTTTCTTCCTTTTATAAAAAGGCCCTTTGTTTATATTATTGCTATAAGTAGTGCTACTACACCTAAGAAGTTATATATAAATTTCCAATAAAAATTAGTAAAACTAAGGAAGGCTTATACGTCCTTAATGTAGTTAGGGGCTTACTATTTAGTAATTATATATACCTTCTTAGGGTCTATACGGACACCCTTAATAGTAATAATTAGTCTAAGGTATTTTACTTTTATAACTAAGAATTTATATATTTTTAAATTAATATAAAGTCCTACGTCCCTAAAGCGCTATAGGACCTTTTAAACGTATTTAGTATGCTTAGAAGGGTTATTGCTATAAATAAGTATATCGTCTAGGTACGCGGAGCAGAAGTCATTAAGGTAGTCCTATAAGGCGTTATTAATATAGCTTTAGAAGGTGCCTAGGCTGTTATATACGCTAAAGGGTATAACAGTATATTTAAATTTGCTAAAGCGTAATATAAATACGGTTTTCTATTTATTACCTTCCCATATTTAGAGATAGTTAAAGGCGGCAATAATATTAAGCTTAGTATAAATTTTACCTTAGCTAAGCCGCTTAAGAGTCTCCCGTATAAGCGGTACTAGGTATTAGTTTTTAATTATAATAGTATTAAGTCCTTTATAGTTAATATAAAATTAAATACCTTCTCTTAACTTTTTAGTAAGAAGGATAGAGGCGGCTACTAGTAATATACTAGGACAAATAAACCCTTTATTAAGGTGCTCGTCGATATACTTTCTTATAACTAGAAGTTTGTTTTTTAATATTAGGTAAAGTCTCTTATAAAGTAGCGTTTTTCCTTATTTAATATTAATGGCATAGTTATTAAGTTAATGTAAGGGGAGTGTATCTATACCCTTTTGTAAGCATATATTAATAAAGTTATAGTACCTCTTAGGGAGGAGCTTATAGAGTTTTTTATTAGTAAGTCCTTTTTTAAGTTTTATAAACTTCTTAAAGTCTAAAGGTAAAAGTCTATAAAGTTCCGCAGGGGCGTTATCTTCTAAAAGGTTAACTATATCTATTCTATTACTATAGAGGACGTAGTCCTATTCTTTATTAAGCTTATATAGTCGTAATCGGGAAGCTATAGCAACGGTTTAGCCTTTTTTACGTGCTATGCGGTAGAAGGCCGCGGTACTTACATAGTAGTAGTTAGTCGTAGGTAGGGTAATAAGGGGTTTCTTAGGTTAATATCCTAGTAAGTAAATAGAGGCGGCTAGGCTATGTCCTAGGTAAGTCTCTCTATAGTACTTAGAGTTAAAGGTTACTTCTTTCTTTTTCTAGTTAATAGCGGGGTTATATTATTCAAGCTAGCTTATTCTAAGGATAATAAGGTAGTTGGTAAGTGGTATAATATAAGCCCAGAGCTCTTTCTAGTGCCCATTTATATTTAAGTAGAGTTATACTATATAGGTAATTTTCTATGCGGTATAACTACTATTAGCGAGTTATAGGGCGCGGGCTTTAGTAAGGGGTAAGGTAGGTAGGTTATAAGTATACATAAGTTAGGTATCTATAAATTAGTTAGTAGCTTTACAGTTAATTATAGAACGGCTTTTATATTGTTTTATGGCAGTAGTTCCTATTATAGGTAAAACTATCTATTTCCGTCCATTTATTTTTACTAAGTTATCTATTAAGTAGGCCAATATATAGATCCCTCCATTATTAGGGCGTCCTAACTCGTAACTTAGGGCTAGAACTTAGCGTTTTCCGCTTCTATATCCAATTCTACTGCTATTACTACGTCTTTATCTTATACGGTAGTGGCGCGTAGCAACGTATTTAGTGTTTGGGGCATTAGGTTAGGTATTAGGCGGTAAATACTAAACCTAGTTATTAGGCAGTTTAGGTTATTATAATAACAGCCTTCTTAACGGCATTTATAGCAGCGTCTTAATTTCTAGAGTAGCTCACGCTCTCTATCTAGGAGTTATTATAGAAAGGTTAGTATAGAGAGGTCAATGTTAGCTCTAGTGGTACTTAAGGTAGTAGGCGTTGGTGGCTTAGTATATATAGGTTTAGTAGGTCTAAAGGGCTTCTATAGAGAGGTCTTTAAGTAAGAGTTAGCAGTAGTAATCTAATTTAGTTATCGTTTAATCTTCTATAGGGCTGCTACCATCTTATAAATATTATTATAGTTATAGCTAGCGGTTGTGTAACTAAGGCGGTAAGTAACTTTTTTAAGGAGATTCTTTTAGTCTTTAGTATCATCTCAGGCGAGGGCTTTAGTATATTCCTAGAATTTAACATAGAACTCGTTAAATAATTTAGTAGGGCTTATCTTTAGGATATATAGTTTAGCTCGGTTAGTAGCTAGTAGGTTATAGTTATAGTATATTAGGTTAAGATTATTAAGAACTTCTTAGTAAGACTGCCACTTTTAGGGGCTACTAGTCTCCTATTAGGCGAAGAGTCTATTAAATAGTGTACCCTTTATTTACCCGATAATATAGCCGATTTTAGTATTTTCTATAGAAAAAAGGCAGGCGCTCTAAGTTAGTTTCTCGCGGATTTACATCTTTTAGTGGCTGTATTCCTTACGGTCTCCCTAAAAAACTAAAAGATTAAGGTAGCGTACATTAAACCCTATAGTGGCAGTTTAGGTTTAATTATTATAGCTTTTATTATCACTACTTTAGTAGGGGTTCCTATTAGGTAAAGCTGCTTAGCACTAGCCCTCTATTAAGCGTTAAGTAGGTAAAGTTGCCAGGGGTATAAAGACTTAGGTGGCGTTATATATAGTAAAGAGGTATCTAGCGTTATTATAAATGTGCTTATTAAGCTAAGATTATAGGTATTTAATTATACCTTTTCTTTTAGTAACTATAGCAATTAGTATAATCTTAGCCTTCTTTAACTATTAGACGTCGCGTTTAGACACATAGAGGTTATCTTTAGTTTCTTAACGTGTTTTATTAGCGAGAGCCTTATAAGCTTATAGGTCTTAGATAATATCGCAATCTTAGGCAGTATGCATTTTGGCTTATATAAGCTTTAGGTAGTAGTTCTATAGAAGGCGGTAGTATTTATTAGGGTCTTATGCTACTATTTTTATAAATGTCTCGGCGTCTTATATTTTGATTTTAATAGGTAGTAGCCCTTCCGTTTGCTTATCTGTAGTTATATAGTTAATAAAAGATAAGATATTATCGGTGTCTATCTCCTTAGGGGTTAAGGCTAGAGCTAATAAATTAAATTCTCCTAGGATTAATTGGCGTTATAGGTTAAGCATAGGTATTAGATTGTTCTTTAGGTTTAACATAATAGCTAGTAAAGGATATTATCTTACTACTATAGGTTCCTTAAAAGTATAAAGTAAGGTAATTCGTAGATACGCTACTTCTAGCAGCGCCTACAGTATTATAGAGACGTAGAATTTGTTATAGGCTAAGTGTTAGTAGTTAAAAAGGCGTAACGTAATGTTATAGGACGGAGGCAGTGGCTACAAAGCGTATGTATTTGAGGAGTCTACAAGACGTTACGCAATCGATCGTAAGGGTCGAGGGCGTAAGGAGGTGATATACCTACGCGTAGCTGACATAAGCTATACGTGAGGTGTATGCAAAAGCACGGGGCTCTCCTATAGAGGCCCCTATAGTGGGGTTCCGTGATATATTCTTAGCAGAACAAGGAATTAGAGTAGTAACTTTTACTATATATTATCTATAGATGGACAGATAAATAGAAAGATTAAATTAAACACTAGAATAGTATTTAAGATATTATATTAATTACGTATAGAATAATTAGGTATCGTTATTACTAGTTATATAGTTTATATATAATATAACACCGTAGGAAGAAATAGGCATATTACTATTTAAGGCAAATTATAGATATAAGCTAAGAATATTATTATTACTATAATAAGCGAAGAAAATAAGTAGTATAGCTAAAGAAAAAATAAAGATATTAATAAATCTTTATATAGACCTTATAGAATTAGTAAAAAAGGTATAAGAGAAAATAAAAAAGTACTATAACGCTAAGAGATCTAAGGGACTAGATCCTAAGGAGGGGGATAAAGTATAGCTACTATATAAAAATTTTAAGAGTTAACGACTAAGTAAAAAGTTAAACTATATTAGACTAGAACCTTTTAAAATTATATAAAGGATTTTACCGGTTATATTTAAGTTAAACCTACTAGCTAAGATAAAGATTTACCCTATATAATATATTATAATGCTAAAACTAGTATATAGGAATATTAAACCATTAATTTATAAAGTAGATATATATAGAGGACAAAAAGAAAATAAATAGTAAGTTTTAAAGATTATTAGTTATAAGGATATTAATAATAAAATATAGTATAAGGTTAAGTAGATATGCTATAATAAAACTACCTAGGAACTATTATAGAATTTAAAGAATACTATAGGAAAGGTACAAGAGTATTAAAGGAAAACAGGTTAGGTAATATTAAGAAGGAGCTAAAGATAAAGAGATTAGTTAAAGGTAATAGAAGAGCTAAATTACCTAAGAAATCCACTACTAGCGTATAAGCTGTTTCCGGCTCTTCTTAATTAGAATCCTTTTTAGCCTCCTTAGCCTTAAGTTTAAATAGACCTTACTCTATTAAGCGTAGCTCTTTTAAATATACCTTTTTATAGACCTTTACTAAATAGCTTAGGCGAGTATAAGTATCTAGTTAAGCTTTTAGAGCCTAAGATACCTTATTAAAATAATGCTAAACCTTAATAAGGGCCTTAGCTAGCTTACTCTTTAATCTTTTAGCCGCTACTAATACGCGTAACCCTAAAATAGATTAGATAAGGAACTAGACAGTTATAGGAAATAATAAAACATATATACTTAGTATTAGAGGCGGATTAAACATTATAGAATGATTATATATTTGCTCGCGTATACTTAGTATAAAAAGAAGGTTAGCAACTAAATAGAGCCATAATTATAATATATACTAACCTTTTCTACGCATAATAAGAATAGGATAGTATAATTTTACTAAGTAATAGAATAAATATTATTAGCTAATTATAACGATTAGATATAGAAGATTTAATAGAAGGTATTAGGAATAATAAAGGTTATTAAATTAAAGACGGGAATGCTATATCTTTAATAGACAACTTAGAGATAGGAGATATCTTTAAGGATAAAGATAAAAAGGAAGGGGATAGTATTACGGACCTTATATTAGCAGTAGTATAACTACTAAAAATGGATATAAATAGGTTAGTTAAGATAATATAGGAGGCGCTAGAACCAATTAAGCTATAAAATAAAAGGTAGCTAAGTTATATGGCTAGTTACGTTATAAGTTCGGAACGTAAAAACGTGGGAATGTGGGAATGTAATATACTAACGTACTAATATACTAATGTACTAAACATTTACTATAAGGAGGAGTTATATATTTAAGGACACACGGTCTCTATAGATAGTTTCTCTTCTTTATAGTAAATCTTAGAATATAATTAGAGTTAATCTATTAAGCAACCACTCCACTAGTTATATTTATATTGTTAACTATTCTATACTTATATACCTAGCCTATTAACAAGTCTACCGTAGTATTTTCTATCCCTAAACCCGTTGATTTATGTCCTATGGTTATCGATAAGGGACCAGCCAATTGGAGAACCCGGTTTAATGCAGGTGCCTAGTTAAATCTAGTAGCGAATTCTCTAAGGACTCCAACGGGTTAAGGGATAAGGCTTTGTTATATAAAAGGCTAGTATATATACTATATTAACTAAGAAGATCTTTTTAAAACCTAATAGTGTTTAGATAGTAATTACCACCATCTTTATACCCTTAATTGGGTTTATACCCGTCCCGGTATATATAAAGTCTTTACTTAGTTAAATCTCGTTAACAAATCTTAATTAATTGTTAATAACGTATATAGTGGTTCTGTTATTAAAAAATTACGCTATTATATAGCCTATAGTTAGCGCCTATTTAATATACGTAAAAGGAACTATTATTTTCCTTCTAACTTCCGTCTAGGCTCTATATAGCTTCCTTTTTTAAAGACTACTTCCTAACCCCCTTAAGTATCCACCTACACCATTTTAGGGCGTTAGTAATCTTTTTTTAAACCCTTTTTAGCCGTAGCTTTATCTAATTTCTAGTCCTTTAATTAAACTAACTTATTAATATAAGGATAATCTTAGAACTAGTAAATAGCTCCGCAGTAGTATATTAAGGTATCTTTCTTCTATACTGTCCTGAAAGGGGTAGTAGTTAGGGCTTTATCTTTAGGAGCCTTATTATCTAGCTTGCCCTAAAAGCGTACTATATTAGCACTAAGCTAAGCTTTATTCCTCTACTAGGCAGTTTTTATTTATTAATAGTTCTAATATATATCGACCAGCCAATATATAAATATTACGTAGTTACTAGCCCAGTTATGTTTATTAAATTTAACCCTCTACGTAAAGGCCTAATTTAGTAATACTAGCTCTACCGCTAGTAGAAAGTCTCTAATCGCTTAGTCGCCTTATACGTTTGACAGTTTAATATTTTAATAATTATTGTATATCTTTTCCTACTGCTATAACTAGGCCTTAAAGTTCTGGTTCTTCGGGCCCTTTTTAACCTTAGCGTATTAAGTGGATAGGTAGAACTAACGTGTAGTATTAGTAGGGGTAACCCTCTCCTTAAGAGTTACTAGTATATTGTATACCGAGTTAATACCTAGTATATAGGTGTTTAGATATTTAGCCACTACACTAATAATATAGCTTTGTAGAGAAGTTAAAGCTGCCTTCTACTTCTTATACTTCTTTTTTACTATCTTATATCTCTTACAGAGAATTTAAAGCTCGTCCTTCTCGTCCTTAAAAAGACCTGCATAGAAGGTTATTCCTGGCATTATATCTTAAGGCCTAGGAAAGACCGGTTTAATTAGTTGTAGTAACTTATCCCGTTTGGTTAAGGGGTCAATATATTCCTATACGTCTCCTATTCGGGCTTAAAGCCTAATAAGGTCGATCTATTCGTCCTAATTAGCTTAGCTCAATAATATCACCGTCGTGGTAATAGCTTAGGTAGGTGGTTAAGAAGTCATTTTAAAAAGGTGCTTGCAGAAAGATCGAAGGATTTAGTAATAAGTAGTGATTTAATAAGGGGTATAATCAATCAAATCAATTAGTTAAATAGGGGCAATACGGCAAGCAACCTAGGCTCATAACTGTCGATTGGATGTCCGTGCACCGATTATAGGAAAAGAATAAGGACTCTGTCTATTGAATATGGCTCTAAGAGCCTCTATATATACATAAGGAAGGTATAGGAAATGAGAACGAGAAGGGGGGGGGGGGGGGGTGGCAAGGGAAAAAAGGA
>Ga0307515_10005368_pt1 | contig 26006 bp, 36 predicted proteins | sample 17_EM_MG_FD_194513 | JGI IMG/M metagenome (GOLD analysis project Ga0307515, IMG submission 194513) | Populus trichocarpa ectomycorrhiza microbial communities from riparian zone in the Pacific Northwest, United States - 17_EM | ecosystem: Host-associated > Plants > Roots > Unclassified | place... | reverse complement strand
GTAAGGAAATAAATGGAAACTATGACCTACATGACTGAAGTGATTGCATTGTGGAGGCACAATGTATTGGGGACGGGAAGGTCTGGGCGTGTCAGGATTTGGATCGGAGTGTGAGCTCTCAGCGCTTGCCGGCGGAGGGACAAGAGGCATTTGGGTATGGATCGAAAGGATGGTCACGAGTTCAGTCGGCTTTTGGCATTCTTTCGCTTTTAACCCCTTAGTCGGGCACACATCGCGATCGCCCCTCGCAACCAGCTCTTGACGACCATGGGAAGCAAAGTAGCAAATAAAGCTGGTATGTGATGACGAGTTGACGATTATGCTTTCGGTATCGACCAGGGGGTCCTGTGCGACTAAAATCCGGGGTTGGTAAGTCGGTAAACTGCTAGGAGGTTTGCAGTACAGTGAAAAATGACATGAGTCGCAAAATTTAAAGTGGAATGGTCGTGTAAAGGAGGAATAATGCTGATATGAAAGCTCTAAACAAGCCCGCCTACGAAAGGTAATCTCTCCTAATGACAAGGGAAGCATACCCTCGTAGGGTGATCACCGTGATTACGTCCGCTTGCTCATCCCAATTAATATCGCATTCACGAGTCTTCATTTTGTAGTAATGCTCGAAAGTGGGCTTGATTTAAGACCCATCAGCAGGTACAGTAGACGCTTATTAGCATCAAAATGTTAATCATGTTGGGTTTCGCCTTAGGGACCCACCTATGGCTATTCAAAATCTTGTGAAGTACTTCATCATCTGGGGGTTTTGAATGAGAAACTGAGGAACTCACCCATACCGAAGCAACTGAGGCAATGAGAAAAGCAGCAATTAATGATGGAAATCATGTCCCGGTCAGATCTCGTCGACGGGAGGTAGAAAGGACGCTACCGGAATGAAGAATGCAGTGTGCATAGGCCCGGGATATTACATGGCCACTCCTCCGTTATATATAAGACCTCGATTCCTGTACTTCGTATTCTTACGTGTTTGTAGTGGGCCGCAACTTAACAAATAACACGATTCATTTTGGTTGTAGTTCCCGGCTGCGTGGGAAACCCAAGATATCTGAACAAAGAGATATGCTCCTGAACAAGTCCAACAAGCCCCATTTTCAGAAAGAGCACTCTTTCCACTAGCGACGTTTGTCCGTGTACCTGTTGGTTCACTTGTCCCTCTACAGCATAGAAAACGTGTTGATTTTCTGGATAATGACCTTGTCCTCCAAGCACATTGTAGGTGGCGTCAAGTCGAAAAACAAACAAACCAACTTGGTCCTCCATCCACCATGTCGACAATCACAAGTTGTAAGCATAAAGAGCGTGAACAACTCATACTTCTGTGCTGAACGACTTTCACAGACCTTCCACAAACCCCAGGCTACCTGCCTTACTGGATGCTCACAGCGGCGGCAGCCGGTATCTACATGGGTGTTGCAAATATCCTGCACCCTCTCCATAATCGCATCATATACACCGCAAAACCTCATGAAGGTACGGAGAGCTGCTACTCATTCCTCAAGGCATCGAACGATACTGACACGACCCGTTTTATCGATTGCACTCGAACTGGGTAGTGTCAGGACTATCTGGTCGTACGTCTGGCATATGGACAGTGTCAGTCGCAACTGTTCGCATCTTATGCGCCTACAATATCTCCAACAAGGGGTGCGTTTCGGCCTGGAGCTCATTCTGAAAAGACCATTGACGTTCGCATTTGTTCCATCAAAAGTCTATATCATGCCGCTATGTGGACTTACTTGTTTGCACTTTTCCATTTTTCTTCCGAATGGCTCATATTCAAAACCGCTAAGCTTGGAGGAGGAGTCATTTCGCCTTTCATTGTCGCTAGTGAGTACTCCTACAAATATCAAACCCTTATCCTCTAATCACCACTTAGCTTCGAGCCTGATTTGGATGTGGACTCAGTATGATTTTTACGTCTCAAACTAAAACAGTTGAGAGGATAGAGACGCTGTCCTCCGCTTTCAATCAATTCGACGAAGTTGCGCCATGACCTCCACCGCTCTGATTCTGGCCAGTGGCTCTCAGTCCACTGGACGTGTCCGACTACGTTCCATATTCGCAGTAACATCTTAAACTTGACTTAACGCTAGCACCGACGCCTTTTACTAAGTGCTCAGGCCCGCTCTCTGCTACCATTAGATTTCGACGCTTCTAGCACCAAAAGCCAATGGGCAGAACGGATTCCGCACATGTTCCCCATCAGCTATTTGAAGACTCGCGATGATGGTGCCCGACCTTTGTGTAGGTCAAAGTTTGTGTAGTCTGCATTTGTATGCAGAAACCAGCTACCATTCGCCTCCTGCAGTGGCAGCTGGCCTACTGGCAGCCCACCACTTTGCCTCCCAGGGGTATCCGTTCAATTCAACCCGCTGACCAGCAATGTAAACAGATACGGGAGACAAAAGGCTAGTGTATCGCAAGCGGGTAGTCTGTTCCCCCGCTGTCTTTCATAATGATTTTCGCAAACTGGTCATAGCGCTCATTAACTGCAACATATGTTAATCAGTAAATGTCTTCTAAAAAATGCGCACGTACCGAGCGGTTGACCAACATATATATGACTCCACCCAAAGCTCGGGAACGAGCGCCTTGTATCTCGAATGATTTTCTTCAGATCGAAAGGAGGTACGTAGCCAGAATATGAAACGGTAGGAGGGGCAGGGCCACCTATAAACAGTTTCACGCTCCTGCTGGTGGATTCAATGAGGAATGTTTTGGCGAAGTAGCTTACTCGTTCAGGCTGTTATTTCTCGCCCGGTAGTCCCACAACCCGATGTTCCAGGTCTAAGCTAGACCCCAATGATCTAGACCATACCCGCGGACAGGCTGCGCCCACCGAACGCAAGAGCCACTGCAAGACTCATGATAGTAACGTAAGGTGGAACAGCATAGGTAGACAATACGAAGTATCCAATAGCACATGTAGTATAAGTACCATCCTTAGCACGATAAATTGGACTACCAAAAAGAACACCCCGAAAAGAAACGCGGTTCTTCCAGGTCCAAAGGGGTCTGCGAGAGCCGCAAAAGGTGCTCAGCAACGGTATCCCTACTTCACCTCATTATTGGGCCTTCGAACGCGTAAAGAGAACCTCTCTCGGCCTTCTCAACATGTTGGACTCAACCACCACGAGCCATGGAAACACGTGGAAAGAAGACAGCTGCGACAAGAGAGCTCCGATCTGCCACAAAAGTGCGCAAGGATATGGCACCAGCCTCAATGTCCACGCCGCCAACGGCGACGAGATCGATCTCGACGCGTGCCACCACCACAACAAACAAGAGACCGGGCGATCGGCTCAACGCGAGCCAAGAAAGTGAACCCAAAAGCAGCAGGGCTCTGGAAAACGCGTCACACATCAAGAAGGTAACGCCGAAAGCAGCCCCGAAAGCGACACCAGCGGTGATTAAGCGTTCTTGGACATTTGACGACAATGACCGCGAACCAATCAAGGTATGCCATCAGGGACAAGCATGTTGTGTTATTTAATCTTCCTGAGCACAGGCCTACCTTCGCATTCGGCCGCATCCACAAGATGAACACGACACACCATCCCCGTATCTGACGGCGCTTTCGGATTCTGTCGTGCAAATGATAGACCCATCTGCAATCTTTCTTCCTCCAAACAATGTCCGGTACCGCCCTACGCCGGCTACAACCACCGCCAATTATACCTTCACCCAGGTATTCAAACCCGACACGCAACAAAGCGCGTTTTTTCAGCGTTCAACACTCCCCCTCATTCACAATCTGCTCTCAGGAGAATCTGCTTTACTGTATGCGTATGGTGTCACGAATTCGGGCAAGACCTACACAATTCAGGGTGGCGCAGAGCAGGGAGATGCCGGCCTCCTTCCCCGGTCGATCGATGTGGTTTTCAACTCAATAGCCGGTTTGCAGAGTGACCGACCGTTGAGACCCTCCGGTGTCGCGTCAGTCGAGGTTGATCACACCGCTTCAGAGCAGTCTCGGGCGGGAATCCTCGACAACTTCGATGCAGATACCGCCAATGAAGGGATGTATGACGATACCACTCTTGATGTTGATAGGAATCACGAGTATGCAGTCTGGGTCAGCTACACGGAAGTGTATAACGAAAAGATTTACGACCTGCTCTCCCCCACTGCACTAAATAATTCCCGACTACAAACTGCGGCGGGAATTAGCTCCCTTTCCTCCCTTGCTGTTATCCCAGCCACTGTTGCCTCCACACCTCCAGGCATCACGATCATTCGCAAGGCGCTCCCACTGAAGAACGATCCAGAGGGTGGGAAATACGTTGCGGGTCAACGTGAAATACGTGTTTATAATGCTGCTGAAGCCAAAGCGGTGATGCAAGTTGGTATATTGAATCGACGAGTGTTCGGGACGCTTGCGAATAGTCGTTCCTCCCGCAGTCATAGTGTTTTTACGATCAAAGTGGCGCGGGTGCATCGTGCATCAGCAGATCATGATCTCGACCAGGTCTCATGTGCTCGCTTATCTATTTGCGATCTAGCCGGATCGGAACGGGTAGCCAATGCCGGTACCAGCGGGGAGAGTGATAGGATAAGGGAGGCAGGTAACATCAACAAGTCGCTCATGGTCCTGGGGCAATGTCTTTCTTCCATGCGTATCAATCAGAAACGGATTGCGCATAATTCTCCGAGACTGGCCGTTGTCCCTTTTCGCCACTCGAAGATCACAGAACTTTTCCAGGACTTCTTTGTTGGCGATGGGCGCGTTGTGAGTACGGTTCATCATGGACTCGACTATATTGATGCTTTGAGGCAGGTAATGATCGTCAATGTCAACCCGTACGATACAGGATTCGAGGAGAACTCAAATGTAATGAAGTTTGCAGCGGTCGCAAGGGAGGTGATGACCAATGTTGTCGCCCCTCGAGCCAAATCGATCGTCCCAGTCAATGTGAATTCTCCGAGGGCAACGCCAACCAAGCCCCGCCCTCGTAGAGTTATGGTTTCCTTGGGAGGGAAACAGAAGTGGCATGGAACGACAGTGGTGGAAGTGGTGGAGGAAGGTACGCCGAACTTGGCTCTTTGGCTCTCATCGCTCACCTGACCCTAGAGGACTGTCAAGAGATGGAAGGACCGGATCCAGACGATGCCGAGGGATACCCACTCGTGGAACAACTATTCTCGTACATTGAAGAGCTAGAACTCAAGGTCGGCATTATGACCGGCACGTTAGCCCCGTATTGACCTCCTTATAGCTATACCAAGCTGAACTACGCTGTGCAATGATTGAATCAGAAACGCGAGAAGAAGTTGCGCAGGAGATGGAAGCCCAGATGGAGAAGATGGAGAAGATGTACTCACAAAGGCTCCAGCGAGAGGTCAGCTCATTACCCTACCACACTTATCATCAACTCATTCTACTCCAGGTCGAGGCAACGGAGTCAAAGGCGGACAAAAAATTGGACCTCCTTCGACGGACAGGGGTGATTACTGGTCCCTCTCAGACGTCCCGCTTGAGGGCGGTGAGTACCAGACTAATCCTGATGGTGATCTCATCCTGACAACCCTATAGTCCGGTGACACAGGTCTTGATGGTTCCAATGGCGACCATGTCAAAGCGGATTCTGATCGTTCAGTATCTCCTTCTCTTGACGACGCTGGTGTACACGAAGACCTCTCTGGTTTTGTTGCAGGATCAGCCACAGAGTCTCGATTTCTCAGATCCCCAGACCTTACAGTCAATCCTATTATGGATATGGAGCATGAGGATGAAGCGTTCGAGACTGATGTGGAGGAAGACGAGGAGGAGGAGGAGGAGGAGGAGGAAGATGAGGAAGATGAGGAGGAAGACGAGGAAGGGGACAGGGACAGGTCAGGCCCAACATCAAGTGGAGAGGACGCCAGCTATTCTGTCGCGCAAGAAGACGATGAAGACGATGAAGATGATGTGCCTAACCTCTCTCTTCCGACTCATGCGTCTTTCGTCTCATCATCATCCACCTTGAGCATGGAATACGGGGTGAAGGCCAGCAGGAACAAGGAGAAAGGGAGAGTAGTGGAAAATAGTGAGGACGAGTTAGATTTAATTGCCTCTCCAGCGAAGCAGGGTGGAACGAAGAAAGCACCGACAGAGACCTCAGACGTCACCTCTATCAGAGAGAAGCTCCAAGGAGTATCACTGGAGGCTCCATTAAAACGAATTACGAGATCACGCCTCAAAAAATAAAAAGGAGGAATCGAATTAAACAGGTCCTTGAATGCCGAAGTGCACTACTCTTGTTAAGTGTATAGTCCATAGCCCCCTCGCCTCATAGCCTTACATCCGGTCATATGATACATTTGAGTGAAACACAAAGGCATTCCGAAAGATTGGCCCTACTTTGGTTTGTGGGAGACACCATTGATCGAAAGCCGCTGGGGTTTCTTTGAGGCAAGGAAGGGGTCGTTTTTACGAGCTGTGTTGCGCAGTAGTGTCGAAGCAAGGGAAGTCGTCTTCGTGCTCTTGAAGCTCGGAGATAGACTACTCCCCACCTCTGCGGATAGCCTCCTGCGTTTGGCGATCTCCCGCGCCTCCCAATCCCTCCGCTCGCCTTTCCAACGACTAGCCTCTTCCTCCACCTCGGCATTGTCGACCAATTTTAGATCGGCCGGTAAAGCATATTTCTCCTTTACTGCTTCATCTATGTCACGTTTCCGTTTCTCAGCCTTTTTCTCTTCCCGAAACCTTTTCCGCACTTTGCCGGACAAGTCGTATGGGTCCGCACCGTAGTGTTCCGAGAGATCTTGTAGAGCGTTGAGACGAGGAGCACCAACCTCGTTGGCGCGTCGCTCCTGGTTGGCAGTCTTTTCAACTTGAGCAAGGGGATCGGACGGTTCAGCCTTTGAGGGGTCATTCTCTACACATAAGGCTTTAGTACACTGGAACAGAAGCCTAAGTCACGTCGCCTACCATGTATCGCGAAGCCCCCGTTTTCTTCTGGGTTCCATTCCTCGTCTTTTTGCCGGGCGCCGCTTTCCACGACATACTTTGTATTCTGAGTATAGTTGAGTATCTATTGTGCTTTCCAAAAGTACAAAAACGCACTTTTGGGTCTGTTCGTATCTCAAACCACCCACCGCACAAATGGCACTTGCATCGGAAGGCATAAATGGGGGTGCTATAATAGTTCCCAACCTTTCGCTTCTCCGCATTGTACCGTACACCCATTCCGATGTGGCTGTTGCATGTCCCGCTGTAGCGAAGCATGAGGGCTGATTCTGCATCGCGAATGTGGCAAACTTACCACCATATGTTAAAGGGGAGTTCAAAACGGGTGATCAAAATTCCTTGGTCTATTTTCCGAGCCCGGTCTCCGAGCGCATGCTTCCCATGATAGTCGTTGAGGGTGTGGTGCTTCTTGGGATCGTAATCTGGTGGATAGTAACGGTTGAAGCCCTAAATTGGTGCTAGGTGAGATTTGTACAGTGTCCCTCGAGCCCGTTTCGCGAACCTGCATATCGGGCAGTTGTAGTTGGAAACAAGTAGTGACTCTTGTCAGCCACCACCAGCTTCGGGACGATCCATTCTACATGGACAAGGACGCAAATGCGAAGGAATTCAACTTTGCAAGGCTTAGTGACCTCAAATTACCTGTAACTTTCCGCATGTAGGGTAGTGCTGTAAGCCGAGTTGGACCAGGTTTAACGCATCCAGTAGCTCTCAACTTGAAGGAACACGCAAGCCATTGCCATACACGTATATTCTAGATAAACCTGAACTGCGTTTCTCGGGACTTCAACAACTCCCGTACGTCGTCAGCTCCTTTTCTTGCTTGAGACGCGGGGTGGGTGTTGTGCTGGTAATCGCGACACTTGTGTAAAATACCTACATGCAACACTTGAAATGACCTGCGCATATACACACACTAACCCCTCCAGTTCATAGGACCCTCTCGGATCTTTACGTGACCTGCCAACTCGTTGCGGATAACAAACCGCTTACAATTCCATTCCGCACGTCCTTCAAATCGTTCAAGAAGAGCTATATGTGAGTTATTTGTTCTTGCACTGGTCCGGCTTACCACCTAGACTTCCCAGCTGGAACGAATGGGTCACTCTGCCCATACAATATTGTGATCTTCCATTAAACTCACAGATCGCATTTACCGTTTGGGATATTGGGGGCCCTAGGTCTGCAGTCCCAGTAGGAGGGTCAACATTTCGTCTATTCGGAAAGAAATGGTGCGTCCCGAGCCCATTTGAGAACCTTGGCCTCACCATGAGCGCTATATATAGGACCTTGAGGAGAGGGAAGCATCGACTTCTATTGTGGCAAGGTCAAGAAGCAGACGGGTCTGTCGATACCAAAACACCTAGCAAGGTTGGCTTGCACGATGAGATGGGAAGATTAGAGAAGGTGCTACACATATCACAATTTACTTCCCATGCGCTAACCCCACCTCAGCTCATGAAGAAGTTTGAGCGTGGCGATCTTCCCAAGAATGAGTGGCTTGACAAGATGGCCTTTCGTCGTATCGAAGAGATACACGCCGTTAGTGGGGCGTAGCCTCTTTTCCGACCCGGTCACTCACTATATGACTTCAGGCTGAAGAAGCGAAGTCCGAGAATTTGTATCTGTATATCGACCTACCTCGCTTCGACTTTCCAGTGATATTTAACGAACAGGTGCGTGTTTACCCTTCGGTTTCTGTACTTTTCCTGATGTATCCTAGGAAGCCTCTCTTCCAATTTACCCTTTCACGACCAACGCGCCGAATGCGACACAGGCACCACTCCAACCCCTTGTCAACATCAATAATGACCCACACTTATGGCAAATACTGGATCCTGATATGATTTTGGAAAACCCTGTTGAAGACAAACACAGGCGTTTGGTTCGAAGTCATCGCAGCGGTCCACTTGACAGGGAGATGAAGCCAAATGCAGCCATCAGGGACGATCTGAACGTAAGCCCCTCAAACGCGCATGGGTCGTAGATTTGCAAATACATTGACTTTGATTCAGGACATCCTCAACTACGCGCCTACCCAAATCCTCTCATCAGAGGAGAAGGACCTAATCTGGAAATTCCGGTTTTACCTCACCCGTGACAAGCGTGGATTGACCAAGTTCCTCAAGTCAGTCACTTGGAAGGACCCGAGTGAAGTGAAGCAGGCCGTCGAGGTCCTGCTGCCTCTGTGGACGGAGATCGACACGGATGACGCACTGGAACTCTTAGGTCCGAACACCGTCGATTCTCGAGTACGGAGCTTTGCTGTCAAGCAACTTCGGCGAGCAGACGACGATGTGCGTGCTCTACTCATCATCGCGTTTATCCACGCTCACGCGCTGGAGACAGGAGCTCACCCTATATCTACTACAACTCGTACAAGCTCTAAAATTTGAAAGCACTTCCAGTGACCCTCGGGCGTCTCGGTCCGCGGCGACTGCCATTTCACACGAAGATAGTGGATTGGCCGACTTCTTGATCGAGCGAGCGGTCAAAAATTCTGTTCTAGGGAACCGCTTCCATTGGTATTTGATGGTGGAAGTGGAAGACAAGGTCATGGGCAAGATGTTCGGACGAGTGGCGTATAATTTCCAAGAGCAAATATCGAAGGTCGGCAAAAGAACTTCTATCGGTGCTTATGAGCTATACTGACGCTGCGTCCAGCAACCGGATGGACCAGAGCGTCGAGACCAACTACGGCGACAAGCTGAGTTCATTGCATTGCTCTCCGGCAAGGCGAAGGAACTTCGAACATCCAAGGACGCCCGACCTAAGAAGATCGACAAGCTTCGCTCCTGGCTCGGTGATGCAAAGAACTTTTCGCATATTCTCCCAGTTCCCCTCCCTCTTGATGCACGCAAAGAAGTTGTGGGCATCACGGCAGAGAAATCATCGGTCTTCAAATCTAACCTATTTCCTCTCCTTCTCTATCTTCAATGCTCTGATGCCACCGAATATCCGGTTATTTTCAAGAACGGAGACGACATGCGACAGGATCAGCTCGTTATCCAACTCTTCACACTGATGGACCGTCTGCTCCGAAAGGAAAATTTGGACCTCAAGTTGACCCCCTACCACGTCCTTGCAACTGGATCCCTTGAGGGAATGGCGCAATTTATTCCAAGCAAGGCAATTGCGACGATCGTGGACGAGCATAAGGATCTTCTGAGTTACCTGCGAGCTCACAATCCGGACGAAGGTAGTGTTGGAACATTCGGGGTCGCACCCAGTGTTCTTGATACCTTTATTAGGAGTTGTGGTACGTCTTATGATCGCTTTGGTTGCGTTTTTACGAGCATTCCCTTCAAGCCGGCTACTGTGTAGTCACTTACATCCTGGGAGTCGGTGATCGGCACTTGGACAACCTTCTGTTAGCCCCTGACGGTAAGAAGGACAATCCCTAGGAACGTCAATTACTAACTCACATTTACAGGACACTTCTTCCACGGTCAGCAAGATCTTCAGCCTTAATTGTCTATTTACTTACCTCCTTTCAGTCGACTTTGGCTATATTCTAGGCCGCGACCCCAAACCCTTCCCGCCGCCAGTTAAAGTCTGTCAGGAGATGGTGCAAGCAATGGGAGGTGCCCAGTCAATTCACTACACGCGATTTAATAAGCTTTGCTTCACTGCATTTACTATCCTGCGGAAATCAGCGAACCTCATCCTCAACCTTGTTTCGCTTATGGTCGACGCGAATATCCCGGATATCAAACATCGTGACGTGCATGAGCATCTTTTGGACAAATTCCGACTCGACTTGAGCGAGGAAGAGGCGATCAAGCACTTTGAGGCCCTTCTCAACGAGACGTCGTACTTTACGCTTGTTCTTGATATAATGCACCACTGGGCACAGTAAGTTTTGGTCTTCATTTACAATTCCTGATTCCCCAGAGCCTAATCCACCTGTCTTTCAGATACTGGCGGGCTTGACATGCCCTTCGTACATTACAAGCATTCGCGCTTGCACGCACACGTCACCCATTCTAGACACATGTATTCTAAAACTAGTCGTTTCGGATTTTGTAACAGAAAAAACAGATGAAGAAAATGAAATATCTGGGCGGAGAAATACAAGGCCATACACTACGAGTCTAGCAATGAAGAGACATTAAAGCGTTAGAGTGCATTACGATCGGTAGCCCGAGTAGCCGGTATCATTGTAATTGGGTAGAGGGGGCAAAACCGGCGGATTATGACCGACGCCATTTCCGGCACCGAGGTTCGCCTTGACAGCGGCGTAGGGATCGGCGATTTGCATCGTCCTCGAAACGGGGGGCTGGTAAGGTTGGTCGTACCCACTCGGAGTGGGGTCATCAAATGCACCATAAGCGTCCATGCTAGGTCGGCCAGCAGCGCCTGTGTATCGATTGGTATCGGCGAAGGGGGATCCGACGGGTGGACGATTGTCATATGAGGAGTCGTCCTCGGTTTGTCGTCGGTGGGGGGGCGAGAAAGGCTCATCATCGTCTTCGTCGTGCGCTGGTGCCTCGGCAGGTCGGACAAAAGGCGGGTCTTGTGGACGGTATATCTTCTTGCCTGTGCGGAATTCTTGGAAGGTGAGGCCAACTGCTGCTAGCCAAGCGACTTGAAGAAATCAAGGTGAGGGCTTGATATAAGGTAGGGGGATGAAAGAAAAGGAACGTACTGGTGCAGAACCAGAAGAACATGGCCCCAGCTCTCTTTGTACGGCACCAGTCTGGGAGCTCAGCCACGAATTGCTTGCCCGCTTCCTTGGCAGAGGGGTCTGTCGATGCATCCTTACACCCCGCTTGGGTAAAAACAGAGATAGTCGTCGCGAACCTGTAATAAACTGGTTTAGATTATCGTTTGACTTGCAAGGCGAGGGCGGGGATAGTGCACCGACCCAATGTCCTTGTCACATGACTGGACTAGGCGAGGCGAGGCGAAATACGTACGCAGCAAGGAAAGTGAGGATGGCACCAGCTCCGTTCACAATAAAGCCCACGCGGAGTTCACGCAGTGCTCGCGCAATTCCGTGAAGCTTGTCGTACTTATCGTAGATGACTGGGACAGCAAGGAGGAAGCTTGATAAGAGGAGTGTCGTAACTGCGATGAATATTGACAACCCGGATAATCCCGCTGTGGTGGCCCACTTGTCAACATCACTGCCAGCTGGAAATGCGGTGGATGCACGCACACGGCCCGACATGGTACTTGGCCTGAAAAGAGGTAACTGAGCCAAAGCAGCACATTGCTACAAAGCTAAAGAATATTTGGAGACTGGCCGCGAGCTGAATACGTGGGCTGTGAGTGAGTGGGCGTCATGCGACTGCGAGAATTAGGCTGACGATAAAGGGTTTTGAGAGGATGAGCTAGCAGAGACGGTCAGCATGCATGTTGTAATGTACATAATTCGTAGTCACGCACATCTTCTCCACCATAATGGACGCCGATACCGCCCGAGGCATTCGGGAGAGGAATCGACTCCTTCTGCGACCGTGGAGCGGCCACTTTGGCGACTGTGTCCTTGATACGGTCCACTAGCGACATCCTTGCTCGCGATGGGGGTTCTCGTTGATGGCTCGGGGGGGGGTGGAAGTTCAACTTTGGTTACTGCGCGCTTTAGGCTTTGGCCTTGTTATACACTGCAAGGTAGGAATAAGAACGGCGTCCGCTGCGGGGCCTCCGCAGACCTCTAGATCGCAACCACATGGTTTTATATCGGAATTTGAGAATACATCACGTATTTGGGGCGAACACGGACGTCGGAAAGACGGTGTTCTCGGCCGTCCTCACCCTTGCTAGCGTAGCCACAGACAGGAGCACTTTCTACCTTAAACCAGTCAGCACTGGTCCTCTTACTGACGCAGATGATCGGTGTGTTGGTACTTTATTACCATTATTCTTATTATTCTTATCTTTGCACTCTTCCCCGTTCAATCGACTTGACTTGGTGTAGGCACATCGCCCGCTACTTGCCTACCAACCCGTCGTCATATGTGTCTTCAAAATGTATGTACCAGTTCCAAGACCCGACAAGTCCTCATCTGGCGGTGAAAAACGCGTCCCAGGTACGCGTTTCCCCATGTTCGATCACACTCGACCTCATCCAACAATCGAGGCGATATAGGTACCTCCCTCAGACGATCGTCTCGTCCAAAGGATTCGACACCACATACAGGAATGCGCTCGATCTCTCTTGCAACCGCCCGCTACTTCCCCTTTGGCTTGTATGTTCATCGAGACCGCTGGAGGTTCGTCTCATCCGCCTTTTTTCCTGCTTTTATTTACTAACTCCCCGTCTTCTCCTTCTAAACTACCAAGGCGTACATAGTCCGACACCCGCAGGAACTTCACAAGCCCAAGCATATCGTCCGCTACGCCTGCCGATTCTCCTAGTGGGAGACAGCAGACTCGGAGGCATTTCCTCTACAATTGCCGCATATGAATCGCTTTACATCCGAGGTTATACGATCGACCGCATCCTTCTCTTCCGCAATGACCGATACCGGAATCATGAATACCTCACTGAGCACTTTGCACCCCTTGATATTGGGCTTACTCTGATACCCCCTCCTCCATTGAGGGATGAAGTGAATGACGAACAAACGCTGCGGGAATGGTATACGGAGATCGCGAGTAGTACGTCGGTTCGAGACTTGCTGGTCTCCCTGGACGAAACACACCAAAAGCGGTATAAAAAACTGGAGGACCTACCACGACGCGCACTGGACACGATATGGTACCCATTCGTTCAGCACAAAAACGTCAAGTCGCCTAAGGACATCATTGCGGTGGACAGCGCGTATCGCGACGCGTTCACTATCTACCGTTCTTTTACTTCCCCACGGTCTGCCCTATCCCCATCCCCGTCTTCGTCGTCCCCGTCGTCCCCGTCTGCCCCGACGTCCCCTTCCTGCCCGCCAAATCCAACCTCCGACCTAGTCCCGTACTTTGACGGCTCGGCCTCCTGGTGGACGCAATGCATCGGGCATGGCCACCCAGCGCTGGCGCTCACCGCGTCTAACGCAGCAGGACGCTATGGGCATGTCATCTCCGCTCAGACCGCGACCTCCCCCTCGACAGACCTTGCCGAACGGCTGCTCGCTACTCACGGTATTGGAGCAGGGTGGGCATCACGGGTGTTCTTCTCGGACAACGGGAGTACGGGCATGGAAGTCGCGGTCAAGATGGCGTTGCGGGCCGTGACTGCGCGGTACGGGGCAGGGTCACTTGGGGACCCGCTTGGGGATCTCGGTGTGCTGGGTATTACGGGGAGTTATCACGGTGACACGATCGGCGCGATGGATATGTGCGAAGGAGGGGCTTTCAATTCTGAGGTCGAGTGGTATAAAGGGCGCGGGTTTTGGTTCAATGCGCCTTGCGTAGGGATCAAGGATGGTGTCGTAAGCGTTGAGCCCTCGACTTGGATGCGTACCAAGGCGACGAAGTTCAGGACGCTGAGCGAGGTGCATAATGTTTCTACGCGGTTGGGGAGCGAACTCGCGAACACCTACGCAACGTGTATACGGGAGAAGTTGAGGGCGCTGTGCGTAGATGATGACAGCAGGTATGGTGCATTGGTGTTGGAACCTCTCCTCCTGGGGGCCGGGGGAATGAAGTTTATCGATCCGCTCTTCCAACGCGTCCTGATCGACGTGGTGCGTTCATCCGAGGACGTTCTCTTCCCTGGGCTATCGCCTCGTACGGTTATTCCTCCTTCACGACGATGGCGCGGTCTTCCCTTGATTTACGATGAAGTCTTCACCGGCCTAGGGCGACTCGGTTCTTACCCTTCTCTGGTGTTGGGTACGAACCCAGATATAGCAGTGTACGCCAAAGTCCTGACTGGAGGTCTCGTCCCTCTCTCGGCCACACTTGCCACAGCGGATATCTTTGAGGGATTCCTAGACGAGCGAAAGTCGAGGGCGTTGTTGCATGGACACTCGTATACTGCCTACCCAGTGGGGTGTGCAGTCGCGAATAAGAGCTTGGAGCTGCTGGAGGTCGCGATGCAGGGACGCGAATGGAGAGACGCAAAGAAGATGTGGGCACGGGACGAGGCTAGGATGTGTTTGGGCATGTCTGCAGCTGCAGCTGCGTTTGCGTTTGCACGCGAATTTTGGTATGCTGGCCTTGGCATGAAGACAGACGTGGAGAGCCGCCCGACTCCAAGCGCATGGAGCTTGTGGTCGCCTTCATTCGTGTACCAACTCTCCCATTCGCCATGGGTCAACAAAGTTTGCGCACTGGGTACCGTCTTGGCATTCGAAGTCACCCCCAATACATCAGGTCACCATTTCACTGGTACGTCGTTCCTGTCATCCCTGTCCCGTTCTTCATCTTCGGACTTTGGACACACCACCTGTGGGCGTCCATTGGGTGGGTGGTCGTCAACCCAGCCCAAATCGTTTCCATGCCCGCCGGTGGGAGTAGTACGCGATGGCCGAATGACCCCGCTTTTTCCCGCCCCGCTCTCCATCTCCCGCCCGCTCACGGCGGCTTCGCTCCATTCTGCAAGGTCCCTGCACATCTATCCGTGCCTCCGTCCGGTTCCGACCTCGGACCGTTTGACGCTAACCTAAACCCGCATCTCACTTCGGCAACACCCCAAGCATGCTGACTTGCTCGGTTCCTTTGTAGGGTATTCTTCTGGCGCAGCTGGGACGATTTTGGCAGGCCTGGGTGAACCAGAACGTGTGGAAGGAGCGGATAAAGGCGGTGCGGACCCGTTTGAGGGGGTACATTTCCGCACCTTGGGGGATGTGGGGTACCTCATGACAAGCTTTAATACGCCGGGTAGGACTGTGCGTGCACTCGAGGGGAGGGTGATGGACCGCTTCCTCAGCACCAGACACTCGAGATAGTTGCAGGGGGTGGTGGTAGAGTGGTAGACTTTTGCATGTGCATCAATGAAGGAGCCGGGCTACTATTCAGGTGGCTAGTGAATAGAGATAAAGGCATTCTTGAAGTTTGCTGCTTAGGTGGGTGGCTTATTCACTGGGTTATGGATTGGATTCGGGTCCTCGGTGCGTCTGGGTGGGAGTTGGCAGCACACTGACGCGGGAGGGGGGCGACGTGTGCGTATGTCCCGGACTGATAGGCGGGGGAGGGTAAGGTTTGGGCAGGTGAGGTTTTATTTGTTGCGAGGAAGTCCAAGGCGTTGCGCTGGATTGGGCGAGGCGGTGCTGTGAGTCGGGTTGGAGCGAGTATACTCGAGCGACAAGCAGGAAGAGGTGGAAGAGGAGAAAGAGGAGGATATCGGCGAGATATATAATGGTGGGATTTGTGGATGATCGATGACTTGGGAACGACGTGTGCGACAGACAGGTAGACAGACAGACAGACAGACAGATGGACGGACAGTTGGTGGACGGAAGAAGTAGAGGCGGCGGGTCCAAGGAAGGATCCGTGTCGCGTAGCGTCGGCCTTGAACGTGAAGCGAACAAAATTATAGTGAGAACGCGCGAGCAAGCAAGCGAGCGGACGATGGTAGTGCAGGCCGACAGACAGAGCTAGCGTCAGTCGGCAGCGATGATGACGACGACGACGACAACGACGCGTGAGAGAGACGGATCGACTGGAGACGCGTCATGTCTGACTGCTATGCGCTGTTACACGCGATCGTGGAGGATTAAGGTGGGTGCGGGGCACAAGCCACGCCGCCTCAGCCTGTAACTGTTGGTGCGACTGGTGCGACTGGCTCCAGGCAGCAGCGCCAGCGTCAGCAGCAGCGTCAGTAACGTCAGTAGCAGCAGCGAACCGTGGGCGTGGGCGTGGGCGTGGGCGGCGGGCAGCGAGCAGGGCCAGCACAGAACGGTTAGCGAGAGCCTGAACGACGACGAGCGATGACCCATACACATGCAATGGCGCCCAGCCTCTTGTGCGTGCGTGCGTGCAGAGAAGGGAGACCGTCTTTCTTTGGAATCGGCCTCAAGGACTCGAGCTCTCGCCGTCGCCGTTCTCGTCGCCGTTCTCGTCGCCGTTCACGTTGCTCTGCACGATGTCGGGCTTCAACTTCAATATGCTCCCAAAACAATCCTTGCAGCGCCCACGACCCCCCGCCGCCACGGCAGCCCACCAGCCGCACCACCAACTCGGGGCGGCGGCGGCAGCAACGACACTGGGCGGTGACTGGACAGCACATGCAGCAGCAGGGGCAGCAGCAGCAGGAGGTCAGCAACGACCGCATCTACAAGAGAACACCGTTATTACGAATAATCTGGTGCGTATGTCTCCCAAACTCCGATCCCATCCTGCTCCCCTCCACGTCCGAGGGCCCTCCCCCTCCCGCCTCCCTGCGCTCTTCCCGCCCTGCTCGACGTTCAGCTCCGCTTGCTTACCATTCCCCCCTTTTCTGGCGGTATTTGGTAGCAACTACCCCTCCGCCAACACTTGCACTACCCCTCGCCCCAATCCCAGCAGATTTTCGCCCAGTCACAGCAGCAACAGCAACAGCAGCAGCAACAACAGCAGCAGCAACCACAGGGTCCCTCGACAGCCCCCATGTACAACGGCAACCAACACCCCTTCCATGCTCTCCGCCAGCCGGGAGCGGCCCAACCAGGCGCTCATCCCGGTTTCAACCCCATTCAGCAACAAAATTCGCTCCAGCAACAGCAAATCAACCAACAGCACCAACAGGCCCAACAGCAGCAGCACCTTCTCAACGTCGCACGCAACTCCAACCCGTCCCTCTTCCTCCCCCCATCTGACGCAAACCCAGACATAGCTCGCACCCTCCATAACATAACTCGTGGTCACATTGGTGCTCCTCAGCCAAATTCCCTCATCGCCGCGGCAAACCGTCCAACTATCCAAACTCCCCTACCTGGCCATCTCCAGCCTCAGCCCCCTTCCAGCGCCGACTTGCTCAATCAGCTCCAGACTCGCATCCGCACTGCCGCCCAAAACCGTGACTACCAAGAGCTCCAAAAGGCCCAGTCGGATATCGACCGCGTGCTTGAGAACCAAAGGCCCCAATTCTTCGAGCTCAAGCGCGCTCTCGAGAGCGGCAACTTCGCTCACCTCTCCGCATTCGAAGGCATAAGGGCGCACCACGATCAGAAGCAAAAGTTTATTGCCATTCTCGAATCCTTCAGGAACGCTGCAGGCGCCGAGGTTTCGCGGATTCTTCAGAATCAGTTCACAGGCGGGTACGTATCCTTCCTCACGATTATCGGTTTTGCCTCAATGACCGGTTCTATTCTACCTCTAGTGCTCCTGGAGGTCCTCCCGGTCAATCTATTCATGGAGCGCTCCGTCCTCCCAGCGTGACTGGCCCTTCAAATACCATGCCCGGACCTCAGCCCCTTGGCCAACCTAGGATGTCATATCCCATTCAACCGACACCAGGCAGCTCCGTGACGCCTACTCCTGCACGCCCGCCGAGCTCGAGCCCGATGCCTCAACCTGGCGCGAACTCACAGGAAGCACAAGAAGCTACTTTCCGCAACTTGTTAAGGATGGGAAATTTACCTCCTAGCATTTGGACCATCCAGGGCAAGCAAATCGATCCATGGGTCCTGCATCGTACCGTTTCCGCTCTTGGTGGCTTGCAACGGGTATGTGCTCGCCCAGTCGGCCCGCGCTCAGTTTTCTCATCGTAACGCCCATTTTTAGATGTCCTCCCACCGGTGGGCAATGCTTGGCGTGCAATTCGGCTATCCAGCCACCCGCCAGATCGGCTCACAGCACGTCGCCTCTGCAGAAGTCGCTGACCAGCTCCATAATGCCTACCGCGAGATGGTGACCAATCTCAACGCCGTCAGTATGAGCAGCGGTAGTCTCTTCAGCCGCGGGCTTCCTCATTCGCTCGCGAACATGCCACCGGAACGGTTGCAACAGATTCTAATGCAACAGCGGCAGCAACGAGAGAGCGGGCAAGAAGGCCCTGTTGGTGCACCTGGTCTGGTGGGACCGCCCAACGCATCGCAGCCTGGGATGCCAACGCAACCGTCCCAGCAACAGCAGCAGCCACGACTCTCTATGCCTGGTTTGCCTGGCCAGCAACAGCAGCCTGGTGGTGCGCCGAATCCTAATGCGGGGGTTGGGATGGGACAGGCAACGACACCAGGACAGTACCTGGCACCACCACAACAGATCAACCCCCAAATCCCCGCGAGACCGCCGCAGGGCATGCAGCAGCCTGTCAACCTTAGCCCGGGTCCCCTCACTCAACTTGATTTGAACCGACCCCCGAATCCTGAAGCGCCTGAGGCAGCGGTCGTCCTCAGGATGCAGGACAAGGCCAATGAAATATTTAGGAGTCAGATGGCACTCAGTGTAAATGCCAGTGAGTCAACGTTTCGTGTTTCATATTATTCTTTCTTTTTTTTGGGATGAGCGGTGACTGATGAGTGTTGGGTTAATTCATAGACATGCCCCAACAACCCACACCGAATATGAACGAGTGGCTGCCGCGTTGGAAGCTCCTCGAGAACCGCACCACGTTTCTCGTCTCCCGACTTGGGTTGTTCATGTATTGGTTTCGTGGAGTCCAGAGCAGTCGGGCTTTCCAGATGGCGATTCCTTGTGTGCGTTGTTTCTCTCTTTGTGCTTACTCAAGGATATCTGCTAACCAATAAAAAATGACCACAATAGGCTGTGCGCGTCTTCAAGCAGATTGACGCACTCAAGAAGGCTACCCCGGTGTTCTACATCGGCGTCGAGGAGCTCAATGGATTCCTTGGCTTTATGGGACAATGTGTGCAGCAGCTCGAGACGCGCATGAAGCAAGTCCGCCACTGGGACCCTCAACTTGCCAACATGCGCGACCTTGCCCCGCCCCTGGATCAGAACCTCCCAGGCATCGCGCCTCCGTCCATGTTCCCTCTCGTGCCACCACAGCCCACGCCGGAGGCCCATCGTCCCTCCCCTGCCCAAATGCCCTCTGTACCACCACATAGCGTTCAGACACCTGCGCCCGTGTCTCAGCCCACGCCAGGTCCAAGTATGCCTGCTCAACCGCTTCGACCGCGGAGGGGAGCGATAGATCACAATGCTCTTCATGGCGCAGTCGCGGGCTCTTCACCCGCGCTCCCTGTACCTACCCCTCCGGCCCATGCACCGACACCCCCTGGCGCAACACCTAAGACTCGGGTTCCGCCAGCGAAAGGTGCACGTCCGACTACAAGAGCTTCGTTCAGCAAAGCGAAGGCGAATGCCGTAAGTTCAAACAAACCTCCTACACCTGCCGCTCCCGCACCTTCGACTCCCGCTGCTCCTGCTGAGCCTATCGCCGTGCCCACTCCAACTCCCTCGGCTCCCACTCCCTCTCTCAAGCGCAAACACGAACAGAGCGAGGCCACGAACCCTGGCCCGAGGCTTGAAGAACCCGTCAACAAGCGCGCAAAGACAGCCGAACCCCCTGCAGCTCCTCAATCAACGGCGCCAACGACGACAGCGTCGATTAGTGTACCGCCTGTTCGAGAACCTACACCTGCTGTCCCTGCTGTCCCTGTCACGTCCCAACAACAGATGCCTTTGGTGGTTACCCCTCAACAGCTGCAGCTTAGTGCACCTATCAACCCTTCAGCTTACACCAACCCCGAGTCGGTCCTCGAGCTTGTGCGCTCGAGCGGAGACGCGTTGCAGAACGAAATCCCGTTGGCACAGTACGATGCTGCAGACGCTGGTAGTGTTGCTGAGACTTTGCGGTTCATTGAGCGCTTAATGTCTTCACATATCAAGCCCCCTACCTCGGAAGGACCTTCCACTGCTACGGCTCCGGGTTCTTCCGCCGCGCCCAAGGACGCGAACAACACATCAACCATCATGGATGATGCTGACATCTTCGAGTTTTTCGATTATCCGTCATACGCCGAGGATCTATCCTTACCCGAACTTGAAAAGTCGAATTTGCACTCCACAGTCAGCCCCGAATCCAACGCGGCGCAGGACGCGATGATGAAGACGCCTCCATCACAATCACCCAAGAAATCTGTGACGGTTGCCGCCCCCCCGAACGATTCAGCCCAGATCCCGCCTGGTGTCGAAGGCTCATTTGGCGACCGTCTAACCCTCGGCGAGGCGTCATATCATCAAAATCCGAATTTTAAGTTCGAGGAGCCAATGTCAAGTCAGGACCCTTGGGTCATAGCCCCTGCGTGATAATTATTCGCGGCCATGTTTTTTCTCTTCGGTTTCGAATCTGTCTCTGGCTGTCTGGCTGCCTGTTTGCCTTGTCCCAGTTTCACCCCCACTTCCAGTGTCCACTCACCGATTACCCCCTTCTCACTGAATACTCTCAACACAATGTCTGCACTATCATCTTTCTGTTGTCGGCCCTCAGTCTTCTGTCATCACTAATTCGTGCCACATGCATCCCCCATCGAATCTCCGCTCTCGATCTCGAACGAATTTCCTTCCCCGCGGCCTGGGTATCTATTCGATTCTTTTCTCGCCGTCCCCGTTCTACATCTCCGCTTGCGTGATCGTTCGCTCGTGCGTGTCCGTGTCCTTTGTATGATCATTGTTCACTTTACTTAAAATACATTCTGGCCGTTTTTCGGGAAACAAACGTGCTTTCTGATTGAACAATCCAAACCTAAGAAATAGATGACGAGCATATGAGCCGATGAAATCGATTTGATCATTTGGTCTTTCCTCGCAGCACTATCTCTTCGGGATCCTGCGCATCGTCGCCTCGATCCCAGTCGTCCTCCTCGTCCTCCTTTGTACTGGGAGGTACGTAGACTGGTCCTGTTCGAATCGACGGTACGTCCGAGAATGGAATAAAGCCGTTCTTGGTGTCGAACGGCGTGATGAGAGGGGGCGGTCCGAAGGTGAACCCTCCGGTATCGGCCGCAGACGTAGTCATACGATTCTTGATCTGCGCCGCTTGCTTGTGCTTCTCGATGATACCATGTCCTCGCGGGTTTCTCACTGCTCGTGAGAACAGACGACCTTCTCCTGGGGAAAAGGACGCATTGGATGATGATGCTGGGACTGGAGGTGATCCTGAAGGGGGGCTGGACAAGCGCTGAGCGGCTTGTTGCAGTGCCACTATGACCGTGGATGTGGAAGTGGGCGTTGGCGTCGTTATGGGGAAACTCGCGACCTTTGGGGTGGTTGTGGTAGACTCGGAGATGAGCTTACTGGCGGGTTTGTATGCGGGTGTGCCTCTCTCGTCTACCAGTGTGACTCGTGCAATATCCACTGGATGACCCGGTGCTGGGGGAGGTAGGCCTTTGAGAGCGACCTGGGGAACCTTCTTTACACCCAAAATTGCAGTCTGGTTGAGGGGCGCAACCCTCCTCGAGGTCATTAAAACCACTTGAAGGGACTTCAAACTTTGCTGATGGGCCGACGCCATTTCTAGCCTGCTACTTGTCCGCATAGCACCTTGTGCTGAGGTCAATTCGCGAGCTGCTGAAACTGCACGAGGTTGAATTAGGGGCAGCCGCTTTTTCTGCGAGAATTGTTCGCGATTATCAAGTTGGAGCTCGTCCATCTTCTGCTCTAGTACGCTTAGGTCCTCTGTCTTCTCTCGCACAGCGATATCGATGTTACGAATGGTACGATGAATGACGTCTAATGTGGGTGCCCTAGTGTGTATTCAATTAAAATAGGATCTTGCTCACGAAAGTGAATACTGACTGCAGAGGTTTCTTCCCTGTCCTCGCCTGGTCAACTTTCTTCTTGAGCCGCTGGATGTGCTCCTCAAGTTGAATAACGCGATCACGTTGCGTCTACCCAAAGGTTAATCGAAAGCATGTGGTTCATCGAGCGACTTGCCTGGATGGTTTTACGAAGCTTCAATTGGTTCTCAGTATGCTCGGGACCGAGTGTGCGGACTTTGATCATCTCAGCAAATTTCTTGTCGTCCTTTGCTCGTAGGAACCTGTCGACCTCTTCGCGTTTCATTTCGGCTGCAAAGGTGTTAAAGGGGCCGAACGAGAGGAACTGGGGGATATACTTTTCAGAACCAGACGCTGAAGGTCGGACAACTCCTTTTGTACAGTAAACATGGTATCCACTAGTTCCAAAAGGTCGCCTTCATTACTCCGAATGGTATCGCTCATGGCGGGAAGGTCACCAAATGTCCAAACTGGATTTTTCAAGTCTTCCTGAGTAGTTCCAGGCTTCATGGCTGGATTTCTAGACTTTGCCATAGCATTTCGTAAGGATATTGCACGCCTTTCCAACTACTGCAAGGTGAGACACAGCCACCATAGGTGCGATGTGAACTGACCTCATCATTGTGACTCAATGCATTCACAAGCATCGTATTGAGTTGGTCTTGCAGCTCTTGATACTTGGATCGTGGAGGCGCCGGCGTCGGGGCCCTTGACTGTGGTTTCGGGGTGCTTGTTGACCCTGTCGGAGTAATATTCGCCATTCTAGATTGCAAATCTGACTGAGATGCTGCTGGTGCAGTGGTGTAATCGGTTCCGAACAGCCCTGGAGGCGTCTTGGGTCGAGTGCTGATCCTGCTCGATGCAATCCCGGTGCTCTGGGCACCGGAGCCACCAAACAAGGGCGTGGCTAGCTTCGGAACCGGCGTAATTACATGGATGGCTGGTCTTGGCGTGGTTGTCTGCGGGAGGAGCGGCGAGGGGGACGAAACCCTTGCAGAGGGACTGGGGCCAAGGTTCGTAGAGAAGCCATGCCATAATGCTTTCTGACCTGAAGGGGATGCAAGTTTAGCATTAGCTGCATTATCTAGGGCCCCCTCTTTCCACTGGAAGGCGGTCTTGCTTCCATCCTTTGGGGTAGATGACAGGGCAGGTTTGCCAGTATCATCCCGGGCAGATTCACTCGCAGCCCCCTCCTCACCCTCCTCTCCTTCATCGTCTTCTTCCTCTACAACAGGCAGTCCCTCATCGTCTTCATCAGACAGCTCTGCTAGATCCTCTTCTTCCTCATCCCCTTCGTCTTCGTCTTCGTCCTCGTCTTCGTCCTCGTCTTCTCCTTCTTCATCGTCTTCTTCATCGTCTTCATCGTCTTCATCCCCTTCTTCCCCGTCCGGAGTGAGGTAGCCCTCCTGGCTCTTCGTACCTTTCGGGGTTTTTGCCCCTGCCTCCGATTCAGAGAGAACGTCTTCTCCATCGCTGCTCCCTTCTGAACCCCTTTTAGATTCATACGATAGGGGGGTAGTACTAGACGACCTGAAAACGCTAGAGCTCTGGCCAGCCGCTTGCATGCCAAAGGACCCAAATGGTGACTTATTGGGACCAGGCTTGGCGTTGAAGAGCGCAGAAGCGGTGCTGTTACCACCAGCGGCACTTGCCCACAAGCTCGGAATTTTTGCGTTAGGATCAACCCCTTGACCGAACGCCGTCGTTATTCTCTTCTCCTCTCTAGGCGGCGTTGGAGACTTCTTGTCTTCAGAGAGAGCAACGTTCCCCAAACGGCTCTGCAGGCTCGAAGTAGAAGTTACGTTCTTTTCTGGAATGCCGAACAAGCCAGGTCCTGTATGTACTTTCTTTGGCTCCAAGCTATCTGCTGCGTCTTCCGGGAATGCTTCTTTCTTTTTTCCCTTGCTCTCATTGTCATCGTCATCTTGAGACGTTGCTCTGGGTAAGAGACTACTAAAGGCTGAGGTTGGCTTCGTCGTTCCTGATCCAAATGCATGTTTTGGGCCACCGAGAGAAGCGAAAGGTTTGACCTCCTCTTTCTTCTGTGACTGTCCAAAAACAAGGACGCTATCCCTCTTAATCTCGTCTCCCGATCCAGCCTCTGCAAAGGCCGGGGTGGCTGTCGTACTTGCAACAGAGGCAAGAGAAGCAAAGCCCCCTCCACCTGCGAATGCTCCAAACCCACCACCTGTGGCTGCCCCTCCAGTTTGTTGAGAAAACGCGCTAAATCCTCCACCGCTACTGCCAAAGGGAGCAGGCTTCTTGTCATTACCCGTAACGGGAGTCGCAGAACCAAAGGCTGGTTTACCAAAGACCGACATGGGTTGGCCAAAAACAGCCTTTGGCGGCGAAAATGCTGTTGGACCACCGAATGCTGATATGCCGGTGCCGGGTTGATTGGCGGCGAATCCCGCAAATCCGATTGGCTTCTGTTCATTTGCTTGAGCCGGTTTCGAAAATGCACTGGAGTTCGTCCCAGTCTGGCCCACATTTGCAAACGAACCGAAGGAGCCACTAGTTCCAGAGTTTGCGAAAGAGGCAAAACCACCGGTAGCAGGTCTAAGAGGAAGGGTTGACGAGTCCTGTGTCGTTGAGGTTGAGACCCCAGGACTGGTGCTCGAAGTGAGGGGATTTGAAAACCCTCCAAAAGGCTTAGCATTAGCGGCCCCGCTTCCAAAGCCCGACTGTCCAAACTTTGGCGTGTCAGTCTTGGGTCCGCTGATAGCAGGAATCGATGCCGTTGATCCACCAAATCCGAATCCTGCCGCTGCAAGTGATTCAGAATTAAGTCGAAGCGGGAATTATGAGCACCTACAAGGCGAAGCCGCGGAACTCCCAAATGGAGATGCGGTAGCACCGAACGGGGCCGGAGTCTTGTTTTGGGCAAATGCCGCGAAACCGGTTGGAGCTGTCGGTGCCACTGTGGAAGTGGAAGGCTGAGAGGGTGGAGATTTGGTAGGAGTGGATGCGGACATGGAAATAGAGAAGGGAGGAACCGCTGTAGAAGGTGCGAGTGGCTTATCGGGCGGCCCCATTCCTGGGTACTTGTGTCCGGCTTCGTTGATAATATGATATGCGGAGACTACACCGTCATTATTGTAGAAAAATAGAATTGGCATAGGCGGGAGCTCTGGGTCGTCTCCAACGGCTTGGTTCGAAGAATGCAAGAGCTCAGTGCCAGTGAGATCCAGGCCCATACCAAGAATTGTTGTTTCGCCCGCTTCGGCGTCCAGTGGAATAGTCATGCTGCTCTCGGTCATGTCGACTTTGAACACATCCCCAAAGGGTTGTCCCGGGGCTGGTGGAATGGCTACTAGTACACCTACATCGGTGGCATGTGCGTCACTAGCAAGAAGGAGGTATTCAATATTTGTCCAGCCACGCAGGACGATGCCATGTCCACCCGGTTCTCGTGGAAGGCCATAAGGGTCGTAGGGGCAATCCACCTTTGAGTCAAGACATGAACGTTGGTCAGGAGCAGCCATGATTACGTAGTG
>Ga0307515_10005367_pt1 | contig 26010 bp, 22 predicted proteins | sample 17_EM_MG_FD_194513 | JGI IMG/M metagenome (GOLD analysis project Ga0307515, IMG submission 194513) | Populus trichocarpa ectomycorrhiza microbial communities from riparian zone in the Pacific Northwest, United States - 17_EM | ecosystem: Host-associated > Plants > Roots > Unclassified | place... | reverse complement strand
CCCACATTGAACACCGACACCACCTGCGACAGCCGCTGCGCCTGGTCGCGCAGGCCGGCGGCGGCGGCGGCCGACTCTTCCACCAGCGCCGCATTCTGCTGCGTCATCTGGTCGAGGTTGGTCACGGCCTGGTTGACCTGGCCGATGCCATCGCGCTGCTCGATCGACGAGGCGCTGATCTCGCCGATCAGGTCGCTCACGCGGCGCACGCTGCTGACGATCTCGCCCATCGACTCACCGGCCTGGGCCACCTGCTGGGTGCCGGTCTCCACCGTCTGGCCGGAAACGCTGATCAACGTCTTGATTTCTTTGGCGGCCTGGGCTGAGCGCTGCGCCAGGCTGCGCACTTCGGCGGCCACCACGGCGAAGCCGCGGCCTTGTTCACCGGCCCGCGCGGCCTCCACCGCGGCGTTCAGCGCCAGGATGTTGGTCTGGAAGGCGATGCCGTCGATGGTACCGATGATGTCGCCGATCTTGCGCGAGGCCTCGCTGATGTTCTGCATGCTGTTCACCACCAGCCCGACCACTTCGCCGCCACGGGTGGCGGCCTGGGCGGCGGTAGCGGCCAGCTGGTTGGCCTGGCGCGCGGTGTCGGCCGACTGGGTGACGGTGCTGGTCAACTGCTCCATGCTGGCGGCGGTCTGCTGCAGGTTGGCCGCGGTCTGCTCGGTGCGCGAAGACAGGTCCTGGTTGCCGTTGGCGATCTCGACAGACGCGGTGGACACCGACTCAACCCCGCTGCGCACCTCGGAGACCAGGCCGCGCAGTTTGCCGACCATCTCCGACAAGGCCCGCAACAGTTGGCCGAATTCATCCTTGCGCGCCGACTGCAGCTGCAGCGTGAGGTCGCCGGCGGTGATGGCCCGGGCCACCGCCACCGCCTCTTCGAGCGGGCGGGTGACGGAGCGCACCAGCGCCAGCGTGAGCAGCACACCAATGACAAACAACAGGATGACGATGGCCAGCGCCACGGCGGCGGTGCCGCGCCGTGCCACGTCGGACTCGGCGATGGCCGCGTCGCGCTGGCGCTCCTGCAGGGCCACGAAGCTGTCGAGGCTGGCGATGTATTTGGCCAGGGCCGGTTTGTACGTCCCGTCGGCGAAGGCCTGTACTGCGGCTGCATCGCTGCTGCCCCTCATCTCCTTGGTCTTAGCGGTCAGCCCTAGCAAAATGGCGCGCTCACTGGCCACGACCTCAAGCGCTTTCTTGTCTTCGGGTGTAATGGCCGATCTGGTGACCTCAGCCAGTATCTTGGTGTTCGTAACGAGGAGTTCCTTGACCTGCGTATCGTAGGACTTGGCCAACGCCGTGTCGGTTGTCACTGCGCTGCCCAATATCATATTGACGGCGAGCGCCGTGTAGCCCCGCCAACGCACCGCAGTGACAATTTTCTGTTCAAAGGCATTAATCGAGATCAATGTTGCGTCAGTCGCGTTTCGTGAGTCGACTTGCACCCATAGAAGTACCGCTAGCATTGCCAACAGTAATCCAAAAATCATGCTCCACAACTTGTGGGCGACACGCATGTTACTGAAGTTCATAGACGTCCTTTGAAAAATGAGGTATGGGAAGCAAGCGAGAGCTGTTCTGTTCGGCCGTGCAAGGTTGGCTGGGTTGGCTGGGTTGGCGCGAATGACACTTATTTTTTATTTCTTCGCACGGCCATGCCGTTCGACTTGTCGGCGAGCCTTTGCGAAAGGAACCTTCATCCAAGGGTAAGGTTTGGCCGTCGCTTTCGCATTCGGGGATCGATGCGGCCAGGCCGATGGCCGACCTTGCATTAGGCGATCGGCGTAAACAGCCACTGGCCATTGCCTGCCGCCGACAGACACAGTGAGGTCCACTGCACTCACGGTTGCACCGTATGCCAGTCTTACTGTGTTAGTTAATTGGTCCATCTCGAACTCGAAGACAGCAAGGGCAGCGGGGTAGGTTGCGAGCCAGTAGCGCGCCGATGCGCAGCCGCAAAGTGGTGATCGAGAATGGGACGTGGCGCTGCGCCCGCGGGGCTTCCCCGAGGCTTGTAATGCGTGGGTAGGGCAGGCATTTGGCGTTTTGCGCGGCTTTTTTTACCCCCGACTTCATCGGGGTGGCTCAAGCGCTGTGCAAGCAAGAATCCGTAGGCGGCGATGCTCGGCGAGGCGTGATGATGAAAGCCTCGCCAACCCCGGCCTTCGTAGTGGCCCAGGCCAAGGTCCTGCTTGAGGTCCTGGTCATCAAGCTCGACCGTCACGCTGCCAGTCACGCCCACCACATAGCGCAGACCCAACTCACTCAGGCGTGTGCACAACGCCATGTCCACGCCGTAGCCGGCATCGGCCAGAACACAATGCCGGGGTGCGCCCTGGTCCATCAAGTGCTCGATTTGCTGCAGCGCGATCTGCGGCTTGGTCGCAAACTGCAGCGCTTCGGGCACGACCCATTGCGCCACGCGCAGCAGCATCTGCTCGTCCGACCAAGCTGCATCGGCCACGAAATGATGCAGCGACTGGTGCCGCGAGCGCACCTTCATCGGGTCCATGTGCGCGGCCATCGGCTCCACACTCTTGCGCTGCAGCGGCGACATCAGTCCAGTGCAGTACCCACGAAGCCCGGCGTGCCGGTCCGCGTGGCCCAAGCCTTCGTCTAGATGGGCCATGTATCGATCAAACTCTCGCAGTTCGTCCATCAAGGCGCACCTTTCACTTCAAGGTGTGTGGGTAGTTCCGTGATTTGTAACGCAGTAAAACTAGGATGGAGAGCCGAGGTTCTCATCGTTTGCTTATCTAGTCATTCGAAGGTTTGGGCTGACGCCTGCGAATTTGATCAAGTACGTCCTGCAATTGCCGGTTCGCCTCGTCGCGCAGTTCAACATCCAACTGAAAACGCTCATCTTGCAGAGCGAGAGAGAGCTCCACGAGCAAGTCCCGGATTTCACCCAAGGCTTGAGACATCACTAATAGATCGGCCCCGGGGCCTCTCTCAGCAGGTTGGAATTTCATTGGAAATACCCCAAACCATCACTCTTCTGGGCAACTTCGACTTTTTCTCTGGAAGGTACAAGCTTCATCTGCAGCGTTAAACTTTTGGATTTATTCCCGGTCAAGGCCACGGCGTTTGGGCTCCCGCGCGGTGTGAAACTGGATGTGGCACTGGCTACGGGCCATCGCTCCGTTGCGCAATCCAGGCAGAGTGGGCGGTCAGACAGCTTGAAAATAACCACTGGGCCCACCACCTGTGTGCGCAAGCTGCCAGCGGTAGCCATCTACTCCACCAGGGCTTCATTCTGTTGTTCCCTGACTTGCCTATCCCCTTACGAACATCAACGTGTCGCAAGCGGCAATAGGCAAGTCTCATTTGTTGCGCGGCCAGGGTACCTGGCAATTTCTGGGTTACCCACTCCGGTCTAGAAGTGACAGCTTGGCTGGCAAAACAACCGATGCGGCAGCGCCGACACGAAACTGCGATACCACACGGTGCAGACGGTTCGCCTGTTCTTCAAGCTGGCTGGACGCGGCTGCGGCTTGCTCAACCAGGGCTGCGTTTTGCTGCGTCATTCCATCCAAGTTGACCATCGTCTGGCTGATCTGTTCGATAGCTTTGCTCTGCTCGTGGGACGCGTCCGCGATCTGGCTAACCACACCGGAAACTTCCACAATGGCCTGCTTGAGTTGGTCCATGGCCGCACCAGCCTCCGTCGCCTGCTTGGTGCCGTCGCTGATCATCTTGGTGGACGAATCAATCAGCGACTTGATTTCTTTCGCGGCGCCCGACGAGCGCTGCGCCAATGCCCGGACCTCACTGGCCACCACCGCAAAGCCGCGCCCCTGGTCCCCGGCCCGCGCTGCTTCAACCGCAGCATTCAGCGCCAAGATGTTGGTCTGAAAGGCAATGCCCTCAATCATGCCGGTGATGTCCGCAATCCGGGCTGCGTCGTTGTCCAGAAAATCAATGGTCTGCATGACGGCCTGGACGGCGGACTCGCTCTTGTTTGCCAGCGCGCTGGCCTGGTTCGCCAGCGTATGCGCGTGCTGCGCATTGCCGGCATTGGTTGTCACAGCCTCGGTCAACTCGCCCATGCCCGAAGCAGCCTGTTCCAGCGCGGAGGACTGCTGCTCCGTGCGGACCGACAGATCGGCATTGCCGAACGCGATTTCCGTGGCGGCAGTTTGGACGGAATCGGTGGCGCTGCGCACATCACCGACGGCCGCCTCCACCCGCTGGATAAACACATTAAATGCGGAGGCCGTACGGCCGATTTCATCCTGCCGCTGCGGCGTTGCCCTTTGCGTCAGATCCAGGGAATGGCTGACTTCATTCAGCGTACCCTGGATGTTGCCGAGGCTGCTTCCGATGGCGCGCATCTGCAACCACACAGCAATGCCGCACAAGAGCCCTCCCACCACTACTGCGGCCGCCACGCCAATCTGCATCCGCCGATAGGCAATGGTGGCCTGCGCATGCGCGTCTTCCGCCTCCTTATTGAACAAGGCGGTTAGCTTGCCCATCATCATCCCTGCTGCAACACCGTGGGGACGCGATTTTTCCCCCATCGTTTGCATGGAACCCGCCACATCACCCTGCTTGGCCAACTGAGCAGCTTCGCGTGCGCCCTTCATCGCAGCATCCATGTGCCCGATGTATTCCTGCATTAACTCCTCGGCGATCGCAGGCCGCTTGCTATTGCGCAGCAATTTCAATTGCTCGTCAAACATCCCGCGTGCCCAGTCGATCACCTCGAATTGCGATTTGCTCGCAACCGGATCGTTAATTTGGTTGGCTTCAAACACCTGCAGCACAGTCAGAAGCAAGGGCGGATATCCATCCTTGAGATATTGCGCGGGCAGCGTAAGCTCGCGGTAAGTACGCTCTGCGCGGTCATTGGCGTCTGACATTCCGTACAGACCTGCTCCTGCCACGGCAAAACAAAGCAGGCCCAAGGCAGAAAAAATACACGCCAAGCGTGTTCTGATATTCATCGTGGTTTATTCCCGCTAATAAGCGGAATTACATTCTCAAAAAACAATAACAAGTGCGCCGTAGCACACAGGTCGGCGAGCAACTGGGCATCACACAGTCTTCGATTTCCAGTGATGTAGCACCTTGACCGAGCAACTGGCTTGGGAAGCATGGATGCAGCACTAATGACGCCCTCTCCCTGCTCCAACCCGGAAGGTCACTGGCTTCCTTTTGTTCTCGGCCTCGGTAGGGCTTGTCCGCTGGTAAGTCGTCCTCTGGAGCAACGTCAACCCAAGCACACCCATTGGTACCAGCAAAGACCAAAACCCAGTCAGCCGATAGCCCAGGCCGCCACCGATGGCGCCAACGGCAAAGGCGATCACGGCCGGCCAAGTCTTGTATATACGCTCCAGGGTGCCCGGGGCGGCAGCGCCGCTCAGCAGGTCAACCAGATCGATCACGAGCTGCGTCACGTTGCCGGTCATGACCGTCGTGGGTCCGAGATGCGAAAACGTCAGGCGCGATGCCGTATTTTGGACCGCCATCGTGGCCACGCCGAGCATGCCCACGGCAATGGTGGGCCAGCCGTCGGCGCTATCGAACGGCTGTGCCCATATACCGGCGAGCATGAAGGCCAGAAGCAAAAAGAGTTCGACGGCCACGACCGGTACCGCCAGTGCGCGCTGCCTGCGCTCCAATGCCAGCAGGTAGGCCCGTGTGCCCGCGACGCCGATCACGAACATCGGCAATGCCAGCAGCTTGCCGACGACGCCCGGATGACCATTTGCGACCGAGGCGCCAACGAGCACGAAGTTGCCGGTAACGTGCGCAGTAAACAGTCCAAATAGCGCGACAAAGCCAAGCGTGTCCACAAACCCAGATGTAAACGACTGTAGAACGCTGGTTATACGGATCTCACTGAGGTGTGATCCGCTCATTTTCTTCCTTCATCAGACTTGGCAGCCAGGACGGCCGCGAGGGCAAGCCCTCCAATCAGACCGATGTGTTCAAGGAAGATATTGAACTCTCGAAAACGTTCGGCCGGGTCGTTGAAGGTCCAGAAGCTGTGGGCAATCAGCGTGGCCAGCGCCGTGAATATGCCTAAGGTGCCCGCAGCAAACCAGGTCCACCGACCGATGATCAACAGGGCGGACGCGCCCAACTCTACGACGATGGTCAGCGACGCGACGATCGCCGCCGGCGCGAGCCCGAAGTGTTGGGCTTCGCCGACTGCCCCCTGGAAGTCAAGCAGCTTGGTCAAGCCGCCCCACCAGAACGCACAGGTTAGCGCGATGCGCGCCGTTAAAGCGAAGGCCGCAGAATTCAGCAGCGTGCGAATGCTATTGGGCATGCCGCGCATCACACCGCCCAGCAGCCGCAGCCGAACGCACCCCAGAACCCCTTGGCGTCGCTGGTGGGGGCACCGCGCCGCGCCGCAGACGCATGGTCGTGACCATGGACGGCACAGGCAGAACTGCAGCCACACATGGAAGCCATCCGTGCCGCTCCGGGCTGTCCAAGCCTGCGTTCCTGGTAGCCACCAAACCGTTTGACTGGCGACCATTCCGGCAGGACAGGCGGCAAAGGTGGCGCGAGATTCGAGAAATCACCCTTGCCATAGACGACGCGGCCGCCCAAGAGAGTCATCACAGATGACAAGTGCACGATTTCGCTTTCGGGCACTTTGAAATAGTCATCGGAAAGTACGGCCATGTCGGCAAGCTCACCCACCGCGATCCGCCCCTTCTTGCCCTGTTCGTTCGAAAACCAAGTATTGGCTTCTGTCCAAAGTCGCAAGGCCTGTTCCCGGTCCACGCGATTCGCAGGCGGATAGATCGTGGTGCCGCCCACCGTCTTCCCTGTCACGAGCCAGGCCAAAGAAACCCAGGGGTTGTAACTCGATACCCGTGTCGCATCCGTCCCGGCACCTACGGGCACGCCCGAACTCAGCATCTTGGCAATGGGGGGCGTTGCCTCGGCCTGTTTCTGACCGTACCGGTCGATGAAGTACTCGCCCTGATAGGCCATCCGGTGCTGGATCGCGATGCCACCGCCGAGAGCCGCGATGCGGTCGATGTTCTTTTGCGTGATCGTCTCAGCGTGATCGAAGAACCAGTGCAAGCCCTTGAACGGGACGTCGCGATTCACCTTCTCAAAGACATTCAATGCGCGTTCGATGGTTTCGTTGTAGGTGGCATGTAGTCGCCATGGCCAGCGGTTCTCGGCCAGCATGCGCACGACCCGCTCGAGGTCTGCTTCCATGTTGGGTGGCATTTCTGGCCTTGGTTCTCGGAAATCCTCGAAGTCGGCGGCCGAGTAGACCAGCATTTCGCCAGCGCCATTCACCCGGTAAGTGTCATCGCCCTGTCCCGGTTTCACGGACTTGATCCACCGAGAGAAGTCATCGGCCTCACCTCCCGGTTTTTGCGTGAAAAGGTTGTAGGCGATGCGCAGCGTCATTTCACCGTCCGCATGCAGCTTCTCGATGATTTCATAATCGTCGGGGTAGTTCTGAAAACCACCGCCGGCATCCACCACGCTGGTCACGCCGAGGCCGTTCAGTTCCCGCATGAAGTGTCGGGTCGAGTTCAACTGCAACTCCGGCGGGAGCTTGGGGCCCTTCGCGAGGGTCGCATAAAGAATGGTCGCATTGGGCCTTGCGAGCAACAAGCCGGTGGGCTCGCCCGCGCCATCACGCACGATTTCACCCCCGGGTGGATTCGGTGTGTCACGCGTATAGCCAACGGCCCGCAGCGCAGCGCGGTTCAGCAATGCTCGGTCATAGAGGTGCAGGATGAATACGGGGGTATCGGGTGCCACCGCGTTGAGTTCGTCGAAGGTCGGCAAGCGCTTTTCTGCGAACTGGTGTTCGGTGAAGCCACCGACCACCCGGACCCACTGAGGAGATGGCGTGTTCTGGGCCTGCTTGCGAAGCATTTCCATGGCGTCAGCGAGGGACGGTACACCATCCCAGCGCAACTCCATGTTGTAGTTGAGACCACCACGAATGACATGGATATGGCTGTCGATCAGGCCCGGGATGGCACGCCTGCCCCGCAGGTCGATCACGCGAGTTTGTGACCCACGCGTGGGCAGGATGTCACTGGCATCACCGACCGCGCTGAAGCGACCATCGGTGATCGCAACGGCCTCGGGATTGGGATTGGTGCGGTCCAACGTGGTAAAGCGCCCATTGGTCAGTATCAGGTCAGGAGGCATGTTGACCTTCTCCTCGGTAGATCTCGTCGCGGCGCCGGCCAAGGCAGGCCATAGGGCAGCCCCTCCCATGGCTTGCAGAAGTTCTCGTCGTTTAGTCATAGAAAAATCCCGAGGAATGAAATTGAAATGTCAGTTTTGAAGACAACCGTGCTAGAGGTCGAGAGACCGCCGCTGCCAGCGGATTTGGATGGTCCGCTTTAAGCTCTGCTGGCCATGCGTTGGTTCAGGTCGTGGTCGGTGGTCAGTGCAACGGATCAGCTTTCGCTGGCGGAGCGGTTACCGCAGAGGACGGCACGTGTGACGACCATTGCGAATGTTCCCGTGCCCATCCAACACCCTGTTCGCCCAGCAACATCCCGAGCAAACCGATCAGGGCTACGACAGGTGGTGCTGATGACCGCACGTGCAGCAGCCCGTACAGGGGTGCCGACACCAAGCCCGACGATCAAGGAGAGTAGATGAGCCATTGAGTTTGCATAAGACACAAAGATTTCACCTAACGAAAGATAGTGACAAACCCAGTGAGAGGCAATGGCTGTCGAAACAATCTAAAATTCCATTTTTCGGAAACTTGAGCTATGGCGGATCAAATAGGCGACCTGAAACTCTTCACACAACTTGTGGTTGCAGGCAGCCTCTCCAAGGCGGCCCAGCAGCTAGGCAGTTCGCCGCCTGCGATGAGTCGACGCCTGGCGGCCATGGAAGCTCGGCTCAACGTGCGCCTCGTCGAGCGCAACGCCCGGCGCTTCATGTTGACCGAAGAAGGTGCATTGCTATATGAACGCGGCGTAAGCATCATGCGTGATGTCGATGAGGCCGAGGCCGAAGCTTCAGCGAAGGGCGACGCTGTCGGTGGCCTGTTACGCATCGGAGCCCCCAACGAATTAGGACGTCGCGTGATCGCACCCTTGCTGGGGCAGTTCCGGGAGCGCTGCCCTTTACTTGAGGTGCTCCTGGTGTTGTCTGATGCAGGGCTCGACCCTGTGGATGATGGGCTCGAGATGGTGCTGCGCAACGGCATGCCATTAGATCCGGCCACGGTGGTGCGCAAGCTGCTCACCAGTCGCCGCGTCGTCTGTGCCACGCCGGAATACCTAGCCAAGTACGGCAAACCGTTGAAACCCGATGACCTGCTGCAGCACGATTGCATCCGACTTGTCAGGGGCCGACATGTGTTCGACCAATGGCCATTCGTCGAAGATGGAAAGCGCCGTTTGGTGAGCGTTCGCGGCAGCCTTGCCAGCACCAGCGGGGAAGTTGTGCATGACTGGGTACTTTCAGGCAAAGGCATCGGCCTTAAAGCGCTATGGGATGTTCAGGCCGATCTGCATCAGGGGTTACTGACCGAGTGTTTGACGCCCTACTGGTGTGACGAGATCGACCTGTATGCATGCTTCGCCAGCCACGCCCATATGCCGAGGCGAGCGCTCGCATTCATGGCATTTCTGGTCGAGGCACTGGGCTCGTTAGGCATCGTCGGCCAAGGTGCGGCGATGCCTTAAAATCCGCAGCCGTTGCGTCCAGTTGAACTATGGAGCCATGACAGGCCCGTTCTCCACTCTGATCGCGGCGCCCACTATTGCAGGTCTGGTTGGCTCACTCGGATAAGGGACGCGAAGCTGATTCGCTCGATGTCGCGCAAAGGGTGCTCACCGGACAATGCGACCTGTGAGGGCTTCTTCGGGCGGCTGAAGACGGCGCTGTTCTACCCTCGGGACTGGCAGGCGACAAACATCGAGCAATTCATCCAGATCGTTGACACCTACATCCACTGGTATAACGAAAAGCGCGTCAAGATCTCCCTTGGCTCACTCAGTCCCCTCGAATACCGAGCAAGCCTCGGTCTTACGGCATAACCCAGTCCAAGAATTCTGCCGCACCCCCATATCAATTTTCCGCTGTAACTCGCAGATTGCGAAAATGGGCGATCGTACCCGATTCGATCCAGATGCCGACGCCGCCGCGCTGGGTGACCGGCAGTTTCATGTCGTTGACAATAAATGCCGGGCGCGGGGATCGGTCAAGATAAAGTTCTGCGCGTGCGCCTTTAATCACCAGACGCATATGGATCCACCTGCCAGTATCGACATCGGCATAAGTCTCGTACTTCTCGGGTGATTGCATGCGCAGCATATCGAAGCGGAAATCGGGATAAGCGGCGTATTGGATTGTGTGGTTGCGCCGGACCTGATCGGCTGCGGTGCTGTTCGTCGGACGCAGGTAGACGTTCTCAAAGCTCCCCTTCTCATCGATACGATAGGCGAAGCCCACAAACCCCCGCGCATAGTCAGGTGCATCAGGCGCAAGGTCGCTCGCAATATCGACTTCGATCGAACCATCGCCAAAGTCGATGGGTAGCCACGCCATAAAGTTGCGGTCGGCCAGTTTCTCCTTCTTTGGATCCTGATAGGACGAGGAAGGCATACATACTTTAAAAGCAGGCTCACCGAGATAGGTTTCGGCGAGCAAAGTGACACCCGAGAGCTTGTAAGCGTCGATCTTCTGCTGAGCAGAAGCCGCGGTCGGCAGCAAGCAAGCTGCGATCATGGCCATAAAGGTCCTCATGAAAAATTCCGTTTTAGGTCAAAAAGTTTAGTCCGAAACGCGCGGAAATACGGATCATCGTAAAACGCGCACTCCTCCACCGAGCATCACACGTACTGACCGACTCGCTGAATGAAGAGGAAGTCCATTCCTCTGCCCTGAACTCGCCCAATCACCCAATCCACCGTCGCGGCGAACTGGTGCCACGACCGCCGTTCGAACACGGGCATCCTCCGCGCCTGACTTATCACTTTTAATCGGCTGGTTATCAGCTATGGCTGATTGAACTGGCTTTCAGGCACTCGCCAGCGCTGCAATGTCAGCCGCCGTCAAGGCGCCCTGGTACACCCGGAAATCGTCCACCTTGCCCTTCAGGTAGGGGTTGTCCGAATACTGCGAACGCCCAATCCAGCCGTCCATACCCGCGCCCAGGTGGTAAGGCGCAAGCTTCATATCCGTATTGCGACCGACGACCGCGCCGTTCAGATACAGCGTGCCCACACCCGCCGACAGGGTGACGGCAACATGGACCCAACTTCCTACCGGAAATACGGTATTGCTGTCAATCACTTGCCCGTTATAGCCGTGGATAGTGTCTATGCAGAACCGTGGCACACCTGACGTATTCCGAACGGTCAGATACATGTTACGTCGCGGGCCTGAGCCGAAATCGAAGATGCGTGCCCAGGTCGCCGCAGCGTCCAGATACACCCAGGTGGCTATCGTGAAGTCGCTCAAGGTATCCACGATCCCGGCGGGCAAGGCGACATAGTCGTCCACACCGTCCAGCGCGCAGGCACTACCTTCATGGCCCGTGGCCCATGCCGCTCCATTGGTCAAGGTCGCCGCCGGCCATTGCGCCGTGCTGTCGGCTGCTGCCGTACCGCTGGCCTCATTGAACTTCAGCTGCAGCGACAGCACCGGGGAGAGGGATACGCTCACGGCATTCGATACCGCGCTCTCGCCGCTGGCCGACACGGCTGTCACCACGTACCAAGATGTGCCCGCCGGCAAGGTGTCGGTCCACGTCAGCAGGTCGGTAATCCCCGAAGCAACGGTCACATAACTGCCGCCAGCGGAACTGGCACGCTTGACGTTGTACGACGTAGCGTCTGGCGTGCCCCACCAGGACAGCACCGCCTGCGTACCTTGCTGGCGCACGGTCAGGCCCTGCGGAGCGGCCCCCGTGAGCGGGTCGCGTGCAAACGTCAGCGTGCCAAAGCCGAGCTGGTCCCCGTTGCCGCCATCGGTTTCAGGCCGCAACTGCAACGCCTCCTGCCCCACGTACTTGGCGGCAATACCGCGGCGGCCCTGGTAATGGTGCAAGGGCATTTCCCACACCGGGCGCAGAATGCCCTGCGAGGCGGTTGAGAGGCCGGTGAACACGCCTTGCTTGTCGGCGTAGGTCAACCAAGGCACGGTGTTGAACGCGCCATTGGCATCCTGCAGATTGGACTTCGCCACATATTCGGCACCCGCCAGGTAGCGATTGTTGTCGTAGCCGTAGATGTCGTCACCCTGGTTCCACGCCATCTCGCAAAAAGCCCCTGCCAGGCCGATGCCCAGCGTGCTGTGCCCCTGGTCGCGCCCGCTCTCCTGCCATTGGCCCAGGTAGCCGGGATGCACGTGGTACACCGCCTGCAATCCGGCACCGTTGCCCGCGCCGGTCTTGTAGTAGCCTATGGCCTCGTTGTAAATATCTTCGCGGTCGCACAGGACGCCCACGCTGAGCACGCAGGCCATGGCGCACTGGTCCCAGTTGGCCCAGTAGTTGGTGATCACCGCGTCGTTGTGGTTGACCAGGAACCAGCTGCTGAGGGGGTAGAACACCGTCAGCATCATGCTCTGAAACTGCGCAAAGTCTGCCGCAGCCCAACCGCTGTAGGTGCGCATGATCTCGGCCGCGTTGGCAAACTGGTAACCGTAAATGCCTGCCGCAAGATAGCGGTCGGCATTGCCCTGGATGGATGTCAGCGTGGACGACCACGCATTCAGAAACACCACCGCAAGATCGGCAAACCGCGTATCGCCTGACACCTTCCAGCGCAAGGCTAGCTGGTAGGTACGGTCAATGTCGATGTACAACTGAGCGGTATTGTTGGTGGTACCGCGGTACACCGTTGCCAGGGGGCGTGGCGTGGCACCCAGCTGGCTGCGGCCATTCGCCGTGAGCGCGTTCCAACCCGCAAGCCAGGGCTGTGCCTGGGCCGCGACCTTGTCGCGCATGCGCGTGAAGTCGGCTTCGGTATGCAGCAGGCCCGGGTGCGCGAAGACTCTTGCGCTGGCAGTTGCCGATTTCGCCTGCGTCGCACCTGTAGATTCACCCGCCCCATTGGCGGAACTACCGCACCCGGCCAGCCCGAACACCGCCATGCCGACGGCAGAAGAAATCACGGTTCGCCGCTTGAGCTGGATAGTGGGGGCTTGGGTTCTCGGCATGTCGACTCCTGTGTATGTGGACGGTGGGTGAAAAAACGCATTCAGACTGGGCTCCGCCCTGTGCGGGGCCTGTCTATCTCTGCAGCAAGCTTGTTTTTGTACTTGAACTGCAAACACATGCTTACATTTACACACATCCTACATGAGCAAATATGAGCCCCATCCACTTTTTACAAAAAAATACGGGTTAACCCCATGACATCTCCAGGCCAATCCATGCTTCTCCATGCCAAATACCCCAACGCTGCGGCGTATAGTTGCCGGTTACGGATGCGCGCAAAACTCATGCCCCCGCCAGCTGCACCGCCTTTATCATGCCCTCCATGCCCAGGATACCGATCACCCGCTTGAAGTTATAGGCGAGCACATGCGGGCTCATCTCCGTGCCCACATGCTCAATGGTTTTCATCAGGAAGTGCGTCCACCCCATCCAATGCTTTAGCGCGCCGAAGACGTGTCCCACCGTGCTGCGCCGTAGCGTCATTGCATCAGGGTTGCGGTCCAGGCGCTGCTGCATTCGTTCCAAAACGTCTTCATGTTCCCAGCGCCGCACACGACGAAAGCTACTGGTGGTGCATTGCCCTTTGAGCGGGCAGTTGGGACAGGCGCTCGGCCAGTACAGATGGACATTAAGTTCCTTCTCGACGCTGGTCGAGTATGTCGACGAAGAGTTCTTCAAACGTGCACCTGCACCATTGGGTCCGTGGGCACCTTTCTGAGCTGGATCGACCGCGCCGACAAGGCTTTATACGAAGCCAAGGTGTTCGGCAAAAACCGGGTTGTGATGCATGGGCAAGATTGCGCTTTCCCTGTGTACGCCGCTCAATCAGCGTCCGCAACGGATTCGGACTAGGTAGTGGACGCGGTATAAAAGCGCTGTAAAAAATTGAGGGTGTCTCCGTTGGGTAGCGGCCGCTTGCGAATGCAGCCAGTCAGTCGGTTGTCCGCAAAGGGCCGGCAGCGCGACTACAGGCAGGCCATCCAGACCGTATGTCAACAGCCGCTAGCGATACCAGAGCCTGGCCGACGAAACCCACAGCTCCGGCAATCACTGCACGCGTCAGGCTACATTCTTTCCGGCAAGGACCACCACCTGCTGATCTATTGCCCCGAAAGGCCCGACACGGCCATCGTCAAAAAATGCTTGCATGCGCACTCGTTCGCCGAATTGCATGAAAGGTGTACGCGCAGCACCTTGGTCAATCATCTCGATCACACGCCGTTCTGCCAAACACGCAGAACCGGCAGCACGGGCCAGGTTTGAGACCGTGCCGGAACCGACGATGGAGCCCGCGCTCAGGCGCCGGGTCCGCGCGGCATGCGCGATGAGCTCACCAAAATTGAAGTTCATCTCACTGCCGTGTGGCTCGCCGAAGCGCTCGCCGTTATGCTCCACCTTGAGACGCAGATGCACACGCCCGTTATGCCAGGCACTGCCAAGTTCATCGGGCGTTACCGCCACCGGCGCAAAAGCGGATGACGGCTTGGCCTGCAGAAAGCCGAAGCCGGTTTTCATTTCGTGCGGCCCGAGTGCGCGCAAGCTCCAGTCGTTGATCTGCACGATCAGGCGCACGGCCGCTAGGGCCTGCGCGGACGAGGCCGTCATCGGCACCGCGCCGACGACCACGCCAAACTCGCCTTCGAAGTCGATGCCATCGGCCTCACTGGGCAAGGGCACGTCGGCGTGCGGACCCAGGAAGTCATCGCTAGCGCCCTGGTACATCACCGGCACGGTGTCGAACTTTGGAATGGGCGGCGTGTTGAACGCTTGCTCCATCAACCGGCCATGATTCAGAAAGGCCGAGCCGTCCAGCCATTGCGGGCTGCGGGGCAATGGAGCCAGGCAGTGCTGCGGATCGAAGGCAAAAGCAGCACCGGATTTGCCGTCGTTCAACGCATCGCTTTGCGCCTGGAGCGCGGGTGCAACCTGGTCCCAGTGCACGATGGCGTCGAGCAAGTTCGCTGCGATTGCGGTGGCGTCCAGTGCGCGGTCCAAATCGCGGGAGACGATCACCAGGCGCCCATCAGGCTGCCCGTTGGGGAGTGTGGCAAATTTCATAAGGGCATTGACCTAGCGGGGCAAAGCCATCAAGGCATCGTCAAAAATAGCGACTGCGCGTGTCCAGCCGGCCGAACCGCGCCGTACCTTGTGGGGGAAGCAGCTGATGAAGAAACCGTGGCCGGGCAGCGCCTCCAGGTTGTGCAGCTTTTCCAGGTGGCAATAGCCGATGTCGCGGCCGGCTTTGTGGCCTTCCCAGATCAAGGCCTTGTTGCCGGTTTCGGCGATCTTTTGGGCGGTGTAGGAAAACGGCGCGTCCCAGCTCCAGGCGTCGGTACCGGTCAGGCGCACACCGCGCTCCAGCAAATACATGGTGGCCTCGTAGCCCATGCCGCAGCCGGCAGATACAAAGTCGTTGTGGCCGTAGCGCGAGCCGGCGCGGGTGTTGACCACCACGATGTCCAGCGGCGCCAGCGTGTGGCCTATGCGTGCGAGCTCGGCCTCTACATCTGCAGCGGTGGCCACATAGCCGTCGGGGAAATGGCGGAAGTCCAGCTTCACACCAGGCTGGAAGCACCACTCCAGCGGCACCTCATCGATGGTGATGGACGGCTTCTTCTCGCCGTTCTTCGCGTCCATGGTCGAGTGGAAATGGTAGGGCGCATCCAGGTGGGTGCCGCTATGCGTGGTCATGGTGACCCATTCCGCCGCAGCGGCTTCACCGTCCGGGTAGTCCTCGGCCGTGGTACCGGGAATCATGGCCATGAACTCAGGCAAGGTGTCCTGGTGCTTCTGGTAGCTGATCTTCGGCGCCAGCGGGGGCGGGTCGGACAGCACCTCGTTTTCAAGGTAGATAGATAGGTCAATGAATTTGCGTGGCATGTATGGCCTCCTTAGGTTTGTTCTGTCGTCAAAGTGCTGTCATCGAACACCCGGCCAGGCCGGCGATGGGGTGGTGGATGGGGATAAAACTCATGCCGCGGATTCCACGCGAAAGCTGTGCACGAGTTCGGCCATGCTGCCGGCCTGCCGCTCTAGGTGGGCCGCAGCAGCAGCGGATTGTTCGGACATGGCGGCGTTCTGCTGAGTCAACGACTCCAGCGAAAGCGCGGCTTGGGCCAGGGCATGCACGCCCTGCTGCTGCTGTTCAGCGGTGTCAAGAATGGATTGCATCTGCCCGGCGACATTGCCCACGGTGGTGGTCAGCTGCAGCATCGCGCGATCGGCATGGCCTGCGTGGGCCGTGCTCCGCTGCGCGCAGTCGTCGGCCTCGCCGTTGAGCGCGCGGATATTGCCTGCGGCATCAGCGGCACGGCGGGCCAAGGTGCGCACCTCGGTCGCCACCACGGCGAAGCCACGGCCCATCTCGCCTGCACGGGCGGCCTCGACCGATGCATTCAACGCCAATAGATTGGTCTGGAAGGCGATGTTGTCGATGAGGCCAACGATGTCGCCGATCTTGCGGGTGACACCCACCATCCGGTCCATGGCGCCGACCAATTGACGCGAGGCACTGCTGGATTCGTCGACCCGCTGCTGTGCCGCCAGCGCCGCATCGCGCGCCGTGCGCGCAACTGTCGTAGAGACTTGGATCAACTGCTCCAGTTGCTGCAGCTGGCCCAGCGCGTCCTGCAACTGCGAGGCCGCTATCTCGGTGCGGCTGGAGAGATTACTGCTGGCCGACGCAATCTCGGCGCTGGCCGCAGTCACGGCGTCGGAACCATCGCGCAGGCCGACGACGATGTCGCGCAACCGCTGCTGCATGGCCGACACGGCGCCAAGCAGCCGGCCAAGCTCGTCCTGTCGGTCCTGCGGGTCGAGGTCTATCGAGGTCGCCAGATCCCCCCCCGCAATGCGGCTGGTCGCATGCATGGCCTGGACCACTGGCCGCGTCACGCTGCGCGCCTGCAAGAGCGAAATCACCACGCCAAGTGCGACGGCCGCCGTGGTGGCTGCGGCCAGAAGGCGCATGTCGCGCACCTGGCGAGCCCGCGTCAACTCGAAGGCTGTGCGGTTCTCGACGTCGATGCGCCCCACCACATCCAGCAGCAGTTGGCGCCACTGCTGTTCATAAGCTTCGGCCGGCAACAGCAAGGTTAAGGCGGCCTCCTGGCCAGCCCCCGACAGCATGGCGGCCAACGCGCCATCGTGCATGGGCTGCACGGAGATGCGAATCTCACGGATCTTGGCCAGCGTCTCCTTCAGGAAGGCGGTGCCGGCGTCGGAACGGCTGTCAGCGTCGGTGGTCAAGCGATTTTGCGCCTCGTCATAGCGGCGGCGCGCAGCCTGGACCTCGTGGCTAGATGCCTTCAGGTCTTCAGCGTCCTGCGCCGCGAGCATGGTGCGCTGCTGGGCCAATAGGTCAAGCAGCGCAGCATGCAGCCCCTGTGCGTGGTTGGCGCGCTGCGTCTGCACGTCCACGACCTCTTCAAGCTGCGCCCCCAGGACCCGCAGCTCAAAAACTACGAAGCCGATCAGTAAGCCGAAGATCAACATCACCGACGCCATGCCAGCCAGCACCTGCTGACGCAAGCCCAGTTGGGAAAGTCGTGGCAACAACCTTCCGCGGGCCTTGCTCCCGCGTACCCGAAAATCGCCACCAATCGCATGCAGCCTGCTGACGCGCCGTGTGGCGGACCGGAGAGCCTCCGCATTTTCCAGATGGATCGGTCGGTCAACGGATGGATGCGGCATGCGGTGAGTCCTCAATTGCCGTCTGAAATCAAGGTGCCACCGTCCACCACCAGGTTCTGGCCGGTGATGAAGGCGCCGGCCGGGCTGGCCAGCATCACGGCCACACCTGCCAACTCATGGGGTTCACCCACTCTGCGCAGCGGTGTGAGCGCCAGGCGGCGCTGCATAAATTCCGCGTTGTCCATCAGGGCGGTGGACAAGGGCGATCGGATCAGGCCTGGCGAAATGGCGTTGACGCGCACCTGCTGCGGACCCCACTCCACGGCCAGGTTGCGGGCCAGCTGCGCCAGTGCGGCCTTGCTCAGCCCGTACAGGCCGATAGAGGTATTGCCGCGCAGGCCGGCAATGCTGGACATCAGCACCACACTGCCACCGCCGTGCGCAGCCATGCCAGGGATCAGCCCCTGCGCCAGGCGCGCCACGCCGCGCAGGTTGATGTCCCACACCTGCTGCCAGTCGGCATCGCTGGCCTGCGCCAAGGGGCCTGCCGGCCCCTGCACGCCCGCATTGCACACCAGGGCGTCCACGCGGCCACGCCATGCGCTGGCGGCGTGCACCAGCCGCGCCACCTGGTCCGGGTCGGCCATATCGCAGCCCAGCGCCAGGGCTTCATGGCCCTGGGACCGCAGCACCGCAGCCGCCTCTTCGCAGGCCTCCACCTGGGTATCGGCCAGCACCACCGCCGCCCCGTGGGCTGCCATGGCCCCGGCAATAGCCCAGCCCAGGCCTTGGGCGGCGCCAGTGACCAGGGCCACCTGGCCCGTCAGCCGGAACAAGTCCGCTGCGTGCGACAGCGACACCATGTCAGTGGCCCGCATCTGCACTGCGGGCCTGCAGTGCCTCGCGCAGCGCCGGCGCATAGGCACCGTCCACCAGCACAAACAGCATGCGGCACATACGACCCGAGCGGTTGGCCCAGGCATGGTTGGTGCCACGCTGCACCACCACATCGCCTTGGCGCAGCAAGGTGGCGCTGTCGTCCAGCACCAGGGTCATTTCACCGTCCAGCACCACGCCGTAGTCCACCGATTCGGTGCGGTGCATCAGCGGATGCGGTGAGTCGGCCTGTACGGTGGAGGCGCTGGCCGCGCCGACCTGGCTAAAAGCGTCGTGCATCGCCGCAGCACCATGGGCCAGAAAGTCCTCGGTATCGGGCGGAATGTCCACGATGCGTATGCGTGTGCCGGCCTGTGGGGGCGGCAGCACCAGCGCACCCAGCGTCGGATCGGCGGCGTTGTCTACCGGCGTCGGCATGCCCTGGGTAGACCAGACCTCGTGGAACACGGTGCCCGGGATCTTCTCGATCGCCACCACGGTAGGCAACGGACCCGCCTCGCTGACGATGGCCTTGCCCTGGGCGTCGTGCCCGGTGACGATGCGGCGGATGGGATGGAATGCCATGCTATGCGCCACCATCAAATGGGCGCAGCCAGGGCCATTAACGTCTCACGCATGATGCGGCTGTGCTCGGCCTTGTCGCCACCGGTGATCTCGATCTCGCCCAGGCGCACGGAGTTCTCCACCACCATGCGGCAGCGCTCCCAGCGCCGCGTCTGGAAGCGCTCCAGCGCAGCCGCCAGACCGGTGCTGGCAGCCAGCTCATCGGCCAGCACGATGGCATCTTCAATGCCGATGCAGGCGCCGGAGGCCATGTGCGGCGTGGTGGCATGCACCGTGTCGCCGATCAGCACCACCCGGTTCTGGTACCAGGGCTGGGGCATGAGCAGGCTTTCCAGCGGTCGGTAGACGATCTGCGCGTCGGCATTGATCTGGGCGCGCACGCTTTGCATCAGCGGCGCCGAGAAAGGAGCCAACAGATCGGCCAGCATCTGCGGAAAGCGCTGGGCATCCAGGCGCTCGTTGCTCGCCCGGTCTTCTGTCACGAAGAGGTACATCTCCTCTTGCGACACGGCATTCAGCCCGGTCTTGACCTTGGGGCCCAGCCACATCATGGTGCGCTGCACCTCCGCAGGCCGGGGCAGCACGGCGCGCCACACACACTGGCCGCTGTACAGCGGCTGCGGCGCCGCCGGGAACAAGGTCTTGCGCACCTGGGAGTACAGGCCGTCAGCACCTATCACCAGGTCATAGCGTTGCTGGCTGCCATCGGTGAACTGCACGTCCACGCCGTCAGCGTCCTGCTGGATGGAGGTAAAACTGCTGCCCAAGCGCACATGGGCGCCCGATGCACGGGTGGCATCGGCCAGTATCTTGGCCAGCACCGGCCGCATGATGCCGCCGCCGCCGGGTACATCGGGCCCCGCCAGGCGCGGTGTGGGCAAAGAACCGATCTGTTGCCCGGTGGGGGTGAACAGGTCCACCCCATCGGCTGCAAAGCCCTGGGCCAAAAAGGCATCCAGCACGCCAAGCGTGTGGAAGGCGCGCAAGGTGGCCCCCCCCAGGCTGATGCCAGCGCCATACGAGCGCCAGCCCTGGTCGATCTCGACCACATCCACCGCGCAGCCCTGCTTGCGCAACTGGATGGCCGCCGCCATGCCGGAGAAGCCCCCGCCTATGACCAAAATCTTGTGTGCCGCCGTCATTCTTGTATCTCCTCTTTGTCGATCAATCTCACATATCCCTGGGCGTCTATGGCAAGGGCCACAGCCTGCAGCGACTGGCCCAGGCAGGGCCCCAGCGTGCAGGCCCCGGTATCTATATCAAACAGCGCACCGTGGGCAAAGCACACGATGGCGTCGCCCGCATGGTTTAGGTACGCGTCCTTGCGCCAGGCCATGGGGCTGTTGGCATGGGGACAGTTGTCACGGTACACCCGTAGCCCGTCTTCACGCCGCACCGCAAACACGGTGTCACAGCCAGCGTGCCCGGGATCGAAGCCGCGCGATGCGCCCGAGGGCACATCGTCCAGATGGCACAGCAACGTCATCGGTTCAGCCTTCAGTGCGCGGCACCGGGCGGTGGGCCGCCGGATGGCGCCCACTTGTCGCGGTGCTGCAGCAGGAATAGCTGCGAGGCATCCGCCCCCATGGGCGCCTCGCGGGCCAGCCAGTCTGCATCGTGCAAGTCCATGTCGGCGTCGTATTCCACATGGCAGCCCAGCGGGCTGTTGAAGTACCAGAACCAGTTGGAGCCAAACAGATGGCGCCCCGGCCCCCAGAAGGACTGGTAGCCCTTGTTGGCGAAACGGGTGCCGGCCAGCATCACCTCGGTGGGCCCGCCCATGTGGAAGGTGAAGTGTTCGCAACCCTTCATGAAAGGCGGCGTCTGGATCATGAACAGCGTGTGGTGGTCGGCCGTCCCGGCCGGACGCAAGAACGGGCCCACGCCGATAAAGCGGTCAGTGCACACAAAGCCCAGGCGCCGGTAGAAGTCCTCGGCCTTGGCCGCATCGGGTACGAAGTAAACGACGTGCGACAACGAGCGTGGCAGCGCCTGCATATCCGGCGTGACCGCCACCTGGTTGGCCGGGCGCTGTGGCGCGGCACCGGGTGCGTTGATGGTCTCGGCGGACAGCTGAATCGACCGGCGCACGCTGACCTGAAAGGCCAACGCAAAGCCCATGTCGTCCACAGCCAGCACGCGGCCCTGGGCGTCGCGGCGCACCTCGCGGTCGCGGCCCAGCTCCGCCGCGATCGCGTCCAGCGTCGCCGCGTCGGCCACTCCGTACACGGTCTCACGCAGCATGCTGGCCGTGCCCATGGCGGGTGGTAGCCGTGGGTCGGCCAGGTGGTGGACTTCCACTGCCGTGCCATCCAGCGCCTCGAAGCGCCCACCTTCGGCGGTGACGCCCACCGGCTGCAATCCGTAGTCGGTCAGGTACTGGATGCAGGCGGCCACGTCGTCCACGCCAAAGACCAGTGCATCGGGTCCAATAATGTTCATAGTTTTTTTCCCAGTTCAAAAGTGAAAAATATCGCCATGCCAAAGCACAAGGTGTTAACGCATCCGGCATAAAGCACGGCTTGCACTGCAACCGATCTTCGGCGCCCCATTAGCTACGTTTTTTATAGCTACATACGCTTTTTATTACTTCGCAATCACGCGGTTCGACCGCCCAATGTTTCAGCCACCCAGTCGGCGATATAGGCACCAGCATTGGCGCTGTTGTCAAAGCTGCTGTGCTGCACTCCGCCCTCGCGGTCGGTAAATACCTTGAGTTCGCGTTTGGGGCTGCTGACCAACTGGTCATAGGTGGCATGTGCCCACTTCAGCGGGATTTGCGAATCTTTTTCGCCATGGGTGACCAGGAAAGGCACCTTGATGCGGTCCAGGATGCCGTCCAGGTGCACGTCCTGCGCGATGCGCATGAAGTCGTCGATGTCCTTGGCGCCCCAGACCCAGCAGACGTGCGCCCAATAGTGCGGAACCGGCAGATTGCCTTCCTTGGCCAGGCGCTTGGCCTGCACGTCACGCCAGTCGTGGTTGGCCCCCCAGACCACCCCCATGGCGAAGCGTGGCTCAAAGGCCACGGCACGCGGGCAGTAATAGCCGCCCAGCGACACTCCCTCCATGCCTATGCGTTTGGCATCCACGTCGGGGCGGGTCTCCAGCCAGTCCACCACGCGGCTGGCCCAGTGCTCGCTGTCGAACCGCGCGGTCAGGCCGCGCAGACGCAGCGCGTCGCCCGTGCCAGGCTGGTCGAGGATCAGTGACGAAACGCCCCGCTTGGCCAGCCAGGCGGGCAGGCCAACCAGGTACTTCATTTCCTTGGTGGAATCCAGGCCATTGACCTGCAGCAGCAAAGGTGCCGGGCCGGATGTCTTTTCGGCGCGCACCAGCAGGCCGGAGAGAAAGCTGTCGCCGTAGGGGATCTGCACCCGCTCACAGTTGTCGCCAGCCAATGCAATGCCCTTGGCGAATATTTCCTCGAAGCGTTGGTACAGCGCAGTCCGCCCTGGCGCACCATGGGCCTGCAGACGTTCGCAAGTCAGCAGGTAGTTGGCCGCGCGCTTATATTTTTCACCGGCGGAGAACATGCGGCCTGCGGCCTCGTCTTCTTCGGCCAGACTGCACAGCTTTTCGGCCATGTTTTGCCAGGTTTCACGGAAGGCGGCGGTGCCGGCTGCATCGGGTTGTTTGGCGGCCTCTTGCAGGGGCTTGCACATGACCTCGATTTCACCGATGCGCGCGCCCATCTCCAGGGCCAGGTTGATGGACAGGTCCCAGACGTAATTGGTAGGGAAGTAACGGAACATAACTGCTTTCTCAGGGTAAAAATCAATGGGCCGCTGCGGGCGTAGGCACGGCCTGTGGGGCGCCGGGCAAGAGATGGGCCGCACGGCGGTAGCACAGCCAAGACACGGTGCACACCAGCAGCGCAGCCAAGCCGATGGACGGCGTGCCAAAGCCCGCCACCAGCACGCCCCCCACCACCGGGCCGATCGCGGCGCCACTCATCAGCATGGCGGGCGTCAACGCCACCGCGCGACCACTGGCGTCGTTACGCGACAGCCAGCCGAAGACGAAGGTGTGGGTGAAGATCATTGGCGTCACAAACAATGCGGTCGCCACTGCGTACAGGGCAAAGCCGCTGCCCCATACGACCGACAGCGCCAGGCTGGCTTGCAGCACCACCCCGCCCACCGCCGCAGTAAACGCCTTGAGCCGCCGCTCCAGCAGCGCAGCCAGCACGGGCGGCACCAGGTTGATGAAGCCTAAGGCCACCAGCACACCCAGCACCTTGTCGCCAAAGCCACGGTCCACGCCGATGCGCTCGACAAAGCTAAACACCATCGACTGGGTGATCGCCATCAGAGTGAGCCCGGCAATCGCCCACCAAATGGGTGCAGCAATCGGATCGGCGATCTTCAGCACACCCGGCGTGTGATCCGAACTGGAGAGTAGCGCCACAGGCCGTGGGAACGCCAGCACGGTGCCCAGGGTGGCCAAGGCCATCAACACAGCAAACATCGCAAACAATACGGCTCCGCCGTGCTGCGTAACCAAGCTCTGGGCTACACCGATGAAGGCGATCCCGATCAAACCCAGGCCGACGCTGACAATTGCAAACAACCGGTGCGGCTGCGCACTGCGACCAATCGTGCCATGGATGAACGACAAGCCCATGCCCGCGCCGAACCCCGCTGCGGCGTGCAGGGCAGCCATCGCGCCGGTGTGTGTGGTTTGGGTCAGCGCTGCAAATGCCGCGCACGCTATCGCATATCCCAAGGGCGCGGCCCGCCATGGCGCATGCCGGTGAAAGCGCGGTGCGAACACCAGGCTGGCCAGCACCGCCGCAGCCAGGTACACCGTGACCATCGCCCCGGCCAGCGGCGGACTCAGGTGGTACTGGCCAATCAGGGCCGAGCCCACCCATACCGGCAAAGCCACCAGATCGATCATGCCCGCGACGTGGGCCAGCAACAGCACGGCGCGGCCCAGCCCATGCTCGGTATCCGTCTTCATAAGGCCATCTCCTTTTTGGAACACCTCAGAACTCCAAGGCAATCATTTGCTCCTCAGCATCCTTCAAGTAGTCTTTCACCAGCATGTTTTCGAGGAAGCTGGTGTGGTTGAAAACCGCGTCGCGCAGCGTGCGCAAGGGCCATGGCGCACGGTGGAAAACATGCCCAAGGCGGCGCGCCAGCGTGGCCTGCTTATTGGTGTAGGCCACCCGCTGCGCGTCGTAGCGTGCAAGCCCCTGCGCGAGCGCGGTACGGTCGGCCAGGTCCGCGTCGGCCAGCGACTTGGACAGCCAGAAGCCGTCTTCAATCGCCATGCCCATGCCGTAGGCCGCATAGGGCGACACCGGGTGCACGGCATCGCCGACGAAGGACACGCGACCGCGTGACCAACTGGACAATGGGGGCCGGTTATAAATATCCCAACGGAACACGTTGTGTTCAAAGTCGGTCGCTGCAGCGAGCCGAGGCAAGGGGTCAACCCAGCCCTCAAGGTGCTTCATCAGATGCGATTTCACGTCGCCCTGGAACACCTGCCCCTCGTTCCATGGCTCGACGATCCACCACTCGAAGCCGGGTTTTCCGTCGTGCAGGATCGGAAAGTAACTCGCCTGCACCGTGGGTGAGTGCGAGATGTAGCCCACATCGCGCGGTACACCGTCACAGTGACACCATGCGAGCCAAACCTGAATGCCGCAATGGAACAATTTCGGATCACCAAACACCTGCCTGGCCACCTCGGAACGAATGCCGTCGGCGCCCACCAGCAGATCGGCATCCCACTGCTGGCCGTCAGCAAAGTGGACCGTGACGCCATCCACTCGTTCATCGAAGCGCGTGAAGCGGTGGTTGGCATGGATGATCTCAGGTGGCAGCACCTTCAACATGCGCGCAAAGGCTGCCGAGCGCAGCATTCCATAGTGCCAACCGGGTAGGCCGGCTTTTTCTTCGGCCAGCGGATTGAACGGCAGACGCGCGCGCAAGCGCCCTTTCCAGTCACGGAACTCGGTGATGGCAAATGCGCCAAGCTTGTCGATGTCCACGCCATAGTTACGCAAGATGGACAACACCGGCAACGACAACAACACGGCGCCGCCCAGCGGCTTGACTTCGGGTTGGCGCTCGAACAGGCGCACCTCGTGCCCCGCGCGATGAAAGGCAATGGCCGCCGACAGGCCACCCGGCCCGGCACCAATGATGGCGACACGTCGGCGCGGCGTCTTGCCTTGGATGGTTGATGTGTGATCCATGGTTTTTCTCTTCTCCTATATTTATGCGATACGAATGCGGCTTATTGCCGCTTGAGTGCACTGCTGGCTGGCCGTTGCCGGTTTCAACAGAAAATGCGCCAGCGCCGGCAGCAAGACCAGGGCCCCCAGCATGTTCCACAAGAACATGAAGGCCAACAGCAAGCCCATGTCGGCCTGGAACTTGATGGGACTGGCTATCCAGGTGATGACGCCAAAAGCCAAGGTGACGCCGGTGAACATCACCACTTTTCCGGTAAACAGCAGCGCACGGTAATAGGCCTGCGACAGGCTCATGCCTTCACGCATGCGCGCCAGCGTGACGCTGAGGATGTACAGCGCATAGTCCACACCAATGCCCACGCCCAACGCAATCACCGGCAGTGTTGCAACCTTGACGCCCATACCCAGCGCGACCATCAGGGCTTCGGCCAGCAAGGAGGTCAACACCAGTGGCACCACCGCCACCACGACAGCGCGCCAGGAACGGAAGGTGACAAAGCACAGCAGTACCACCGCGCCGTACACCAGGAACAGCATCTGCCGCCAGGCATGCTTGACCACGATG
>Ga0307515_10005366_pt1 | contig 26012 bp, 30 predicted proteins | sample 17_EM_MG_FD_194513 | JGI IMG/M metagenome (GOLD analysis project Ga0307515, IMG submission 194513) | Populus trichocarpa ectomycorrhiza microbial communities from riparian zone in the Pacific Northwest, United States - 17_EM | ecosystem: Host-associated > Plants > Roots > Unclassified | place... | reverse complement strand
GGGGGGGGGGAGGAGGGATAGGAGGCAGAGGAGGCAGAGGAAGAGATGGTGGAGGAATCACCACTCCCCTGGTATGGCCAGTTTGATACTCAGGATACTGTTTTGTTGTAATGGACATTCAGACAGTGTACTCTTTGTTCTTTATTACCCACTAGTTCCAACCCATCACTCTGTAAAATTTGAGGTCTCCGGTCACCCAAACCCCGGCACGGCCATATACTCACCCATGGCAGAAAGTCTTGGTAGGATAGTGAAAAGGATAGTCCGGAGGGGAGCCGTATACACGCACATAGCTCTCCCCTCCATATTCGTAACGCGTGGTGTTACTCTGGATGCTTCTTAGACTTGTTGATTAACTGATCTTCTCGAGGCCCTGAAGGCCTGTATATATATACAGACTTGTCTCCCAATTCACAGATATATTCGTCTCCATATCTATCTCCGTTTGCTCATCCGTTTGCACTGATATGAGCCGCTCTGCACTGATACGAGCCGCACTCCTGAGGCATATCTTCATACGCCAACTACATATCAAACGGACCAGAGCAGTGAGGCTCACAATGCAGGTACACATGCAACACGTGGGCTAACTTGTCTGCCCAGTGATGCTACATGATCGAGTGATATCTCAATGAAGGAGTGATCGAAGAATCACCTCACCGACAGCTGCTGCAACTGCCATTTAGGAACTGCAGATACACATGTGTGTGGGCATATTTCCTCGGTACATGTGCTGAACTAGCAGAAGAAGCTTTGCGAAAGATTGCTCTCCATGAGCCTTTGACCCTTACACTGAGTAATGAGTAGACTCGGCTCAATCTCTACCCTCCGACCATCGCACCCACAGCTCTCATCTATCAAAGGAAACATTGCTAAAAGAATATTACTCTACGCAAGTAAATATAATAATGAAATGAAAGGAAGGAAACCAAAAAGCAAGGCGGGGAACAGATAGCACCATCACTTCACCCAAATCCCAGAAAACCCGATGATCCGAGACTCATTTAGAACAATTACTAATTCAATAGACTTCTAACAATTTCAGAAGACGTATTCGCCACCGCTAGTAGATGCAAAGCCAGTCGGTATAAGGTGTCAGGATGTGAGCCACATGGTTATAAAGGAAATGTATATTGACGTCGTGATAGCTTTCGTTGCAGCTTATAGGGCTTTCGGCGTTATTGACTAAAGGTCAGGCATCCGAATGCAATTTCAACTCTCATTTTTGCTGTGATGTAGTCATGACTGAAAAGATATGTGAGTCACGTCCCATCAACCAAATGCAACGATATCAAGCTCGGAAGAACGTACACTATACCTCCCTTGTAGATCCATATAGATCCTCACTATTCAGGCTCAAGCTAGTGCGTCCATCTGTTTTGCTCGGCGATATTGTGAGGTGCTTTGGCGACTGGTGAGAAAGTTGTCTATAGGAGAGTCCACGTGCTGAAGATCGCTCCTTGATAGCCTTCCTTAGTTCGGCGTCCGAATATGCGCACGTGCCGGGCCCGAGGTCGTTCTGGATTGCCTCAGCTATATCGAGAATTCCGCGATAGGGCCCCAATCGCCGTCCAGCCCGGTGCAACTGACTTTTCCTACTTGCATCCACCCAAAGGCCATACATTCCAAATGACCATATCAACTGTAAGATACAAACGGCAATCCAGATCCATGGGGCAATGCTATATACATACTGATCTAAATGAATTGTATTGTCGCAGTGTTTAATGATGTAATCCTTGGAATACTTTGTTCCATCAACTAGGGTGTATGGTCCAGTTGTAGGGTAGTAACCGAAATTGTTCCGCAATTCAACTATCGTACCATTTGGGGTCTCAACCCTTGGGACAGTCATTGCAATATAACTCGTCATTGCGGCAATCAGTGTCGGAAAGGCGGCCACGTATAATGCCGAGTACAACATAAAGCATATTTTCGCCCAGAATGAAGCCGTTGTAAGCAACCGTTGAACCAAGGCTCCAATTAAAGCCAGCGATGATCCAGAAATTGCTACTGAGATATAAAGATCGTAGGCTACATTTGGTGATTTCGATTCAAGGACTTGGTCCAAGACCGCCGTATAGACGCAGCCTGTAATCCAGAACAACAACAGTTGCCCTCCGCGTCCAACAACCAGATCCCAAGCAACGTCAATACCTTTTGCCGCCCAAAAAGATAGCGGCCCAACTCCACTCAATTGTGAAGAAAATATATCGGTGAAAATTCGCGAGAGCGAGCCGCCTCCAGTTACTGGACAAGAAGTAACATGCTGGTTGCCAGTGACGATGTAAAGTAAGCCTCCAAAGATAGTTACAGTTGGTGCAGCGATTGCAGGCAAGAATAACCATCCAGCCTTACATCGTCGTGATCGTTTTGTTACAAATGTAAACGCCTTCGGTGGAAGGGGCTCCCATTTGGATGATTCGCAGTCGGGGTATTCTGTTGACGTTTAATCAGCCTGATCTTATGTGAACTGTACATTACTCGGATTCCTACTCACCCATCAGGGGACGCGAGTCGAGGTATTCTGTTGACGTTGAATCAGCTCCTATCTTGTGTGAACAGTATGCCACTCGGATCCTCGCTTACCCATTAGCGGACTCTAGTGTAAAGTGGGTTTGTGCCGAGTTGAGTGGAGGGTTCGCGGGCTCTGGGTGTTGGGCCGCTGAAGTAAGTGAAGTTGGTGCGGCCTCCGATTTCTCTGTCTTGTGGGATTTTGAACAAGCAAGAGCTGCCGGACATGCCAACTAAATATGGAGAGAAGCACAACAACCAAACGAGAGGTAACAACGCAAGGCGGAGTATAGCAATGTTCCCAGTCACTATGATAATGTAAAGCGAATGCAACAATTGAAGTAACTTCTAAATTTACTTGCTAATCGCAGTGCTCCTCATTCCGCCCAAACTTCACCTGTGTCGCTGCGCGTGCTTAGAATAGGCTTATTAGATTGAAATTAGCATATGGGCTCGGTAGCTGGTCACATTTGATAATGTCACATTATATCACGACGACGCACGCCGTTGCTAGGCCTAGAACTAGTATGTGTACCCGGTATAGGGCAAAATGCAATTAGATGCATATGCGTACGCGGCAATGAACAGCGAGATCCGAAAATATTAAATTATTTCTTTAGGTGGTGTACTGGACTTTAATCCGATTGGCGATCGTAGGATTGTACGCAAGAAAAGTGAGACCCTGTGTGGAAAGACGATAGTCTATTTTCAACTGATCTGCATGAAGCCGTACGGATTGGAGGCATCATGCATGCAAGATGAACGTTTTGAGGGCTGACGACATTAATTCGATGGAGGTATCTTGCATGCTGCGGTTGCTAATGGCTGTTCACAAGACTTTGTCTGTGAGGCGGATCTCATTAGCAGAGCAAAAATAATAATACTCCGCATACTCTAGGTAGTATATTTTGCATTGTGGGGGACTTGTGCACGGACCCTCAAAGATTCGTTTGTTTGTTGTTTAATCATACTGTGTTCACTTTATCTAGAGTATGGTCATACTCATACTCATACTCAAACATTCGTTTCAGTAATAGTTAGCCTTGCCCGTTGGTCACGGAGACCATCAAGAATTGTGATAATGAAATACCACTTTGTCGCCGCCGCTCTCCAGCAGTAACATTATTAATATAAGTGAGTATGGCATTTATGTCTGAGCGGCTTCAATCGAGTATTCGATCGCACCTTCGTAGTATAGAAATTGAGAGGTGAGATATGTAGCTTTGCTTACCATCTGCAGTGGTCAGGCTCTCTGGCTGGCGTCAGAAGTTCACGCAAACAGAAACTAGAGGGCCAGTCTTCATCAAGTACCTGAGGTTGAGGTAAATGGATGCGGTCGCAGCCGATCGGTCAGAATATACTCCTCGATCCATCCACTAGAATCTATTTACGTTTTCACTTTTGTTTTTGTAAGATGTGTCTGCGCAAGGCAGTTTCGATGGTTTGCTTTTGGTTTAGCTACCTAGTCGGTGAGACGGAAGTTGGTATTTTAGGCTAAAGTGCCAGCTTCCAAAAAGTTGTCTGACTGAATGTGGTTTAGTTACTGCCACGGCAGGTTTTAAGCGTTGCAATCTCATCGGATCCTGCGCACCATCAGCATATCTCCCGATCTTATGTACCAGACCCCTATTCAACTACTATATCCGCTCTATATCACATACTATCACATGAAAGAGAGGTTCTTTAGAACAGTTATTTCGTTGCAGTCGCTAAAATAAACTCTGCTGTTGCGAGAATCGAGACTGAGTAATATCATTGCTTTGACAAGGCATATTGTCTGCTAGTTCTGATTGATGGAGAGTAACCTCCATATTCCAAGTCATTTTCCGTTGCTAAGGTTCAGCCCTACCCAATCATTACTGGGTGGGGATATATAAACTGGAGACTAGGATTCGGAGAGCACCGGCACCATCTACTTGAGTCGGAATCCCATCAACTACACTCACCCATTCCTTATCGATCAAGTTGAACCCCTTCCTCGAGATTCTTCTCGTAACCTAGCTGTTTAATGGGATTGTTGTACCTCATGTACCACATGTAATTGACTGTTCCTGTATCAGTAGAGGCCAATGGCAGTGAGTTGAACACATATTCAGAACCATTAAATACTGTACAGCGGAAAGCGTGACCGACATTTCAGCATTCACGCCTGTAGTACAGCTTGAAATTGGGTTATTGGGTCGGCGTGGATCCAGGGTACGGAGTTTTGTCAGCGGGAGCGCCACGGGCGGAGCTAGTGGGCAGTGTACTTGGCATTTGGTGTCAATTTCCACCTCCGGCTCGTTGATTGCTGTCGGGGTTTATCACCTTCAAATCAATAACGACATCGTTTAGGTAATCTGGCGGTGGTGGCGAGTAAGGAAGCGAGCGTTGTGGTGCTGTATGAACAGATGTCACAAAGGTTCAGTAGAAAGAAACTCACTGGGAGACAATCGACCCAGGTTACATTGTGCTAAGAAGCCCATTTTTCGCTATCACGAGCAGGAATCGCACTTGGAAGTCATGGGAGGGGTGCACTTGGGAAGCACACAATAAGGTGGTGGGAAGCGCTCTTGGAAAGCACACTTGAACTAACAGGTAGTGCACTTGCCCAGCGTACTTGAGGGTGACTGGAAGCGCACTTGTGGGTGAACTAGGAGGATATGATGGTTAAGCGGACTACAGACTAGTGATGGGAGTGCTCTAAGTACTTTCATTTTCAGATCATCAATTTGTTATGGAGTTCAAAAGTAGCTAGCTAATTTAGATTAAACCACAGCAATTGCACTCAAAAAAAGCGCTTATATTCTACTAGTTTTTACCGTGAAAGGATATAGCAACAGAACGGAACTAGCGTGTGGACATTTCACTCAATAAGTGGTGTCTTTTTGCATTATATTTGGGCTGAACGATGTTAGTTACATGTGATGTTAGTTGTTGGCAGGTGGAAGAGTACGGAGGTACATCCAAAAGGCTAAAAAAAAATCTGTCATTTTTCTATTCTCCGGCAGTCCATTTTGTTACTGCATGCGTAGTATGTTAGTTACATAACTTCTCATTCCGGATATGTTACCATGTACAATGGTGATGGATGCAGACAGTTTGAAGTAGACAACGTTAGCAGTCGGTACGAAGAAGAGATGATGCTGAAGAAATAGTAGCATGGAAGATGACACTACTTTGTCAGACTTCTCTGCCCAGAGGCTAAAGCAATACGCGGCTAGCTAGTTTCGAATTATACTCGGGCCATGGAAGGTCAGTATGGACACCCCATTTCTGGAAGAAACCCCCACCAATTAGAGCGCTACACTCTAAGCTGAGTAAAGCACGGGAAGGAAGTGTAGATTCACAGAAAATAGTCACTGTCTTAACCTCCTTCCCCCATGTCAACACCCTTATCGCACAGCAAAACTAACCTCCAAAAATGTAGTGTTCGAACTAACTTTCCATGACTCGAGTACAATCGGAGATTATACTTAGAGAACACGCTTTTCGCCATCATAATTTACTGGTTCTCAGTACGTGTGGATACAACACTAAAATGAAGCCAGCATGCGATATTTTCGCACTGATGAGCGAAGTCCTTTCGTAGTATATTTTGAGATGAATGGTGTTTGACGTAATGTCGGTTGTTAGTGGAGTGGAAGCGAACCCCTACAGGGATGTTCCTCTCGCTTGTGAATGCAGGGGTTTTCTTTACCGTTGCAAGGAATCGATCTCGAGTGAGGGCCGGGTACTTGGGTTCGGTAGGAAACGATCGGATGCGCCGACGAAATTAGTAATATTTTGGGTCGCCTCGCAAGTTTGGGTTAAACGACCAAAAAAATGTAAAACTAGCTGTGCACTGACTGAAGCCTCAACTGCATCTCCTGGTTCCCACAGCAATGTTCAATAGCAGAACAGATGTGTCTGGTCCTTTCCTGCCTGACCGGAGTAATAATTGTGGTCCAAAATAAGCTACAGAAGCTGATGATTTTCCAAATGAGTCTAGTGCGAAGCGCCTTTGTAGATTACTGGAGGCACGTACGTATGGACCTTTACGATCTAAGTTCTCCTCCAGAGTAATTTCGTTTTTCCGGAGGATAATATTCAAGTATTCAAGTATTCGACTTTAGCGGATTCCGGTGAACCAGAAAATTTGGCTACCCCACCTCGGGAGTGTGAGGCGCTGTGGAATGTCTTTGGAGCATTGCCTCAGAAAGGCATATTTCTGAACCAGATGGTGAGAAGTACTATACCGGCAATGGCGGATGATACACTTTTTTTCTGACCAATAGTTTTCATGATTCAGGTAGTAACTGACAATATAGATATGATACATATCCACATATAATGTCAATTTTTGAAACATAGTCAATATTCAGAGCTCAAAATCCGCAGTGGCTTTGGAACGCCCCCTCTTTTGAGTATCTTATTTTGGGTTCTGACAGCAAAAATCTTTGGTACAATGTTGTCCTGACCCTGACACATGTATTTGATCTGGTGATACAAACACCCGTCCTGACGTATCATCCGCAATTACCAGTACAGTACTCGATGCTATCTCGAAGCAAGCCGCTCATTACTGACTACCGCCTCCGGAGGTTAGTTATTTCAGCCAAACCAGTTAGTGAAAAATCAGATTTAATACAGTGATTGCAGTGCATTATTGATTTTGAGAATTGGCCATCTTTCCACAAAATGGCGCCGAATACTTGGGGATAATATCCACTGATTATGTTTGAACCTCTGTATATATAACTTCCTTAACTTTATTTGGGCTAAAATCATACCGACTCGGCTTTCCAACTGTTTCCAACCTGCCTCATCCTAACTTCCTGGAACAATACGATTCTATTACATGCTGCGCTGTCAGGAGTAGATTCCAGTGCTCTGTGACTGCTTCCATCTCAGTAAGGTCTACGAGTATCGTTGATGTCGCAACTGTGGTATTGGGACCCACTTCGGAATCGGCATAGGATTTGGACAGGATTTTGCCACAGCGCAACGTTGTGGTTTAAAGTTTGTTTGATTGTTTAATTATAACCATATTGCATTCGGCCGCTAGCAGCCATGGCATATCCCGTACATGTTTCCTCCCCACTTCTTTCATAACATAAAGAAATACAAGCTAAGTCGCAACACCTCTCCCCCAACACAAAAAAACACAACCCCAAAAAGCGATATCAACTTTTACACCCCCCCATCACTCGACTCCTCCTGATTGGAATTCTCCACCTCCTCCACTACTGCACTAACTCTGCCGACATCTGCACAACATAACAATTCCATCAGTGTCTGCGAACATTTTTCTTCTGCAAAAACTAGAGACATTGGCAACGAAATCTTCAGCTTTTTTAACACCTTTTCAACACGCTTACACCCATCTTCCCCAGGTTGCCGGTCAACCCAACACCTTTTTTGCTCTCGTTCCCATCTTTTACCCCACTTAAAAACAAGGTCTCTTATCTGATATTCATGCCTGTGCCACCAGCATTTCATATCTCTTCTTTTTCCGATCCGCATTAGGTATTTCGCTATCAGTGCATGTCCTGACTTAAGCTGATAAAACCTCACCACAATTGTCGAGTTGGCTCCCATCACCACACTGTTACCTCCCCTTTTCACCAACTCATACCGGTAACTGTGCTTTGACTTCTTCCCCATCTCTTTCAGTCCTTCTTTACTTTCTTCCCACTTCACCTCAGTCAACCTTCAGTTAATGTGACAGAATAACTGATAAATTAAAAACGGTCGCTGATTTTACGTTTTCGTATAACTTCCGCCATGCTTATACGCCGCCTTTGTCGCTTGTTGGGCCACTGCTTCATTGCCCTCGATCCCTTCATGGGTGGGTACACACCAGTACTTCACCTGGATATTTCTACTGGTCAATGCATCTTGCCAATTCCTCATCCGTGACGTTATAAGCTGTTCTGGTCCTGGCGTGTCAGATTGTATTCGTGTTAAGGTTGGCTGGGAATCCATATACACCGTTCCCTAGCTAACCTTTCTTTCCCCCCCGATCTCATCCGCACTCTGCATAGCTTCTGACATCACGTAAATTTCTGCTTCAAACTCTTCTTTCTGTCGACCTAGGTGTACCCTCCCCTTTTTCCAAAACTCCCCACCATCCTTCCATATCACTGCACACCCTGCCCACTCATCTTCTTTTCTCGATCGATCAGTCCAAAAACAAGCCCCTCTCTTTCTAACTTTGCCTCATCTCAAGCTTGTTCTTCTTCCAGGATGATCACAGTGCCATGCAGCTGTCTTCGAGTTGTCGGTAGTGTTGTACTTTCATGAACCCTCTATTCATTAAACTCCTCTGGGATCAACTCATCAATCGTCTCCACCCTCTGCAACACATTCTTTGGCCTCTGTAACATTCTCCCTCCACCTTGAGTATTGGGCATCATCATCGGTCTCAACCTATACCATCGTACCCGGTTTTAAGAATAGCATCCCCCAGTCCTATACCCACGTCATTCATTACCGCTCCTTGAGGCATTGTCCTAAAGCATCTGGTTATCCTTGTGCCCTGTTCATTTAACAACCCTTGCACCTCATGAGCCCTATTCTTTTGTCCATGCCACCATAATTCAAACCCATACAACGCCACCGCCTGAACTGCCACAACATGAATTCTTTGACATCCTTCTGAGCTTGATCATTGCTTGTTCATCAAGGATCTCACACAAATTGAGCCTGTCTTGCTTTCGCTAACATCTTTATCGTATTATCATTCAGGGTAAGCATAGCTCCCAGCCATACCCCCAATCATCTTGTCGCGTCTTTATTGAATTGAACTTCATGGTCTCCGACCTTTTCCCTCCCCCTCATCTTCAGTTCATTCTGTTTCTGTAAGGGCACGTATGCCTGTGTTCGGCTTCATAGGTATACATATGGTAATTATAGGAATACGGTTTCAATCATGGATGCGAGTGATAGTAGATGTAGATATATAGGTAAGATTATTGCTAGAGATCTAAGGCTCATGGCGAGCAGACTATATAGAATGGCCGTTACCCGGCCCGGGTCACATGCCACCATTACATTATCCCTCTCTTTAGGCGCAGATCTCCTGGGCTGCCAAAGTCGGACAAGAGAATAGGGATTGGAAGGATAGCATTACACAATCATGCCGCGTACGTACTCGTACTGATTCAAATATCCCACTACGGATTGGCACCATATGGTAGCCTTTCGGTGCATCCGGCGAATGGGGAAACTCCACCTCCCATTGCCTGAGGTCTGGAGGTTGTATAACCCATGCCGACGCCATTCATACCAGGCCGAGATCCAAAGAAGTAAAGCAGTATGCAGAGGAGAAGAGAAGAAACAGAAGAAAGAAACGCCCAATTGATAACTCTCCTCCAGTGCCGAGTTCCGAACCTATTAACCCATTTCCTCCGCTCCCCAGTCTCGGACCTCAATTCCTCCTCATCTCCACTCCCGAACTCATACAGCATCAGACCTGCCATCCAGTACCATACTAGTTGCTAGTGCATGTTGGCGTAAGTGATTGTTGGAATTCGTCTGGGTGTTAGAGCATCCGCTCATGATTTGGCATCGATAGGACCTTCCGCTGCCAGCATTGGTCATAGTTGTCAGTAATCATCAATCATATACGTCAATCAAGTAGTCTCGTCTCATTCTTTGACATCTGGCAAGTGAGCTTCTCTAAAGATGGTTATACATACCAAGTTCAAGTGTGCTCATGCTGTCTGAGCTCTCTGCAGCGCTTCTGCATGCTGTGTAGGGTGTATCTTGCAGCTGAAAGTCATCAGTAGTTGACATTGACTCGGTAATCGTCGTTGGAAGTCTGTTTCGGTCACCATCCGGTTGTCTTCATGAATGCGCTCTCGATAGGCGGCTTCAGTGGAATCTTGTTGGACTTGGTGGACTTGCTTCTTGGGGTACTTTTGACTTGTCGGTATGTGTCTCGGTTGACTGCCTCTGGTGGGCTTTTGACTTGTCAGTAGGACTTGATCGTGTAGACACGGCTATCTCCCTCCTTTGAAATTTTGTTGCTCCGTCGACGACTTCTCCATCATAATGATTGTCGATTGCCATCGTGGCACGGTAGCACTGTAACTTCAATCTCCGAATTGATATTGGGATTCATTGGTGATTCGGGATTCTAATTGTGATCTCTGATTCAACATGTAATTCTGTCCAGTCTATCTTGCTCTCAATCTCGATGTTGTTGCAATGGCTATGCCTCGTTGTGAGATGTTCTGCCGGTTGACTTACTGTCGTATGAGGCGTCCCAATGGGTTCAATCTCGACCTCATTCCAACGGCGTCTCATTGTGACTTGTTCTGCCTGTTGACTTACTGTTGTATGAGGCGTCCCAATGCGCTCAATCTCGACTTCATTGCAACAGCGTCTCGTTGTGACTTTGGGCAATGATGTGAGCATTCCCTCGGGGCATCATCTTAGCCGTCGGTTCCCATATGTGACTCTCGCTGGTGACCATTTGAGGGTGGTAGAATGTGCCACTTGCATCAGGCGTTGGCGGTATGTCATTGATCCATATCTAACACACAAGCTTCACTCTGGGTGGTCATACTCACCATGATAGGAGCACGCTTCTGCTGCTGGACAGCCGCTTTGTACATTGCATATGCAGATTTCGGCATCTCTTGGTTCGGAATTTGGTGGGGTCTCACTGAGCCACATCTCCCTATGGCCGTCTCGGTGGGCGGCTTCTGTAGAATATCTGTTTGTTTGTCGGTAGTCATTTGTTAGGCCTCAGGTGAGGTGGTTTGGCATTCAGTTCGGTATGCCGTTCGCCGATAGTTTTTGATTCTTCCGTACATCATTCGGTAAGCGTCTCGGTCAGTAGCTTTATACGACAAGGATCCCAGTAATCCTCTCGACCTCCATGTGAAGTCCTTCTGCATTGATATCCATCACTGTGAGATCTTGGTGATCATCTCTTGTTGCCATTCGGTAGACAATTGGTTATGCTCTGTGTTCATTTTCGATCTCCTTCCGGACCAATTCAGTTCCCATGTCGCAGTCGTTCGGTATCCCATTCGGCATGGATCGGGCTCGTTTGACGTGTCGTCTCACTGGTGCATTTACAGGTCTACTGGATGACCATTGTATGCTAGGTGAACTTATCAAGTTAGATTGCACGGTGAGCTCACTAGCTCTCCTCAGGGGTGCTTGTCGGCCCATCTGTAGGTGTGTTTGCAATCACTTCACTTGACTCGGTTGACTTATCATCGTACTGAGGTTTTGTCCCTGAACACCCGGGATGGAAGTTGTTTGCCGTAGGGGTGGTTTGAGATTCCGGTACGGTCATCACCCTCTTTTGAAACTCGTTGCTCCGCCGGTGTCTCGTCTCGTATAGATTTGTAGGGAACATCAATTGGAAGGGCTTGATTCGGGGCTGATTCCGAAGTCGATTTGTAGTCCTGGATTTTCAGCTTATATGTAAAGCTTGGGATCGTCGAGTCTGAGTCGGGATTTTACTCGGGATACTATTGTACCTTTGAAACAGATATGGCATTGTATTCCGCATTGTAATAGTCATTGTATTTGGCATTGTATTTGGCATTGTAATCACTTGAATAGTAGTCGGGATTGTACTCAGTCCAGCAAGGCAGCGGGTATATATATCTGCGTCTCGGCATTGAATTGTTAGTTTCGGGTATGTCGCCATAGTCAAGGATTCATCGTCATCCGTCTCCCAGCATCTCCAGAATGGGCATATTGGCGCTTGTCCGTCCAATTCACACAGTCTCAATGATAGCTACTGCAGTACCATTGTCTCTCGTATCAACGGCAATATCACGTGCCCGGGCTTCCAATTGTTTCACAAGTCTTCGATGTTCGAAGTGTGCACGGCGCTCTCAATTGTCATTGGCCTGTCGGGGATATTGCCGAACCGCTCGATCAATATTACCCCAAGAATCGTGAAAGGATGGAAGCGGTGGATGGGAATATCCAGGAGGCCTTGTCATCAACGGTTCGCCCACACAGGAGCCCAGCCCTGCCGTCCAGTCACTCCCTTCGGGTCTCGGCGAGCTGGCAGCAGTCATTCAAATGTCCCCTCCGATGGGCTCTTCTGCTGCAACTACCGCCGCTGCTCTCTGCCCATTGTGTCCAGAGCTTGGGTCTGTATCACCTGGTGAATCCTTGGTGATGTCTTCCAAAGTCACACCCAGCAGCCCTATGGATTGCTCAGTGTGTCAGGCAAATGCTATGACGACTTCAATGCTAGTTAGAAGCTCATCGAATGCGGTTGCTCCGAGTGTCTGTATACCCGGACCGCGCCCCTGACTCTCGTTATTAACATTATGGTTATCATCAGCTTGTGTGACCTTCGATGCCACTGCCATATTCATCGGTGTCATTCCTCCACTCTGCTCGCACTCCGTGATCGCGGGGAGTTAATCGAGCTCAGTCGATGTCAGGATGTTGTTTGGGAACCCATGGTAAGCCAAGTACTAGATCGTCTGCCCGCATTGGTACGACTAGCACGTCGGATCTGTCTACCGGTGCGAGATAGTCCCAGTACTGCACTGTGATCCGCATCTTCCGGCTTTCCTTTGCATGTTGCATCACACCTCCTGTCATGGCGAGGGTTATGATGTGTGCCGCCTGATATCCCGAGTCTCTTGAGAAGCCTCTGTGTCATACAGATGTTGCTTGCGCCACAGTCGATTAGAGCCCATACGTGTTGCATCTCACCATTTCTATCCGGTATTTGTATATTTTCTTCCAGAGTCGCCAGTAGTGCGGGCACTGCCAACAGTTTTTTTGTTGCTGAGTGACGAGGAATCGTTGGCGCTTGATTTGTCCATTGCCGCATCGATTGTCCATATTGCTTGTGCTCTGAGATAATCATGGTCACTGTATTTGTCGTAGGTGTCATAGTCGGTCTGCGGAATTGTGTCGGTCGGTAACCCTAAATGCACTTCACCCTCCGCTATGTATCGCCGCTATAAGGTCGCTTCAATCGAGGGACCGCTTCTCATCCTCAATGTCTATCAATTGTATGGTTTCCACTCGGTAAGTGCACGTTGCTTGTGCCGATGTTTGTGGCAGCAATAGTGCTTCAATTGGAGAGGGTCTTCTGCATAAGGGTACTTCGCTCGTGCAGACATTCATGCTGGTAAGAGTGCTTGATTGGCGGAAAGATTCTCCCACGTAGATCTTTATCGCTCGTGTACTGTATCCATAGGTATATGTAAAATGCTTCTGCAAGGTTGCTAGAGCAGTAGGTATACACGCAAACTGGGATAGGTGCACTACGCTCAAATAGATGGATTGTAGTAGTAACTGTCCTGACTAGTAATTCGTCTGACTTCGCCTTTGATACTCGATATGGCCACATTTAGGGTTAAGGTCACAGCGTTGATTGTAGGTGCTTGGACTGGTGATGGCGCTCAATTGACTCATAGAACAGTATTCGAACTCGATTAGGTCGTTCATGTGTGATTTCTGTCGTTGGCAGTAGCTAATGGTCGAATCCGGTAATCTTGATATCCTCAGCATTGCTGGTGACACGCTTTGTGCGCGATTTGCCCTCTGAGCTCTCCAGGTTGCGGCATTGAATTGACACATTCAGGGGTGCAGTCGCAACTTCTCCCTTGTCCGGAGGTGGATTGCAGCCATCGGAAGTAATTTATGTCTTCTTCGACTAATCAGGATCGATTGTATACGATTTGTGTCATTGGCTGGGTGGTGTCCTGCACTCGGGATAATAATCATCTTCATTGCCGTTGACGGGCCTTGTGCGCCAATAGGTCTCTGATCTCTACTTCACTGCCATCAGGCTCATTTGAATGATGGAACGGTCAATGCATCGGGCTTCCCAGTAATGATGCTTCGATACTGTTTCGAGGGCAGTATTCTGAATTGTTGACTCCATGGTGTCACGTCAGAACAGAGGTAAAACTCTGCAACGCATAATCCAGCGAGCGAAAAGTATCCGGTTACTGAATGAGCGATAATAGTTTATGGGCACGTATGCTTGCATTTCTCCATATACGTATACGTATGGTAATTATAGGAATACGATTGCAATCGTGGATGCGAGTGATAGTAGATGTTGATGTATAGGTAAGATTATCGCAAGAGATCTAAGGATAGTGGCGAGCCGAGTATATAGAATGTGCATTACCTGGCCCGGGTCACGTGCCGCCATTACAGTTTCCTTGGTTGGGTAACCCAAATAGTGTCGGGGTTTTCAATGTCAATCTGACAGGCGTTTTCCTTCGCCCGAATTGCTGTTTCAACAGCGCATCTCTCCAATCTTCGTGTGCATTCCCCACCATCCTCACCCTCTACCACCCATGCCACATCATCAACAAACGATATCGCCTTGCTTCCACATTCTTCTTCTATCTTTTCAACTTGGTTGAACGACCCTGAAAGGTATATAACGGAAAGTACTGGTGACACTGGCGACCCCGGAGGAACTCCCATTTCCACATTCATACTGTCTCCCTCCTTCCCATCCATTGACATAATCACTTTCTTCTGTTCCAAACAGCTTTCCACCCACCTCACCAGGTCGGCTTCAAACCCCATTTCTTCCATTCTGGTTATCAAGTTCCCCTTTGCCACATGTGGAAAGGCTCCCTTAACAACCATCAACAGCACTGCCACAGTATTCCCCCTCTTCCATGCCTCTTCTACTCTCTTCATCAACCTTCCAACCATGTCAATTGCTGACCTTCTTTTCCTGCATCCCAATTGCCCATCAGGAAGTAACCTCCTTCCCTCACATTCCACGGCTATTGGGTTGGCTTCTTTATTCCAAACCACTTTTGCCAACCAATTCGATAACGTAATGACCCGAAATACTTTTGCGACTCCGTAGTATGGCTTATTTGGCTTCGGTGTAAGTACCCCTGTCGCATCCTTCCAAACTCGTGGGTGTACTCCTAACCTTAAAGACTCTTCAACGGCTGCAATTATCTTTTGGGAATCCCAGTCCCATAACAATCCTATCGCCTGCAATCCCAACCTATCCAGCCTCGGTGCCTTAATGACTGACTGATCAATCAGAGCCCGCCTAATGTCTTCATCAGTGATCGTTTTCCACATTTCCCCTTCCTCATTTGTGCTTGTCTCTCCACTCCCTTCAAAGACTTCGGGAACGCTTCTACTTTTTTCAATAGGACTTTTTCATCTCAGGATTCAGCCACCTCTCCACTCCTTGATCACGAAGCTTTCGTTGTTTGTTGACCCCCCAGCTCTGTATACCCAAGAGCCTGCCAAACTGGACCTCTGGTAGCCGAATGTATCAATTTCGGCCACATCTTCTTTTTCGACTGTCGAATAATTAGTTGGAGATTGCTTAGCTGCATTTCAACCTGTTGCTGCATTGCTTCTCCCTTCTTTCTAGATCTTTTAAGTGAGCCCAAAATCTTTATGTTTTCTGTGATATCCACTGTCCAACACCTTTTTGATCTCCCGCAAACTTTAACTTTTTTGCAGCACCTATTGAGATGATTAACAAAAATCCGCTGTATCCACTCCACTTCCTTTTGTAAATCATCTCCTCTGCTATTCTCCTTGAACCCAGGTCTCTTTGTGCCCTTGTCTTCCCACCAGTTTTGTGCTTTTTTATAATTGTCTGTTTCTTCCTCGGACTTGAGCCCATCCATATCACATGCTGTAATCGTTCTAGGAACTTAGACTCCTTCCCCTTTGTCCGAGCAAGAATGAGCATCCACCACTGCATCTTCCGAAGTGGTTGTCACATCCGTCGATATATCTACACTGTCGGGCATGATAGGTGTTTATTATCAAGCAATCGATAAGTACATCCAAAGTCTCACCATTTCTCGTATGCGGATGGGTTGCCTCCCCATCTGTAACATCTATCAACTCGTACTCATCCATAAGATTTTCCAACAAGGTAGCGTCTCGCTTTGGTGGGCACTGCGGTTCCCATCCATCACTGTGAGCAATCCAATCTCCTCCTAACAGAATCTTTTCCTGCTTCATAATTTCTCCCCATCTTGCTGTCTGTGCTTGTCTGCCTTGACTTCTCACCCTCCCCACCTGTCCTAGCTGATCATACTCATTCACTCATCTCATTTCTCTCCCCAAAGGATATTTCACATCAAACACCTGACCATCTACATCTCCCCCCTGATCCACTACCAAACATTCCAGGTGCGTATCTTTTCGTATGGCCATCATCGGGCTTCCTGCTCTCAATAGCCTTTATCCTTGGTGGCTAATGTTGTATCCCTCTGTCTCCACATACTGCTCTTGCATCATCACAACACCAGCCCCCCAAAAAATTTCTATCTCCAATGCCATCATCATCGCCTCATATCACCGCCAACAAGTATGCATAACACACTTCACCATTGTGTCATGGCGGTTTCTGTGGTCCCTGCAGTAGATGATGTTACTTGCGTCTCATGTGTTGCCACCACATCAACCTCCAGCTCATTGTCTGTGTACTCATCATCCTGAACGTTCTTTTCCGCATCGTCCGTTGAGGCTGCCCCGCCCTCCGCGTGTTGCGGCTTCTCTTGTTGATCGATATCGATAATTCGACATTCCCCCTCTGTTTGCTTCCAGGTATGTCTTTCTTCTATTGCTTGCTTTATCGCCTCCTGCTTCTTAACACAACTGTTGGCCTTCAGGATATGATTCACCCTGCAGTTGACACACTTTTCGACATTGTGGGTGCAGTTCTTTCCTGCATCAGCTTTGCAACCTACCACATTGCCCTTATGATCCTTCGTTAGATGCCTCCATGAGCACAACATGCACGCCAGCATCGTCAAAGACCCACACTTCGCATCAACATGTCCCCATCGGCTGCATGGTCCGCAAAAGGAATCCGGACCAGCATACACCAACTGTTCCACATCCTGTTTGATTCCCGCTGCTCTCATGCCTCCTTTCCAAACTTTTGCTCCCATTTTGCTTCCCTTGACAGCTAGCACCACCGAAGATGCCTTCTATTCTTCCGCCTACTTTTTCTGTACATCATTTGGTCCTCCAATCCAGTTGATTGGAAGGGGCAACACAACTCCATCGTGCTCAGCCTGCAATTCAGTGCACAACTTCTGCTGTCCTCCACCAGTCTTCTTTCCCGAATACCTGGCGAAGATCACATCATGCATCATCACTCTTTCCCAGAGTTTGTTCGTTTCGATGACCACAATCCCTGTATCTCCTTTACTATCTGCCTTATTCTCAATGTTGCCGTACAAAATTTACCACTCGGCTGTTGCTCCCGGCGTCATGATTGCTGTCAGGCATCCAGAAGTATTGTTTCTAACACCCTGAATGTGCACAAAATATAGTACATTCGCTTCAAACAACGCCCTGTTGATCTCTGACAAGATGTCCAAATCTTTCTTCTGAGGAACTGGTATGCCATTATCCCTCTCAAAGGTGACTCAACTTTTCTGCATCGATTTTTGGCCTGGGAAATCCGGCTTCATTTCCTCCTTCTTCTGTTGTCTCTTTACCTCAACCAAACCCTCTCCCATCTGATTTTGGTTCCCTTGCTGTTGTTGTCTCTGCTCGGGATTCTTCTTTGTTGGTGGACATGGTGCTGCTGTGATTTGTGCCCACATCTCCATCGTCTTTTACTCTGGCTTCATTGCCGGTCCTTTCTCAACAGCCTTTTCAACCTCTGGCTTCTTCCCTCCAGCCTTTGGACCCATTGGCACATGTTGTGGCTCCGGTTTTTTCCCCTCTTTTTTCCTGTCTTGTGGTACCACCGGGGTGATAGCCGGTCTCTTTGCAGTTGTAACCAGTCCACTTGGTGTGAACCTTGGACACTCTTGCCGTTACTCTCCTGGCGGAATATCTGCCACATGCTTCGATGCCTCCAAAAGCTGCTCTTCCACCTCCATCTCTTCAGATACCCTCACCACTTTCCCATTTTCCTCCTGAGAAAAAGTCGCTTCGAGTTCAAACTTGATATCGCTCATATCATTACTCCCAGGGGTGGCTTCTACCTCTGTCCCCCTTTGAATTTCCTCTCTCTTTTCCTTCTCTGCTAACTTCTCAAGCTTTCCCACCACTTGATCTGTCACCTGCTACGCCATTCTTTCCATGCAATCTCTCATTGCATTTTCAATCATCTTGGTCATATTGACAGGTGCGATCTGAGGTAATTTTTTCTCAATCTTGCTCAACCTATCGTCAAGCCTATTTGCTCTAGCCCCGTCCTTCTCCTGACTCAGCTCAACTTGCTGCTTAATTTCGGTACTGATTTTTCACACACTCATAATAGCTGCATCAGTATGATTCAGTCTAGCAGTGACATATTCCCCCTGCTTCACACACAGCTCCGCGTACTGCAAATCATATTTGTCCTGTCCAACCATATCATTGCTCAGTCCATTAGTGTTCCGAAGATACTCCCCACTAAACTTTCCAGGATCTGCCGGTTCATCCTGGGTGGGCAACATGTCTGCAGGTTTAGCCCAATCACCTTCGAACTGTCTCCTGGTTGGGATTTGCGGCATATTGGGGATTGGTTGTACGGGTGTTATTGGCCTCTGAACTCCCTGCCCCTGATTGTGTTTCATTCGCTTCTTTGTTGCTGGCATGTAGGGCTCATCATCCCTCCACTCCACCTCCGTCATCAGTTCATCGCTGCTGTCACTAATTTCGAATTTACTTGGAATTGGTCTGTTGAGTTTCCAGGTCTCTTCCATTTGCTCCTCCTGTGCAGTGATTTCACCATGTTGGCTGATATTTTCCTCCGAATAGATGTATCTCCACGCGATACTTCCAGTGCTTGCCCTTGGTGTCGGAGACAGATCCTGGGGGAGTGCACTGGGAGGGAAAGCCTTGAGACTTCCCCCATAATTCGTAGATGGCGCTGGCTCAACGCCCCTCGGTGTATATAATGGGAAGGAAGTTTGGCTACCCCCATTACTCGTAGTCGGTGGTGGCGACAACTCTGAGGAGTCATTACATCCATATCTCATAATTCCTGTAACTCCAGTTTTTCCCGTAAAATCCGAGTATGCTCTCATATCGTCCAGGTCGTTGGGTAGCTATCCTGATTCCACTAGAGGAGTTGCTTGGGAATCCTCACGTCTCCTCAAATCATCCTCAATCCTGGCCCTATGGGCTTCTTATTCAAATTAGTCTTGTTCCTCTCCTGCCTTAAGCCATTCGTACTCAGGCGTGCCGAAAAACTGTCGTTGTTGATCTTCGGGATCGAGTTCGCTAAGTTCCTGCGCGATCTCCGAGGTTGTCGCCACCTCCCCCTCGCTGGAAAGTGGTCCGGTGATCAAATCAAGATGTCTATCGAGTACATCCCCGATATGGCTGCTTGAGACGGCCGAGGCCTCAGATGGAACGGATTCCATCCTTTTCTCATAATTTTCCTTCGCTCTCTTAAGTACCTCCTTCAGAGGGAGTTCTAGCTGTTTTTTGGTTCAGACGAGGCTCATCGTTGTTAGCTTCTAAACGGTTGAAGTTCGTTCAACTGAAAACCGAAGCAAAAATTTTCTCGCGATGTCAAACTTGATTGGATGAAATCGGTCTTGGCAAAACTAAAAGGTGGTGTGGTGTGTTGTCGGAGGTGTTGTGGCTTAAAGTTCAGTCATACAGCGGGCAAACAGCCAGTTTCGGTTGATAATCTGTGATTGGTTCGCGAAATGTTAACGAAGGGCAATCAAAACTTGAGTTCGTAGTCCTTGAGCAGCTAATATTTACACGAACTGACGTATTCTAAAATTGTATCAAATAGCCAGTCGCTCAGGGTCGTCGCCCATATGAAGGTAATTGCCGGGGCTGACACCGTCCTGGCTATCACCTTTCGGCAAATGACGACGAAAAATAAGGGAGATAATTATAATATGAGGCAGATTAAATAAAGAGACGAGTAATTACGTAAAACTACTTTCCATAAGCCTCAACCCCACGTACTAAGTATTGAATTAACATAGCTCTCTCTAAACTCTAGAACAATTTAACATACGCCACTCGTCTACCAAAAGAGGAAGTTAAAATTAGAAAGTACCTACTCTGCGCAGGTAAATACAATGAACTGAGAACAGAACTCCGGATAGGTAGAAGGAACACTTCATCCAAAGACTATAAACTTGATGAACCGAGACTTCTGCATATATAATAGTTACCAATCAAACAGTTCTCAGCTAATGCAGGACTATCTCCGCTAGCACAACTTTAAGAAGTAGATAAACATGACCCCCTTCCTCGCTACAAGGGTACGAGCAGAACATGAGAGTCGGAAAATATTACATGGGGTGGGCTCAGCTGCGATTTAGTCAGCATAGAAGACATAGCAAGTCACATCTAATCAACCTCCCCCAAGCTATCATACTCGGAAGTACGTACCCTATACTATCTCCTCGCGGATAGATCCATATAGATCCCCACTGTTCAGAATCAAGGGGGAGTCCCCGCAAATCTTGCTCTGAGATATCGTGACGTGAGTAGTTGATTGGCGATGAATTAGTCGATAGGAGAGCCCATGTCCAGAAGATCGCTCCTTAATAGCTTTTTCGAGTTCAGCTTCCGAATAAGCACACGTGTCTGGTCCGAGGTCGTTCTGGAGGGCCTCTGCTATGTCAAGAATTCCACGATAGAGCCCCAAGCGTCGGCCAGCTTGGTGCAACCGACTTTTTCTACAGGCATCCACCCAAAGACCGTACATTCCAAATGACCAGATACCTTGCAGAGCACAAAGCGCAACCCAGATCCATGGAGCAATTGCGTATAAATAGCGGTCTGATTGTGTGTTATCGGTACAGTGATCAAGGACGTAATCCTGGGAGTATAGTGTTCCGTCGACCAAAATATTGGAGCTGTAGCTGAAGTCCCAATCTAGCTTAGCTAGGGTGCCGTTATGGGTCTCGACCATTGGGACGCTCATTGCAATGTAGCTCGTCATTGCAGCAATCAGCGTGGGAAACCCGGCCACATACAGTGCGGAGTACAGCATAAAGCACATTTTTGGCCAGAATGCTGCCGTTGTAAATAACCGTCGTACCAATGCGCTAATCACGCCCAGTGATGATGAGGAAATTGCCGCAGAGATATAAAGGTCGTGAGATACATTTGTCGACTCAAGCACTTGGTTCAAGACTGCCGTGTAGACGCAGCTAGCGATCCAGAATAATACCAGTTGCCCTCCGCGTCCAACAACAAGATCCCAAGCAACATCAATACCCTTTGCAGCGACAAAGGATAGGGGCCCAACTCCAGCTAATGATGTAACAAAAACGGCGGATAATATTCGAGAAAGCGAGCCGCCATCTTTCGACGGACAGCCTGAAATCCACTGAAGGTTAGAGCTTATGTAGAAATAGCCTCCAACGGTAATGCTAGTCGGTACAACAATTGTCGGCAAGAATAACCATCCAGCCTTGCACTTCCTTGATCGTTCGGTTACGAATGTAAACGCCTTTGGTGGAAGGGGCTCCCATTTTGGCGGGTCGGAGTGTTCTGTTGACGTAGAATCAGCGTTCATCCAGTGTGAATGGTATGCCACTTAGATCTCCACTCACTCATCAGCGGACTCGAGGATGGGTTCTCTGTTGACTTTTAGCCCGTTCCTATGTTTTATAAACCGTAAGTTACTAGGGTCGCCACTTACCCATTTATAAGCTGCAATATAAAGTGGGCTGTTGAGCAGCTGAGTATGTTTGCGGGCTGTGGTTATGAGATCTCTGAGATGAACGAAACTGGTGCAGACGTCCTCTGATTTCTCTGTTCCTTGCTACTTTATAGTTCGGCTGCTGGACATGCTAAGAAATTATGCAGGGGTGCGTGGCAACCAAACGGTGGGTGACAATTCAAGCTAGACTAAAGCATGTCAGTGTTTGGTTAATGCAACAATGTCTAATTCGAGTTTTACTCGCCTATCGAAGCCTAAACCCCACCTATTCACTGCACGTACTCAGAATAAGGTAAGTGTCCAGAATAAGGCAAGCGCCACTAATCGATGCTGCTTACTTCCAGCAGATCTAGCTACCGTTGCGTTAATCGCAATGGATACTCTGGATTAGATTAATCTTCGGACCTACATCCGAAGATAAAAATTCAAAGAGTTCTTGCGAGAATCACACACTATTCGACCCCTCATCACTAGCTGGTTAGGCATGATGCGATTGTCACGGCGGTAACTAATGAGATACTCTCGTCGATTCATTGCAAGCTGAAAACCCATCAGCCGCACAACGAAAATCTGCAATGCACTCGGTTCTGGGTTAGTAAACGCACTAACATCAGCCACTAGCATACATATATGCATCTCCTAGCTTTTTGGCAGTGGAAGGTTTTTTTACCGGTACACGACGTTGTTTTCTTAAAACTCCTGCCCTAAGTATTACTCTGGGGGTGCGCTGGATCTTGTTTGCCGATAGTAAACATCGTGCGTAAGAATACGTTGGCCCAGCCCAACAGACAGAATTTCCTCATGCATGATCTGCACGGTGTCTGTACTCGAGAAAATTATAGTAGGGATCTCAGCCGTAGCATGCAAGCCACCTTTATTCCAGTCAGCCCTCTGAACATGCCTAGATCTGCCAAGAAATGTATTTCGCCCTACCCGCTCGACGCTGTGCCCTAGCTTGTGCCTCGCTAGTGCATTAGATGGAGTAGTGCTGAGTCGAAAATCTGCGCCAGCGAGGATTGGAGGCTAAACACGCGCCCTCCACCTAAGTCTGGGCACGAGAAAAATTAATAACACACGAGGGCACAGCCACGACATTTTATCCGGCCGGAGGAGATAGCCTTCCGCTATAGCCAAAATATGGCGAGCAAGAACACCTCCGAAGGAGCTGAACGCGAGTTCGGGCCAACTTTGAGAGAACAAGCAGATGTGTGGTTTCTACGCGCTAGTTTACTCGTAGTGTGATAAGCACACACTAACGTGTCACACGATGGAGTCTTGCCACTGGATCGAGCCAAACAAAAGTAGCATTTGAAAAGCCATTCTAGAATAGTCTGAATGTACTTCAAGTCAAACTTAGTCTGCGGGGCTGTGCAGAGACTTCTAATTGGTTCGTTTTACTAACACCTTGGGATCTGTACCTCAGGCCTTGTCGTTTCAGACTACAATGACAACCTGTCGTAAGTTGTAGCATTTTAGAGTGACGTAAACCTGTAAGTTATGCGGGGCAGATGCGCCAACCACCTAGGAGCAATGCATGCCAATGCTTCATTCAACCTTGCCTGAAACTAGCGATATCCCCCAATGCTAAATTCAGAGATACATATGTATGAAATAACCTCGGGAGAGTCTAAACTCGGAGTGGCTCAAGAGCTGGATCAGGAATGCCGATCAGATCAGAGGAAAATGACTTTTTAATGATATATGTCTCCTTTTGCGCGACGTTTGAAAGTCGCAACCCTGGAGCAAGCATTTACCGGAGTTCTCAAGTGCTAATTAAGGCTAAAACTCTCTCCAATGCCTGAGTTAGTCACGTGAGTCACCAGGAAATTAATATTGTCAAACTAGCGTATCCTATGTTTTGATTGGCTAAGGTGAACTCAGATGTTGGTATCATGAGTATTTGATTTCTGTTGCTAACAGCAGAGTTGTGACTTCGTTCTGTTCCTAACTGTTGAATTCTTCCGTTTGTACTTTGTTGGGGCGTTTGCAGAGATTCAGTGTATGCCGTGGTGCAACAAACATCATCAGTCATTTGGGGATGAAAGCTAAAATGGAATTTATATTCGGAAAGAATTTTGAGAGGGAAATTTTGGGTTTGGATATGCCCATTCAATATAAGGATTGGATATTGCTGGCATTGTTGCAAGCTGTATGTGAATGTGCTGTGTGTAAGCGCACCTGGGTGTGCTCTTTTGCGTATCAAGTTTACAGTGTGTATGACAACGAGTAAGCTGTTTGGTTTGCTGAAAGTGTAGTGTATCCTATTATACAAATGTTACCTAGTTCGCAACTCAGCTGTTGCTACACCCCTGAGTCAAGTCGGATCGCCACGTAAGGAATAGGGTTAGGGCTACCATTATCCTGTCGCTGCATTCCGATTGGCCGAATCCCTATCACCGATCATCACCAATCCGAATTTGCACTCCCAAATTATCACTTTGTCTACTTTAGAAAGTATACGCACGGAGGTCCAACGACCAGCTATGCCTACCCAATATATCCCAACCAGGGATGGTAGGCTGGCTATCATAACATGTCCTCTATTTCCATTCTGCTTCTTCTCCAGACGCTATACAACTCACCCTCCAGTTCCCTGGAGCGACTTCCAGCCATTCTGACGGTTGTGTTTGACTTGGGGTCCAAATCACCGTAAATAACAATGCGACGCGACTCGGTGCGGAAGCCAAAGGCACACTGGGCTCCCCCTGCAGCAGATAGGGCCTTACGCAGACCTACTTTTCCGGACGACGGATCCTGTATATCCGTCTCATTATAGCAACCTCTAATCTAGGTAAAATGGACTACTCTGAGAACGAACATACTGGAACCCTCCACCTACTAATCCACTAATACTGTAATCCTTTATAGCAGTGTTCCTAAGCGGTCCGGCCGGCCGGCAGGCTTTTTAGCGGCCTGGCCGCAAAATCTGGGGCCAGTGTTGGTGCAGGCTAGGCTCGGCCTCCATTTGAAAAGCCTACGCCGTAAAAAGCATGGCTGTGTAGCAACACTGCTTTATAGTTTCCTATTCTTATTCTGTTCGTCTTATTATCTCTAGGTGAAGATTAAAAATGAGTGACAAAATGTGGCCAGAGCTCAATATCTTAAGGGACCGTAAACCGAGACAGTAATGATATTGCGGGCTTACCTTCGGTCTGGGGGACAAGGAGCCAAGCTTGGGCTCCGGAGTTGGCCGAAGGTCTTTCAGTGCCATTGGTGATTGACATTCCACATCCAATCCTAAGACCCACCACCGTCTCGTGCGGGAAAATGTACCACACCGCCGTCCCTGCTCTTAAACAACGATAGCGGGGTGAATATACGAAACGTTCCCTGATATAAGCATCAATACTAGATTTATGGTTACAAGCTCTCTGCAGTGGCGACTCAGGACGGGCAACGCTCCTGACAATGGTTCGAAACAGTAGAAAAAACAATAGAGCGATCATGAGGACAGTTCACAGAGAGATGTGCATGCTGTTGACACGTATGTGTAGCGTAGGGATGGATATATACTTGCTTAATATTCATCGGGGTGTAGGGATAAGTTACTATGGTGGAGGAGTTATGTTCATTGTGCACCGGTGCCACGCCAAAAACAGGAATACAATTGAAAAGTAATAGCTGTGGATTGGTTCTAAGCATTGGAGCTGATGAAGTAAATGATGAGTGATAGCCTGGAAAATCAAAGAAGCTGAAGTTTGGGATGTCAATGGGTCACAAAAACAGTTAGCTCTATACGATTTGAAGAACCTCCAGCTTGCGAGTGACGCTAGAAACCTGGTATCAGAGAGCACCTCAAACAGGCTATGTTTAATCATGCTGTATTGACTCTAATTAGAGTATGACAGGACCCTGATATCCCCTCCGCCTCCGGGCGAGCCGGCTAGATGGCGGAGCTCCCCCCCCGCTACCCTTCGTCCCCGCTGACAAATGA
>Ga0307515_10005364_pt1 | contig 26025 bp, 31 predicted proteins | sample 17_EM_MG_FD_194513 | JGI IMG/M metagenome (GOLD analysis project Ga0307515, IMG submission 194513) | Populus trichocarpa ectomycorrhiza microbial communities from riparian zone in the Pacific Northwest, United States - 17_EM | ecosystem: Host-associated > Plants > Roots > Unclassified | place... | reverse complement strand
AGGGTCCTCCAATCCTCAGTATGTTTCCGTAATCTGGTGGTCAAGTAAGGAGGTCCTCAAGGAACGAAAGAACTGAGAGTGCCCGGGGGTCATGTTCGGGCAGCCGCTCACTTCGACTGTCTTTGATCCCCCCTCGGACCGCTAGACCTCAAAATACGCCTCCAATGGATAGTTTTCAGTATCCATACTCAGAGTGCGTACGCGGCGGGCACCCCCCTCTAATTGAGGCCAAACCCCCGAGTGAGCCAGAATCTGCTGTAACCGCCGATTGCTTAAAACTCCTTAGGAAAATCCCTCGTCCAACCTCTCAGGATGCTCCAGCTATAGTGATATAGGACGTTGCTGCTATAAGTGCTAACACACCTAGCTAGTTAACTGGGGAGACACTTGAAGCCAAGGGTCCGATTTCCATAGTACCGGCAGATATGGAAGCCGTAGATAGTATTATAGGTCTTCGGGATGGATCGCTGTGGGCTCCAAGGGCTCTTAGTGTCCTTGGGAGACGGTTGAAGCCGTCAGGTTTGCGTAGAGGGTTCAACAAGGCTTAAGGAGTACCAACCGACGGAACAGAGGGCTTAGAATGCGGCTCCTTATAGTAAAGTATATCTAAACCCGGAGGATATTAAGTAATATCTATTTGATTATTTTCTCGATAAAAACTCGAGAGATCCTGGTAAAGCTTTCTCCCGTGTTAGCCAGTCAAAAAGGCTACCGCGATAAGCAATGCTTACGGGAACTGAGGAAAGCCATACGACTCAGAAGTGCTCTTAACCGTTCAAGGTGGAAGCTGTTGTGAATGGAAACATTGTAAAAGAACAATGTGGCCACGAGATCAGAATCACCGAAAGGGATGAATTCACTAAAATACTCACATATAAAGTGCGTTAGTTGGTTTTACTATCTTCAGCATCTTATCAACCTCCATTTCAACTTTAGCAAAGTCCAACTAACTGCTTACAAGCTAATTGAGTGCTAAGCCTACCGTCCTTACCAGCTTTCTTCAAACAAACCTACACTGATATGTTGTCTCTACGGATAACTCAAGCCATGCAAGAGCGAGTCGAAGTAATCAAAGGGGAATTAAGAAAGACAGCGGAAAAAGAAGAGAACCCAAGGAGAGAAACGAGGAGACAGGCACTTGTGGATACACGCAATCGCCATCTTGCAAACGTAGACATTCCCTATCGTGCTGCTTGGAGCCCTGAGCCATACCCAGTAACTGGAAGGGCTTTAGAGGAGATACACTCACGGACGAATGAACGTTGGACTTTGGGACGGCATGGTTTGGCGCGGGCAATCTATCCAGCAAATAACGCGCTAGAAAGCTATGTTAGGAGCACTAACATCAAATGGATGGCTGTGAACGGATTGGGAGACGAAATTCGTGCTGCAGCGGCCCGTGCTGGTGCTCTTTGGGCATTGGCCAAGGAGGCTGAGCTGAGGGCTTCCAGCCAAGCTCACCACGCCAATGCTCAAGGTACTGAGGCCGATGAAACACAAGACGCTTTTGCTACGGAAATTGGAGGCCTTTGTGAAGTTGGACCAGCTGACCTCGAGGCAGTAGAGACTCTCCTGAATATTCGGGGAAATCCCCTTCAGACTGGTAGAACGACTGAGAGCGTTGTGGGGATAGAGACAGCTGACATTGAGGCTGCATTGATCCTTATGGGTCTTCGGGGAGATTCCCATTAGAAGATATGAGTCGTAATGCATCTCTCGTAGTCATTTTCAAGTTCTTCGAACCACCGCCGTGCGATTATTATATTGTGAGGGGCACGACATACGCGAATGAATGATCGGTGATAGAAATGAACGATCCGGGAACTCGCACAGTAGCCGCAGGTAATTATGGGAAACCAATTCTAGCCCCGGAATGTTTTGCATTTGTTGTTTGAATGCGAACTTCCTGGTACATTTCATAGATGTGCGAAGGCTGCTAAATTAGCTTAATGTAATGCTTTTCTGATAAATACTAGATGAAAAGGCGAGTATTTCAATGTATGGTGAGTATTTCAAAATGGTAGCCTCTTAGAAATAACGTCTAGAGCAACAGAGGAGCTTCATATGACTTGGTGTATAGAGCTTGCTGAATACATGGCTTGATAAGATCGAAGGGGCCATTTCATGCATACCGTGATTATTTACTTCTCCAATCGTGCAAGGTCTTCAAATCACCAGTTGGTAATTCCAGTTCATATAGCAAATATCCAACAATCTCCTCAACCAGCTCCGAAGGTAGTCTTGTCCCTGCTGCCAACATGGCTCGTATCCTGATATCGAATACAGCCTGACTTTCCTTCAGAAAGTCCAGCGATTTCGTGAAATAACACGTATATTCCCAAGGCGCCACAGTTGCAATTCCAAATTCGATCTCGGTGATCGTGTCGCGCACATTCCAATTGTCCAAAGCCTTGTCCCATTGTTCCAGAGCGATGTACAACAGAGCATCGTCGAGCAACCAGTATATGTTCAAACATTGCGAGTTCAGCATGCCGCCGAAACATGAGTCCGGCCGGTGGAGGACGTCAATGCTGAACCAGACGAGCAGGTCGATGCTTAACCTGAAACCATTCGGTAGTCGCGCAAGCCGCCAGATCTCGGAGATGAACTCTTTCGTGCGCATTGTGACGTAGGCATATTCCCAGTCATGGTAGATGCCATGGTAAAACGAGGTAGTTGAGGCCCGGAGCAGCTCGGCGAAGGTCGCGGCGTCGGAGGCGTGGAGAAGGTCGTGAATCTCGGCGGGCACTTCGACCACCGAGGCATCCACCTTCTGCTTTCCTTTGTGCATAGCAAAGCTCTTGTTAATGTGGCTCTCCATCAGCCAGACGGATAGCCTGACTGCAGGCGTGTCGAGGTGTTTCAAACGATTTTCCAGTATAGCAATACGGTCGAGAGCCTGTTCAAGGGTCATGGGATCAGTGCGCCGCGCTTTGGTCTTGGGAACAGGTTCGGGGCTTTCATACTCAGGAGGCCGCTTGATTCCCGACATAATCGACATTGTTGGCAGAGATGGCGAGTGCGAGGGGAGGGTCGGATGATATATGGCTGTCTTTGGGGAGCTGAACAACGCAGTTCGCCATACCTGCCTGGTTATCGATAACGCCAGGCAATCTATCAGCCTTGGCCGGATACCCAATTGGGTTTTTATTTCCTGATTTGGGCAAGTAGCTTGGACCTGAAAGCATATATGGCTTGAATATGAACAAACAAATGGATCCCCTTGTTGATTGAAATCATAGATGCTGAGAATACAATTTTACACGTCCTTTCGAGTGAAGCATCCCTTAGCACGGTAATTGTGGCCCTTGGCTTATCGATAAGAATGCCAATTAAACTAGCTGAATTCGATGTCCGGACTCGGGAATATAAAGCTTTTAATTTCTTAGTATTTTAATATATAAGCTTAATGTTTAGAGTTAAGTTATTTAACATAAGGTAGCTAGCACTCGTCCTCTATATAGAGTGGTATCTAGGAACGCTCAAGCTTTGCTCCACGACATCAACGGGACCGAAAGGCACATTTTTCAATCAAGATGCCAATCGAACAGGTAGATAGATATAGCAATCGTGATATTAGCCTATTCCCATTAGCTTTAATTTTCATAAGATATTTAAAGAGGTTGCCTAGAGTTAATCTATATTACTCTATCCTTAGCTTTTAATTGAACGCCTAATAAAAACCCTACTGCTTTACTTCGCTTTTTTTCATTGGAACAAAGTTCAGTTAGCAGGTGTGCAACTCAATCGACTGAGGTGACCGGCGAGCTCCACCAATGGTCTTGGCTTTCTCCCAGCCACTTGAAGAAGCCTCGCTGGAAAATTCTAAAGATTCACCACGAGAAAGAGCCCGGAGACTCATCCCTACATTCCTGAGACACGCATTGTAGTCTAGGCTTCCGATCTGCTCAAGCCAACCTTTATCGACCCTTGCGAAGTGATTTGCTTTACTGAGAAATCTCATCGGGAAACGGAGTTTCATTCCCAGGATCGTCCCCACAGCCTTGCGGGCAAATGAACATTTCATATAAAAAAGAGCTGCAAATCGCAGAGTTCGCTGTACAAAGAGTAGCATTATTCACGAAGAAGGTGCTAGCTACTGTACTTTGTCAAAGAGCGACCTCTCACCCGTCACAATCACCGATTTCGGAGCTCAAGCTCTACTCATCAGCGCCATCCATTACAACTTCCCAGAAGACAGGTCTGTGGGTCTGCTGAAGCACTGCGTAATGACCCTGCTCTGCTAGAAAGCGTACGGAGTTTTGTTTCGTCCACCAAACTTGACGATGCTGAAAGCGAGAAGCTGCTTTCGTCGCTTGCATCGCAAGAGGAGATGCTTGATGTGATAGATCTTGGAGCAGGGTCCGATGCTGGTAGAGGCCGCGTATGGGTTTTGGACCCCGTTGACGGCACGGCATCCTTTCTTCGCGGAGACCAATATGCTATTTGTCTAGCTCTGCTGGAAGATGGCCGGGAGAAAGTCGGAGTTTTAGGCTATCCTAATCTGAGCTTTGAGGGTCTCTTTTCGCAAAATCTTCCTGGAAGAAGACGTAGAATTCATGAACGTCGAGTCGACAAGGATGGCCTTGGATGGATGGTGTCCGCTGTCTTGGAGCACGGAGTATTCATGAGACACATGTCTCGCTGCCCACTCCTATCGAAAGAAAAGTCGGATCGCAAGAAAGTATAGCGGATGATGGGATAAATTGCGTTGATAGCACAATATGCAGGTTGATGGACCTCGAAACTCATCGGAAAGTTGCTAAAAAACTCGGAGCTGTTTAGCCTGGAACAGAAGTGTGGTCAACTCAGCTGAGATACGTAGTTATGGTAGTTGCAGACTGCGATTTGATGCTACATATCCCAAAAAGCCCTGCATTGAGAGCCAAGATCTGGATCATGCTGGTGGAGTCCTGACCTTCAGGAATCTGGCGGTCATGTCACTGATTTGGATGAAAAAGAGCTGGACTTTACGACAGGAAGAAAACAGAAGGGTAATAGAGGAATGATCGCGGCACGCCCAGGCATGCAGCTGTTATCTTTAATGTCGTGAGGGAGATTGTTGAAATTGATGGTGGAGCTGGTAGTTAAGTTGGTGGTCGGGTGGAGCATTTTATCTTTTAAGATTCCATACATTCAATATATTCATCATCAATGAATTGTGGTGAGATTATAGCTCAAAATAGAGGTGTCGATACGTGGTTTCTCAGGTGCCTGCACCGACCTTATGATATAGAGAACTTCTAGAGCCAGCTTCAATCGACAGAGTTCTCATCCTTGATCGCCCTGTTCGACAGCAGGCGAGGGAATTTGATCGAGGGCAGGAGGTGTTGGGGATGGGCGATGGATGGGCGATGGATGGACCAAGAAATAAGGTGAAATGAACTAAGTAAATCTAGATAGCAGCTGGAAGGAGTTCGGTAGACATACCACACTCTTTATCTTTTCATATTTGTTGACGCCATTAAATTTTGCAAACCATATTTTCTAATTATAGAGGATGCAGTATGACCACTAGGTCACATCTAAGAGACGCCATCTGAAACTCTGCTTTGACCTAGCTTATACATTAGAATAGACCACCGTGGAATACCACCATCCCCATTGAACCTATGCCATCCTATAAAATACCTCAACGATGCCTAAACATTTAGCAGTCTCACATATTTCGGTCCTTGGAGTGGCTCTCAGGTTCAATCCACCACATCAATCTGCGATAAGATATAGCCATCATAGTCACTTGTTTTTGTAGAACTCCTTATGGACTTCTAGTGCCTCAACTGGTAGTCACGAGAGTACTAGAGTGTAATACACCTGGCACAATACTATAGTGCTGATCCCCATCCGTGTCCTTCTGGTAACCGGTGAACGCATCAGACGAACCTTCTGCATTCATACGACGGCTCAATTCCTCGGCTAAGAAACTCATAGCCTAAAGATGATTCGCCGAAAGGGGGGTTAGGAACGTTAACCGGATTCGAGGGGATTCTGTAGGATAACCGTGGTTAGCATATGGGCTTCTCGTTCTCTTCCACACACTTTGAGACACTGGAGTATGGGAACAATATCTGTGCTTTCGGCAAACGTCACCAATAACCAACATACCTATCCTCTACTGCCAGCCCACCCATAGCCATCGTATCATTCAGTCCCAAGCTCCCAAAGTCGTGTGGTTTCTCATTCTTATAGGCTGCAAGCCCCTCATTCATGAAGCCCACTTTCCGATAGTTCTCTTCCAACCAAGCTCTGAACTCCGAACTCAAATGACATCCTAGTTGCATAGCCAGCGCTCCGATAATGACTAGCTTGTATGAAGGTGTCGTGAGACTGTACCTAGGTTCGCGCAGGGAGGGATGGATCTTATCCATGGCTATATACTCGTGACAGGTGTCGAGAGAACGCCAGAGTCGAGATGTTGACTGATCTGGGTCTTTGGGATGCAGGAGCCATTGCCAGTCGTTGTCATTAAGACGCAGACCGGATTCGTTCGTGAGCTCGTCAATTACGTCGTAGTTGTAATCCGATTGAAAAAGACCGAGACCCCAAGCCCCATTTCGGCTTCTGGATATGATGGTTTATGGGTGAGTTAGAGTTGGCAACGGAGTGAGCTTGGTTTGTGAACAGAAGATGAGTTGGGTTGAGTGAAGATGGAGAGTGGGGGAGGATGGGGTTAAGTAGGGGTGTTTTGTTCCAGCCAAATGGATGCATGACTAGAGGGGACAAACAGAAACGGGAAGTGGTTGAGATTGCACTTCACAGCAGGAATGCCGGGTAAGCCGGTGTCCGCTCTACAGTTCATTCATGTGCACTAGTAAAAGTTCACTGGATGAAATGTCACAAAAACCGGTATAGTCTACAGTTTTGATACTCAAGAGTCCCAACCCCATGCCACCAAAACGCCACCAATGCTTGACACAACTAAAAGCACACGACCAAAGAACTTCTGTTCGAGTAGGAAAGCGAATAGGAGGATAGGTTTGCACCGAAAAATTGGAAAAGTGTTAAACTTTGCTTATCCTAATACCCTAAAATTTGTGATTTGATTGGGCTACCTTCCCGGGCACGATTACGGCTTAATCATGCTTGCCTGTCAACCGTCTCCTCTCATCACCGTCAGCTGGACTCGCGGGTTCCATTTCATCGTCACTCCATTTATCATCCTCGCCAACAGCGAATATTGTATCTCCGTCTAAGCTTTCTCTTGGAGGTGGCATGGGCTTCTGTGGCTTCGGTGCAGGGAGGGGTGAGATGTCCCGGTTGGCATTTTGGCTGGCATTCCGGTTGGAGCGCGGTGCAGGATCATAGGCTGGAGGGTTTGTGGAAGGGCCCTCTTCCTCGTCAAATGAGTCGCGAAGGGAGGCGATTTCAAAGCCTTCATCGTCTTGGGCAATCTAACAAAGGCAGGAGAGTTAGAAAAGAAGTAGCAGATATAGAAAACAAAAGAACGTACTTCGTCACTCATGGCGAATCGCCTATTGTTCGCAGTCGGTCGCCACATGTACGCTATGAAGGCGACATCGGCAAGGTACACTATATTGAGCCACCCATCCAGCACAAACCACCTTGTCTGCCAGTGAGTTGGAGCAAAGTCTGGATCCCGGGCGCCGGCGAAAGTAAAGCTGTTGATGAAGAAAAAACCGAATATTACGATGATGCTAGTCAATATGCACCACCATAGCTTCTTGTACATGCCCGCCTTCACGTGCTGCTTTCGGTCCGTAAGATCCTTCATCGTCATATTCAGCGAATTGAGTGTCCAAATATAGAAAGCTGTGAGTGTAGCGGAGAGTGGAAGGATCACAAGTAGTACGAGGGGGCCCGCATCGTCTGGCCGGATGGTTAGGGACGCCACGGCATAGACCACACCAAAAACAAAGTGCGCGACAGCCAGCCATCGGACTATTGTCATCGTCTTGCCTAGAGTGGGCTTCACCACACCGTAGCCCATACAAACGATCAGAAGCAGAAAGAAAGAAAAGGAGTTCCGGAAAGCATTAAGAACAGCTACAACAATCATGAGGACCTTTGCGCCCACATTATTGCCATGCCGATTCTGGTAATCGTAGAAACCCCAGGTCATGAGCATTTCGAGCACAAGGAATGCAATAATTGCAGTGATATAGTTCTGGACGGCGAGAATATCATGTCGATTCTGGACATAGAGGAAACCCCAGAATATTCCAATAACAGCATATACAATTGTAATGCCGCCGTAGAAGGGCAGCTTGGCAATTTGCGCGGCGGGGAGCTCGCCGTAGGCATTACGGAATTCGAGAATTGCGGTATACTTCTGGCCCTCAGTGAATGGAGCAGTAGCAACACAATAGTAGCCTGTTCGAAGTGGATTTGAGGTTCCGGGCGCATTAGAAGCTACTGGGTAGTTGATTGGCATCATGTCCTTCGCCTTGAGGTGGATAGCTGCTGTCCGGATGAAGTTCTTCGATATTGTGTCGGCATTGTCGGCAAGTATAAATTCCCCCTTGTGTGTGGAATTGCAGAGATTTGCTCCAATAGCTTCGTCATTACAAATAAACTTTCGCTGTACCACAGAGTTATTAGCCTCGATATTGCCTGAAGGGCGTACAACCATACGTCGTCCTGAGGAGCATCCGGAGGCTTCCCGATAAGATTTGAATCTTTCCATTCCCATATTACTATGCTGACTATTGGATCGGGGGCCTCATCGTTTTGGTCGGCCTTAAGGAATTTGACGAGGATGAAAGGTTCGACGTTTCCTCCCCAGGATTTCTTGCTGTACATGCCGGAGCATTTCTGGGGTTCATCTTGAGTCTGGTTGATGATTAGCGGTAGGGTTATGCGGAAAGATTCGGAAACGTACCAGCTTCACTTCAGCAGCATTCACAACTGCTATGACAAAAGTCAAAAGTAGAGCAAGGAGCCGTATCCATTGCTTCATGGTACCCTTGAAGGGCCGTTGAGGCTGAATCTTAAGACTAGATCGTGATACCTGATGTGGTCGGGTTCTGGATGGCGACTGTGGCAGATTTCAAAGAAGCTGCAGCTTCACATAAGTAATGAAATGAGAAAAAGGATGATCATAACCAGGCTGGTGTAGACGTTGCGCTGGGCTGCCGCCGCCAGAGCGTAAACTGGCTCGACTGAGTCGCCGGAAAATCGATAACCCGAACTTAGTTAAGAATCTTTTAGTCGCTGCAAGGCGCAGTTGTTGCTGCTGCTGCGCTACCTTCCAACTTATACTTTGCACTCGGAGCACAGCAGTAAGGTGCCGCGAGATGTCAGGCAAGCATCTTCCTCAGGAAAGCGCTGCGGCAGGGCAGACTTGCAGGAGGTGTCGAACGGCAGAAGCCTCCCTTGTGGTCCGCAGAGAGCCTCTTTGCAGGTGTGTGAGGACCTGTTCTGAACAGCTTGCGTCTCTAAAGTACTAACTGAGACGACTGACTAATTACAGAGACTGTTTTATCAAATATGTTCATACAAAGGTTATAAAAAGAATGGAATCTTTCCGAGTGCGATTTTCAGGAGTAGATCGGTCCCGAAAGCTCCTTTTGCCCATTTCTTTCGGGGTGTCCTCACTTACCCTGCTTCATGTTCTTGATCATCACCTCTCGAATCAGAAAGACAGGACAGGACGAACGGGCTTCGAGTTGCAAGTATTGTTCGTCGATACTTCTGCCGTAGAGAGAGCCTCACCCGAGCCGCAACTTGTATCACTTCTCAGGGACCAGTTTTCAGATCATTGCTGTACCGCAGTATCTCTCTCGAGTATCCTTGCAAGTGACGGTACTAGCAGTGAGGTTGATCTTCGCGAGTTTCTGCCTGCAGTTGCCAAAGCAGATGCGCAACCCCTTTCTGCAGAGCAAAGATTAGAGTATCTAATGAAATCGCTTCCATCTGCTACAGCTCGGTCAGATGTCATATCTGTTCTCCGTACAAGGCTTATTGCCAAGATTGCAGGGGAAAAGGGATGTGAAGGAGTCCTCTGGGGAGACTGCACTACTAGGCTAGCTGAGAAAACGCTGGCTGAAACTGCTAAAGGCCGAGGTTTTTCGCTGCCATGGCAAGTGATTGACGGCGAATCACCTTATGGGACCGCATTTAACTATCCACTTCGAGATTTGCTGAAAAAGGAACTCGTTGCGCATGCCAATATGGCGAATCCATCATTCTCTTCACTAATACATCAGTCTTCTGGCTCAGGCCAACCCTCCGCGAGCTCAAAAAATACCACGATTGACGATTTGATGAAGCAGTATTTTGAATCTGTGGAAGAAAACTATCCTAGCATTGTAGCCAATGTCGTGCGAACAACCAGTAAATTGCAAGCACCGCCTTCCCAGAGCACGGGCCAGCGTTGCAAGCTGTGCAGTATGCCTGTCACCAATGGAAATTTTGGAATCCATGGTTGGGGTGGCAATCAACAAGATTCTGTGGGCACTTCATCTGAGCTATCTGGGAACGGCTTTTGCTACGGATGTACAAGGTCTGTCCCGCAAGCAACAGTGCTGTTACCTTGAGGCCCTCAGGAGAGACAGACGGCCTCGTACCTGTTGCTCGAGGGTTTCTTGATTAAATTTTTTTTAAGTGCTTCGATTGGAAGCGCTGAGATGAGAGGTAAAGGATTGTAAAAGTACGATTTTGTTTTGAAATCATCTGTACAACAAAATTTTGGCTTATACGTCGTGGAAGATAGTAGCCTATGTAAGGAGGTGTGCGCACCCTTGTAGCGCTGATCCTAAAACGCTCGAAGCGCCGAATCACTGCGCCACATGCATGCATCTAATACGGCGCGAAGCCATTGGGTTAGGAAAGCCACAAGAAGTCTGCATAGTGTTTCAGCATCCTGGCTGTTGCGTACTGTCCTCTCTAGACATCTTAAAGATGCCTGGAAGTGGCATCAGTTTGTCGCTTGGATCCCTAGCAGTTTCTCGTCATGTCTTTTTTACTTTATTTCTTTTATGTTTTACCTAGGCATTTAGTAGTCTCTGCACATCCTATTTTTGAAGCTCGTTCAAACAATGGCTCTATCAATTCTAATTCTCCTTCTGGTTGGGTTAATACTCCCCATGTGCGGGGAACTTTTGACTTATTGATATCCTGTTTAACGACACTATCGCTTTGCGCATGGACAGCATATCATCCAAATGTACTTCCTAAGACCTCTGATATACGAAACTTTGGACGCCGGATTATGTGGATGACAATTACAATATTCGTGCCGGAAGTGGTGCTATTCTGCGCCTGGGAGCAGTGGTGGACTACAAGGCAGTTGAGAAAAGAAGTGAACGAACTTGGAAGTGTAGCATTCAATGGGTCAGGCGCAAAGCTCGTAAGCTATTGTAACCTTGTCTTTCTCAAGCCATCGCTCATATGACAGAATGATCATGATCATAAGCAATGCCTCGCATGCCCGAAAGTTGAGAATACACCTGGCGAAGATGCCTCTGGATCTGAATCAGAGAGTACCAGAGAGCAGGCCTCCGTGCGACAAAGTGCAGAGAATGGTAATGATGAGTTGCCGCTCGGAGTTAATGAAAGCTCTAATCCTCAAGGCGACGAGAGCAGCAACTGGAGTGCCCAGGGTGGAGATGAACCGAATCAAGCAAAAAGTGAAAAACAAAGAAGCCCGAAGCAGTGGACCATGGAGCAAGCCTTCTTCGCTTTATGCGGAGGGTTTGCTGTTGACTCTTCTTCGTTCTCGCATCGGCCAACGCTAACCTTCACACCTGCCGGGATAAGATTCCTAGCAAAGCTTGGTATACTGCCTGAGGAGTCTCCAGAGGTAGTGACGGACAAAAGCAAAGCCGACACCTTTGCAAAGGTTCTGGTCTGCATTCAAGTCGGCTGGTTCTTCGTTCAGAGCATAGCCCGCCTGGCTCAGAAGTTACCGTTAAGTCTCCTTGAGTTACACGTCCTAACGCATGTGTTGTGTGCTTTCTGCATGTATTTTCTGTGGTTTGATAAGCCATACAACGTTGGAAACCCAATAATCTGCACGAACGAGAAAGTGGTAGATATGGCAGCTCTGTTTGCATTAGAAGACCAAACGGTACGATTGCATCCCACCTTTTCCTGTCTGAATGCGTCCACCACACTGCCATTTTCCACAGACTGACTCAGAAGAAGGCCTCTCGGTATAAATTCCCGGGCGACGAGTGGAAGTGCTCTCAGATGTCAACAATCGGCTTATCAGAAGTTGAAGGCGCCACCAAAAACCTGGTCCACCGTTCTTCCATCATAACTTACGTTAAACGATTCTGGTACGCTAAATTCCCCGATTTCAAAAAAGATCCAGAAACACCCCGCCACACCACGCCTCCACCGTCTCGCACCCCCGCCAGAACAAGACAAGCGCTCGAGCACCAGACCCGCGCCAACCGCGCCCTCGCCCTCCTCAAATCCAAAGGTCATCACTTCCAGTGGCTGGACAAGGCAGAGCGCTACGACGTGCTCATCCCTGATTCCGACCCCGCCGACCCAGACTACGAGACACACTACCACCGCTCCGTCGCTGTCCGGCTGCCGACCGACTACGTCGTCGTCGCCCGCAGCAACCTCCGCATCGACGGCATGCCCTACAGGGACGCCGACGACGCGGACAACGCGGGCCGCGACCGCTTGCACGGCACTCAGATCAAGACCTTCGCTGCTATGAGCGCCGTGTACGGCGGCCTGCATATCGCCGCCTGGCCGTTCCACTTCCCGTCCGTGGTCGAGATGTGGATGTGGCGGGCCGCGGGGCTCGCCATGGCTGGCGCGCCGGTGCTGACTCTCGTCTGGATAGCGATATCGAATGTCGGGAATATGGTTGCGCCGGGGGCGGCGACGAGGTATAGGGGATGGGCGCTTGTTAGGAGGGTTGTCTCAGACGTGGTTTTTACGTCTCCTGCGGCGATTTTGGGCGTTGTGACGGTGGTGTTGTGGGGCTTGTATCCTGTGGCGCGGTTGTTCGTGCTTGTGGAGGGCTTTGCTAGTTTGAGGAGCAGTCCGGCGGGGACGTATGACATGGTGGCTTGGACGGGGTTTATTCCCCATAGTGGTTGAAGAGAGGGATAGCTGGAAGATTAGTGTTTACATCTTTTGAGGAATTAGTTTTGAGAAAGTGACTTAAGGGCCTGCTTGAATGTATTTTCACGTATCCCTTAACCCGCTGAAATTCGTCCACGCATTATCGATAAGAATCAGCCAATTAAATTAACGTAATCAACTTTTCGCATGGTTTAGATTCGGTGTTCTGCACGGACCACTTACCCCGTGGACGCCAGCGGGTTAAGAGATAAAATTAGTATAGGAATACGTAAATTTTTGGTCGATTGCTATCTGCACAGAGCATCTACCATGCTGAGAAAAGTTAGAAGTGTCGCCATGTCGTTCTGAGGGTATCAATTGAGGATTATAATTAAAGAGAAGAATCGCGCCGTCACTAGAACGCCGTCGCTATGAACGATGCAGTCGGAAAGCCCAATTTTCCACACTCCGCAACTCTCTTAACGCCGAGAGCTCTTCTTTGTGTTATCCCTTGAGAGCCGCCCCATCTCGATATCTGGCTGCCTTTCCTTCCGACTGCCGCTGCTCAGCCAGCCCTTTCCCCTTGTGTCTGCAGGGACGCCTCCTCGAGTCTCAGTCGGTATTCTCGCTGGAGCTGGAGCTCTCACTCCTGCGTGTTCCTCATAGGTAGGCGGCGTGCCTCTGCGGTCATACTCCTCGTCGCTAAAGTCCTCGTATACCGTCGCAGGTTGTGGTCGCTCATTCTTCGGCAGTCTGTCTTCTGCTTCTAGCTGTGCCCTAGGCTTGTAGGCTCTATCGAGGGCTTTCTCAAGGAGGCGCAGGTTACGCGTATTGGCTTTGAAAGCAGCGTCGGCAAGGTCGCCAATGAAGGGAACGAGGCCGACAGCGAAGTCGAGAACGACGTTTGTCCACATCATTATGGCGGTGCGGTTGCTGAGTCCGCAATGAACTTTCATGCAGCTGTGAACGAGCATCAGTGCTAATAGCATATCGATGGCGTCGCCGGCACTGGAGAGAAGATCTGTTAGCTTGTGTTTCTCGGAATTGCTTCCTCAAGTAGGGAGCATGTAATACTTACGCAGGAATTATGCCCACAACGCTGCTCCAGCCAAATCGGATCCCCATAAAGTTGAACAGGCACATGTCGAGCTTATAGGAGCGCGAGCGCATTTTGGCCAGGATGACGGCATCGTGCTCTGGGATATAGTCTGGGACCTGCTTCTTCACTTTCTTGAACTTTCCGGGCTTGCCTGGGACTTCAATACGGGCAAAGTAAGGGTCCTGTACGTCATTTGTTAGTATTGTTGGAACCATAGGAAGATGGAAGTGCTTACCTGGTCGCCTGAGACTTCCTTGGTCTTGTATTTCGCCATCTGCTTCTGGAGCAGCTTTTTTGCGGCATATTTTCCGATTGCGTTCGCCATTTGTGCGTTTAGCTTGTGTTGAAGAGGATTTGTGGAATTGTTGATGAGTAGATCAGACGTTGCTTATTAAAAGTGAAGGATAGGAATGTAGAGATTTCCAAAGGTCAAGCAGCCAGTCTCTTTTAAAGAATTTGAGTGAAGGGTGTTTCTTTTCGGGTTAACGGTTTAATGCGGTTCTGTTTTGAGACGGATTGAGAGTGGTTGGCAGCGAGTGGTCGGCTCTAAAATTTCTGAAACGGGCGTCTCAGCGAAACGCGCCGCTATGAATAGTCAGCGACTGCAACAGCGAAGTAGAGTACAAAGGTAAAAGAAGGAAAAGGATGGGCCAGCGATAGGCCTTTTATTATTTCGGAGTGGCCATGATTGGGAATTGGGATGGGTGGTGGGATTGGTGACGGGATCGGCCGTCATGCCTTGATTTTTGGGGAGAAGCTGGATTGACCACACTGCCACACTGCCGACAGCCAAACGGCTGAGAATCATGCAAGTTGGCGTCATCCGCCCGTGCTGCCTCGCCCAACCGAGAACACTCGCCATTGCTTGGCAGCCACACCGCCACTTGTGGCGCTTATCATGGGTGCTGAGGCACACTAGCTATCCACTACCACCATCACCACCAAAAACTCCCGTCCCCAGCGTGACTATTCAACCCGCCATCGTCATTGCAAGCTTACGTGGTTGTGGGGTTCTCGTCACTGATCTCCCGCGACCTAGACCGTCTGCTATCTGCTCTCTCCGACTAGTTGCTCCTCAGCAGCTGCCCTTTCCGATCGCGATACGTGTTTTGCGAGGATATGCTGCAGGACACTGGTCAACATGATGGAGACAAAGATGCAGCTAGTTGACTGTAAGTACACACGGCCCATTCCCCTACTCACCTGGGTCCCACTCCAGTTCTAGTCCCGTCTCACTGCTTCTCCCCGCCCTCTGCACAGCCCGCTGATCACATCGGCCTGCCGGTCTTGTCGCGCGACACTTGTGGCCTATCTTCGGCATACTCCCAATGCTAACAAATGCTGTAAACAAGGGCTGGACGACCTATGCGTGCGCTTCATCATCAACCTACCCCAAGAAGAACTCGAGTCCGTTGAGCGAATATGTTTCCAAGTCGAAGAGGCACAATGGTTCTACGAGGACTTCATCCGACCCCTCGACCCCACCTTGCCCTCCATGAACCTCAAGAAGTTCTGCCTCCTGATATTTCAGCATTGCCCTCTGCTGTCCGAATTCTCTTCCTACCATCATACCCAGGCCTATTCTGAGTTCCTGGCCTACAAGACACGGGTGCCGGTGCGTGGCGCGATAATGCTTAATGATACCATGGATCATGCCGTTTTAGTAAAAGGCTGGAAAAAGGGCGCAAAATGGAGTTTCCCAAGAGGCAAAATAAATAAGGATGAGAAGGACCTTGATTGCGCTATACGAGAGGTCTATGAAGAGACGGGTTTTGACATCAAGGAAGCCGGTCTCGTCAGGGATGAGTCAGATATGAAGTACATCGAAGTATCAATGAGGGAACAACATATGCGTCTCTATGTATTCAGAGGAGTGCCAATGGATACTTATTTTGAGCCGAGAACTCGCAAAGAGATCAGCGTTAGTATAGGGTTGCTCTGTACCCGATGTCCTTACTGACCTCAACTCAGAAAATTTCATGGTACAAGCTTTCAAATTTACCAACGCTAAAGAGGAATAGACAACAGCAACATCAGCAGCAAGGCAATGGAGAAGATTTGCTGAAGGATAATATGTTCTACATGGTCGCGCCTTTCTTGGGGCCCCTAAGGCACTGGATTAAACAACAGCGCAAACTCGACGGAATGCAAGCTGAAAGAGGAATTCACTTGGCACCACCTCCCGTCAGTGCTGAGACTGACCTGGAAGAAACTGAAGCGGATGATGACGCAGTTAGGATAGGAACTCTCACAGCGGATGAGGGACCTCCCCTTCCAAAACAACCTCCAGAGGAAGATGATTCCACTCAGCTTCTGGCCAATCTCAGCCGTAGCCATAGAGCGTCAGATAACCTGCCTGAGGTATCTATTTATGCAGAAGCCACACCGGATCCGGCCGCAGAGTTGAAGCGTCTGTTGAGTGTTGGTCGTCCGATGCCCTCAGAACAATCAGTCCCAGTCGCCCAGCAGAAAGAGCAGAATCCACTTCTAGCAATGCTCCAGGGTAGCTCCGGTCCTTCTCATGCCCAACCAGCCGATCCTCCAGTGAGATCCTTCGAGCAAATCAATACTCAACCTGCCCAACCCAGAAGCCCACATCACCATCACCCTCAACCACCACCGTTTTCGAGCATGGCATCTCCGCCAGCGCTTCCTTTCTCACCTGGTCGTTCCTCGCAACCACTCCCTCCAAACTTACATCGCCCGCAGCCATCTGAATATCTTCCTGCCCAACACCAAAATGGTTTCCATACCCAATATCAGGCATACCGGCCGCCACAACCCGCAAATTTTCAACATCCAGTATTCTCCTCGTCACACGGCCCAAATATCCCATCATCCTTCGGTCAGGAAACACCACGGCCATATCAACGGACCGGTGATCCACAATTTGCGCAAGCTCCACAATTTCCTGGTCTGCATGGTCCAGCAATTCCTCCGGCGTCTAAATTGCCGCCTCCAAAACTTACGGCTCATACATTGACTCTTTTAAATGCGTTTAAGAGCAGCGATAAATCAACGTCTACACCAAAAAATCCCAAGATCGAGCAATTCGCCGATCGATTCAGTAACGCGAACGTACCGCAAGCCTCCCAAACATCTCATATTCCAGAAGCAGTCTCTCCGTCATCGGGACAATTACCTTTCGAGATATCTTCAGTCCAATCGCCGCGTGCTGTGTTCAGCGATCAATCTCCAGTAACGCAACCAGCAGCACCCAAGCCTAGAAATGCACACCAGGATGCACTTCTGAACCTTTTCCGTTCCCCATCCGTGTCTATTTCAACCCCTCCCTCAATTGCGGCTCGCCCAGATGCTTTAGAACCCGAACCAATCGAACTCGCAGCGCACCCAAGTCCTGGGCTTCCTAGACAACCGTCACCTGCAAAGGGTATGGTTCCGCGAGTGGGTCACAAAACGGCAACCCTGACAGCGAAGTTACCTCGTCTGGGCATCATGGACCACCAACAGCCGCGCAAGCCAAGCCTCACCTCCGCAACTGTCTCTGGTCCGCTGAACGCCCCCGATTTCGAGACCGTCCGGCGGCAGACAAGACAGCCCGAGACAAACGGACACACGCACGAAGGCATCTCACCCTCCATGCAGCTAGAAAACAAGCCCCTCCCACCCATCTCCATCCTCTCGCGGCCCCTTACCGCGTCCCAGGGCATCCACAGCCCGTCCCGCACACCCCCCATCCAGGCACCCCGCCTAACCCCCTCGCCCAAGCCGTCCCCCTTCCACCCGCAGATCCTGCGCCGCCCGCCGCAAGGTCCGCAAGGTCCGCAAGGCCTGCAGGCAGCACACGCGCTTCTCCCTTCGTCTCCGCTCATCCTCCACGCCGCGACTGTCCCGACGCCTATCCAGAATATCCCTGCGTCGGCATTCGACCGCCGCGGGTCGCTGCCCTCGGACCAGAAGTCGGCGCTGCTGTCGCTGTTTAGCAAGCCCGCTACTAACACCACCACTACCGCTGCTACCACCGCCGCTGCCGCCGTAGGAATCGCGGGAATGGCGCCCGGTACCCCGCGCGTGGCTACGTCTGGGATCAGGAGTCCGGTCAGTCCGCTGCCGGACAAGAGCAGTGTTCAGGGCAGTCCGGCGGCGTTGGCAAGTCGGAGTCGGATTAGCAGTATTGGGGATGGGGCGCCGGTTGGGGCGAGTGCGACTGTTGGGGGGTTGGGCGAGGGGGTGGGGAAGGCTGCGGGGGTGCTGGGGGAGGGGAATGGAGTGGGGATGAGTTTGGTGGATAGGTCGTTTTTGCTCGGGTTTTTGGAGGATGTAGCGAGGGGAAAGAGGTGAGTAGTGGAGTGGGTTTTTTTAACGTGGGGATGGGTGGAAGCATTGATACCTGGGTTTGAGGGTTTAGTTGCGGTATTTTTAGGGTTTGGGGTTGCTGGGTGAGGGCTGGAATGGGTGGTTGCATCAGATAGGTTTTAAGTTAGGAAGAGCTATGTAGCTTGAATGGATGGGTTGTCCCTATTTTCGCTCCGTTGCGGCTTGCGGCTTTGTCTGTGTAAATCCTGTTATTTATACTGCTTACTATCGCTGGGGGCATGCCGAGAAGTGTAAGAAGCTCTCCTCTCCTGAAGTTATATATACACGATGTATCTTGGATAGAAACTCCATCAGCTTGCATACACCCTCGGCTCGAGGCCCTTCATTTGATGCGAAATGTTAGGGGTGGGTGCTGGGATGAAGTAATATCCATTTGTATTGAATGCGCTGCCATGAATTCTTGCGTTGATCATCTAACACAAAAAGCTACTCTAGCGGCCCTACACGATTTCCCTACTCCCCCGGTTCTGTTTCCTGGATCGGAGAAAGGACGACGCAACTTCACAAAAGCGTAACTAGACCGTCCAGAAGAGCGAAAGCTTGATCGGAGTCCAAAATCGACTGTGGGACGCAGGGCATGAAGAAGTAGGACTGCGCAAGAGCGGACCCAAACGTGAGATATGCTCTGACGACGTAGCAGGCGCTCATGAAAAGTACAACCGGGGAAAATAGTACGCGTATGCGGTGTAGGTCAGGATTCAGAAAGGCAGAATAGCTGCGAAAAGTGTCCACCGGATGTCTGTTATGACGATTAGTATGATAAGGAAGATTCCTAGGCCGAGTAATGTCTTCACTGACCGGCAAATGTAAGGGGATATGCAAGACCAGAGGCCGTGTAAAGAGGTAGCTAATTGCTTAGGTGTGTTTCTTGGAGGATCGCGTAGTACCTGGAATAAAATATACATGGCGCCGAGGAGGGCGACTATTAAGTACCAGGCTCCTATTAAACAAGAGACCTGAAGGTATAGGGAATGGCAATCAGCGTCCATACCGCGCCAATACAGCGCGGGAACTTTGGCAAAGTCGGCAGCGAGGAATATGGCACATGGCGGGACAGTCGGGAGAAGGAGTCCGATGGCTATGGTCCCCACTCGTTGCCTAGGAACACATTCGAGCTGAAAGAAGACGATCAGCTGCTTCAGAGCATGCGCAGTACCCTAGAAGGCGATCGAGAAGGCCGCGCCAATTGAGCCTATCTCTGCATCGAAGACTTCCGAGCTAGCATTGCTCCTCTTTAAAGTTTGCAGAGACCGAGAATGTGGATAAGGTCAACGGCTGCCCAGTCCGTCCCTAGCAAGTATATCCAAGTGTTCAGGTCGAATCTAGCTTGGGGGTGGCTAGGTAGCCCAAACCATGAAGCTGCGAGAGTTAAGGACCATGCTGCCCAAGTACTAGGTCCGTAGAAGCCGCTGACCCGGGATATTCCTCGCGGATCAGGCGGCACTGAAGTGATTGGCAGACTCAAAGGTGTTGGTGTCCATCGTCCAGTTATGGAAGTCGCGGCCAGTGAAGCTGCGCTGGGGGAGCTAGCTATTGTTGTACTTGTGTTGAGGCCTGAAGAGTTGGCTCAATGGAAAAGCGCGCTGAGGACAAGCAAGCAGATGAAGTAGACCGGACTTCTAGAAGACCGATGAGTATACAAAAATCGAGAGAAGAAGAAAAGACACCTGACCTACCTAGTGAAATATGAATTGACGTTGTTTAAGCCTCTAAGCCTCCAGGGCTTGTGAGTTTCAGCTCTAAGGAGCTATTGTGGCTGTTCACAGATTGGGCCAATCATCAATTCGAGGTGTTCTGAGCTGAAGTGAACGGCAAGGTAGAACTCTCGCGTATTAAGCATATTTCTAGAAGCTTTTATAGGAATCTACTGAAGAGTTATAAGGAACAACGGCAGCTATAGCACCCAATGGAAGTAAATTAGCGGGTGGAGTCGTCTCTGGAGGGGATGACAGATGGCCGCGGAGGTGCCAAGGACGACAAAGCCGATGATGCAAACTTTATACCCCAGAGCTTCCATGTCTCCATCATAGCTCGGATAATTACCCCATCGACTCTCTTTACCTCCTTCCAATGGCTATAACCATGGCTTTCTATAGCTCGTCAACCCCCTTCGTATGCACTCGATGCCTTCGTCGCGCTTCTACTGCCCGGTCTCGATTCAGCACTACAATCTCCCCCCGCGCTCAACGTAATGCTACCTTCTCAGCCGCCTCCTATCGTTACAACGCCTTTAAGCCTACTCTCAAGTACTGTCAACCAAGCAGTAATGCGACTATGTCATCTCGTCGCGCATATTTCAACCAACCCGGTCCTCCAAAATCCCTACCTCCCGCCGGCATCGCCGAGCTTTTCCACCGTCGTTTGATATACCTGTCCGGCACAGATGCTCCCAAATTCCTACAGGGCCTTACTACCAATAATGTCAACCCGAAGGTCGTTACGCCGTGGTACTCTGCCTTCCTCGATGCGCGTGGCCGCATAATGTGGGATTCTTTCATTTACCCAGACCCATCTCTGGGGTCATCAGGATGGGCTTGCTTCATCGAAGTGGATGGCACCGAGGCCGGGAATCTATTCAGGCATTTGAAAAGGCACAAATTGAGGTCCAAAATTGAGATTCGATTGGTGGAGGAGGCCGAGGCCAGTGTATGGGCCGGCTGGCAGGATAATGGCGCTACTGAATCCGAGGCCCGGGCTTCTGAGCCACCTTGGCCAGCCCTAGATGATTCCGCTAGCGATCCCAGCTCCTACACAGTTGCTATTTGTGACCCCCGCGCTCCCGGCTTTGGCTGGCGTATTGTCCTTCCAAAGTCGGAGTCCTCGAACCTTATATCGTCCGGAGAAATGAACGAGTTCTCAATTGTAGACGCGACATCTTACCATATACGAAGATATTTGTACGGCATACCTGAGGGACCGAAGGAAATGCCCCCTGCGAGCGCGCTCCCTATGGAATCAAATATCGATCTTATGCATGGGATTGACTTTAGGAAGGGATGCTACGTAGGTCAGGAACTGACGATCCGGACGAAACATACTGGGGTTGTGAGGAAAAGAATTTTACCCGTGCAGTTATATCACAAAACTGAGGAATTGTCTGAAGCATTGCTATTGGCGGGTTATGATCCTAATTGGAGTCTCCAAAAAACTGGGGAACCAGTACACAATGAGCACATTCCTGCCGGCACAGATATCAAACAACTAGATGAAGATGGCACAGTGAAAAAAGGCCGCGCCACAGGTAAATTTCTTGCAGGCATTAGCAATGTAGGACTGGCGCTTTGTAGGCTCGAGATGATGACCGATATGAAGGTCAGTGCAGAGGGAGGTAGTTGGAGGCCGGGCATGGAGTTTGGAATGCAATGGGGTGAACAAGACGCAGAAGGGAGGCATAAAAGCGTTAGAATTAAGCCGATAGTTCCTCAGTGGCTAAGAGATCGTGAATAGGGGAGAAAAGAGGATGAATGTACGTCACCAATATAGCTCCATGGTGAAGGTTGCTATAGCGGGCTTACAGCTCGGGGGGGTCACGGAAAAACTCGGCGGGGTCAGAAAGTTCAACGGGGTCATAACCTTTCTGACCACGCTTAACTTCTGACCCCGCTGAGCTTTATGCATATGTAGCGCATATACAAACATATTTTTTTATAATTTAAAGTATTTAATAAGTAGAGAATATTATATACCCTATATATGCAGCCCACTAACTATAGTATTAAATATGTGAGCTAAGTTGTTATAGCATATGCATAGCATATACCCTACCAATTCTTTAAAAGGTAGACTGCGCTATTGTATTTGTATATGCTTAGTATATGCTTAGCATATACCCTACTAATTCTTTAAAAGGTAGGCTGTATTATTATATTTGTATATGCTTAGCATATGCAATGTATATACACTTACTATTCTATAAAGATAGGCTACACTATAGTATATGTTTAGCATATGCAATATACTTAATATTCTATAAAGGTAGGCTGCACTGTGGTACCTGTATATGCTATGTATATGCTTAGCATATGCACTCCTAACAAGCCATTTAACCACTGCAATATATTCTCATTTGCTATGCGTATCTTGTAGTTATATATGCATATGCTTGGTATATGCACCGCATATTTGGTGCATGCGGTCGCTAAAGGTAAATCGTGGCTACCGATGCGTGTTCTGTATGGGTAAAAGTGTGGCGACCTTTTTCCGGCGCTCCATCGGTGACCCCGTTCAGCTTTTGCCGATCCCCATCGGTGACCCCGTTCAACTTTTCCGTGACCCCTGCGAGCTGCACCCCGTGCTATAGCGAATCAGCCTCCGATATCATTCTCCAGACGCTAAATATCCGGGTCGTGGATTGGACCACGAACGACGTCAACAGGGGCTATGTATGTCGAGGCTATGTTACATCATCACGTGATATACATCTCACTTTAACTCGCTGGTTATCTCATAAATCAGACCCGTTGGTGCGCACCGGCGGGCATATTGCTCCTTATCACCAACGAATTCTCCACCGAGTCTGAGAGCGTATGGGTCTAGCTTTAGTGGTAACGGAGCGTCAAAATATACCAAAAATCTCATTTTTCACTGCCGTATCTCGACCCTTTTATAACGTCCAGTTATTGTAAAAATACTATCCCATGACCCGTCAATCGTCCTGCGCTATCGATAAGAATTTGGCCAATAAGGAGGCATGGATTGAGTACAGTTCCTCGGTGTTATATGCACGGTTCACACCCTTATCGATAACGTAGTACCCTGACGGGTGATGGGATAGTATACACTTATATAGATATGTTAATAAAATATATAACACCTCCGGTAGTTAGGACGTGGCTCATAGAAATACGCAAAATTCGATTTTTAAAACATTTAGTTTATACCAAAACGACTCCCATAAGCTCTTAGACGCTCGAGGGAGAATTTGAGGGTGATAGGGAGCCGAATGCCCGTGCTTTCCCTGCCCCGTAACCAAATTCTACGGAGCGTATGATTTATGAGATAACCCGCGGGCGCCAACTTTATTCTCCAGCCTTGACACTCGAACTTCGGTACTGAGCAACTCTCTATCACTACGTACAGTATAACGTTCTATTCGCTTTGCATCACTTCTCTATATAACATTATGGCGATAGAAACATCTCCGCAGCCCTCAAACCATGCCCCTCTACTCTCCCGCATTATTTCACATCTACGTCCCAAATCAAAAGCTCAAACCCAAAATTTCCCCATTGACCCTCGGCCGCCTTTACGGCCCTCTTCTCTTCCTCTAGTTCTGTCCAAGCATACCCCAAATCTAGCACTTCAAGGCTGGGCCACGGTCTCATTCCCCGTGCCTAGCTCAGAATGCCCGTCGCAACACCCACTCCAGCAAGGCTTCGAAAATCTCTTTGAGTCTAGCAAAACGTTTTTCGACCAGCCAATTGAGGAGAAAGAGAACTGGAAGACAAAGCTCGGCTCTGAGGAAGGTTGGTCGAGGATTGAGGGTGAAAAGGAATTCATTACCATTCGAACTGTCGAGGGTACGCCGGAGATTCTAAGGGATGCTGCGAAGCAGTGCTGGGCGGCGGCAGGGGATCTAATGGACGGAATGCTGGGAAGAGTGAGTGAGAGTTTGGAGATGGATGTAGGAGAGGGCGAGGGCGGGTTGAGGAGGTTTGTGGGGCCGTGTAAACGGTTAGGGGAGACGAAAGAGGACAAAACACAGACTATGTTAAGGCTATTTCGGTATGAAGGTGAGGAAGCTAAAATTGTTGCAGAACGTAAGTGCGACATAACCTTTTCGTCCCAGGGTTTTCTTTTATTTTCCATTCATCGTTATTTACAATTCCAACTACTCGCTCATGTTTCTATGTCTAACCTTGCTCAACCTCTCAACCCTCACTTTTCTTTTCCGTTCATTCACTTACTACCTTAAAAGCCCACAGCGATCTTGGCCTCCTCAGTATGGTCATGGGGGCCACTCCGGGCTTAGAGGTCTGGGACATTCCCTCGAGATCATGGTTCCCGATTGAGAAAACCTATCAACAACCATCAGCATCTTTACTTGTAGGTCGACAGCTTGAGCGTCTCTCAAACTTCCGCTACCGCGCAGGAGGTCATCAGGTGCGGTCTTATGGCGTTCCTCCAAGCCCTTCTCCACCATCACAACCCTCTGGTCAAAAGGATCCGAAATATCGTTATTCTATTGTCTTTGTTCTCCGCGCACATGATCAGGTAACGGTAGACACGGACAATTTGACTACGTCAATCACTGGCGATTTTCAGACGCCGATCAAAGGGATTACGGCTGGGCAAATGTTCGAGCAGATCAAGAGCTCGCATTTCAATATCAATACTAATGTGGAGGAAAGAGATAAGCAGAAGAAAAAAATAGCCGGAATCAAGCAGAGGGCGGCACCAGCAAAGGGAAGTGGATAAGAACCCGGCAATGTTACATTACAAAGCAGCTATGCACGCTCCGTCCATCCATAACAAATCTGTACTAGAAGGTTCTTCATATCATCTTTCTGGCCTCTTTGTTTCATAATTTCTACCATTCTGGGGGTCGTTCGGTGACAACTTCATATTCAATATGGAGGCTCCATATTTAACCGATATGGAGCTCAAATATAATTATGAAGCAATCGTTCGGTTAAACTCTTCAGAATCAGAACCGAGCCACAGAATTTTTGATGTTCCTTTCACCGCCCAAAAAACACTCTAAAAGGCTGGCAACTTTACTATATCTGGCCTCTGAAATAGAGCTCTCGGCGTCATTTTAATATGTAGCTCGAAGCTCCTATTACAGATTCTAGTTTAATACAGAGGCTTTCGTTAAAGTTATAGACGCGTAACAAATTAGGAAGGAACGCGTCCTTTCTGCCGGACTTTCAGTTTATATTCAATCTGACGGTTTTGTAACCGAACGAGCCCCTAGCTTTAAATATGGGCGTTAGCCGTAAGGCATACTGTCGATTCAGGTTGAATTTAGCCTATTACCCTATCCTTGTCCCTATTCCGGTTGTACTACTACCCCCGTTTTAGTTATATACCCCCCTCCCTTTCCTATTTTAGACACCTATCTTATATATAAATAGCTTCTTTTCTTTATAGTTTAAATAGATAGAGTCCTTATTCTTTACTTACTTATTGGTGCACGGACTACTAATCGACAGTTATAAGCCCGGATGACTTGCTATATTGCACCTATTTAACTAATTAATTTAACTAATCGTACCCCTTATTAAATACTTTATTCGTCTTTACAAGCACCTTTTAATATAACTTCTTAACTTACCTAAGCTATTACTACGACGGTAATATTATTAAACTAAGCTAATTAGGACGAATGGATTAACCTAATTAGGCTTTAAGCTTGAATACCAGACATAGAAATATATTAACTCCTTAACTAAACAGGATTAGTTGCCCTAATTACTTAAACCAGTCTTTTCTAGGCCTTAAGATGTAAAGCTAGGAACAACCTTATATATAGCTTATAAGGGCGCAAAGAGACTTTAGGGAAGATTTAAAGGAATGATATAAATTCTATCTAAATCTAAGGGTATATAGCTCTCGCTAAGAACAAGACGTTGCGTAAAGAAGAGAAAGGAATAACAAGA
>Ga0307515_10005363_pt1 | contig 26026 bp, 21 predicted proteins | sample 17_EM_MG_FD_194513 | JGI IMG/M metagenome (GOLD analysis project Ga0307515, IMG submission 194513) | Populus trichocarpa ectomycorrhiza microbial communities from riparian zone in the Pacific Northwest, United States - 17_EM | ecosystem: Host-associated > Plants > Roots > Unclassified | place... | reverse complement strand
ATGTAGCCAAACACCAGTTTTCACAATTTGACGGACCAGAGAACGATGCCGACTATGACGGAATGATAAATACCGTTTTTGAAGATCATGCGGGTAAAATATGGGCCGGTTGCTGGAGCAAGGGCCTTAAACAAATAATCCCTGAAAACTGGTCGGTAAAATCGTACGGCTCGATGCCCGGAACACCTCATCATATAGCAAGCATTGCCGAGCAAAAAACGGTTAACAACCATTATACCATGTGGTTAACCGACAACTTAACCTCCTTTACCGAGCCTTTTGATAAATTTGAGCACCACGATTTGAAACCTATTAGCGAAGCAGCCGCGCTTGACCCGCATTGTTTTTATGTTTCGCGCGATAACCTGCTTTGGATATCTACAGCAAGGGGCGTTTACATACTTGACCCTACCCGCCAATTGTTCAGGCATCATTTCATCACATCGCAACCCAATATAACCAGCCAGGCCCCAACATTATTTTACCAGGACAACCAGCTATGGCTGGGCGGTGATCATAACCTCGAGCTTACCTTGTTTGATAGCGCGTTTAACATCAAAAAAAACTACACCGCCGCCATTAAGCAAGCCGACACGGCCTATGCCAAAAACGAGCTGGCGGTTATGGGCATTACACCATATGGCAAGGATGAACTATGGTTTTCAACTTCGTACGGTATTTTTAAAATGAATAAGCTTACGGGTAAGTTTACCACAGTGTGCTACAAGGTAAACCAAACCGGCAAATACCCCTACAATTTCATTAACGGAATTTTTGTAAACAAGGGTAAAATATGGTGTTTCCCATGGCGCAGGGGAGTATGGGAATATGATGCCAAAACCAATAAATTTAACGCGCTGGTGGTTAAACTGCCCGACGGTGGCGGTTTACCCAAAGGCGTTAATATAGCAGGTGCTGTTGCCGATAGCCAGGGCAATATCTGGTTTACCGATATGGATTACGGAATAGTCAAATACTCGGTATCAACAAAAAAGTTCGACAGGTTTATTGATAAAAATATTACCCCCTATAGTAGGGCCCTGAATATATATTACCAGGAAGGTAAACTTTGGGTAGTGGACAATTCCACCATTGTAGCTATCAATACCCAAAATAATACGTCGCGGGGCTGGCCGCTGCCGGCCGGCATGAACAAATATGTTTACGACTACGCACCCGACCATGCTAATAACCTTTGGATTGCCACAAGAAACGGGCTTGTGGTTTTTAACCTTGCCAACTATAGCTTTAACCAGTACACCGAGGAAGACGGGTTGATTAACAACGACATGAATGGCACGCTGCGCACATTGCCAAACGGCAGCATGATTTACGCCGCCGAAAACTATATCACCAGCTACACTCCTGCCGATCTGCTTCATAAGCCAACAACAAAAAACTTACTGCTAACCAGTGTGAGCGCCAACGACAGTACCATCCTGAATAAAGAAAAAGCAGGCTACGTCGTCCCTCCCAACAGCGAAAAAATATCGTTTAACTGGGCACTTGTTAATTACACTAATCCGCTTCAAAACCGTTATTACGGCAAACTGGATAAAGTTGAAAAAGATTGGAACTATGTGGGCAACACCGGGAAAATCGACTACAACAGCCTGCCTCCGGGCGCTTATACTTTCCGATTTAAAGCAGTTACATCAGATGGCTTAACCAGCGCCGAAAAAAGGGTTGAATTTATAGTTAAACCGCCTTTCTGGAAAACGTGGTGGTTCGAAACCATATTTTGGGTGGTAGCCGGGTTATCGTTACTCGTCATTATCAGGAGTGTGCGTTTACGGGAGCGAAAAAAAGCGGCCCTCCAGTTGCAGCTTTCTGATTTGGAAATGAAAGCCCTGCGCGCGCAAATGAACCCTCATTTTATTTTCAACGCGCTCAACTCCATACAGGAATGCATTGTAAGTAAGCACACCAAAGCGGCATACACGTACCTCTCCAACTTTTCTAAACTGGTAAGGATGATCCTGGAAAATTCAGAAAAACAGTTTATCACGCTTGAGGATGAAATAGAAACTTTACGGCTATACCTATCATTAGAAAAATTGCGCTTTAACGACGATTTTGAGTTTGATATCAGGATAGGTAACAACATACACCCTTCATTTATCCGTATCCCAACCATGATCATACAACCATTTGCCGAAAACGCGCTTTGGCATGGGCTGATACATAAAAAAGGCGATAAAAAACTAACCATCAGCTTTGAACAAAAAATGGGTAGCTTGTTTTGCGAAATTGAAGACAATGGCATCGGGCGGCAACGGTCTGCCGGGTTTAAAACCATAAACGGCACCAAAAAACAATCAATGGGTATGAAAATTACCGAAGAACGGCTTTATTTATTGCAAAACGATGCCGCCATTAAAATAGACGATCTGGAGAAGCCAACAGGCGAAGCATCCGGAACCAAAATAACCATTACCATACCTTTACAATTTTGATTTATGCTGAAAGCCATAGTTATTGACGACGAACCAAGAGGGCGCAACATTTTGCTTCAACTCATCAGCCAGAATTTTCAGCACATCAAAGTAGTGGCCACTGCTTCGGGCGCCGATGAAGGGATAAAGCGCATTGACATGTACAAACCCGATGTGGTTTTCCTGGATGTGGAGATGCCCGGCAAAAATGCTTTTGATATGCTTAAAGAACTGGGCAAAGTTGATTTCAAGATCATTTTTGTATCGGCACATAACCATTATGCATTAAATGCCATCAAACTATCGGCACTTGACTTTTTACTAAAGCCCATCGATCTTGACGATTTAACCAAAGCTATTGAGCGCCTCCAGGAACAGCCCAAACAGGCGGCGCTACAGGTACCCCACCTGCTCAATCAGTTACAGCAGCCAAAAACCAATTTTGGAAAAATAGCCATAGCATCGGTAAATACTATTGAATTTGTAAACATCAGCGATATCATTTATTGCGAGGCCGACAATGTTTACACCATGGTTCACCTTTGCGATACCACTATCACCTCAACCAAAAATCTTAAAGAGTTTGACGATATTTTACAGGCGCATTATTTTTTCCGCATCCATCACTCTTATCTTATCAACTTAAACCACATCAAAAAGTACATTAAAGGTGATGGTGGTACAGTTATCATGAGCGATAATACCGAAATTGAAGTAAGCCGCAGAAGAAAAACGGCTTTTTTGGAACAGCTGGCTTCGATTTGAAGTGAGCGTAAATAATAGCTACAGCTTTTCTATTTCTTCGATCGAAAGCTTCGTGAATTTTGCAATTTGAGAAATTGGCAAACCATCTTTTTTCATTTCGCGGGCAATGGCAAGTGAATTTGCATGTTTAGCCGTAGATACCGCATAATCCAGCACATTCTTATTATCCCACTTGTATTTTAAGCTGCTATCGTACATGGACTTTTCCTTTTTTGTAAAATTAGTGTGAAAGAAAGAGTAACTACAGCTTTTCTATCTCTTCAATCGAAAGCTTTGTGAATTTTACAATTTGAGATATTGGCAAACCATCTTTTTTCATTTCGCGGGCAATGGCAAGCGAATTTTCATGTTTACCTTCCGCTTTAGCCGTAGATACCGCATAATCCAACACATTTTTATTATCCCACTTGTATTTTAAGCTACTATCGTACATGGCTTTTTCCTCCTTTGTAAAATTAGTGTATTCTGCAATATTAAATAGTTTTTCAAATATCGGCTTTCGCAGGTAAACAGGAATTTTGTCCATCCGGCTCATGTTTTTTAAAACATAAAGCCATTTGTCTAAGTCTGTTACCAAGTCGGTATCCTTTTCAACAAATTTACTTAATTCTATATAAGTATAACCCAGTTTATCGTAAAATATTTCACCAGTATCCCTGTTGCAAAGGCAAATATCATGCAGATAATTATTCCCGGAACCAATTTCCAATGTAAAATCTTCCAACAAAGCAACCAGGTAAACCTCGGTTAAATTATACCCCCAAACATTCCGTTTACCTTTAGGTGCCTGGTCACTAATCAGGCGGCTTGTGTAAAACAAAGCTCTCTCTTTAAAATAGCCCTGCCTGCCGCGTTGCACTTCAATCAAAACTGCTCACCATCAGTACCCGTACAAAGCAGATCAAATATCGCAGCACCCTCGTCTTTCAAATCGCCCGGATGCTCGTTTTTATTATATACAAGGTCAACAATAACCTTTCGACCTCTAAAAACCTCGTTCAAAAAGGCCATAAGCAAATCTTTATTAGGCTCGCTGCCAAAAATTTTCTTAAAAGCAAAATCAACTAATGGGTCTATGTACTTTCCGGTAACAGGTAAATGATGTTCGGCCATATCCAAATATAAAAGATTTCATTCATCTGCATATCTGTCCTCCTACCACTTATTGCCTAAAATAACCACTTACTAAAAACGCCCAAAAGAAATCCAGGTGTTTGTCACTTTCGTGTTACCAAAAAACATCGAAATGAAAAAGACATTACTCCTACTACTAATACTATTTGCCTGCGCCACTTCGCAAGCCCAGTTTGGCAATATCCTTAACCGGGCAAAAGATAAGCTTAAAAGCAAAGCCAACGCCAAGGTTGATCAGCATCTTGATAACGCTACCGATAAAGCAGTTAATACCGCCGATACTATATTAACCGGCAATGGTCATCCTGCATCAGCAAATAGTAGCAAAACAAATAGCGCCGCCCAGGTAACCACCAACGCTACAGCTGCCTTAAATACCAATAGCAATACCGCCCCGGCGCAAACTACGCCAAACTTTAGCGCTTTTAATAATTACGATTTTGTACCAGGCGATAAAATAATTTTTGAAGATCATTTTACCGACGACCCAAACGGCGAATTTCCATCCCACTGGAATCTTGGTGCAGGACAGGCCGTTATTAACCAAACCGGTGATGTTAAATCTTTTTTACTCACCGATGGCAACTACGCGCATGTTAGTCCGCTAATTAAATCACCATCGTATTTAGGCGATACGTTTACCATAGAATATGATAGTTACACTACCGGGGGTTATGGCCCGCGTATTTATTTTTATGGTAGTAATGCTGATGCATTGGCTGCTAAAAACGATTTGGGAAACATCAACCTATCCGGATGGACATCAGCCGAATTTGGTTCGGAGGCCGGCAAAGTAGATTTATCCGGCAACTTTCCCCCTTCAATTTCGGGCGAAAGCTATTATAATAAATGGCATCACGTAGCGATAGCCTATAAAAAAAACCAGTTAAAAATTTATGTAGATCAATACCGCATCCTGGTGGTACCCAATATTGGAATAATACCGCATGCTATTGACATTGAAGGCATTGGCAATGCCGAGACCCCTATTATTATATCCAATTTCCGGATAGCCAGCGGCGGCGGCATGAATATGCTGGGCAAAAAATTCACTGATGCCAAAATTGTTACCCATGGTATCAACTTCGATATCGACCAGGCCACCATCAGGCCCGAGAGTATGGGTACACTCAACATGATCGTATCTGTATTGAAAGATAACCCAGAGATAAAATTCGAGGTGGATGGCCATACCGATAACAGCGGTGCGCCTGCACACAACCTAACATTATCGCAGCAAAGGGCCGCCGCTGTTAAAAAACAACTGGTAACCATGGGGATTGACGCCGCACGATTAACCACCAAAGGATACGGTGATACCAAGCCCATCAGCGATAATGTAACTATTGAAGGCAAGGCCAATAACCGCCGGGTTGAATTTGTAAAAATGTAATCATCTATTAAAAATGAGAAGCCAAACAAAAGCGACAATCGAGACAGTAGTAAAGAGGAATACGCGATATCGCGTATCGGCGAGTCGACTCACCCCGACGCCCCCGATAAATATTGGGGCGTCTGCCTCTCTCTCTCCGACTACGTCGCATGGCGAGGCAATAAAACAAAAAAGAGCTTCACCCTCTTTGCGGCTTCAGCCGGAGAGAGGGTCGGCCAGCGTAGCGTAGCCAGGGTGAGTCTTAGCCCGCGTTCAAAGCCGATGCACACTTAAATCATCTACCTAAAAACAATTAAATAAATATATAACACCTTAAAAAAAACATCCTATGAAAAAGCAACTTTTATTCTTAACCTTTCTTGCGGCCCTGGCCACAGCATCCTGCTCAAAAAACAATAGCGCAACACCAACAGTAAAGGTGGCAGCCAAGTTTACCTTCAGGGGAAAAGCTTATACTTCAAAAAAGCTGTATGCGTCATCATCTACTACGCTTGATGTGCTTACCGATTCGGCAGTAGCCGATGATAACTCGACCAAGGTATTGGTCAACTTCGTTTTCAGAAAAGGAAATTCAGATGCCGGCAGTTATACTATTGTAGGCGGAAACGACAATACGCCGGCGGCCAACCAGGTTGCGCTGCTTGTGTCTGAAACCAGTCTTAAAAACACTCAGAATGTTGGCATATATACTTCATTGGCGGGCGGCACGCTTGTACTTTCGGGCTCGGGTAGCAGTTTCGCCTGCAAGTCGCCATCAGTTGATTTAAAAGGCCAGTATTATGATAATACCGACCCTCACAACACCCAAATAACAGAGGTAAGCACAACAATTTCGGCCGCTACTTTTACCCAAAATTAACCCCATTCATAGATAAACCGGAGGCCAGATACCGGCAAAAACGGGGCGTAATCGAAAAGCCTTACGAGTAGAAAATTTAACCCAAAACAAAAAACCATGAAAAAATTAATCACCGTAATGCTGGGCATTACTTGTATCGCGTCGTTTTCATTCTTTAAAAACGCGCAAAGGCTGGGCTTTACCAAGTTGGGCGCCAATTTGTATGTTACTAAAGAAGCTGTGCCTATGAGCGATGCGCACAAAAAAAGCCTTCAGGCTGTACTGGCAAAAGAGTATGGCATTAAAAACTTTACCCAGGAAACCACGGTAAGCTACAAAAAAGTAACTGATGCCAAGTACCCCAAACTTACCGGTTACAACGTTGCCGATAAAACAGTGGGCGCGGGCATTTTTACCCAATCAATGGTAAACAAACCTGTTGGCGAAGACATTGAAGTAACGCAACGCGGCATCTATAATTCAACCGATAATGTATCGTCGGTAGCAGCAATCAGTGGCATTCTTGAAAATTACAAAAATTAACAATCAGCACTAAAGGCTGGCGGCAAGTGCCGCCAGCCATAGTTTTTATAAGCATGAACACCAGGGCGGCATTATTTACAGTTTGGAGCAAATTCCACATAGGTTTTATCATTATAACCTCGGTATTTTTTGCTTACGATAAGTATTGCCGTTTTTATAAAGTAAAAAAAAGCACACCTGTAAACTACTTTTATAACCACATTTTTTTTAATACCCCATTCAGGTACTATGGCAAACTAACCGCAGCGGGATCGCCTTACGGGTATTTTGCGCCTAATATCAAAGCCAGCGGATTGATTATTGGCGAGTGTGGCGGCCAAAAAATACAGGCGCAATTTAAGGGCTTCGAGGCGCAAATGCGCTTTTCGGTACTCTCCTCGCACGTTACCAATAATCTTTTAGAAGATCAAAACGCCCCTTATAAAAAATTAGAAGATAAATACATGGACTTGCTTTTTAAAAGCATAGCCGTTAAAATATATAACCAGAACACTTGCCGGCAGGATACCTTTTTTGTGAGTTATAACCTGATAGGCTTCCCTACCCTTGGCCAATATGCCGCCGGAGATCACAACTATTACCTCATCAAAATAAAAGAACTAAAGCTTACCAAATGAAAAACTTTGTTAAAAGCTTATTTAAAAATAACTCCAAAGCGCCTTCAAATAGCCTTTGGATGGTTTCGCTGCGTTGCGGAATAGCATTAATATCCTTCCTTCATTTTATGGCGCTGCAGGCCGACTTTGATAGCATATTTTCATCTCATGCTTTTATCCCGCCCGATATTGCAGCGGGCACCCGCGACTTTTTAATTCCATCCATTTATAGTTTATATAAAAACCTGCAAGGCATCGTGCCGTTAAGTTACGAGGGCTTATTGTGGATTATAAGGTTAATTTACCCCGTAGCCTTGTTGATGCTTTTAGCAGGCCTTTTTACACGCCCTGCTGCCATCCTATCGCTTGCATTGCAACTGCTGATAACCAACTCCATGGAGTTTTACAGCTACGGTGTTGATCTTTTTACCTCGATAGCGCTGTTTTATTGCTGCGTTTTCCCGGTTGGCCGCCTGCTATCATTGGATAGTTTATGGTTTAACAAGCAACCTGTATCAGCCGAAAGGACCGCGCGTTGCCTGAAATTATTTCAAACCCATGTTTGCCTCATTTATTTTTTCTCAGGTTTCGAGAAGCTACTGGGCTACAACTGGCGCAATGGCGAAGCCATATGGCGAATGGTGCATGGTTATAACGCTACAGAATGGGTCAGTTTTGATTTTTTATACAATACACCTGTACCCCTGTTAGCTGGCTGGTTTACTATCATATTGGAAATGATGTACCCCCTTATCAACATCCCTGTTTTGCGCAAATGGTGGCTGGGCGGCGTCATTATTTTTCATGTATCCATTGCTTTCTTTATGGGCCTTTACTTTTTTTCATCGGTGATGATCATCTTAAACATCACTGCTTATTACATGCCTTTTGTTGCGCCCGAAAAGAGAAAAATTATGGTTGCCCAGGAACGGCCGCAACTTATTGAAGCTTAAAAATCATTAACCCTAAATAAAATGAGAAAATTAGTTTACACCCTTATCCTGCTATCGGCCACACAGGTGCTGCATGCCCAATTTTTAAAAAAACTTAAAAGTAAAGTGAACGATATTGTAAATACCACATCACCCCCACCTAATAACTCAAATACAACCGGTTCGCCGACCGACGGAAAATTTACCGACCCGGCCAGGTTTGGCGTCCTGATTAAAGTATACACTAAAGCCGAAATTAACACTGCCATGCAAGGCGAAGGCGGAGGCAATTTTGGGCTGCATTTTCTGTCGTTTAAAGTAATAAATGGCCAGTTTACCGGCCAGATTGCCGATGTTATGGCGGTATATGATTATCAAAACGGAAAGCTGCAAAATACGGGGCAAAAGCCACCGCAAAACATATCTTTTAACGATGCCTACAACGGCAGTGAAAAAGATTTTCAAAGTACGGATTTTAGCACCCTTGATGCCACTAACGCTATTTTGAAAAAAGGGCCGCATATACAAAGTGGCAGGCAGCCGGGTAAAATAGACCAGGAATTTACATTCAAAGGGAAGTCATTTGCCCGTTTTATGTCGGCAGCAATAGGCCATAACGCAGATTCGTCTGTAGTGGCTGCCGCCGGGATGAGTTATGGGAAAGGGGTTAGTTATGTAATGACCTCTTCTACAGGTCAAACTACCCCTCTCCCTGGTTTAGTAATGGCAGCACCGTTAATAAGTCCGAATGGTAAAATGTGCGCCGCGATAAGTACAACCGCCACAGGCAGCACAGCCTACCGGATTGACGGCACTAAAATAGTTTTGGCAGATTATGGCGGTGGTGGCTGGATTCGTAACAGTGGCGCTGTATTTTTCCTATCGAGTAAAGGCAACAGAACCTTGATGAGAAACAACCAAATTGTTGCGGCAACTCCTTTCCCGATAGACCTTAAACAGTTATTTATCGGTGCCAACGATGATGCTTTTTGCTGGCCGGGCGATCATTGCCTTTGTTTTAGCGACAATACCAGGTTTGAAAATGCCGACTTCCCGGTTAAAGTGACTATTAACGGCAAAGACGTGGTTTATTTTACCGCTGTTAATGTTATCACCGGCATGTTATACTTGTGCCATCATGATCTTTAAGCCCGGTATCATGAAAAAGCACCTAATCATTATCATGTTGTTTTGCTGCGCGATAAAAGGCGTGGCACAAACCGGCACATTCAATTACGAGTTTAGCCCTTTAAACGGCGGGCCGTCAATAAAAAAATCAATAGCAATGCCGTTGGTTAAATACAAAAACTACAATACCTATTGGTTTGTAAACCCAGCCAGCGGCGCCAGGCACCTGATGGTTAACGGATCATCAGATATCGGCATCATTATTTTGGATGACGGTGCCGATACCAATGTAGTTTACCGGGATAAATACCAGGGCGACCAGTTTAATATCCTGGGCAAAACAAAAACGCAGTTTTATATCCACCCGGATAACGACCACCGGCCCATGCGTGTGCACTATAACGTTTTTAACGCAGGCGAAATTTATTTAACGTTTGCAGGCAATGCGATTTACGAAGAACCGGGAGCATCACCGGGCACGATTAATAGCGTTCATGGCTTTATATCGGGCACATTGCAACTGTTTCGCGAACCTAAATATGAGCAAACAGATAAAATGCCCGGCTGTAATTGCGACCCTACCATTTACGCCAAATTTTACGACGAAGAAGTTGGCCGCACACCATCAGGCTGTGAAAATGCTTTGCTTTGGAAAGTTTTTAATACCATCCAAAAAGCATTCAACAACCTGGTACCCGCCATCAGTTTCAGAGAAGGCGCTGCCGGCCAAAGAGCGCCCGGCGATTTGATATATCGCGAAACCGGCGCAACTATTGATGTTACAGGCCCTATATCTACCATAGATCCCTGCAATCCAAATAACGAAAGGCGGGCATTGGTATCTGTAAATGCTGCCAGCCGGCCATTTACCCAGGATACCTATGGCCTTTCGTTTTTTAAGCTGCCAGATTTTAATAGCGGGCCGCTTAATACGCAGTGGTTCAGTAAACGAATGGCTACGTTGTCTGATTCGACATCGAAACTTTTAAAGGCCGGAAAAATAACCGCCCTGCAGCAGCAAAAAATAATGATAGAAGCTATGCAAAAGGCAAGTACCAGCATGCCCGATATTAAGCTAATAGAAATGGAAGGCAGTGTAAAAATCAAAGTGATTATTAATACCATTTATGGTGAAGCCAGCGGGGGCGTAACCGGCGAGGATTACCGGCCGGTTATACGCCATACCATTCCCGGTTCATCCTTTGATATTTACATACCCGCGCATAAAAATGACGACGGCTCCTGGATGCCCAATAAAGATTACATCTATTATGGCAAATTCAATTTAACCAATTCTGGCCTGGCCAGTGGCAATGGTATTAAAAGTATTACACCCGTTTATGCGCCTACCGTTAATAAGGTTTCCGTTTTTAACGTAATGATCATGGTTGAAGGTGGTAATGACCTTATAAAAAAGGTGCTGGCCAATGTCGACCTTAAAAACATACCGCAATTATTAGATAACCCCAAAATCAAGTGATATGAAAACAAAATTATTCATCTGCCTTTTGGCAGCGATTGCCTTTGCAGCCCCCCTATTGGCCCAGCAGCAATCACAGGTGTTTGATGTTACAGATACCACACCACTTACGCTCAACGGATTAACTATGGGCTACCATATTAACAGCGAGGAAGTAAAAAAAGTGAGCGACAAAGGCGATTTCAGCCGCTTTTCGGTTAAGTTTTTTGTCACCAATACCTCCCCCGAATCAAAGATCATTTTATACCGTACCGGTTTTAATTTTCTTAATGAAATTGCACCCTACATCGTGCAGTTTAATGTGTTAAATGCCACAGGCGCCCGGCTCACCAGTAAGGAGGCCTTACTATCGGCCAATCCCTGTACCATACTGGCGCGCGTGGATGATAAAGACCCTAAAGACCCCAATAAAACCGTAAAAAACAAACGCTTTGTTGATATCGGCTACTGGATAAAGGCCGGCGAAACCATCAGCACCACGGCCATTGTGATTGTGCCGCTAAACGACAAGCCGAAGGTTACGGCCACCTACCTCATGAATGCGGTATCGCCGGTTGGCACTGTTTTAAACTCCGCTAATTATGGCACGCCACCGCCACCACCGGGATATGGGCAGGGCTATCGCGATGGTTATAACCGCGGAAGTTATTATGACATCCGCAATAGCTGGAAAGGCGTTTACCTTGATAACCGCGCAGGCTTTATCACCACCAACAACACCGAATCGAACCATATGTTGCAGTGGGAGATAATCCCGGTGAACGGAGCAAACTATTACCTGCTTAAAGGCAAGGGCCTTAACGCTTACATCAGCAGCGGCAAACCCGGCAGTGTGGAATTGAACAGCAACACCCAATACGCCGGCACCATGTGGTACATTGAACCGGTACCCGGATCGGACAGGGTGAAGTTTAAAAATGTGGGCAACAACACCTACCTGAACATGGAGAGCGGCGCCCTGCAAAGTACCAATATATGGGATGATGCCGAAAGCGCACGCTGGGTATTGGAAGGAAAGTAGGAGCCGAAAGCTTAATGCGGAAAGCCCAAAGCTAATCACCATTTTCCAGGACTATTTTACTACAATTAGTTTATTATAAAACATAAAATCAAAGCTTTATGCCTTATGCATTCAGCTTTTAGCTTAAAAAAAATGAAGAAGATAATATTCATAATATTCGTGTTTGTTTGGGTTATGCAGGTGGCAAAAGCGCAGCATTATACCCCGCAACAGCTTGACGAGGCTATTGCCCGCAGGGCGGTGGCATTCACATTAAAACCGGATAAGGAAATTGTGGAAACTGATGAACAGATACAGATAAACGTTGAGCTGCAGATTTTTCCCGGCGACCCGGCCACGATGAACCCCGGCGATGCCAATTATGGCCAGGATTACCGCTACGATACCGGCAACCCGGCAAGCGAGCCCTACAAAATAAAAAACTGGAAAATAATGGAGCAAGGCGCAGGCAGCCTTAATGTAAATGACGGTTTTGCTACCTACATGGCCCCATCAACTATCCCGGCAGGGCGATGCGCCACCATCAGCGTAGAACTCATCCCCAACAGGCCCGGTTTGGCCAAGATAGTACTGCTGCAAACCATTTATATTGAAGATAACCCCATCGTGTTTTATTTTGACGCCCCAACAGCAGGCATTATGCAGGAAAAATACATCATCAAACCAAATGATAGCCAGATGGACCAATTGGCGACTATGAAGTTGCCAGCCAGAGCCAACGCCAGTGCCGCTCAACAGGCAAAACTGGCAGCGTTGCAAGCGCAGCTTGCACAGGTAACACAACAGGCACGGGCTGCTACAGCTTCAAAGGGTTTAAATATGGATGTGGCCATGAGCAATGCTAAAGCCATTTACGCCCGGCAAAGCAATATCACTACTATGCAATTTACAGGGCATTTTACGGTGACCAAAAATGCACGCTACGCTGGTGTAAAAGAAATCATGATCACCCTAACCTTTAAAGGCAAGGCCCCGGGGCAGTATGGCTTAAAGCGGGCAAAGGAAAACACGGCTTACATGATATTTATGGATAACAAGCAAGCCTTTGGCTGCGCCAACGACCCAACGCAAAACCCCGACGAAAAAGGGATTCACTGCGCAGGCGGCAACATTAACATCCTGAGTTTTACCAACGGGGCTTTTAAAGGCATCGTACACGCCAAACTGGAAGGTTACGGCACAACAGGCACCCTCGACGGCAAATTCGCTGTAAAGCTGGCCAATATGGAGTAGAGAAGGGTAAAGGTGAAAGGTGAAAGGTGAAGGGTAAAAGGCGAAAGGTAAAAGGTAAAAGGTTTTTCAAAACTAATCACAAACAAAGAGCCGAGGGCGGGAAGCTTTAGGGGTAAAGTACAAATGCGGTAATTCGTGTTGTATTTTATGCTTCCTGCCTTTGGCTATTTGTTTTGCTTTCGGCTTAATCGAAACGTCGAATATGTAGTCATCCTGATTGGTAAATTTTGCGAAATTCTAAGGAGGGATGACGTCGCAAAAATGGCCTGTCATGGTGAGTGGTAAAGTTTCGCGAAATTCTGAAGGAGAAGGGACATCGTAAAAAATGGCTGTCATGGTGAGCTTGTCGAACCATTGCCGGCAAAGGCCTCTCCGCGCGACCCTTCGACAGGCTCAGGGTGACAGGCCTACACACCTCGAAAATAGAACATGTCATGGTGAGCTTGTCGAACCATTACGGGCAAAGGCCGCTCTGCGCGGCCCTTCGACAGGCTCAGGGTGACAGGCCCCCCGCCCCGAAAATACAAGACGTTATGGGTAACTTGTTTCAGGATTCCACAGGACGGTAACCAAGATGCTTTGCATTTTGCATGCCGAAACAATGAAGTAAAAAAGGTAAAAAGGTGAAAGGCAATACAACACTAATATCTATTGCAAACCAAGAGCCGAGGGCGGGAAGCTTTAGGGATAAAGTACAAATGCGGTAATCCGTATTGTATTTTATGCTTCCTGCCTTTGGCTTTTGGTTTTAAAAATTTGAAAGGTTCTTTTTTTGAATTTTTGCTTTTGAATTTTGAATTTAATACCCCCAGGCCAAAGGTGCATCGGTAGGTTTAATGCCCCAGTTTTTGTTAGGTTTAGATCCCATTACAAATTCAAGTTTACCGCCGCCGGTGATATCATTTTGGGTAATATAAGTTTTGGTATAGCTTTTACCGTTTAGTTTTACCGATTGGATATATGCATTTTGCTTGCCCGCATTTTTTACATCAACTGTGAATACGGTACCGTCTCCCAGGTCAATCTGCGCGTTTTTTAATATAGGCGAACCGATAGCATAAACTCCGTTGGCCGGGTTAACCGGGTAAAAACCCATGGCGCTAAATATATACCATGATGACATTTGCCCGCAATCTTCATTACCCGAATAGCCCGATGATGAGTTGTTATACAATTCATTCAAAACTTTGGCAACGTACATCTGTGTTTTCCATGGCTGGCCGGCATAATCATACAGGTAAGCAACGTGGTGGCTTGGCTCATTGCCATGCGCATACTGGCCAATAAAACCAGACGCATTGCCATTTACCTCGCCTGGTTTATCTTTTGTAGAGAAAAACAGGTCGAGCTTTTGGTTGAAAGCGGTATTCCCTCCTACTAAATCAATTAAGCCGGATACGTTTTGCGGCACGTACCAAAAGTACTGCCAGGCATTACCCTCGGTATACGGGCTGCCGCCATTGCCGCCGTAGGCCAGCGCGTCAAATGGTTCCTGCCAGTTGCCATCCTTCTTTTTGGCCTGAAAAAAGCCTGTTTTGGTATTGTAAAGGTTACGGTAATATTCCGATCGTTTCATGAAACGGTCATAATCTTCCGTTTTATCCAGCTTTTTGGCTAATTGTGCCACGCACCAGTCATCATAAGCCATCTCCAGCGTTACCGAAACCGACTGCGATTCAATATCTTCGGGAATATACTGGTATTTTTCCCAGGTAGTAAAAGGCGAGCCGGGATGATCTGTTATGGATGAGCCTTTAACCGCTTCGTAAGCCTTCTCCTGGTTAAAACCTTTAATATCTTTCAAAGCCGCGTCAACAATAACAGGAATGGCATGATTGCCTATCATGCAATAATTTTCATCGCCCCATAATTGCCATATAGGCAGGTAGCCATAAGTATCGTACTGGCGCATCATGCTGTTGATAAAGCCGGCAGTTTTTTCCGGTTGGATGAGCGTATACAAGGGGTGCGCCGCCCTGTAAGTATCCCATAACGAGAAGGTTGAATAATGTGTTTTATCCGGCGCGTTGGCAATGGTTAAATCTGTAGCCTGGTAATCGCCGTTTACATCGGCCATATTATTGGGCTGGGTAAAGGCATGGTACATGCCGGTATAAAAAATCTGTTTTTGCTCCAGGGTACCTTCTATTTTAATTTTGGTCAGTTCATGTTCCCATTGCAGGCTGCTTTGCGTGCTGGTATTATCAAAATCCCAGCCCGGCAGCTCGGCTTTTATATTCATTCGGGCATTCTCGGTACTTACGGGCGATAGGCCTACTTTTACCAATACTTGCTCTTTATCCTTAGTGCTAAAGTTTAAAGCAGCCTTCAGGTTTGTGCCGTTGATGATTGACAGATCGGGATAGCGGTGGCCGCCGCTGGCCAGTACACTACTGGTGAATGGTTTTGAAAATTCGGCATGGAAATAAATTTTCCGCAATTTGGCCCAGCCGCTTAAAACACGGTAGCCTTCAACGGTGTGGTCGTCTATTACACGTATCTGCGCGCTCACAATTTTACATGACCAGTAACCCCGCTTTTTGTCAAGCGAATGGTCCATATCAATAATTACGTGCGATTCATCACTTTTAGGAAAAGTATAACGATGCAAACCTACATGCGATGTTGAGGTAAGTTCGGCATTGATGTTATAGTCCTTCAGCGTTACCTGGTAGTAGCCGGGCCGGGCTGTTTCTTCCTTATGCGAGAAGGCAGAACTATAGCCGCTACCGGGCTTATCTGCGCTGCCAGGCACCAGGTTAATTGCACCGGTGGTTGGCATCATCAGCACATCAAACAAATCGGCTACGCCGGTACCGCTCAGGTGGGTATGGCTAAATCCGATGATGGTTTTATCGTTATAATCATAACCGGATGCAGGATCATCCGGTGCTTCGCGGGTATCGGGGCTTAGCTGCACAAAACCAAACGGGACAGTTGAGCCGGGAAAATTACTGCCCGATAAACTGTTTTTGTCAACAGCGCCGGTACCTATAAAAGGGTTAACATACTGTACCAAATTGCCCGGGGAAGGTTTTTTTTGGGCAAACACAATGGGACACAAACAAACGAAGCCAATACTTAAAAGTTTTTTCATTAATCAATAGGGTTGATACCGCGAATATACCTCACAAAAGCAAATTTAAATGTATCTACATATTTTTTATATTAAGTATATCGTTGGTTCCGTGACGGCCTGTACGGGTAAGCATTTTTATTGATGCTATCGGCTGGTCAATCTATCCCCCGGCCCGGGAACAGAACGGTGGTTCAGTCTGCAGTTTTGAACCGAACGATGCCTTATTTTTCAGGCTGCTTTTCTGATCTTTTGCATAAAAAATCTTCATTTTATTTTTGTGTTAATAAATGTACTTTTTGTATCAATAAATACACTATTTATTACAAATAAATACCAATTAATTACCTTATTTGTAACTATTTATGCATCAATAAAAGGTGATTTTGAAATATAAAAGGAAGCTGGTAAATTTGTAGTGTTTACCAACAACGAAAACCAATTGCTACATCATAACAATACGGTTCACCTGGGTTTAACGTCCTCATCAGGCCCAGTCAAGCAAACCATTTTTATGGAACAGGGGCATCCAAAGAAACACATCGGCCAATAGTTCGGACGGGGGTATTTTATTAAATGATGCCGTCGCGGTTATGGCATCGTACAGGTTATCCCCTGCCTGGCACAACGAAAGCAGGGTATATTGCACTTCGGTAACGTCGGTCATCGTAACCCTGAAATTTTTACGGCTTACTGCGGTGAATGTTTTTTGGGGTGATGGCAGTTCATAATCCTCATCCCGGTAAACCGAGGTAAAAAAAGAGATCATAGGAAAATCCAGTTCCAGCAATCGCAGGCAACCGGGAGTAGTTATTTTAACAACACCAAACAGAATGTCCTGGATACTAATTTCCTGATCATGTTCGGCAACCCCTTCTGTTCCCGGCGCCCGTATGGCTTCCTGCCGGGCACGTTCCAATTTGGCAAATGATATGGGCAGGCTCATAAAATCACTTACATCCGGCCCTTCGCCCGGAGTAAGGTGAGGCTTTGTTTTGGCCAAAAACCCGGGGAATGCGGCACCCAGGTCGTATAAAGTAAACGAGGTGGATGGATGATATAACAGGTAAGCTTTGGCAAAGCTATCAAACACCTCATCGCCCATAAATTTCCGGCTGATGGCATAATCGGCATACATACATTCCAGCAAGCGCAATAAATATCCCGAGCTATAAACGTTCAGGCGGGTGTAAACCGATGCTGTACCCTCGTCGGCAACCACCACATCTGCTTCGTCAAGGCCGTGCAGATGCCATGCCTGCCCCAATTTTTGAGGCAGGTAGCCCGGCGTCATCACTACGGTTTTGAGCCAGTTTTGCAATAATGCCAATTTTTGATCTTTAACCATTTGCAGCAAGCAATTGAAATTCAACCGGGTTTGATACAGGCTGATGCTCAGATTTATTAACGCCCTGAACAGGAATATTTCCTTTTAAAGCTTCGCGGGCCTTGTAAAGTTCAATCAGCAAGTCAGGATAATCGGGTATTTTGGCGTCCCATTCCAACAGGGTACTTACACCGCTGGTGAGCCTTTGTGCTTGCGCGTATAGCTCCCAAACCTGCGATGGTACTGGCTGATCATGCGTATCTATCAGCAAATCGCCGCAATCGGTAGGGCCGGCAATGTGCATTTGTACAATATGCTCGTGTGGCAGATTGTTGATGTAATTTGGCGCGTTAAAACAGTGGTTTGTTGCCGATACAAATACATTATTAACATCAAGCAATAGCCCGCAACCTGTTGTAGTAGCTAATGACGATAAAAAGCCCCATTCGGATATGGTTGATGCTTTAAATTGCAAATAAGTGGATGGATTTTCTAATATAAGCGGTCGTTTTAAATAATCCTGTATACGCATTACCCGTTCGCAAACGTGGGTTAGGCTTTCCTGGGTCATGGGCATTGGCAGCAAATCGTGTGTGTTGGTGTAGGCAACACCCGTCCAGCATAAATGGTCTGATATCCACTCGGGCTCAATAGCTTCAGCTAATGCCTTCAGTTTTTCAAGATATTTAAAGTTAATAGGATCGGTACTGCCAACAGACAATGATACCCCGTGCATTACCACAGGTACCTGTTTGCGCACATGCATCAGCACGTGGCGGGCAAAGCCAAAATCATCCATAAAGTTTTCGCTGATGATCTCGAACCAGTCTACCTGCGCGGGGTTATGCAGCAGGTAATTAAAATGCTTGTTTCGTAAACCCACGCCAAGGCCCAAATTTGGCAGGCCGAGGCGTGGTAAATTATTATTATTCATAAAAACAATTTTGTTTAGGTTGACGGCGGGAAGGCCAAACGCAAATCACTTGGCTTTGGTTTTTCAGGTACGGGTAATCCTCTCTTTTCCAAAACTGCCTGATAAGCTTTCCAGGCCACGTCATAAACCAGTTCACCTTTTTCATAATCAAGAATACCAAATGATTTTGGTTTAAAATCGGGCTTGCTGCCAAAATCATATAGTTGCATCCGATACTCTTCTCCATCTTTTAGGGCAGGGTACATTTGTGATGCCGAAATAGGAACAGCGCAGCCACCCAAAGCTTTACAGGCATTATCTGCCGGCGGACTAAAAGGCAAAGCGTTTGCTGCAGGCCATCCGGGTTGTGTTTTATAAAAAGCAGTAGCCTTGCCACCGCACAGCCCGCCACCCGTGGTTTTCTGAACGAAGCCGCAACCACCTTCGGTTTTACAGTCATTTGATCCTTTGCAGGTATGGTAAATTGCCGTTGTTGCACAGGTTTCCGGGTTATCTTTCAACACATCATCCAGGCTCATTCCCTGGCAGGCATGGTAAAGGTGCTGAGTACGGTCTATTGGTTTATCATGCGGCGAGGTTACGCCGAGGCTGATATCCGGCGCCTTACCAAAAACAGCCCAACAGATTGACATCCTATCGCCCGAGCCTCCCATAGATGGGTATGGGAATTGTGTTTTAGGGTTTTTAAAATAATCGTTAAGTACTTTGGTTACACCTGCAATGGCACCGGTAGATGCGCGGCTAAACAGTTCAAAGTTTTTTTCATCTGCATCATTCAGCTTTAACCTGTTTAAAGCACCGGCAATATCACCTGATGCAGGCAGTTGCGGATTGTGTGAGGGATCATAAGCTGCGGTTTGTAATGATTCGGCCGACCATGAATTACCTTTGGCATGCCATTGGTCCCAGGTTTCAATCTGCCCTTCCATCAGCAAATTCATAACAAAAGCAAAAGTTTCATAATGGTCCATTTTTCCAAATGTGTCGCGGGCGTCGGCTTTGGCCGATGGCGCATCGGCACCGGTAGCAGTATATGAGGGATATTTATTCTTCAAAACCGGGCAACTTGGCCTAAACTGGTCTTGCACGACGCTCAGGTTAACATGCTGATGGGCGCCCTTGCTTTTATTCATCCTATCCAGGATTTGTTTAATTACACCGCCGCCTTCACCCTGGTCGGTAATGCCGTTGATCATGTTCATGGCATCCAATAGGGCAGCTTCCGATTCGGTATTCTGGATACTAGTAGCAATGCCGGGGTATTCATCGTCGCCCGGATCTTGCGGATCTGGTTCTGTTTCAGGATCGAGCCTCTCCGGATTAAAAATTTCCTTTTGTACGGCTACATCACCCCCGCCCTTTCCTTTTTCAAAAACAATATCCCAAAGGGTTGCGCCATCGGTATAGGTTATGGACAGGTAATTCCACAATTGCAGGTACATGTTCCCTATCGATCCAAAGAAAGGTAAATCGGTACCAGGTTTCCAATTATCAAAAGGTGCTTTCTCACTGTATTTAGCAATTTTATCAGGGTCAATCAATTTTTCGGCATCAGTTTCGGTTTGTTCAATGGCCAAAAACAAGCGTACCTGTTCCTTATTCATTGCTCCTGTTTTAACTTTTACCTTGTCAAATGGTGCTACACAATCTTTAAAGTCGAGGATGTGCGGCAATATGGTTTTATCATCGCCATAGCATTTCCAGGCGTAAGTTTCCTTATCTTGTAAGGGCTCGCAGGTAAACGTAGGGTCGTACCCAACCACTTTGGCCAGGTTTGATACAATTTGGAGGTGCAGCATTTCGGCCACAAAAACACTAAAGACAGCGTTAAATGCTTTTTCATTTGCGGTTGCAGGCTTAGCGGTTGCCGCCATGCCCGGCCAGGTTCGGCCAAGGTAAAAATTATTACCCTTGCTGTTCATCTCATGCATCCCCTGCAGGGAGTATAACGAGGTCATATACAATGGGATTGTAAACAGCTCGACGTTCACGGCAGCCTGTACAATAGCGTGCAAGGCCTGTTCGTCAACTTCTTTAAATGAAACCGGGCGATTTTTCAGCCGGTCGTCATGCGTAAATAGTAAGGTACTTTTCATGGTTAAGTTTTTTAGGGTTTATGTTTGTGGCTTAGTTGGTATTATACCGTTTGATATATCTTCAATTGCTTTTATCCCCGGCAAAAACAAAAACAAGCTACCATCGGTACGTATAAAGCGTTCAAGGCCGGGCATGCGTTTATAGGGCTGATCGGTTGGGCCATCGGGAAGGTAATCAAATTCGTTATTAGGCGCATAATCATTTTTAGACGGTCCGAATAAAGGATCGACACCACTGCCGTTAGGGCTTTTATCAGCAGACCTGAAACCGCCATGATTAATCCAGGAATCCATAATAAATATAAACTGCTGGGTTAAATTGGCGCATATAAACAAGCCGACCAATCCCCTTTTTATTTCAACCCCACCGTCTTTTTTGGCTACTTCATCGTCTCTGTAATCGGGGCCATACGGGCCGGCCCTACGCATAATCCTACGCGTTTTCGCGTCTGCCGCCGGGCCACTATTGCCTTTCACTTTTTCATCATCCCGCGGATTTGCCCGCCTAATATGGGCTGCATAAGGGCATAGTTGCCCCAAATCGTCGCTTTTCGGTTTCGGTTCGCCCCGTTGATTGGCTGTGGGGGTGATATAATTAAAATTGGTATAATCAAAATCTTTCAAATTAGGGTTCGGCTTATCCGGCGACACTATCAGCGGCGTACCATCAAACCATCTGCCGCACATTTTTGCAGCTACCAGATCAGGAGGTGTACCATCTTTAGCAGAGTTTATATATTTATTAAAAGCGGCTACATCCTGGTATAATAACCTAAAGGCCGCAAAACTGCCATTTTCTAACAGAGGATGAGGATTATACCTTAATGGTTGAGGATCAACAGAAACCTTGGTAATGCCTATCACAAATTGGTTCATTGGCACTACCGGCCTGTCGTCAACAGTGCTTTTGCCCGCACGCAATCTTCCCTTCGTAGTATTCCAGGGCACATCTGTTAGCCGCGGCTGCGAAAAACTGTCTTTATACCCAAAATGGATATAATCATCGCCCTGGGATAACGGTTCTGAGTCTTTTAAAAAAACAGCACTCAAAGCCTTGCCATCTGCATCTTCGGGCACCATGCCCAACAAGGCGTTGTAATAAGTATCAAGGCTTTGGGTATCATGCGCAAAAAGGGTTAGCTGTATATGCAAATCCGAACCATCCGGGGCAGGGTCAGTATCTTCGGGGATCCAGCCATCATCTTTCCACCATTGGTCGGGTGCGCTTTCGCCGATGTCGCCAAGTCTCTCGGCAGTTTTAATGGCACCTGCTTTAAACGCACTAAAAAAATCCAAACTCCAGGCGCTCACTTTATTGAAGTTCGTTTTAGTTATCATTTTTTCCAGGCCGCTGGCAGTAAAACCTACGTTTAGGCAATAATCGGGCTTTATGCCGTTGTGCCATGGCAAAGCTGTGGTTACGTGCATTGATGCACTACTCCCGGGCAATATATCTTTACAAAACCGGCGCGCCCCATCTACATTGTTTATAGTAAAAATAATATAGCGTACAAAAGGTAAATTATAGCCACGCAGTATTAAACCCTGTATATCGCTAAGTTTAGGTATAGGCTGGGCAGCGGCATTAATATCGGTTAAATTCGGGTTCATGGTAATTCAGTTTAGTTATAACGCCCCACCTATTACAGTGGGGCAAATTATTTTAGCATTGCTCTGGTGGTACAGAATCTTCAAACTGAATGGCTACCGGTTTTGTTGGCCATAATTCACGTGCATGTGGATAATTTGCCAGTATATTGCCAACAGTTAAACCAGGGAACGTATAACCCAATATAAATTTTTCTTCTTTTGTTGATTTTGCAGCAGCAGGTATAGTTGGGTCCGAAAAATTATAGCGCATCAATAGGCAAATAAATGCCGCCTTATTTAACGCCACCCCACCATTCGCTTTAATCGATACCGCCGAAGTAGGGTCATCGAGGTCAAATATGCCATCTTCATCAATATAATCTAATAAAATATCGAGAAAAAAGGCCACCTTAGGATTATCAACAAATGAGCTGATATAGGGTACAAAATCGGCATCGTAAATTGCCTGCACCACTAATAAGCCTTGCTTCTCCGGCGCTTCAAAACTCTTGATGGGTAAATTTGCCGATCCGCCGGCATCTAAATGGTAAAACATAAAAAAGTGCACACCGGTTAAAGCGCGCATATCTTCATCTGCCTGGACAAATGATTGCTTAACCGATGTTAGGGCTTCGTTAATAAGATGCTTTTTTTTGGCTTTTACCGGCACAAACATAAAAAGCATGTGTTGTTGCTCGGCTTGGTTCAAATGAATAATGGGATCCATAATAATTTTTGCTTGGTTTGTTTTTTTGCACCTACTCTTTTAAGGCTTTTCGGTATCTGCCTGTTGGTTTTATCAAAAACAAGGGCAAAGTATTCCCGCTTAGCTTTTTAAAGGCTATGAACAGGTTTTAAAAATTGTACTTTGATATTCTGGTTTATAATAATTTATTGCCGGTTACATTTCCAAACCGGTAACTTATGCTTACTTCATGGGTGGTGATATTAACACCGCCCAGGTTATTTGATGACGTGCCAAACTGGTAGCTATACCCTACCCTGAATGCTTTACCAATTACCGATAACATAGCCGCCGCTTTTTTATCAGTGCGGTAATTTAAGCCTATACCCAATTGCTCCTTAAGGTACAATGAGCCCGAAATATTTGCCAAAACTGTTGATCCGTTTACATAACTAACCAAGGTGGCCGGCTTAACCTTTACATCGTCGCTTACATCGGCCAGGTAGGCCCCTGTAAAATAATAATGTGTGCGCAGGTAATTGGCCTGCTGTTGGGATGCCGTGCCCAAGCTACGGATGGTAAACTCGGGAACCGATAAACCTAAATAGTAATTAGTGCTATACAACATCACCCCGAAACCAATGTTGGGCTTTGTTTCGCGCACATCATTCATAAACTGCGGGTCGGTAGCATCCAGTTGCGAATAGTTGCCCACATAGTTACGCACCCCTAAATTTAACGCAACAGCCAGGTAATCGGTTTGGGTAAGCTGCACGCCTTTAGCAAAAAAAACGTTAGCCTCAATTTGTTTCTCTACCGCAGCCTGGTCATTCAGTACATACACACCAGCCGCGCCGTTGATAGATTCGATAGGAAAATTGGCATTCAGCATGAGGCTGCTTGGTGCCCCATCTATTCCTATAAATTGTTTACGCCCCAGCACACTTACAGATCCGGCCTTATCAAGTATGGAATACGCCGGGTTAACTGCGGTAAGGTTATCTGCATATTGACTGTAGTTATAGATTTGCTGCTGAGCAAAAGCCCTGCCACCTATTGCAAATACAAGCACAAGACATAGCTTTAGTATATTTTTTTTGATGGACATTTTTTTTGTAATCCTGGTTAGCAATTCGTTTAAGAGGAAAGTATTATAGTTTGGCCATGAGCAGTTTGCCGGACTATTTGGGTAAAAACCTGCTTATGAAAAACTTAGTAATGATAAGTCAAATTATCAACTTAACTATGGGGTTTATCAGCCTCATTTGGTGCTCTTAGCAGGCTATTTTTACCCTATTACAGCAGATAATTCACAGTAAAACCCCGGTTGCCTGTCTGCCATCAACAACCGGGGTTTATTTCAATGCCCTATCGGGCCATACCTTTCCCGGTTAATATTTCAGGATAATATAACCTGTTTTTCGTTTGGTTTCATTACCATCCTTGTACTCTAACGAATAATAGTATGTACCTGGCTTCTGCATCATCCCATTCTTGTTTGAGTGACCATCAAACACGTTACCGTTACTTCCGTAGCCTTTTACATCGTATACCAATGCCCCGCCGGCATTCATGATGCTCAGGCGGTTATCGGCATAATTTTCAATACCATCAATGGTGAACACATCGTTAATACCATCGCTATTTGGTGACAGGGCCTGGTGGACGGTGATATTTCGGCTGGCAACGTCATTTGATTTTTTTGCAATACCGGTTGGCGGGCTTAAAAGCAATGAATTTAAGGCTATACTACCCGGATCGTTTTTATTTACAACAATGGAATAAGTGCGGATACTGACACCATCCTCGGCTGTTATTGATATATGAATTGTTGTAGAACCGGTGCCATTCAGTATTATCGGATCGGATATAACCCCGCTGGCTACAGGATTACCCTCAATCCGTATTACAGCGTTTGGATCTGATGATATAGCTTTAACGGTTACACTCGCTGTTGATGCAGATACCGAGGTTTGGTAGTTTGTACCACTTACTACCAACAGCGGGCTGAAAGGGCTTAATGCCAATGAATTTATTAACGTATTACTTGATCCGTTTTTATACACTACGATGGAATAAGTACGAATAGTGGTACCATCCTGAGCCGTGATAGAAATATGAACAGTAGTAGAACCTGTCCCATTCAGCAATATCGCCGAAGATGCACTACCGCTGGCTATCGTATTGCCTTCTACCCGTACCACTGCGTTAGCGTCTGACGTAGTCGCCATAACCGTTATGCTTGTTGTTGAAGCCGATACCGACGTTTGGTAATTTACCGTGCTGCTCCCTGGTATAGACGTTAGTGTTGAGGCCGGACTTACACTTAATGAGGTCAAACTGGCGTCACTTGATCCGTTTTTATACACTACGATAGAATAGGTACGAATAGTGACGCCATCCTCGGCTGTTACAGAAATATGAATGGTAGTAATTCCGGTAATATTCAGCGTTACAGGGTCAGATGCACTGCCGCTTGACACAATACTCCCTTCAACCCGTATCACCGAGTTAGGATCCGACGCTATAGCCTTAACAGTTATGCTGGTTATGCTGGTTGACACCGAGGTTTGATAGTTTACGCTACTGCTACCTGTTGTAGTTGTCAGCGTTGAACTAGGGCTTAGAGTTAGGGACGTAAGCAAGGCATTACTTGATCCGTTTTTATTTACAATAATAGAATAGTTACGGACACTGACACCATCCTCGGCTGTTATTGATATATGAATTGTTGTAGAACCGGTGCCATTCAGTATTATCGGATCGGATATAACCCCGCTGGCTACAGGATTACCCTCAATCCGTATTACAGCGTTTGGA
>Ga0307515_10005362_pt1 | contig 26029 bp, 16 predicted proteins | sample 17_EM_MG_FD_194513 | JGI IMG/M metagenome (GOLD analysis project Ga0307515, IMG submission 194513) | Populus trichocarpa ectomycorrhiza microbial communities from riparian zone in the Pacific Northwest, United States - 17_EM | ecosystem: Host-associated > Plants > Roots > Unclassified | place... | reverse complement strand
CTCTGTTCCAGTTATGAATCATGACTAAAATAAAGTGAACATGAATGATAGTCGATAACTTCAAGCAAGGTAAACATGGGTACTTTCAGCTTGTATTATTAGGAACAATATCAAGGGACAGTAGAAATGAAATTTGCAACTTAGACAGTAGAAAAGGCTTAAGTTTCTCTTTTCTTTTCTTTTTTTCCTTTCGTTGCTGTTATGACCCCTGCAGCACCAGTACCTACCCTCTCTCTTTTTCCCTCAAACAAGCTTTCCCTGGAATAGATGCATGCTTACGTAAACCTGCAAAAGAAAATTGGAATGGGTGCTGGCAAATCCTTGAAATATAATTATTTTGATCTTCAAAGCATGAATATGGGCTCCTACCTTATGTTTATTGGGCTAGGCTTGTAAGTTAAAATTTTAAAAGAAATCTGGGTATTCTTTGTTGAGTCCATTTGCCTGTGGCTTTCTTTGAATTCCAATTTTGGGCTAGTACATGAAAGTGGGTCGTTATCATCCTTTCTTGGTTTGGGTTTCTAGTTTTGCTTAGGTCCAAATGTTATTGCGGGCTTAAAAATAACACTATGTGGACTTGCATGGGTCAATGGGCTGAGTTGTTTCATTTAATTTAGAGTGGATCAAGATTAAATAGGTTAATTCATATGAATTTATTTTTTATTCTAGACATCGGTTTGTAAATAAATCTTTTTTTTTTCTTATCTTTTTTTTATTAGTCTCTTCTTTAGGACCGATTTCAAAGTTCTCTTTTAAGTTTTTTTTATCATAATTTTATAATTGATAATAAATTTTAACAATCAAATCAACATGTCTCTTATTTTTAAAGACCGACATCAATTTTTTTTTGTTCTTCTTTTCGCAAGATGATTTAAAAAAAAACTAAAAATAATAGCTAGGGTAATTAATAGCAATAAAAAAAATAAATTTATGATAAAATATATAGTAAAGGTAATCTTTCGCGAGAAATGATGTTGTAAAGGTGACTTTGTTCTTCCCTTAAAACATAATTAACCTCTTACATACATAAATCTCTAGAACCAGTGCATATTTTAAGATTTCTAGTTTCCTTCAATTACTAGGTGGCGGGTTTCATTTTTCACAATATACATTTTAACCCTCATTATTGCGATGTCTACCGAGATACAACAAAATAACAACTCTACTAGGAACCCTAGGATTTAGCCAAAAATGATGAAGTCAACAAACCAATAAACATAATGAGTATAGCATAGTAAATCAACTAAAGAAGACATCTGGTCGGATTTCCTTGATGTCATTAATTATGAGCTCTGAGTTGCACCACAATGCCTTACAGAAGGTCCTCAATGAAGCTTATGTCCCCCAAGACATCACAAAAAATTCTATAGAACATATAGTTGGCTAAATCTAATCTACCAACTACATGTTTTTCTCTGAGAATGAGCTTCAATTTGAATGAACTATTCATAACAAGTCATTACACATCATTATAAGGTGTGAAAAATGTATAATTATCAAGGTTCTTATAGATAATGATTTTGCTTTGAATGTCCTACCATGACATATACTGGATAAGATACCAGTAGATATTTCTCATATGAGGTTGAGCACCATGATTGTTAGAGCTTATGATGGGTTGCCTACACAAATTATTGGGAATATTGAGATTAAGCTAGTTATTAGTCCATAACTATTTCAAGCGACATTCCAAGTGATGGACATTCACCCTTCATATAACATATTGTTAGGAAGTCCATGGATTTATACGGCCAGAGCTATCACATTATCTTTACACCAAAGAGTAAAATTCATCATCAATAGAGGCTTGGTCACTATAAAGGCTAAAGAAGCATTGCCAACAATAAGGAATGGAAATTCCCTACATTGAAACCGAAGACAACACTAATGAAAACCTACATGCTTTTGAGTTGGTGAATGGTGAATGGTGAATGGGTATCTGAAAATACAGTGCTGAGAAAACCTCAAGTTTCAGAAGCTTCCACGATAACCGTAAAATATTTGTTGAAGCGTGGACTACCATTCCAATATAACCCAACCATGAGTATGGCTAAAAGGTCTAATATGATGGGAATAAATAGGCTTGGGATTCAAGCTTGGAAGGAAAAATTACAAAAAGGCAGTTGAGATCAAGAGAGAAAGAAGGATAGCCTGAATGGAGGGGCATGAGTCGAATAAAAAAATGATGGAAACTACTCCTTTACATGTAACATTTCCACTACCCTTTTATATGATAAGGCCTGGAAACGAGCTAAAAAGTCTGAGGAAGAAGTTCAATGATGCTTTTATCAATTGTTTAAAGAGATCTGAAGGGGAAAATTTCTATGAAGAATTTAAGATTAAAAGACTCATGAATTGTTGTCCCAACTGATTGTCAACACCTTGAAAGATGCACCAACAAAATTCATGAGAAGGCTAGTTGAAAGAGAAGATTTGAATATTAGGAGATCCAATAAGTCCTTCTTGTTTTCAAAAAGTAATAGTATTCTTATTTATGTAATTTGTTGTGTTTGAAAGTATTTTTCTTACCTTGCTGATAATCATGACTCAAGATATTGGCAACAGATTTTATTGTTGTTGAGATCTTTTTTAAAAAAAAATTAATGAAATCATGCATGTCTTCTTCAAATATATCTGTGACTTGCTTATTTTTTATTCACAAAACACTTTTTGCTTTCAAGAAATCTGAAAGAATACAAATAAAAAAAAAATAAAAAATACAAAGATAATAAAAAAACTAACAACATAAAAAAAGATATAAAAAAAAAACTTGCTCGTTTGAGTTAATATGCAAAATTTGCAAAATCATGACTTTTTTTGCTTTTAAACATTTAGAAGTCATTATATAATGCATTTGAAAAGAGTAAAGATTAATTTGTTCCAATCAATTATACAATGACAAATTAGTAAAATAAATAAATAAAAATTCCCCCCAAAGCAAGTACAAGTTTTTTTTTTATTAGAATCGTGAAAAAGTAATTATACTAGAATAGTATTAAATGTCTATTTATGATGAATAGTGCTATATGTTTACCATGGCAATAAGTCCGAGGGGAAACTTCCTAGACCTAATCTATCATCTTATCCAAACCAAATATAAAAGAATTGCGGTTGCTCTCTCTCTCTCTCTCTCTCTCTCTCTCACACACACACACACACACACACATATATATATATATATATATGCGGCATAATTGACATTTCAACCCACCCCGGTTTACAATCCTTCCAAATTCATCTGGTCTATTGTCACAGCACGATAATTAACTGCACACCTCCCGTCCTGACAACAGCCAGCCCCATTTCATTTTGTCGTCTTGTGGTCTATTTATTTCCGTTTTCTAATTTTACGATTGTTTCCTTGTTTTTGGTATCTTCCCATGACCAATCATCCCAAGGCTTCACCACTCAGCTGAGCCCGGTTGGCACCTCGTTATGCACACAATTGACAAGCCCTCGCCTTTCATGAAACAGACCTTGTGTTCGGTCATATAGCATATTGACTGCTCTCTTCTCAATGTTAAACTCATACTTTAATTATGTTCTGTAAATAATTACTAACAACTTTAATATGATTTCTCTGTCCCAAATGTTCAATTTTTTGTGTACAATGCAAGGTTGTGAATTCATTTCTAGTTTGCTTGTTTTTTTAAATTAAAATAGTATGTTTTAATTTTGAAATATTTCATGATTTTTAGTGTTCATATTTATAATTGAAAAAATATAATTTTAATTCAAATTCAATAATAAATTAACTTGAAATTATACAATTCAAATTTCAAATACAAGTAAAAATATGAAAGTTGACCCGATATAACTCAATCAACTCGACATGTTTAAAAACTTAGACGTCTGGTAAAAATATAATTTAATTCAAAAAAACATCTAAGATGACTTTTCTTTTCTTTTAAACGTTGAGAATACAATATCTAATAAAACTTAAACAAGTAAAAAAATCTCAATTCATAATCAATAAAATATTGAAGATTTAAATGATGAAACTAAAAAAAAATCAATTAAAAAAACAAAAATAAAATTGAGTTAACTGGATTAACCGGTCAAACTTATAATATAGGTTATGAGATTGAGATAACCACAAAAAAAACAAGATAAATTATGAAGTATAATTTCTTATAAATTAAATATTGAAGGATGAAATTAGAGAAAAATAAACGAAAATAAATAAAAAAACTATTTTGCTTTAACATAACCGAAAAGTTTCTGCAGGAATTTGACTTGAATTTCTAAAATAAATCGAGATTATGAACTAAATGAATTTTTTTATAGTTTTTTTTTATTTTTTTGAATTAAATGTGATATATCTAATAATTTAAATGAAATAAAACGAAATTGATAAACCTGGCAAAAAGGAAATAGTAGTAAACATAAAATAATTTTATTATACTATTACATATTATTGTATTGTAATAATAATTGAAACATGGGCACCACTGCCACCAAATTGTGCAGCTTCAGGGTGGGGTTCACGTTCTAAACAAACATTTCATGATTTTCTTTTCTTCATTGTTTTCCATTCTCATTATGGAATTGAAAAGAAAACTTCAACTGGAAGACAACGTTGTAGGTAGGTACGTAACGTTGTCAAACATCTACGTTATACTTATCACTCCATGTTGTTTCTTTTCACATGTTTTGTGTATGTTTTTATTGTCGAAACCATCAAAATTAATTTTGACTTTTTTTAAAGACTTGATTTATTTGTAGTATTATAGTGAGAGCCAGGTATAACCCAAGAAAAATTATTTTAATTCTTCTTATAAGAAACTAAAATAAAGACTGTGAATTTAAATAATTAAAGAAATGAAATTTTGAAAGTAAGATTAATATATTAATATGTTATTAACTCAGTTTAAAAAGTCCATACATCTATTTCTATAAATTCGTTCATCATCGAAGTAAAATTAAATGTTTTATCAAGTCAAGCAAATAAATTTGATCTCTCTTAAATTAATTAGACAAAGCTTTCTAATCAATTTCTTACCATTAAATAAATTTGATATTAAAAAGTAATTCTAATTCATTTGGCAATAGCCTTAAAGAGCAAAGTTTGTCAAATTTATACTAAGAAATCTTTTAAAATCTTGACAATTTAATTTAGTTTATTCTTCTCTAATAAATTAATATGAGAATTACAATAATCAAATTAATTATCTCGCTTTTAACTCTAGTCCGTAACAACAATTACTGATTGAAAGAAACTAGAAAACATATATGCTATCTCAAAATAATTCAATTATCTTGAATAAAAATCAAAAGCATAATTTTGAAATAAGAAAATATAAGTACTTGAATATGAAAGAATTACAATGATAATGTTGCTTCTCACAACTTGATAATAGATATGGTTTCTATTTCTCTTGAATTGAAATTGAAAATTAGTTGCTCATGGTCTCTAAAAATTCCAACAACAAAGATGAGCTCTCTAAAACTTTTAGTGGCAAAGAAAGTTTTTTTCTCTCTATTTTGTCATTTTGATCTCTTTCTTTTTTTAATCCTAAGAGGCAGCCTTCATGATAAGATACCAAGGCTAAAGACTAGGACGTTATAGGCTACAGAGAATATCTATATGATCCCATCATATTTTCTTTAAACGGTACGACTCATATCTTGTTAGTTTCCCATTAAATTAGGAGACAAAACCCATCATCCATCTTGCATGAGGATTTTCATCTTGAAAACGATTTTATTTGACTTGGAGCCTTTCATAAACGTTGTAGTCCTAAATGTGTAGATGAATTTAGGTTTTTGAATATCGTGAGTTCGATATCTGAAGCTCAAGATATGCCTATTTGAATATCTAGTATGAAAGTAGAGAATCTTGTTGCGAGTAGGATTCTGACCCGATTTTGCAGGTATGATTAGAGATCTAAATAAAATCAGATTTTCTACCCATAATACCTTCCTGAAAAACTAGATGAGAGGACATGATTGTGTTTTTACAAGGAGAAGAAAGAGGAGAAGAAAAAGTCAATCGAGACCAAATCACTCCTCTACTGCTAGCATGTGCGGCACCGTTGGTAAGAAGATAGCTAGCCGCTTGGAATGCTATCTTAGAAGAGAGTGTATATGCATGGAGAGATGCCACATACGTTCGCATGTGCCAATATTTTTTTTTAATTCAAATCCTAATTAATAAAAAAACCAAATCATCTTTGACCCTACATGTAAATTACAAGGAAACCAACTTAAAAAGACTTAATTGTCCCTCATATATTAATTTTTTTTTTACTTTTAAGAGTATAATTGTTTTTACATTGTGCTTTAAGAATGAAAATACCAAATTAACCTCGCCTATCCCTTTAACATTTATGGCCTTCAATAATATATAAGATATTTTACTGAAAAATTTAAAGATTAAATTGTCCCTAACCAACCTTTTGACTTTTTTTTTGCTTTTAAAGATATAGAAGTCATTATATAATGCATTTAAAAGGATTAAAGATTAATTTGTCCCAATCAATAATACAATGACAAATTGATAAAATAAAAAAAAATAACTCCAAAGCAGGTTGAAGTATCGTTATATATATATATATATATATATATATATATATTGTGTTTCATGCCATAATTGACATTGACATTGCAACCCACCCCGCTTTACAATCCTTCCAAATTCATTTGGTCTGTTGTCACAGCACGATAATTAACTGCACACCTCGCGTCCTGACAACAGCCAGCCCCATTTCATTTGGTCGTTTTGTGGTCTATTTATTTCCGTTTTCTCATTTTACGATTGTTTTTTTTTTTTTTTGTGGTATCTTCCCATGACCAATCATCCCAAGGCTTCACCACTCAGCTGAGCCCGGTTGGCACCTCGTTATGCACACAATTGACAAGCCCTCGCATTTCATGAGACAGACCTGGTGCTCGGTCAAATAGCGTATTGCCTGCCCTCTTCTCAATGTTAAACTCATACTTTAATTATTTTCTGTAAATATTTACTAACAACTTTAATATGATTTCTCTGTCCCAAATGTTAAATTTTGTTTTGTGTATAATGCAAGGTTGAATTCTGTTCTTGATTTGTTTTTTCAATTATAACGATATGTTTGATTTTGAAATATTTCGACATATTATTTCAGACTTGTAGTGTTTGTATTTATAATTTAAAAATTATAATTTCAATTCAAATTCAATGATAAATTAATTTGAAATTCTGTAATTCAAATTTTAAACACAAGTAAAAATATGAGAGTTGATCTAATGTGACCTGATCGACTCAACGAGTCCAAAAACCTAGATGTCTAGTAAAAATATAGTTTAATTAAAAAACATTTAAGATGATATCTTTTTCTTTTAAATATTAAGACAACAACATATTGGATTGATCTAGACCATGAGATCATAAAACGATCTAATTCAACTCGGGTTAACTCGTAAAACCTATTATACGGGTCATGAGACTATGATAATTTTATAGAAAAAATCAAAATAAATAACAAAACTCAATTCATAATAAATCAAATATTGAAGATGTTGAAGGATAAAACTAAAAAAAAAAATCAATTAAAGAAATAGATAAAAAAAAACTTGAATCAGCTGAGTTAACCTATCAAACATGTGACATGGGTTACAAGACTGAGATAACCATAAAAAAACAAACCATAAAAATTATAAAGTTCAATCTCCTATAAACTAAATATTTAATGATGAAATTAGAAGAAATGTAGAAGAAAAAAAGCATAACTTAGCCAGGACATAACCGGAAAGTTTATGCAAGAATTTGGCTTAAATTTTTGAAATAGATAGAAATTTTAAATAAAATGAAATTTATTCTAGTTTATTTTTATTTTATTTTTCGCCGAAAGTAGATATATTTGCCATGTTAAATATAATACAACGAAATTGATAAACTTGGTATAATGCAATTCATGGCTTATGTGGGGCAATACCTAACGGAAAAGAATGCATATCAACAATGCATAATGATACCTCTCCCACCTTTCTTAAGTACAAAAAACCAGAAAGGAAATAGTAGTAAACATAAAAGAATTTGATTATACTATGAATTATTGTTGTATTATAATAATAATTGAAACATGGGCACCACTGCCACCAAATTGTGCAGCTTCAGGGTGGGGTTCACGTTCTAAACAAACATTTCATGATTTTCTTTTCTTTATTGTTTTCCATTCTCATTATGGAATAGAAAAGAAAACTTCAACTTGAAGAATACGTTGCGGGTAGGTAGGTGACGTAGTCAAACTACTAAGTTTTTTTTCTTTTTTTAACGTGAATGTCCGGGTTAATTTGCATATATTTTAATTAATCTCACGAGTTTTGAAGTTAACGACTATGTAAACCTCAAGTGATCATCATATTAGCAACCACAAGGGGAGCAAACCCCTTGATCCCAAACTCTTACCACTAGACCACCTACTAGAAGGTTAACAACTATGTTATAGTTATTACTCCATGTTGTTTCATTTCATATGCTTTGTGTATTTTTCATATGCTTTGTGTATTTTGAAAGCATTTTTGTTGAAGATGGTCCATATCTATTAGTTAATTCTATTCATTTGTTGAAGAAAGCAACCTCTATGGTGATTTCGAATTCTTGATTACAAAAACAATGCTTACATGCCGTCCCTAACTCGCTTGCTGACCAACATAAGATGAGCAAAGTAAACGCTTGTAAGAATATTCAGCACAAAAGCTTAGCCATTTGTTGCAAGAACGAAAATAAAATCCTTTCCAGAAAAGTAAGCATATAACTCATTCATTGCAAATGATGACCATCAATGATGACATTGATGGTCATGCTCATGTCATGCGTGGCTAGGATGTCTACTACTCATTTTTCTATTCCTACTCTCACAATTTTTTTTCCTTTTTGTTTTGAGAAATTTTTAAAGTATCATTAACCAAGTTAATAAAACATTGATTTGCCTCATAGAGGTTTGGTTTATTTATAAATATCAAAATAATATTTTTTTATTTTTTTAAAATTATTTTTTATATCAATACATCAAAATGATCGAAAAATATAAAAAGAATATTAATTTAAAATAAAAAAAATATAAATTTTTTTAAAAATATTTTTGAAATATAAAATCACAATAATATTACTTTTGCTAGTGATTTTACTCGTTACGTTGCTTTCGTGGTTCATTTCCTTCAAGAGGTCCATACTCCACAGCTTCAGCGAAGTGTGCCCTCCTAGATCTTTACCCTCTCTCTCTCTCTCTCTCTCTCTCTCTCTATATATATATATATATATATATATATATATATGGAAAATGGTAATTGAGTTCTTTATTGAATTTGTCTTGACGGCAAACTTTTGAGATTTTGTTCTAGCTAGGTTGGACTCTTACCAATGAGAAAAAAAGGGTAAAAAAGGGTAGGTTCTAATTTTAAAGGATTGGCAGTTAAGAAACTTCGTTCGCGTTCTTAATTTTTTAGTTTAAATATTAAAGGTCAGTAACCTTCTTCTTTTTTTTCCTGAGTGTATCAAATAAATATGAGGGATGGGTTCGTAAGATTGTTCAGAAAAAAGAAATAGTATTGATTAATGAATAAACTAATTCAAAAATATAATTACTGTGTAAAAAAAGCAGGTTATCTTAAAAAAAAAAAAAAAAGATTCAGTCTGAACAATTGTAATTGGGCTATCTTATTATCATAAGGATCGTTAAAACTCATTCAAGGAGTTGTGACTGCATTAATTGCATAGCCACCTCCAAGTTCCCTTATGTTAAAAGTTACTTGAATTCTCTCTATGGTCTCAGGTTCGAGTCCTGTGGTTGCTCATATGATGGCCACTGGAGGCTTACATGGTCGTTAACTTCAGGGCCCGTGGGATTAGTCGAGGTGCACGCAAGCTGGCCCGGACACCCACGTTAAACTAAAAAAAAAAAGTTACTTGAATTGTGTAACTGAGTAACGTTATTTTTTAAAAAAAATGTTTTTTTAATATTATAAAATTTATTTTTTATTTCTTAAAATTTATTTTTAATATTAATAAATTAAAATATCTTAGTCATTTATTTTTTAAAGTTTAACTAAATATTTATGACTAAGTGCCCAATCATAACAAATAATAAAAAAAATTATAGAATCACCTCTAAATGCATAAACAAAAGATATTATTACATCATCATCAACATTTATTGTCTCATTTTAGCCCAATATATCTACATTGTCACCAGACTCAAATTGAGTCATATCTATGTGTTATTAGCATATGAATTGTCAAACATACTTTCATTATTTTTTTGCAGCAAATCATTCATCAATGACATGTTTAGCCTGCTCCTAATTGACCAAAAAATTGTGATGTTTTTTTACCCATTCAACTATAAATTGTGACGTAGCGGAAGTCTATAAAAAAAAAGGATCACCGTCCCTTTTCTCTGATTGTGTTCGAGTCCACGAACAAGAAATAAAACACTCGAATCCACGAGTAAAAGATCAATGTTTCAGATCGGTTCACGTTGCTTTGACTGTTAATGAATTTTAGTGCTTGGTGATCACTGAATAGAATAAACTCCCTTTGCACTAAGTAATGTTCCCAAACTTTCAGAGCTCGAAATACAGCGTACAACTCAAGTTCATAGGTGGACCACTTCTGGCGAGCCTCACTAAGTTTCTCACTATAGAATGCAATGGGTCTGCCTTCTTGAGATAGAACAGCACCAATGCCAATGATAGAAGCATCACAGTCCACCTTAAATAGTTTATCAAAATCTGGTGGTGCTAAAACTGGGGCAGAAGATAACTTCTCTTTAATCAGTGCAAAACTGTGCTCTGCTTCGGTTCCCCAATGAAATTTCCCTTTTTTCATACATTCAGTGATAGGTGCGACAATTCGGCTAAAATCCCTGACGAATCGTCGGTAAAATGTGGCTAAACCGTGGAAGCTACGCACGTCGCTGACATTTTTCACGGTAGGCCAATCCCGAATGGCTCGAATTTTTTCTTCATCGACTTTAATCCTATAAGCACTCACAATAAATCCCAAAAATAACAAACTGCTAGTCATGAATCTGCACTTCGTTAAATTAACATATAATTTGTTCTGCTGCAAAACTGTAAGTACCTTTCTCAAGTGCTTAAGGTGATCAGATTCACACCGACTATAAATCAATATGTCATCGAAGTATACTACAACGAAGTGGCCAGTAAACGGTTTGAGTACCTGATTCATTAACCGCATGAAAGTACTTGGAGTATTGGATAGTCCAAACGACATTACCAACCACTTATATAAACCATCTTTCGTTTTGAAGGCTGTTTCCCATTCATCCCCGGGTCTGATTCGAATCTGATGGTACCCACTCCTTAAGTTAATTTTTGAAAAGATTTTAGAACCAGCCAACATGTCTAGCATATCCTCTAATCGAGGAATGGGAAATCGATACTTAATGGTGATTTTTTTGATAGCTCGGCTATCGATGCACATACGTCAACTACCATCTTTCTTTGGTACTAACAAGGCTGGCACTGCACAAGGACTCATACTCTCCTGAACTAACCCCTTCTTTATCAGTTCTTCCACATGTTCCTGTAGGACAAGACCTTCTTTCGAACTCATCTGATAGTGTGGCCGATTTGGTAGGCTAGCCCCGGGAATTAAATCAATTTGATGCTGAATGTCGCGCATAAGAGGCAACCCCTCTGGTAAATCTACGGGTATTATGGCCTGGAATTCTGCTAGTAAAGGTTGTAGTGCCTTTGGAATGTTGGGAGGGTCGGTTCCAATTCCACCACCCACTACTATTGCAAAAACCTCACTGGCCCTATTGGTTTATGTTATAAATGTCCCCCCATCAACCCGTAATATAGGCTTACCCTGCACCTTTGGTTTTGCTGCAGAGAAATCTTCCTTGAGCGGACCCAATACTACCTTCTACCCTCCTCTCATGAAGACATACACATTGTCTTTGCCTTTGTAGGTAATGTCCACATCATATTGCTACGGCCTACCTAGGATCATATGATAGGCATCCATTTCGACAACATCACAAGTAATCTCATCCACGTAATTTTTCCCAATAGAGAGTTGAATGCGACAAGTTTCAGTAACCTTTGTCTCTGCACCCCGCTTGATCCAGCCAATCTTATAAGGTGAGGGATGTTTCTCCGTCTTCAAGCCTAGCTTCGTCACCATGGTTCTGAAGATGATGTTCTTGCTACTGCCACTGTCAATAATAACGTCATACACTCTTATGTTCACAGTACACCGGGTCCAGAATATGTTGTGACGCTGCGACTGATCCATCTGTTTCGGTGCTAGCAGAAGTCTTCTAACTACTAGAGAATGTGAGAGTAATTCTCCATCATCTCCTCCTGTAATTTCTTCTTCTTCATAGGTGTACTCAGTCTTGTCCTCTATCCTTCCTGCCTCTAGGTCTGTTCCCTCTCCTGACTCAATCAGATTCACTACTCCCCGTTTTGGACACTGATTAGAGCGATGTCCCGGTTGTCCACACCTGTAGCATTTATCTGAAGCTAGTCTGGAATATGGATTCCTTTGTGCTTCTGGAGGCACTACTCCTGCGGTCGTCATCTGTGTCATGCTGCTACTTGGCCTTTTTGTAAAGTTGGACATGGAGGGTGGAGGGTTTAGTGGGAACTTTCCTTTGTGTGTTGTAGCATGCATAGATTCAACATGGACCTTTGCTACGCTGGTTGCTCTTGTTCTGTCCAATTATGTTTATGCTTTTGTAGCTAAATTAATAGCTTCTGTTAAGGAATAAATGGTGTGCATGGAAACTCAGTCTTGTATATTTAAGCGCAATCCTCCAATGACCCTAACGACTTGTTGTGCGTCTGTCTCCAATAAATTATCACGAGAAGATAATCTGTGGAATTCCTCAACATATGATTGGATTGTCTGGCTCCCTTGTCTGCAATCCTGATACTGTTGAAACAGTATCTGCTCATAATCTGGTGGCAAATACCTGTAACGCAGCAGTCGTCTCATCTTGGACCAGGTCTGAACCATCCCTTTTCTCTGCCTCATTCGTGTGAGTTGTAATTGTTCCCACCAAGCGGAGGCTTCTCCTATGAGTCTGTAGGCGACTAGCTTCACCTTTTTATCTTCAGGGATCTCCATGTAGTCAAAGAACCTCTCCATTATTGCTAACCAGTCGAGAAACCCTTCAATTTGAAGCTGCCCATTAAAGCTGGGTAGATCCATCTTCATTCGAAAAGACTGAGGCTTTCACTCTCCCATATTGTGATAGCCCTGTCGATTGGGTCTTAATATGCGTTCGGCATATTCTTCATCATCACTTAATTCTTCCTCGTAGGCTAGCTGCCTACGTGGAATTGGATTGTGTTCACGAGCAGGGTTAATCCTTTCCCTATAATTCTCGCGAACCCTCTCATCTTCACGCCGTTGATTATTTCCAGTTGTTAATCTAGCAAGAGTTGCTTGTATTGCTTGCAAGGTTTGCTGGGTTTCACGCTGGAAAGTTCTAAATTCAGCCTGTGTGATTACGCTGTCTTCACGGATTCCGTCATCAAGGGCTTCTCATTCATTCAGTGTATTTGCCATCTAAACAACGATTATACCAGCTCTGATACCAACTGATGTAGCGGAAGTCTATAAAAAAAAGAATCACTGTCCCTTTTCTCTGATTATGTTCGAGTCCACGAACAAGAAATAAAACACTCGAATCCATGAGTAAAAGATTAATGTTTCTGAATGAAAACTGTTATTCAATAAAATCCAAAGTGTTCTGCGAAGTGAATGGCTGCTTGTATTTATAAGCTTGCCATCCTTAATCCTACTCAAATAATGACTTACGGAATTAAATAGGAAAAATAAGGGTAACAGGAAAATCCCCCATAAAACAGGACTTATGTCCTTAATTCACGTCCTAGGCAATAACAGAAATAAAAGAAGCATCAAGGGCCCAACTAAGAATCTATGTTTAATAAGGAAAGTGCAGCTGACAATTCGTGCATGGTAGTAATTCCAGCAAGCTTGTAATTCAGTTCATGACAACCTCTTCGTCTGCATCCTTGAGCTGTTCTGTAACAACAACAAACTGTCCTGCATCAAATTGGGATAGATAAAAAAGTTGATTGACTACCCACATACAATTCTATCATATTCAATCCACTTTAGATAGAAGAATCATTCAATGTCTTAAAACTAACATCACTTACAATCGATACAAAATAATACTAATGTTCCCCAACTTTAGACTTCCAAGTTATATCAACTTCAACATCATTATAATTCCATCAAAGCCCGTGACATATAGCTTGTTTAGTATCCACAAAGGACATGCATAAATTAGCATTCAATAGCATATTATTTTCACCATTATAAGTGATATTATTGTTCACACATCAAGAGCAATATTACTATTGTAATGATATAACATAAAAATATTATAAGATATTTTGTAGACAAAAAATAAAGTCGATTTCGGTCAATTTAACATAAATCAATCAAAATCTCCAAGACAACCTAGTCGACAAGTCAACACGAAACTTAATTGATCAAAATGCAACCTAAATCATGTTATTTTCATGCTTATTTGTATGAAATCAACCATAATTGGTTGATTTCACAGCTAATTAACACAAATCCATCAAAATCCTTAATTTTGACAATTTAGTCGACAAATCAATGCAAGGCATAATTGATTAAAATTAAACATGATTCATGTTATTTCCATGCTCAATTTTAATTGCGTAAATTCATAGCTATTTAACACAATTAGTTCAAATCCTTATTTAAAACAAACCTAACTTTCAAACTAAACTCTAATTTCGAGCAAACATAAAATAACTATAAAATGCATCAAAATAATACAAATGTAGGTTGTTTACCTTACTTTTTTCAACTAGGAAGTAGTGGTAGTCCAGTGCACGTGCCTCAAAGAATGGTGGTAGTGTTTTGGGTGGCGGTTCAGATGCTAAACATGGTGAATGGAGGCTTCAAGATGGGGAGAGTGATTTTTTGGTGTGTTTTAAAGCTATGGGTGATAGTTTTGACCTTTTTTTTTAGATAAAGTCGGTGTAGATGACAAGTTTTGACAATTTTGACCCTTTTGTTTTATAGAGAAAGACAATATAGATGACAAGTTTTGAGAGAGAGAGAGAGAGAGAGGTTGCAACCGTGGAAGAGGGGAAGAAGAAGAAACTAGGTTAGATTTCATGACTTGTCATGATTTACAATTGTGACATCATGAGTTATTGCATTTTAGAAACACGATATTCAATAGATGTTTTGATTTTGAAACTCGACAACCTTAAATGTCACGATTGTAAATCATGATATGTACAAATTGTTCTATTTATCAATTCTTTTTCAAATTGTGCTATTCTGTTATATTTTTAATTTATTATGCTAATTTAAAAAAAAATCTTAAAACTAAAGCACATGAAAATTAAAAAAAAGCCTTGCTTTTTTTAAGAAAAAATATAATATCCATGCTTAAAAAACAATTTATTATTGAATTCACTATTTTATATAGGAAAAATATAATTTCTTTATAAGCATAGTAGTTAGTTACTAAACACTGTTTATATTAATATTACCTTTTCTTTTTTCATAATTTACCACAATATAATACAACAACATCAAAGAGACTCCCATGACAAATTGCTTTGCTTTTGATAACTAAAAAGACAATATTTTACTTTGTTTTAAAAGCATTATCCCTTTCTTTTATTTTCTTTTAAAGTGTTATATACTTTGATTTCAAAGCAAAATATACCATAAACAAACAATGTTTTTAGAGAAAAAATAATAAAAATATATGTGCTTTAAAAACACAAAAAATATTAAAAAGGTATTTGTAACTTTGATAATTAATCCACTCAAAATTAATCATAAATTTAGTCCGTTTATAAGCAAGTTTAGATAAACTATCCCTAACAAATTAATTCATTTCTATTTTTTTTCATGCGCATTTCTTCTATCAAATTCAACCTAAAATCATAAGTCATAACCTTTACATGAGCCATCACTTTAATTTCTTTTATGTTTTTCTTTTTAATTTTGATAGACCAAATTAATTTGAATTGAAGGGCAAAATTAAAAAGAAAAATCAAATTTACAAAATAATAAAAAAAAGTAAAAATCAAGAGAATAATGACTAAATTTTAAAAAAAAATTATAAATCAAGATCATGGATTCAAGGTTGAAGTTAAAAAAAAATTAAAATTTGATAAAAGAGTTAATAATCAAACTTAATAAATCAAAACATTGATGACTAAACCTGAAATGTCATAAAATAAAAGGACAAACTTGATTTTTTTAATGGTCAATGTGAAATTCAAGGGGAAGAGAGAGAGAAAAGAGGAAAAGAAAAGGAAGGGGCGGGTAGTAACTAGCTGTCATCGTAACCACCATACATGCTGCTCTAAGTAGAAGGGGGTGCCGCATAGCTTTCAATGCTGTAGCAAAAGCTTGCATTCCTCCACCAGATAGCAGCTCATGTGCCACTTGAAGGGCACAAAACCATCTTACATTAAGCACGCACCAACAACTTTTTTTTAAATGATTTTTAAAAATAGAAAAGAATGGATTGTCCTTAACACAACTTAATAATAACAAAAAAACCCATGGGAAATGACAGAAACACCACTGGACGCAAGGCTTAGAAAATTTGATTTTAGGGGCAATTTAGTTAATTCATTTTTTTAAATAAAGCAAAAAAGAAAAAATGCCCCTTAATACTAATTAAATAAAAATAACTTTTTAGAGAAATTTAATAATTTTATTGTGAAAAAATATAAGCCAACCATAATGTCCATTATGAGTTTGGCAATTACATTTAAATGTTATTAGTGTGGTGGGGTAAAATTGTAAATTTACTATGTGAACCCACAATAAATCGTGAGTATATGCACAGTATTTAACTGATTCCAATTATTATTTTTTTTAAAATTTTTTAAATGGTAGTAGGAATTTGAATGGCTTGCTAAAAAAAAAAAAAAGTTGGAATTGAAAGCCTGCATAGTATTTGAGATCAACCAGTAAATTGAATTATTCTTTCATGGTATTTCGTATTGGAACAAAAGTCAAAGTCTTACCAAGAATTTAGAGTTGTGTTTGGAGAGTGAGACTTCGAAGCAGCAGACACAACCTCAAACACTTCAATACATTAACTCACGCCATATCCCTTCATGTACGGCAAATGTGCACGCCTACGTATGAAAAGATGACTCCTGCTTTCACATGGTCATAGAAACTTGGGCCGGCTCATAGCTGACTCGATTTTTAACCTAAATCTCGGGGAAGTTAAAAAATAAATAATTCATAGTTAATTTAGTCTGACTCAATTAAATCAAAATTTATCTTTAACTTTTTAATTTGTTTTAAAACAATTTTTTTTTAAATTTTTTTAAATTAAAATAAATTAACTTATATATTCAATTTATAATTTAAATTTTAAATTAAATCATAAATCAAATTGACCGAGTTAATTTATGAACCGGGTCTGAAGCTGAATGACTTACTTTGTTTTAATAACCTTGCATTTACATTATTACATACCTAAACTTAGACTCTCCTAGGAAAATTCAAAAAGATGTATGGTACTAATAATTTAATAATTTGACAAAGTCTAGAGGGGAAATCAATAACGAGGCAGGCAGTAAAGCCAGCTGCTGAATACAATAGCAGGCAGCGGCTATTGTTTGGGGTATATTACAAAAAGATAAATAAAAAGCAAAGCACAGGCCTTAAATGAAGCGTTGTTTTCCACAAGGCTTCAAATAAAAAATAGCTCCAAATTTTGTCAAGTTCTCTTTGGCAGCTTCTTTAAACTTCTCTCACTATTTGAAGAGACTTTGTGACTGAGTCCACTAGATGAATTCATCCATTATTTGTACGGGTACTAGCAAAATCTGAAATAGAGAGAGAGAGAGGGGGAGAGAGGGGGTGTCTGTTTTTATTTATACTTTTTCTTGCTTTACCTTTGTTGGGTTCTCTGGAAATACAGCAATGGCTGAGTATATTTGTGTATTAAACAAGGTGCCCACTGATTCTCACTTCCCCCTCTTTTGTATGAGTAGAATAATGGGATTTCCTTAAAATGCTGCTAGATTTTTTTTTTAAAATTTTATTATCTGGGTAGTGTTGAAGGATGCTTTTTTTTTTTTTTAGTTTAATTAATTTTAGTAGTTATATTTGCTGTAGAAAAGGCTGTTTCTTCTTATAAACTGTTGTTTCAGTTTTGTAAGTTGATGGTTGTGTGGAACATGTTTTGAAATGGGTTTGTTGAATAATGCATGTCCCGATCTGGGTTTTTTTTGGTGGTTTTCCTAGTTGTTTATATTTCAATTTCTAAGCTTATTCTTAGCTTACTGTTCTCCAACCGACACTTCATTTGTTCTTCCTTTTATAAAGATCATTTATTTTTTCCTTTTCTGGCTGTTTATACGACATAGATTCTATGGTTTTGGTGCTTTCTGTTGTTAATTGTTTGTGGTGAAACATTGTTGTTCTTTTGAATTATTTCTATTAGCACAGTAATTTCTTCACCTGCCAAGCTAAGATCAAGACTGGAACGATAATTTTACTTTAATTTCAGCTGTTCCTTGTTCTTTAAAGCTAGTTTGCATACTATTTCTTCCATTATTAACAAGCTTAATTTGCTCTTTAACAGGATACGATAATCATAAAGCCTGCTAAGAAAACTCCCATTTTGTTAAGGATGATAGTTTTAGTGTTTGCAATGGTCTGCGGTGTTTATATCTGCTCAGTTTGTTTAAAGCAGATAAGTACCCATAGTAAAATTAAAATTCAAGATATCCAAGTCATTGAGAGGCCGTCTCCTGATGTTGACCATGAAAATTTGCAAATTTCTAGTGTACATTATCCAAATCCTGAAACTTTTAGCAGGTAATTGGGCATTTCTGCCTTTTGTTTTTGAATTGGATTTAATTAAAAGGTGTGCTTAAGTACTGTGTTGGTGTGTTTCCAGGGCTGAATGCGCACATAATCCTGTGCGGTACTTTGCTATATTATCAATGCAAAGATCTGGGAGTGGATGGTTTGAAACATTGTTAAACAGTCATGTTAATGTAAGCTCAAACGGGGAGATATTTTCTGTTTTGGATAGGAGGATAAATATTTCATCAATTACACAGACTCTAGATAAAGTCTACAATTTGGACTGGTTCACAAGTGCTTCCAAGAATGAATGCTCCGCGGCAGTTGGCTTCAAGTGGATGCTTAATCAGGTAACTGAGGTTGAAAAGTAGGTTAAAGTTTAAATCTTTACCTTATTTGTGTTGCTAGGTGGGGTGCTAAAAGACTTGTTTGATCACACACTGTTGGCACAGTAATTAGAAACGTCAAGCTGGCAACTACCACTCTACATTAGTGGTTGCCCAGAATAACCTATCAATCTAAATCATGAAATGGATTTAGGTGTTTCCTGTTTTTCATTGATGCGCTGCTTAAATAGTGGTTTTAGTTTGAAAGGAAAAAAAGAAAAAGGAAAAAATAGTATTTATGATAAAATATCGAACTTTAAACTCTCAAGGAGACATGCCCCGGTTCAAACTGTTTAGTGTTTAACAATCTTGTATTCATGTGTGAAACTATCGTAACATGGTATTGGCTTACCTAATGGTTCATCCAATCAGGATATATGGTATTAGAAACAAAATGGCAAGAAGGAACAGCATCAACCTTTAGAGAAACAAAATGGCAAGAAGGAACAGCATCAACCTTTAGAGAAACAAAATGGCAAGTAGGAACAGCATCAACCTTTAGAAACAATTGACACTTAAAAGTTCTAGTATTATTTCTATAATAGGAATTCCTACCAGATTTGTGAAAACCCCTTTTTGGATCTAAATTAATCGCATCAGCTTCTTGTATCTTGTTAAATTATTGGTACCTTAAAATATGCAGATATAACAGTGGTAAGGTAGCATTCTTCGTTGTTTCTTTTTTATTTGATGGATATCAGCTGATGTTCAGAAGGGTTTGTGAGCTGTGAGCTGCTGTTTTGCGAATCCAGTTTCTGTGGTGGGAGAACAGGGTGGATAAATAAAGTGTAACTGATACTGAATTTAGGAGGACTAAAAGTTGTGTTTTTTGTATGTTATTAATCTATACCCAAACAAAAACTGTGTTTGGATGTTAATAAGGAATTTCTTCATTTTCTGTCTGGTTTTTGGAAACCAGTTGCTGTACCATGCAAGAGCACTTTCTAATTTAGCTTGATAGTAGTACTTTTAGTAATTTTCACTTGGATAACTTTAAAGGAAAATGTTTACTATTTTGCTTATATAAACTATAAAAATAAAGGAATTTTATGGTTTCCATATTTGCTTGAAGATTATATACTTTGAGGACTGCACTTCGCGTGGTTGAATGAGGTTACAGAAGTGCATTTTTCATTTTGTTTCTGCATGTCAGTTTTTTTTCAATTTCTCTCAACTATTTGCTAAAATAATATCCAGCTAAGGGAACCTTAGGGAGGCAGAACCCCCATTTATATATTGGGGACTAGAAGAAGGATCATGTGCATGTGTTACTGAAAGTTTGTTTTGGGGAGGAAAATTCCGAAGTAATAATCTGGCCATTTTTTTTTCATGCAGGGAGTAATGCAGCATCACAAGGAAATAGCAGACTACTTCAACCGCAGGGGTGTATCTGCAATATTTCTGTTTCGAAGAAATCTACTACGTCGCATGGTTTCAGTTCTTGCGAATTCCTATGACCGTCATGCTAAGCTATTGAATGGGACCCACAAGTCTCATGTTCATTCCACAGAAGAGGTCCTTCTTTATTTCCCCTGCTCCCACCAACTCTAACTCTCTTTCATGCTACATATAGTGTTGAGCTTTCAGCTGTAATTTCTTGTAGGCCGAAACACTTGCAAAATACAAGCCTATGATCAATTCCACACTGTTGATTTCTGATCTGAAGGAGGTTGAGATAACAGCTACCAAGGCTTTAGAATACTTCAACAGCACCAGGCATATTGTTCTGTACTATGAGGATCTCATCAAAAACCCCACAGTAAGTTATCATGTCAAGTGCAGTCCTACTTGTCATCACACAAAATACATCTTGTTTTCTATATTTTGAAGTTCACTGAGAAATACCTTGATCATTGGAATGATTCTTATTTCCTAACATTTCTGCCATTCACCAGCTGATCTTTAGATTAATTCTAACTATTCTTTTTTTTTTTAGTATCTATTTTAAAATTCTGGTGAAATTTAATTTATGTCTTGGGCTCCCTTAAATGGTTCCAATCTTGAGATAATCCTTTCCTCTGGAAACAGTCTACCATTTGAATTGTCAGTTTGTGATTGTGGTAGTTTTGCATTTGTTGATAGCACTGTAAATCGTCTCTCAAAGCGCATTATTTATCATGCTTGTGCTGCAGAAACTAAAAGATGTTCAAGCATTTCTAGGCCTTCCAATGATGGAGCTAATGAGCCGTCAGGTCAAGATACACAAAGGTCCATTGTCAGACCATGTTAAGAACTGGGAAGATATCAACAAGACACTGAATGGAACTGCATACGAGAGTTTCCTCCAAGCTGACTATTAAAGCTATAGCTAGTCTGCTAACTTTTGAACAGTGTGAATACCCACTTTAACTAATTTTGTTAGAGCTGACAAGGTAAGTGGTTCCCATAAATTTTTTTGACAACCATACCCAGGTGCGATCTTCAAGGCTTGTATCTTTTTTCTTCACTCAACTCGTTGAACTTCGTGCAAAATTTCTTCACTCGACTCGATGATCTTTGTTCTCAAACTCTTGTATCCCCCCGATTCTAAGCAATACCATGTAAAAATGTCATCTAATCAATTTTAAGCAAATACGAGCAATTATTCAGTAGGAAAATGTGTATTTGGAAACCCACAAGGGCCAGTACAGGTGGTAAAAGACTTTTGAGTCAAGACAGTGGGTGGTCGAGTTCTAGTTGCAACCGTGGATATATAGCTTGTGTGCTGGAGCCTCCTAAAAAACGCTAGCTTGTGTAGATAATTCTTGTGTGGTGGAGCCTCTTTCCGAAAAAACGCTAGCTTGTGTAGATAATTCTTGTGTGGTGGAATTCTTGTGTGGTGGAGCCTCTTTCCAAAAAAACTTCCAAAAAAACGCTATTCTTGATCAAGGGATCTGCCAAGGATATAAAAAAAGAAAAAACTGTGTATTAGGTCTCTCTACTCCTTTTTGTTTCAGTTTGGTCCTACTTTTCTATCCTAATGTCATTCCTCGTCTCCTTATTTCTTTATAGCTCATTTATTTCCCATGGATGTTGGAAAAGTCTGATAGGATTTGTGTCTCGGTTGCAGGTACTTGATTCCAACTTGCTAGGTAATCGGATTTTAGCTGTCAAAATCACAGTAATCTAAAAATCTAGAGCCATTGTTTTTTTGTTTTTTAAATTATTTTTTGCTTTAAATTAATATATATTTTTTTAAATTAATAATTGCTACTCCACTTCAAAACATCCACTTGCTTGTTGCTAATTTAGCTTAATTTCAGAGGGCATTATTTGATTTACCTGGTGTAGTGCTTCACAGCTTCCTCAAATTGAATTGTTTTGTATATCTAGCTTTCAAGCATGCTAGTTTTCTTATGTTCAATGGGGGAGTGCGAGACTAGAATTATATTGAATGCATAATAGTGGCAAGTCTTTTTAGTTTCTACATGGGAAACACAAGCGCTACATGGCTAAGCAAACCGAAGGATGATAATTCTCTTAAACCTCACTGGCTGCTTGATTTCTTTTTCCATGAAACGTTTTAAAATCAATGACCTTTGTCAGAGACCTGGCTCGGCGGTGGGAAATAAATGCTAGCAAATTCTTCTCGTTTTAAGCCGTGTCAATTAAAAAAAAAAAAAACACAAGAAGCTGAAAGTCCATTCCAATAGAACTTGCAACGGCCAGTATAGCTTGCACGAAGGTTAGGATCTAAGAGTCTAAGACAACTGGGTCAAGTTTAGATAAAAGTAAGCACGCCGACATGGTCTTGCAAGTTGCAGGCCCGAGTGGATCAGCAAGTTTTTTTTCGGGGAGTAGCTTTTTTTTGGGCAAATAATAACTTGTGCACACAGGATTTTGTCCCGAGGGAGAGAAAAAAAGAAAAGATTACGAGTATGCTTAACAACCATTATTTTTTTTATTTGAGTAAGAAATATTTCTAACTGCTTAATTTTTTAAGTTGAAATTATTATTTTCCTTTGATTTTTAAGTTTCAAGTATACATAAGTTTCAGATTAATTATTTATGTAATTGAATATTTATTAAAAAATTGTGATTAGCTACTTCAAATATTTTTTTATGAAAAATCAGAAGAGCACGTCTTTCTATAATATATATATATATATCATTTATAATTATCATGTCATCAATATAAAGTAAAATTAATATGTGACCTTTATTTGTCTTCCATACAAATAAGATAAAGTTATATGCATTCAAAGCAAACCCAAACTAACTCATTTTATAGTTAAATTTAACAAACAAAGCTCAAAGAGCTTGTTTGAAAAGTTTTAAAAAGAAGACACACTTATCCGAAGAATGATCATAAATAGAAAGAGACCTTGTTGGAAGTAAAGCAAGTGTGGTATAAAATCAACATAACAATGCAAGGTCAATAACTCAAGAATAAGAAGAAGATTAAGAGAAATGCATGCTTTTATTAAGTTTTTCTCTCTAAACTCTCTTAGTTATTCTCTCTTTTTTGTGCTTATTAATAATGCTAAAGTACAAGCTTTTTTGTAAGTATAAAATCCTAGATAATCAAGGAATTAAACTAATACAAGGAAATTCTAATATGAACAGGAATTGTATTCTGTTAACTAAACTAGTTGACTGTTTCAAAATCCAAAATCTGGTTTATTTTCAACATCCCCCTTTAAAGTTGATTTGTTTATAACTCTCAACACATTTCTTATTTTGATAAAAAAAATCATATTTGAGTGGCTTTGTGAATATATCCACAACTTGGTCTTGTGTCTTTACATATTTGACTTCAACTTCTTCGTTTGCAATGCAATCTCATCAGTAATGAAATATTGTGTCAATATGCTTACTTCTATCATGAAATACTGGATTCTTTGCTAATACAATGACTGATGAGTTGTTCACATATATTTTAGTAGGCTTTTTTTTGTGGCATTCACAATTCCTTTAATCATCTCCTTAGCCATATGAAATGACAAACACATGATGTAGTAGCTATATATTTAGCTTCACATGTTGACAAAGTGACTATAGATTGCTTCTTTGAACTCCATGTAAATGTTGTGTCTCCTATATAGAAAACAAAACCCGTTGTGCTTTTTTTATCATCCATATCTCCAGCCCAATCACTATCACTATAACCCACTAGTTCAAAGCTATTAGAATAACCATAGAATAAGTCAAAATCAACAGTACCTTTGATATACCGAAGATCTCGCTTCATTATTTTTTGATATTTTCACTCCACACTCAACTAGAGTATATTCACTTTTGCACAATCATCCATCTTGAACTTCTTGAGAACCTCCCTTGCAAACTTCTCTTGATTCACAAAGATTTTTTTTATTTGATATCAATCCCTAAGTAGTAGGACATGGGACCAATATCTGTCATTTCAAACTCTTTGGTCATTACTTGTTTGAAGTCTTCAAACATCTTTGGATTATTTCTTGTAAAGATTAAGTCATCCATATACAATCATACAATAAGAGAATCACCACTCTCTTTGATCTTTACATAGATAACATATTCATAGGGCCATTTAACAAACCTATTTTCTAAGACATAACCATCAATGCGATTATACTAAGCCCTTGAGTCTTGCTTCAATCCATACAAGACTTTATTCAACTTAAAAACCTTATTTTTATAACCAATAGGTTGCTAAATATAGACATCCTCCTCAAGAAAACCATTAAAAAAGACTTATTTAACATCTATTTAATAAATTTTCCATCTATGTTGGGTAGTGGTGACAATGATTAATAGAATGGTCTCCAATCTAGCAACAAGAGCAAAAACCTCATCACAGTCAATCCCATGCTTCTGACTATAGCCTTTTACCACTAACTTTGCCTTGTATCTCTCCACCCCTCATTTGACATTCTTTTTTTCTTTATAGATCCACTTGATACTTATTGGCTTCTTTCTAATTGGTCTAGAAACCAATCTCTTTATCCATAACAATTCTTGATTTTGCATCCTTTTTACTTCTTCAAATACTATAAGATCACATCTAACAAGGTGAAAATATAATATTACATCATCAATATGATTAGTTACCCTATATAAGTCATTAAGGCTCCTTATATATCTTGGTAGACTTGGTAGAGTGCCACTGTCACGACCCGATCCCCGGATCCATGACCGGCACATAGGCAAGGTTCCCCTCCAATGTTCCATACCTATGCGAACCCAAACTTACACACAAACTTATCATAACTCAATTAGAGTTCAACGCAGCATTAATAACAAAATCAACTTCATAATATAATTGAATTGTCTTAATACAAAAGTTTATACAAGTTCAGAGTTTTTTTTTTTGGAGCACTAACTAGACATAAAGTAAAGGTACAAAGTACAACCAAAAAGCAGGTTCTGAAGGTCCAACAAAATGACCTGCTATCAAGCTATAAGCCTGAAAAGGATAAATAATGAGATGGTGAGTTCAACAACTCAGTGAGTAGATAACGTTCAATATACACACACGAGGTAATACAGCAATGAGAAATATATATACAAGTATGGCTTTAGGTTCTTATGGAAGTGTTCTCAAATTGGCCATAACAAGAAGATCATATGGTAAAACTCGTCAGAAAATCAAAATGCAATGAGCATGAGGCTCCGTACTGTGGGATGATCAGTCCACACAGGTTGGTGACTCCCCCGACCAACTAGGGTTCAAATACGATGTGCACAAAGACTAACACTACCCTGTTAGCATGAGTATTCTGACTAACATACCATAGGTTCATAATCATAATCAAACAGACATATTCATATCTCAAGGCTCAACTCATGACATCAATCAAATGAGGAGCTATCAATTCAGAATTCAATTCAAAATATATACTGGTTCATATCA
>Ga0307515_10005361_pt1 | contig 26034 bp, 6 predicted proteins | sample 17_EM_MG_FD_194513 | JGI IMG/M metagenome (GOLD analysis project Ga0307515, IMG submission 194513) | Populus trichocarpa ectomycorrhiza microbial communities from riparian zone in the Pacific Northwest, United States - 17_EM | ecosystem: Host-associated > Plants > Roots > Unclassified | place... | reverse complement strand
ATTTAACCCCTATTTAATAGCAAGATAGGTATAAAGCCTAGTATAGGTAATAACCCCTTTATAATGGAGACCCTATAGGGAACTACTAGATAGGTTGCGGAGATATTATAGGAAGGCAGCGATCTTAAGGATCTTATAAGATACTTTAACCGTTATAGGTTACTCTAGCTTAAGTAATATACGGAGAGCATACTATGGTATCTTAAGCGCTGCATTAGGGATTTCCCTACCCTTTACTAGCTACTATATAAAACAGTGCAATATACGGTGGTAACTATATATAAGCAACTACTATAGCGCATAATACTGCCCGTAAGTATCCTAAGGGAGCTCTAGGACCTACCTAATAATAATATAAAGGATAAACGCGACCCTAATTTATTAAATATTCTAGTAGGCCTAAGGGATTTACCAAGGGTATTTTTAGGTAGGAGAGCTAAAGTCCTATTATAAAACTCGGAGTACAATTATATAATTAATCTAGAAGAAGGTAAATAACCGCCGAACCTTCCTATCTATAACCTCTCGCGTAAAGAGCTTAAGATCCTATAGGAGTACCTTAATAGGTTACTAGAAAAGGGTAGATCTAGCTTAATAAGTTGCCAGTAGGCGTACTAATCCTTTTTATTTTAAAACTAGATAGAACTATAAGGCTATATATAGACTATTATAGTCTTAATAAGATTACAATTAAGAACCGTTCCCTACTACTACTAGTTAGTAAAATGCTAGATTAACTATCTAGGGCAAAGATCTTTATAAAGCTAAATCTATAAGACGCCTATTATAGGCTCTATATTAAAAAAGGGGATAAGTGAAAAACCGCTTTTAAGACCTAATACGGCTACTTTAAGTATCTGGTAATGCCTTTTAGGCTAGCTAATACGCCTATAATATTCTAATCGTATATTTACAGAGCCTTAGGGGGACTAGTTAACCGTATATATGTTATCTATTTAGATAATATCTTAATCTACTTAGAAAATAAGGATTAACACGAGTAATACGTCCGCGAAGTGCTAGAACGTTTAGATAATTAGGGCCTCTACGCTAAGGTGTTAAAGTATATCTTTAATACTAAGCAGGTCAAGTTCCTGGGCTATATTATAACGCCTATAGGTATAGTTATAGAACTAGTACAGATATAAACGATTTAGGAGTGGCCGGAGCTAGAGAGCTACTAGGATATTTAAGTGTTTCTAGGCTTTGCCAATTTCTATAGGCGCTTTATTTATAACTACTTAGACATTACCTAATACCTATTTAACTATATCGCGGAAGCTTCTTAAGACCTAACTTAAGGAGTAAAAAGCTTAAAGGCGGCAAGGAAGAAAACTAAGAAAGGACTAACTAAATAGTATAAGCCATGGTTATGGCTCGGAAAGGTTTAAAAGGCCTTTTAGGAACTTTATATAAAGTTTATAGAAGCTTTATTACTGCGGTATTTTAACCCAGATTAGCTATTAATAATAATCACTAATATATTAAATTTTGCTTTTACTAGTATCTTACTATAACTTAATAGGCATCTAGATACTACCTAGCTCTATTAAAAACTAGTAGTATTTTATAGCAGAAAATTCTAGGGACCTAAAGTTAGGTATTATACCCACGATAAGGAACTACTAGCTATAGTTAACTGCTTTAAATAGTGGCGATACTACCTTAAGCACGCAAGCTATACTACTTGTATACTCTTAGATTACTATAATTTACACTACTTTATAACTATAAAGGAGCTTATACCTTAATAAGCTAAATAGGTAGAGGAGCTTACGCGATTTAATTTTAAGATTAAATATAAGCTAAGGGAAAACAACCCTACTAATAAACCGTTATAACGGCTAGACTATACTAAAGGCTTTAAAACGAGAGAAGGAAAATAGATAATAGATATTTTACTCCCTATATTGCAGAATAAGCTCTAGGTATAAGATGCTTAAGTGCCTATAGCTTTATATACTAAGTCTTAGGCGGTATAAGCCCTATTAGTTTCTACTAACGTTCTAGCTAGTACCCGGTCCGTTACTAATAAGGGTCTAAATATACCTAGATAGGATATACCTAATACATTCTTAGAACCTAGTAATATACTATCCCTAATTACTAAGCTATCCCCTTAAACCAATAGTAAAGCTATAGAGTAATTGGAACTTGGAGCCCTATAATAACTAAAGGACTTTAACCTTATAGTGGCTTTCCTAACGTATACGCATTAAAGAGTTATAAGATCTATAGTACTATTTAGTCTTATATTTAGAGCAGTATAGGACAAAATAGCTTTTACCTAGGAACTATTTAAAAGGTTAACAGATTTTATCCGTAAGGTATAATAGAGAAATACTTCCTATGCTATCCTTAATGCGGAAGTAGACTAGAAATGTAACGGAAAGGAAACTGCTAGGTATTACTATTAGGAACTAGACCCGATAGGCCTACTATATAAAAGTAGTAAGGTTTAGGTGCTATAAGAAGAAAATCTATAATAAAAGATTCTTATAAAGAATTACAATAATCCTCTAGGCGGCCACTATAGTTAAGTAAAGATAGTAGAATTACTTTAGCGCAAATACTATTGGCTAAGGCTTAATTAGGAAGTAAAGGAGTATATTAGCTATTACGAGAAGTATTAAGTATATAAGATCCGTAGGCACAAGCTATAGGGTCTACTTAAATTAGTTCCCCCCGCTAGTAAGCTATAGTAATATTACGCTATAGACTTTATTACGGATCTCCCGCTATTTAAAGATAGCTAAGGATAAATATATAATTTAGTCCTCGTACTTATTAATAGGTTTTTAAAGTACGTCTAATACCTTCCTATTAATAAGATAATTAATATATAAGAGCTCGCCAACCTAATTAAGGAGAAATGCTTTCTTAAAGTAGATTAGTTATACTCTATTATTACTAATAGGGGCAGCGTCTTTATAAGCTAATACTAGTTAGACCTATGCTTCTATTTAAAGATAGACTACCGTTATAGTATGGCTTTTTATTTATAGACGGACGGATAAATAAAACGCTAGAACTAGGAACTAGAGTCTTACCTATAAATATATTTAAACTACTAGCAAGATAATTAGTATAAGCTACTTCTGTATATAGAGTATGCTTATAATTTAAAGTAACATTTATTATATCGGTTTATACCAATCTAGATTACCTACGGCGTTTAACTATTAGGATTTAATGGTATACCTAATAATTACTAGCTAAGGCTATATAATTAGTTATAGGATCCTACCAGAAAGTTTAAGAATATCTATTAAAGAGTATAAGGATACCTCTAGGAATGGGAGGAGTAATAGAAGTATATAAAGCAGAGCCTATAAGATACCCAAGAGCAGTAAAGACTTTAGTATAACCGCAAGCACCAGAATAAGTATTTTGGAGTAGGTAATAAGGTTCTATTACGTTTAATAAATATTAAGACCCGTTAACTATTAAAGAAGCTTAATATAAGATACCTAGGTCCCTTCTAAATTAAGGAATAAATTGGTAAGCTAGCCTACCGTCTTTAGCTACCTTTATTTATAGCCTATATGCATCTAGTGTTTTATATAAACCTACTAGAGCTATAGTATAAACTATTACTAGAAAAGAACTTCCGTCTAGGCCCAATTAAACACCCTAAGGTAGTAGGCGAGCGGCACGAGGTTAAAGCTATACTATACTATAAGTCTATTAAGAACAAGCTTTAATTTAAAGTTAAATGGCTAGGCTAGCCCGCTAAGGACTCTATATAGGAACCAGAGGATCACCTTAATTATTATAAAGATATTCTAAAAGAATATTGGGACTAAGGTCTATAATCTAGAAATCATAGAAAGCGCTCTAATATTACAGTGTTATTGCGACCTATGAAGAAAGCTCGCGAAAAGAGTAAATAGGTTAAATTGGATATAGAACGGACAAGCTCCAGAAACTATAAGGATTAGGGCTATAGCCTAAGACAGGACTAGTCCTTAGCCTTTTTATGTACATAGTATAGAATTAATAGGGCATTTTACTAGAATTGTATACCTATTAATTAATCTATACTAGGGATATTATTTCTAGGGCTTTTAAGGCCTTCCTAAAAGCCTTTTAAGGCCTTCCTGAGCACCTAATCAAGGTCCTTAATTGCTACTATATATAAGAATAAATCCTAAATGCCTAATCTAAAAAGCCACTATGCCTTATCCTTAGGAGTAGAATTAGTATCTATTGGCCCTTTAAGGGATAGCTAATAAGAATAAGATCTAGACCCCTTAATAGGGGTATAGGTAGGTATAAAAATAGGGGTAAGATAATAAGGTGTAGCTAGAGCAGAGACTCTTAAACGCTTAATACTAATATTAGGTCCAAACTAATACTAATAAAGCTCTTACGGCGTAAGCTTATAGTTAATAAAGATACGCTTAAGCCCAGAATAAACAGAGACGTTAGCTGGCTAGCATAGTCTAGAACCACCAAGACCTTACTATAGTAACTATTAGTTACCTATCTATTAGGTACCTAAAGGGTAACCTACCTAATACCACATTATATTATGCTCTTTTAAAACTTAACGCGTATACGTAAACTCCTTCCTATAGTAGACAGCGACCTTCTTCTTATCACCCCCATCCTGCACCCTATCCTTAGTATACTAACCTTACTCTTGCATTAGGCGTTACTAGCTAGCTTACTAGGAATTATAGGCGGTATAGATGGCTATAGCATAGTCTTAAATTTAACTAAGATATTTAGTATTAGCGCTAGAATAAAATAAAGCCTGGGCAATATAGTAGTTAAAGACATTAAAGGATCGTCGCCACTTAGGCCCAGGCTATTAAGGCTTAAAGTTAGCAATGGAAATCTATTAAGGATAGAAAAGCTTACCTTAACGTAACTGCCGCTCTTAGTACGCATATATCAATCACAAGGACTAAAAGTATTAGATCTAACGCAGTACGTCTTATTATAAGCCTCTAGAATCCTATTATCAGATATCTAGTCTTTTAAAGACATGCAGGTAAAATCATTTAGGTAGGACTAATACCAGTTACGAGTTAGCGGAGGTTGGGGTTCTATATGTAAAGGTAAGGCTAGGATATGCTGTAGAATCTACTTAAAAGAGTAGTTAGCAGGAGAACAAAGAGGCATATTAAATTATTAATAAAAAAGAAGAAAATCTTAATAATATATCGAAGATACGTCCAAAATTAGACGACGGTTAATGGCGAGAAGTGAGGTATTTAAGAAAAGGAGTAGCTCGATAAGCAAGGTGTCTTTATACTTTACCTTCTAATACCCTTCTAGTAAATAGCCGCAACCTTACCGATATAACTCCGTTACAATAGCGTTATTTAGAAGGAAGGAAATATAAGTATGCGTTATCTAACTATTACTTCCTTATAAAAACTAAGTACGCGGCCAGGGAAAGGCAATTAAGACGTTAATTAAAGACGTATATAGGTTAAATTATACTTAAAACAATACTATAGTATTAAAGATTAACGTTATAGATGTTCTTAACAATCGTATAATAGTTACAATTGCTATTGCAAAATGTCCCTATTTGCTAGGTAGTAAAGCTACGCTAAATATACGGCATAGGACCACTAGATTTAAAACCATATATACTAAATCTTAAGAGATAAGTCTCTTTAACTAACTAATTAATACCTTAACCGTATCTAATAGCCTAAGGGCAAATATGGGAGTAATATATTAGTAATATAGGGGATTATAAGAAAAGGATTATAAGAAAGGATTATAGACTATATTTTAATAATTAAAGATAACGGCAAGCTAAAGCTCTATACGTTAAATCCTATACTAAAAGGTTCTGCGGAACTATACTAGAACACTAAATTACCTATAATACTTATAATTAATTGCAGACTAGCATAAAGGCTTAGAAGCAAAGTTGTATAAAAATCCCTATATTAGCTTAGGTAGTTACCGGCATACTTTTAATAGGCTTCTAATAGGTCTCCTAGCAATCCTCACGTCTTTTCTCTAGTTATATTTTTTCCGTATTAAGGTTTTTCAGGAGTTTAAAGCAGGGGTTCAATAGATAGATAATATATAGTAGTATGCCAATACCTCTCCAAACCTCTTCCGGGATAAGCCCTTATAATCTCCCTACCGCAAGGTAATAGCAATTAGGGGCTAACTGTAAAAAAGGGGGGGGCAATATAAGGGATACTATTGCGGACACCTTAGGTTACCCTTAGGACAACCCCTAGACGCCCCTTAAATAGTTACCAGTTATATACTAGAGGCACGTACCCGTAGTATATAGTCTCTACAATCCCAGAGGCCTTACCTCCTTAAGGATTTGTCTCTCTTACCAATATATTCTGTTCTAATCGTGTCCTTATAGCCCCCTATTTACAAGATCCCCTTATAAAGACCTTTATAGTTTCTAAGACGAAATTATTTATAGTAAACTTAGTAAATATAAGCTAGTTAATCTAGTTATCTTATAAATATAACGTATATATCTAGATATACTATTCTATTATAGCGTTTATATATTCTATTTAACTGTCTATTTTTAGGTAATATATAGTAGATAGCAGTACTTTAATATAGAGTTAGGTAGTTAGTTCTTTCTAAAATATAGAGATAAACTAGCTACCTTTATTAGAGATAATTGTTTTAGGGAGTCCGTGGAGTTTCTATATATAATTTAGAAATAGTTAGGCGATAGTAAGCGTTAATATATTAGGGTAGGCGATTAAGTGCCTTATCTTAAATAGTCGGTCTATAACTACTATAATGTTTATACAGCCTTTACTTATAGGGAGGTTAACGATAAAGTTAATTAAGATATCCTTCTATCTTCGGTCTAGAATAGGTAGTAACTTTAAGAGGCCATTATACGTCTTATATAAAGCTTTAGCTTGTTAGTAGATATAGTAGCTAGAGATATACCTTTATATTATATTATATATATTTAGCTAATAGTATTCTTATTAGAGTAGTTTTAGGGTTTTTCCTTAGCCTAGGTAGCTGGCTACTAGTAAATTATATATATATTTAAGGAGCTTAAACTTAAGTTCGTTATAGTTAGGTATAACTAGGCGGTTTTAGTAATATAAGCGGTTTCTATAGGCTCTATATTTACTTAGAGAAATCTTTTTAGAGCGTCTAATACTATCTTATATTAGCTTAAGCGTTTCTTAAATAAACTTATTATTTGGGTATTTATTAACTATAATCTATTTAATTAATTAATTAGTTATTTTAAGGACGTATACCGTAAGATCTTTAATAGAAGAGTTAAATAGTTTAGGGTAAAGTAGGGTCTAATTTTAGTAAGAGTGCGCTTTTTTTAGGGCTAGCGCGTCTTATAAGCGTTAGGTTAGGGCGTTAGGCTTTTAACCTTAAACGCCTAGGTGGTATATAATTAAGAATTAGAAACAAGATAGATATTTTAACTAGCGGGCCTAATAATAATTTAGCTATTTTATGGTTATAAAGTATATTAGCATTTTGTTAGGGTGCTAAGATCCTAAAGGCCTCCTGACAGGATTTTGATTTTCCTAATCGTCCTAATCGTCCTAATAGGCTCCTAGCAGGCTCCTGGCAGGATTTAATTTTCCAGATCGTCCTAACAGGCTCCTAACAGGATTTAATTTTCCTGATCGTCCTGACAGGCTCCTGACAGAAACCTACTATCCTGATGCGATCCTAACAGGACCCTACTACCCTAATGCGTTCCTAATGCGTTCCTAACAGGACAGTTTTATCCTAATGCGTTCCTAACAGGACTCTTTTATCCTAATGCGTTCCTAACAGGACTCTATTATCCTAATGCGTTCCTAACAGGACTATTATCCTGATGCGTTCCTGACAGGAACGCCCCCCCTAAGCGACGCCCCCTATAAAGCTCTACACGAAGCTCTGCACGAAGCTCTGCACGAAGCTCTACACAAAGCTTTGCACGAGGCTCTATACGAGGCTCTACACGAGGCTCTACACGAAGCTCTACACGAGGCTCTGCACAAAGCTCTACACAAGGCTCTGCACGAAGCTCTACACGAGGCTCTGCACGAGGCTCTACACGAGGCTCTACACAAAACTCTACACGAAGCTCTACACGAAGCTCTACGCATAGAGGCTCTGCACGAGGCTCTGCGCGAAGCTCTACGTACGGAGGCTCTACACGAAGCTCTGCACAAAGGTCTACACAAAGCGACATATATTACTATCAGGTCCCCGCTATATTCCCAATAGCCTCTACACGTGCCTCTGCCAAGTATGTCCCCTATGTAGCCACCTTATTTTTTTTACCCTTCCTTCCTTACATCCTTTTTACCTAGGGAGGCACCAGAACGGGAGCTAGCAGAGGACCGTCACCAGAACCAGACGACCGTCGCCAGAACTAGACGACCGTCGCTAGAACCAGACGACCATCGCTAGAACCAGACGACCGTCCCCAAACTAACGACCGCTGCCAGAACGAGACGGCCGTCCTTAGAACTGACGACTGTCGCTAGAACAGATGGCCGTCGCCAAAACAGATGGCTGTCGCTAGAACAGATAACCGTCGCCAGAATAGACGGCCGTCGCTAGAACGGATAACCGTTGCTAGAACTAGACGATTGTTACTAGAACTAGACGACCGTCACCAGAACTAGACGACCGTTATTAGAACTAAATAACTGTTGCTAAAACCAGACGACAACCGTTTAAATAACTAGCCAGTAAACACTACAAACGATTTAATTAATCGATTGATCAAATAAACTAGAGCTTTAATATCGGCCCGTTACCAAATCAAATCAAGGCCTCCTAGGGAGGCACCCCAGACGACCACCATTCGAATGTAATTAGAGCTTTTAATTAGGCCGACCCCTCCCCCGAATTAAACTAGACACTAACATATAGGCAGGTAGGTAGGCAGGCACTAGGCCTAGTTAGGAAATTGGTATACAGCTAATGAATCATCGGGAACACCGCCAATTAACGATTTGGAGCCTCTGCGACAGGCTTCCCCTTCGTCTCCTCAATCGATCGCTCGACGCCCAAGTAATTGTCCCCCTAGAATGACGTAGAGCTCCTATAACAGAAATAGGTAGTAGGTAGGAAGGACAGCCAGCAAACGGCTATAGAGAACGATTTGAATCAATCAGAGCCTTCAATCGGGCCGACCTCTCCCCCGAATTAAATCAGACACTAACATAGGTAGGTAGGTAGGCAAGCAGGTAGGCAGGCAGGCAGGTAGGTAGGCAGGTAGGTAGGCAGGCAGGTACTAGGCCTAGTTGGGAAATTAGTACACAGCCGGCGGACCGTCAGGAACGCCGCCAATTGACAATTTAGAGCCTCTGCGAGGCTTCCCCATCGTCTCCTTAATTGATCGCTCGACGCCTAAGCAATTGTCCTCCTAGAACGGCGCAGAGCTCCTATAACAGATAGACGCAGGCAGTAAGTAAGAAGGATTAATTTGGATTATATATCTTATATATAGCATAGGGTTTTAAATTAAACTAGTTTTTATATTTATTGGCTAGCTATAAATACCAAAGTATTAATATACGTTATTTTTAAATTTTAAATTTTAATATTATCCTAATTGTCCTGGAGGTCCTATAGGTCCTAGAGGCCCTAGAGGTCCTAATAGTCCTAATAGTCTATAAAGTCCATATAGTCCGGATGCGTTCCTAATAGGCTCCTAATAGGATACTAAGTATAAGTGTCTCCTAGAGCTCCTAATAGCCCTATTAGGAGCTATTAGGAGCTGTTAGTACTATTAGGAGGTATAAAATATTATGCTAATATACTATAGGTTCTTATAGTCGTTAAGGACCTTAATTAAAAATCTAGCGCCTTTTAGTTTGGGTCGCCATTGTTTAAAATATCTAATAATAGCTAATAATTCCTTATTGTAGATCTTATAGTTATATTTAGCTAGGCTTAGTCGTTTTAAGAAGTATACTATAGGGTGCAATACTCTATCCTCGTTATATTAAGATAGGATGCCTCTAGTAACGTAGTTAGATAAGTTAGCTTCTATAATACTTATTTAGTTTAGGTTAAAGTCTTAGAGATAGGCGTAGTAGTAAATATAACCTTTAGATAGGTAAAGGCCTTCTTATATTCCTTATTAAAGATAAAGACTTTATCCTTTTAGGTTAGAGCTATAAGGGGTAAAATTAGAGTAGAGAAGTTATTAATAAACTATTAGTAGAAATTAGTAAATTCTATAAAGGCTCTTACTATTAGGTAAAACCTAAGTAGATAGTTATATAGCCGCAAGGTATGGGCGACCCTAGGGTAACCTAGGGGTGACTCGCCTATAAGGTACGTGCTCTATATATACCTAGGGAAAACCCTTTCTACCTTATATACAGACTCCTCCTTTTCCCTTAAGGATTTATCTCTATCTATATAATATACCTATTATTCTATTATTAGACTCCCTATTTATATCCTTACCTTATATTTAAATCCTTACTAATCCCCTTAGGAGGATAGCCGGTTTAATTTTTCTATAATACCTCTAAAAAGAAAACTGACGCCTATACCCAATAGTAATACGCTAGCGATGTAACTGTAGAACGCCTTAGGATTTAGTGTAGATAAAACCGCTAGAAGCATACTAGTAGCATCTAAGCCATTTTCTAAATCTTAAAATAATTAGATATTTACAAACGCTAAAGACTAGTTTAATTTATATACCTAGGCTTAATAGGAGCTTAGTAAGGTTACTAGCGTCCTACCTAATACTACTAATATAAAGGAGCTAGATAAGCTAGCTAAGAAAATAGCCAATTTATAGAGCATTATTAATTTAATAAAGCCCTCCTATTACCTCTTTAGTAAAGAGTATAAGTTATATAGCGAACGCATACGCTAAATAAATCTTAACGCCCTAGTTAAGAAGTTATTACCCGATATTAGCGGTACTACTTAACAGCATTTTAACCGGTAAATTGCCGCAGTTAAGAACCGATTTAAGGTTAATAATGCTAACTATAACTATAAGTAACGCACGCGCTAGGCCATTAAAGGTCTTATAAAAGAGAAGATAATTACCTAACTAGTTTATTGCCGGTTAGGTATTAAGGATAAGGGTCCTTTATTATAGGATGGGTTTAAGACTATAGTCTAAGACCAGATTAGGAACCCTATAGTAAGACGCTTTAATAACGCTATAATATACTATACGGCTATTATAAAGGAGAACTAGAGGTTTAATGTCTTCCTAGCCTATATGTATAGCTTAGAGAACCTCTTCTTATATACCCCTTTTGTCAATCCTAAATAATAGGTAGACTTTTAGTTCTTATATCTCCTAGCCTACTTATAAGCAAAGCTCTTCCACTAGAACTTTGCCTAATAGGTAAGAATTATTAAAGACCTCTTTAACGAAATCCGCTATATAAAGTAATTGCTTAATACTATAAAGCTTACGGAAGATTGCGTAAATAGAAGCGGCAAATTATTATATATAAAGCGCGGTCGCAGTATAGGCTCTATAAAGTTAGGCTTAGGGAATAAAACCTAAAAAAGGTAATGCTTTTCTAAGTAAACTTCTAGGGAGATTACCTAAAAGCTAGATAGCTTAGGGGACCCCCTAAACGCTAGTGCTATATAGGTAAGTTAAAGGACTATAGGCGGCTACTATAAGGAACACTAAAAGTAGGCCAATAAAGAAAAGTTAGCTTAGGCTTTAGAAAACCTAAAGCCCTAGTAGCGTATCTCTCTTAATTATAACTAGGGCCTAATATAGAGAGAGAGAAGAAATGTATTATAGTATATATCGCGATAGATACGCCCTAAGGCGAAGTCTACCTACGTACTTTATATAATAATAGGTGCTAAATTAACCTTATTAATTAAGATATCGTCTATAGGTTTAACCTGCCTATACGCTACGCGCTATATTTATATAAACCTATTATACGTTTCCTTAATAGTAACTAGATAATAATCTAGGATGCTTATAATCTAATAGTTACTACTAGCGACTCCTAGGGTACCTCTTATACTATTAGCCCGCAGACCTTTTAGGGCGGCTTATTTAATAGTTATAATATAATTCTTAAATAGGATTAGCTTGCGGAAGTAGATTTATTAATTAGCTTCTATTTTAGATAGTTTATTTAGGGTACTTCGGACCCTAGATGCCTTTAAATAGTTACCCTTAACGCTCTCCTAGTAGACATTAAGGCTAGTAAAATAGTCTATTTACTATAGCTAGAAGACTTCTTTTCTACGCCGGTTATAAATATAATAGAGGACCTATTATTACTAGTAGTAAGTACCCGTATAGACCCTCTGGATATAGAGATACTAGTTATAAATATAGTAGAGGACCTACCGTTACTGGCAGTAAGTACCTATAGAGACCCTCCGGTGCTAGCGCAGATTACCTATATATAAGGGGGAGGTAATTAAAACTCCAAAATTATTAAGTATACTGCAGTAGAGCTATATATACTCTCTATGCGAGCATACCTATAAAACGTATATTAGCTGTACCCTTTTCTTTACTGGCTTCTAAAAGCACACTACTATGTAGTAATCGCTTTGACCTTTATAGCCCCTGGCCTACTAGAGGTATATAAGAAGGAAATTAATATCTTCTTTAATGAGCTAGTAAGCATACTACCGTAGAACTTTAAGTATAACTATGCGATTGACTTAAAAGAAGGTAAAACGCCACCGTAAATGCCCCTCTATAACATTTTATAAAAAGAGTTATAGATCTTATAAGAGTACCTAGACAGTGCTTTTAAAAAGGGCTGAATTAGGCCTAGTAAGTCGCCTGCTAAAGCGTCCATCCTCTTTATATTAAAAGTAGACGGTATAATATGGCTATATATTAACTATAGACGCCTAAATAAGATTATAATTAAAAATTGGTACCCCCTACTACTAGTTAGCGAGCTCTTTAATAGGCTTAGCTATGTAAAGATATTTATAAAGCTGGATCTTTATAATGTATACTATAGGATTTATATTAAAAAGGGAGATAAATAGAAGACCGCATTTAAGACACGCTATAGTTACTTTAAGTACCTAGTAATGCCCTTTAGTCTTACTAACACCCCTATAACTTTTTAGAGCTATATTTATAAAGCTCTAGGAACCCTAGTAGATACTATTTATATAGTTTACCTAAATAATATTTTTATCTACTTAAATAATAAGGACAAGTATGTTAAGCACGTTAAGTAGATACTGCAATAGCTCTATACTTGGGGCCTATACGCTAAACTATTAAAATATATCTTTTATACTAAGAATGTTAAGTTCCTAGGCTTTATTATTACCCCTAGGGGTATTATAACAGACCTTAACAGCGTAAAAGCTATTAAGGAATAGCCTAAGCCTAAGTCCTATAAAGATATCTAGGTCTTTCTTAGCTTTGCTAACTTTTATAGGCAATTTATCTAGAACTACTTAGATACTATATACCCCCTATATATATATCTTATATAGGCATATTGCAACCTAATGTTAAATAGGGAGAAGAAAAAGAGGGGTAAGTTAAAAGGGCCTATTAAATAGTATTAACCCTGGTCCTAGCCTAATAACGCGTAATAGGCGTTCTATAAGCTACGCGCTGCATTTATATAGGCTCCTTTACTTCGCCACTTTAACCCTAATCTACCCCTAATAGTTATTACTAACGCTTTTAACTATGCTTATAGCGGTATACTTCTATAGCCTTTAGGGTAGGGAGATTAACTCTACTAGCACCTAATTACCTACTATAGTTAGAAGTTTACTAGCCTAAAAGTATAATATAATACGTATAATAAAGAACTACTCGCTATAGTGCAATACTTTAAGACGTAGCGCTATTACTTTAAATACGCCGCGTATATAATACGCGTGCTCTATAATTATAATAATCTTAAGTACTTTATAACTACTAAAAGCTTATCTGCTTACTAGGCCTAGTACGTTAAAAAAACTAGCTAAGTTTAATTTTAAGATTAAATATAAGCTAGGTAAAGCAAATCCCGCTAATATACTATCCTAGCGCCTAAATTATACTAAAGGCTTTAAGGATAGCAGTAAGAGAATAATCCTTAATGCTATACTACCTACATGTTATAGTGCTGTAATGAAGTAGATTAAGTAACTACGTTGTGGTATAAAGGGGAGAAGAAGGTAGAAATAGGGTATTGTATATAAATAGTAGGGCTAGCCGCTAAGGTACTAGTAGTGGGCTAGCTAATAGTAGAAAATAGTACGAGATAGTATAAAACAGTATACGTTAGGTTAGTGCCGTAATAGTACTCCTCTCCCCTAGATGGTTTGGTCCCTAAACTAAATAAATAATTTTAAAATAGGTAGTATTCGGGGTTGCCTGTTTTTTACCATAAAGATAATAGTTCTGCTTACCGCCCTTAACTAAGCTAATAGCGATTTTCTATGCCGGGTATAAAAAATCCTAATTAGTTAGTTTAGTGAGTAAGGTTAGTAAAACTTTACACCGCCACCTAAATTAATCCACGTGGCGTTTCTTAGCAAGAATCTGGCTAATTAGACAACTTTAACCGCTGGTTAAAGTTCTATAACATCTTAGCCACCACAAATTTTAATACGGTGGTTGGCTATAACCTTAGCGTGACTTTTCCTTATCTTGTGCCTAGTTTGGGGGTTTTAGCTTTTTAGGGTGTTGCTTATAGAAGCGCTATACAGCCTATTTATAACCCTTTAGGTCTTTTTTTAGCTGCTAGGTTATATCCTTATAATATTTCCATTTAATCTTATAAGTTAGGCCTTAGGGGTCTTCGTTATGTACATTAAGGATTTTCTTAAACTCCTATTTATCTTCTATGTTACCGTTATTATCTCTCTCTGCTACTCGTCCTTATACATTGCGGCGTTTTATAGTATTAATATTTGCTTAGCTAGGGATCTCTTTAGTAGCCTAAAGGCGGACCTTAAATATATAAAAGGATTTGTTTACTTAGATATAGTCTAGAAGGTCTACTATAACTGCCCTTTAGTATACTATAAGTACGGGGTACAGGCTATCCTATTTATTATCCCATTTCTTTTTAGGTCTATTTATCTTTATATTTTCTAAGCTAACTATAACTATATCGCCTTCGTAGAATAACGCGCTCTTATCCCTATAGGTATTAGTATTATCTTTATAGCGTTACTATAAAATCTAGGCTAGGGCCTTAAGCTGTATTAATATCCGCTTAAAGTAGTTAGCCATAAAGTTTGCGCAGAAGAACTCCTTCTTTGCTTATACTAATAGTATTAGTAGGTAGGGGCTAGCAGGCTTAATTCTAAGGTAAGGGTTAAAGCTATAGTTTATAAAAAACGGGGAAATACCTATGCTCTTATTAACTTGGTTATTTGTAGTAAACTTAGTAAGCGGCAGGTAGTTAACCTAGTCGTCCTATATAAAGCTAATAAAAGTATAGAGGTACTTATTTATGGCAGTGTTAATAATTTTAGTTTAGCTGTCTATTTCTAGGTGCTAGGCTAAGCTTAGTCTTAAAGTTATCTTAAGGTATTTACTTAGTCGTTGCTAGAAGTCGCTAATAAATTATATACCGCGATTAGAGATAATTATGCTTGGTATACCGTAGAGCTTATATACGTTATTAATAAAGCCGTTAACTAGCTCCTCTACTAAGAGTCCTATTACTAAAATAAGGTATTGTATTTTAATTAGGCGGTCTATAATAATAAGGATATATTTATATACCTTGCCATAGTGTTAGTATACCGGTAGCGTTATAATATAGTTAATCAAAATATCGGTTTATGGGTAAGCGGGTAGTTTTAGTAGCTTTAGAAAACTAGGCGGGGTAAAATAGGGGGTCTTAGTATAAAAGTATAGGGCACAGTCTTTAACAAAGGTAGCCGTAAATTAGGAGATTCTTAGCTACTAGTATATTTGGTTTAAGAGGTTAAGGGTCTTAACCCGGCTAGGGTAACTAGTAGGGCCACTACTATAAGAGTAATAAATAACTTCTAGGTAGAGGTCTAGGGCGTTAAGAATAAAGAGGCGTTAGCGGAAGTAGATCTGTCCGTTAATAATACTATATTTTAACTTACTGCAATAGAGTAATTTCCTAATCTTCTTTGGCTAATGGCGAGCTTTCTAATTATATAGGGCCGCTACTATATCTCTTATGAGTTTATTCTCCTAGTATCCCAACTAAATTAACTTATTTAGTAACTTTTCGGCTATTTTAGGGTCTAAAGCGGCTATAAACTCCGCATTATTAGAGTTACGGAACTTATATAGCAATTCTTCTAAAATCATAGGGTTAATTTTCTAGGGTAGTATAATAACTTAGGCTTAGTGGCGGAGGCGTTTATTATTAGCGTCCTTAGGCCTTATTTCTAGTAGCTAGCTTAGGGTATTAGGGAGCGTAGCTTTGCTGCCGGGTCTATATATAATTATAAGGTTAAATTATAAAAGGAACTCTACCTACTAGACTTAGCGTTAATTTAGCTACTTAATAGTTATAAACGTTTGTAGGTTCTTATAGTCGGTAATAATTTTAAACGGCTCCTTAGTCCCTTATAGCTTAAGACGCTATTTTTTTAAAGCCTTAATAATAGCTAAGAGTTCTTTATTATAGATCTTATAGTTATACTCTAGCGTAGAGTACTTTATAAAGAAGAATACAACCGGTCTTAATTTACCGTTATTATTATACTAGGAAAGGACTCCGCTAGAAGCCTAATTTAATACATTTATCTCTACTACTATCTTCTTTATATAGTTATAGTATATTAGTACTGGCCGTCGAAAACGGACTCTGCACCTATACGTGGTGACAGCTACAAACCTAAGTCTTTGAAGTTTAGACTTAGAGCCAACGCAGAGACGTCGCACAGCGTGCGGGCAGGACCTGGTGGTGGTTGTGCGTTATGGGCGGTGGTGAAAAATTTTCAGATGGTGAGATCTCGAAAACCACTACTGTTGGCCCTCTACAAAACGGCTACTACGCTGTTCTCCTACCTAGGGCACCTGTACAATCCAACATGGATACACAGCATTCGATAATATCCCCCTAACCCCCAATTAAAAGCATTAACGACCTTATATTAACGAATAAATGGACGTAAACAAATAAACGAACGAGCAAATATACGGCCCCTCCTAACCTTTAGGGCGATCGCCCGCGGAGTATACGGTCACTCGCTATTATCTACTAAGTATTTAGCAGCCTGGATTGCGACCTACGGTTTTCCCTGTCTCCTTTTAACGGAGTAATGACCCTTAGAAAGGGCCTAGCTGGGGCCTAGGCATAAAAGATACCTAAAATATACAATATCCCACGCGCTTAGTATTACAGTAGTTAATGGATAAATCCCCCTTACGCCTTTAATGGCTCTAGGGGGGGGAGGCAAGGTGTATATAGTAATAGTCTATAGGAGATAGTATATAGGGGATGGTTAAGATATGGAATATAAAGTATATAGTAATTAATTGGTAAGGCCTAGCTAGGGCGTAGTAAACCCTAGCTTAGATAAGCTAAGGAAGGAAGTAGTAGTTCCTAAGGAGTTTAAATATCTAAGGAGGACAGGACGTAGCTGTAGGCCTATAGGGCCGCTGCTACGGACGGACATGGTAAATTAGGGTTTTTTATCCTACTAAGGTGGCTTATAGGGTTTTTCCTCCCCTAATATATTAGGGGTTTTTTCTTTCTATAAATTTACAAGTTTCCCCTATATATAGAGTAGTCTGCGTGGGCCGCATAGGATCCGTATTAGACGTTAAGCAATGAATGAATAAGAATAATATATTAGTACTGGTGCTAAGGTAAAGGCTCCCTTAAGGGCCTTAAATGATTTAGCTTATTTTAGTCCCTATAGCTATCTAATATCCTTCTTTAGGAGTTTTGTTATAGGTATGGCGATAGTAGAGTAGCCTTAGATAAATTATTGGTAGAAGTTCGCGAAGCTAAGAAATTGTTATAGTTCTTTAATTAATATTAGGTCCTTCTATTTCTATAAGGCCTATACCTTTTTAGGGTCTATAGTTATACTATTAGTTAAGATAATTAAGCCGAGGTATTTTATTTTAGTAGAGTAGAACTTAGACTTATTAATATTAATCTAAAGTCTAATATTACCGAGTCTTTAAATAACTTTATTTATATACTTAGTGTGCTTAGTGCGTATTTTAGAAAAGATAAGGACGTCGTTAAGGTAGGCAGTGTAGTAGTCGTTAAGGGCGTTGTGTAAGATATAATTAATATAGTTCTAAAATATAGCGGGTGCGTTATAGAGGCTAAATAGTATAACTAGTATCTTATAAAGTCCGAACTAGGTAATAAATACTATAAGCTACTTATAGCCCTCTATAATCCGGATTCGGTTAAACGCAGCGATTATATTAAGTTTAGTAAAGTACTTAGTACTATAAAGTGCGTTAAGTGTCTTATAGATTAGTGGCAGTGGGTACTAATTCTTAATAGTAACTATATTTAGGCCTTAGTAGTTATAGTAGATTTATATACTACCACTAGGCTTAGTAGTAAGGAGGAGTAGTACGGTAACTAGTAAGGTTAATTTACGGATAAAACCCTTATCTAGCATCTTATTAATTCACTTTTTTATATACCTAAGTTTAGTAGGTAAAAGTGGTCTATTTTTATAATACGGGGCCTAGTTTCCGGGGATAATCTTAATTTTATGGTCCTATGGTTAGTAAGGGGGTAGCTTATTTACGTTTTTAGGGAGAAAGTACTTAATATATTTGTGGAACTCCTTTAATAAGCGTTATAAAATATCTTTACGGGTTAATCCTGGTTTACCTTTTAGAAAATTTTTAATATTAGTATTAACTATCTTCTAGCATAGAGACTTAGGCTTAGTTTTTAGGTTTGTTTTAAGGAAATTATAAAAATAAGGGGGTAGCGCTTTATAGGCTTCTTTTATTATATAGTCGCCCTCTACTAGCTAATAGAAAGACTTTTCTAATAGGTTTAGTACTTCTATTAGGCCTATAGGCAGCTCTTTAAGCAGCTATTAGTATTTTTCTTATTTAACTAGTTCTACTAGCTCCGCTATATAGATCCTTATTACCTTTACGCCTTTTTATTTATAGAACTGGGTAAAATTAACGGCATAAGTATATCTAATATCGTCCAGTTTAGGGCGTGTTTAGTTCTCTAGTGCTACGGCTAGGCTAGCGCGGCTTAGTCGGCCTAGGGGGCAGAAACGCGGCGGCGGCCCTATATGGTATGCGCGGGAGATAAATATAAGGTTAGGCGTTACGGGGGGGAAGTCTTAATTACTCTGGTTTTGGTCTTGGCTATAATACCTTTAGCTATTATACGCGCGGTTATATATACGTATAGTAAATAACTTAGAGTTAGGTATTTTATTAGCTAGCCTAGGTTAAGCGGGTGTATATAAGGGACTTATAGTTCTGGTGGTGTTTATATTCTTAGGGGCAGGGCAGTATTTCTTAGGGGTAGGGCAGTAGTCCAGTCTTCCAGAATCTCTGTTTTGTTTACTATATATATTAGCTTACTAGTATTAGGTACTTCTTTTACTATTAGCTAACGGTATCTAAGCGTTAGCCGTATAATACGTTTATATAGTGCTACTTAGTTACTGTTGGTTATATAAGGGGATATCACGTAGCTACGGTTCGTAGATAGTATGATAATTGTTCTTCTTTGATTGTTTTTAGAAAGTAAAGGATCGTAAGGATCACAGTGCCTAAGTAGGGGGCTGATGAGTCACTATAAGGGTGACTAATTAGAGACAATATATAACCTCTATCCATATATTCCGACACTGGCAGTTCTTTCTTTGTGCTTATGGCGCTGCAGAAAGGCAGCAAAGTGTTAGTTTAGCTGCAGGTAGAAGCAGCAAAAGTCTGTTCGGGTAGTAGTACGGTACTAGCGGCGGTAGTGATATTGGTTAGGCATAGAGCTTGTCTATTAGTCGGTCGGTTAATTGTAGGCGTATAGGCACGATTATTCAGTCGGTAGATCGCAGGCGTATTGGCGCGATAGTTGTCATTTAGGTAGCAGTACGGTGCGAGCGTTGGGTGGTTCTATGGTAAGTCCGTTTGTTTAACCTACCCCTTTATTATATCGTCCGTAGGGTGCTCGATTGCGGCTAAAGTTTTAGTAGTAGTTTCGGCCTTAATCTTAATTGTAGTAGTGGCGATCCGTATAGAAGGTAGTATATACTCTTTAACTAGGGTATTCCTTCTCCTATATAACGATTAAAGACTGCAAAGGAATTCCCTAGCAAGCCATAAATAACTTATTGTCTGTATAGATCTCTATAATTATAGCTACCTTTTTACTGTATCTAGGTCTTTGCCTAGGTCCTTGCTCCACACTATATACGGCTAGTTTAGGTGGTATATGTATATGTAGCTGCTGCGGTTGCTGTAGAGGTTCTTACGGTGGTTCTTACGGAGATTGTTACGGAGATTGCTGCGGAGGTTGCTAGTAGGACGGAGCTTAAGGCATGGGTTGAGATACGGCAGCCTAAAGAACTTAAGGCTAAGGAACTTAAGGTGTTTAATAGCCTAAGGTTGTCTGTGGTATTGCTTATGGAGGTTCCTACAAAGGTTCCTGCAGAGGTTCTTACGGACATTACTGCGGACGTTGCTGCGGACGTTGTTGCGGAGATTGCTGCGGACGTTGCTGCGGATATTCTTGCGGAGCTTACTGCGGAGCTTATTGCGGAGCTTAGGGCACGGGTTAAGATACGGCAGCCTAAAGAACTTAAGGCTAAGGAACTTAAGGTATTTGATAGCCTAAGGTTATCTATAGTGTTGCTTATGGCTATCCGTTATTAGGATTCCCTTAAGAGTTAGACTTCTTTATAGCGCGTATTTGGTGCTCAATCTTAATCTCTTATAGAGTCCATTCGTGCTCTTCTTCTGCGTTAAGGACTTGCTTCTAAATGTTGTCTCTAATAGCACCCCTATCTATAGGGATAAATACTCCTTTCTCCCGAAGGAAGTCTTAAAAATCCCAAACAATATTAATATTGCCAAGTGCCTAGGTGTTGGCGGTCCATCCTACGAAATTCTCCCTAAAATATTCCTATAGCTATACGTTGGCGTAGTGTCTACTTCGGTAGAATATGATACGGTGTAGGAGAAAGCTGTTAACTTGTTTTACGGTATAAGTTGTTATATTAATGGTAAATTCGTCCCAATCTTCATCGATAAGTTTCGTGTATGTAGCCACCCCTAGTAGTAGGGAGTCTCTCCAGTTGTTTAGAATAGCCATGTTTTCAGAGGAAGGGAAGTATTATTGGTGTAGGGATTGTCGTTTAATACGCGTTCGTAATGTGTATTTGTTATTTGGTACGCGTTCGTGATATATATTTGTCGTTTGGTACGCGTTTGGATGTGTATTTGCGATTATAGGGCTTAGGACTAGTTCTGGCCTTAAATCGCGAAGACTTGTAAAGCGTGTTGTTCTGCGTAATAGACGCAAGAATCCGTAATCTTAAAAAGGCTTAGGACTAGTTCTGGCCTTTAGATCCTTAGATTCGTGGAAGAGTTCTATTTAAGGTTTAGGACTAGTTCTAACCTTAAAAGATAGCTTCCTCTAGTATAAGTAGCACTAGTACAGTGGCTTATCTCTTCTTAGTGGAATACCTAGCTGCTCTATAGTATAACAGTGAAGTTAACTACTAATTAGTGTTGGTTACACAAGGGGATATTACGTAGCTACGGTTCGTAGATAGTATAATAATTGTTTTTCTTTAATTGTTTTTAGAAAGTAAAGGATCGTAAGGATTGTAGTGCCTAAGTAGGGGGCTAATAAGTCACCATAAGGGTGACTAATTAGAGACAATATATAACCTCTGTCCATACATTCCGACAGTTACAATTAGGGATATGCTATAGGAGATAGTTATAGGTATAGTAATTGGAGTTAAACTTAAGCCCTAGAACGGGGAAGTTTATACTTAGGTTATACTTTTTAAGCTAGGGCATTGTCACGAGATAGGGGCAATGGCTATAGAGCGTATGTATTTAAGGAGTCTATAAGACGTTACGCAATCAATCGTAAGGGTTAAGGGCGTAAGGAGGTGATATACCTACGCGTAACTGACATAAGCTATACGCGAGGTATACGCGAGAGCACGGGGCTCTCCTATAGAGGCCCCTACGGTGGGGTTCCGTAATATTACCCCCCCTTCTATAGAGGCGGAGCTCTGGTGACGCTGTGGTTACTATATATATATAAAAGGGACACTTAAGGTATAGAAAAGAAGAAAGGGGGGTATTGCTAAAGGCTTAAAATAATATTATGTAATAAGGCTTGGCATCTAAGAATCTAACCAATTAGATAACTTTAACCGCCGGTTAAAGTTCCTGGACATCTTAACGATATTTTAGTTATATAATCGCACTTTACCGCAATCTAATAGCAATTTAACGGTAATTTGCCCTTATATGGTAATGTATAACGGTTTAACTCTATAAGGGCTCCCATAAAGAATTAGGTATAAAATCTCTGCTTAGGCCCGGTTTCTATAGGTTCGCGTAATAAAAGTTACTAATTAGATCCTTTGCATTTTTAAAGTCTTCCTATAGTTACTATTCTGGCTAATCTATATCGAATCCTGTGTATATAGCTTTATAGTAGAGCTATCGTCCTCTACCTTTACTAAAGTATTTAGAGTTAATAATTCATTTAACGGTCCACTCCTTATGGTTCTTATCTTTATTCTCGTCTTAGATTAGTACTAATAGGGGTTTAGGCTATATTTGCCCCGGTAAGGGGTTAGGCTAATAGAGGTGTAGTAGCTATAGGTAAAATACGGGCTATATCCCATGGGTAGCTAGGGTAGGCAAAAGTTTTAGCTTATATATGGCTCCCCTATTAATAACTTGTTTAATTAGATAGGGGCTAAGGTTCTTATAATTAAGTAACTTTATAGGCCTTTATATAGAGATATTGCGTATATCTAGCTATACCCAGTCGCCAACACGTATCTTTAGTGGTAGTATTCTATAACGGTCGGCAAAGTAGGCCTACTTTACTTAAGCCTAGGCCATTTCTCCCTTATAGTAGTTAAGTAGATTTTTTATACGGTCTATATACTGGTCGGCAAGTAGTATCTTAAGGCGTTTTCTATATAGCAGTTTCTTATTAATAAGTTCTGGTGGCTCTATGCCGGATTAGAGATAATAACCTTTATTCGCGAAGAACGGGGTAAGTCCTATAGTAGTTAAGACGTAGTTATTTACCGCGAATTTACCTAATAGGAGGTAATCTACCTAGTTATCTTAACTATAGGTAACTACCTATTATAGGTACGCTTTTATGCTGGTATTAGCGTTTTCTAGTTACCCAGCAGTTTTATAATAGAAGGATATAGACATCTTAACGGAGATGCTAAGGCGTTAGTAGATTCGTCTCTATATATTAGAGTTAAATTATATGCCTTAGTTGGACGTAATTGAGTTAGGTAACCTATGTAGTCTATAAACTTCGTAAAGGAAGGTATTAGTAATGTCGCTAACGGCTACGCCTTTAGTTAGGACGTAGTGGCGCTCTTTTATAAGTCGGTATATTATTATAAGGATGTTCTTATAGGTACGGCTGTATTGTTTATAGGGTAGTAGGTTAATAATAAAATCTATGGTAATATCTGCCCATCGTTATATAGGTACTAGTAGAGGGTGTAGTAGTCCTTAGTACTTTATATTAAAGGCCTTAGCGCGCTTATAACCGTAGCAGGTACCTATAAAGCGTTTAACTAAGTCTATTATTTTTGGCTAAAAGTAGTATTGGCTAAGAAGCTTGTAGGTTCCTTCTCTGCCTAGGTAGCCGCTTAATTGGAGGTTATAGGCCATTTGGATTAGTTGCCGTTATAGATTTTCTAAGTTAGGGATAAATAGGCGGCCTCTATAATAGAGCCTATTCTCTTTTACTTCTAAGGCTGCTATATTAATCTAGCCTAAGCTTTAGAGGTTAGTAGGTAGCGTATAGGCGCTAGTAGTCTTTGTGGTAATAAGTTAATATAGTAATAGGTTAATAGAGGTGTTATATGCCGTGGTAATAAGCTTATTAGTTTTAGGAGGTAACTTTAGTTCTGTGGTATAAAGCTAAGGTATAGTTAGCTCTATTATAGGCAGTATGCCTAGGGCTAAATTTTGTGCTTTTAGGATTATCTATTGTTGGAACTAATTACGGGGGTTATTTTTAGACTAAGGAAGGTCTTGCGAGCAGTGTGTTAGGCTATTAGGCTTAGTACTTTATACTCCTAGTCTATATGCGATTTTAAAGTTAAAACTAGAGAGGAACTTATTCCAACGTGCTTAGCATTAGTTTAGCTACTTTGTGGTTATAAAATACTTAAGGTTATAATGGTCCGTAAGAACTTTAGTTGGCTAGTTAGGCTCTACTAAGGAGAGTTCTGGTTAGAATTCTTTAAACGCTTATATAATTATAAGGAGTTCTTTATTATAGATCTTATAGTTATACTTTTATAGTATAAGCTTAGACGAGTAAAATGCGACTAGGTAAAGGAGACTGTTATCACCTATCTAGGAAAGGACGCCTACGTTAATGTAGTCTGAGGAGTTGGTTTTAAAATAGAGTTGTCATCCTAGTATAAAGTGAGCTAGGATGGGTGCTTTAGTAAAAGCATCTTTAAGGTCTTAGAACGCCTTCTTATATTTAAGCGTCCAGATAAAACGTGGATATGTTTTTCTTCCTTTTACAGAAAGGCCCTTTATTTATATTATTACTATAAGTAGTGCTATAATACCTGAGAAGTTATATATAAATTTTCGATAGAAGTTAGCGAAACTAAGGAAAGCTTATATATCCTTAATGCAGTTAGGGGTTTTCTATTCGGTAATTATACGTACCTTTTTAGGGTCTATACGGACACCCTTAGTAGTAATAATTAGTCTAAGGTATTTTACTTTTGTAACTAAGAATTTATACTTCTTTAAATTAATATAAAGTCCTACGTCCCTAAGGCGCTATAGGACCTTTTAAACGTTCTCGGTATACTTAGAAGGGTCGTTACTATAAATAAGTATATTATCTAGGTACGCAGAGTAAAAGTCGTTAAGGTAGTCCTATAAGGCGTTATTAATATAGCTTTAGAAGCTGCCTAGGCCGTTATATACGCTAAAGGGTATAATGGTATATTTAAATTGGCTAAAGCGCGATACGAATATGGTTTTCCATTTGTTACCTTTCCGTATTTAAAGGCGGTTAAAGGCGGCGATAATATTAAGCTTGGTATAGATTTTGGCTTAGCTAAGCCGCTTAAGAGTCTTACGTATAAGCGGTATGGGGTATTAGTTCTTAATTATAATAGCGTTAAGTCCTTTATAGTTAACGCAGAATTAAATACCTCCTCCTAGCTTCTTAGTAAGGAGGATGGGGGCGGCTACTAGGGATATGCTAGGACGAATAAACCCTTTATTGAGGTACTTGTTAATATATTTTTTAATAACTAAAAGTTTATCTTTTAATATTAGGTAGGGTCTCTTATAGGGTAGCGTTTTTCCTTATTTAATATTAATGGCATAGTTATTAGGTTAATGTAGGGGGAGTATATTTACGCTCTTTTATAAGTATATATTAATAAAGTTATAGTACCTCTTAGGGAGGAGCTTACGGAGTTCCTTATTAGTAAGTCCTTTTTTAAGCTTTATAAACTTCTTAAAGTCTAAAGGTAAAAGTCCGTAGAGTTTTGCGGGGGCATTGTTTTCTAGGAGGTTAACTATATTTATCCTATTACTATAGAGGACGTGGTCCTGTTCTTTATTAAGCTTATATAGTTGTAATTAGGAGGCTACAGTAATAGTCTAGCCTTTCCTACGTACTATGCGGTAGAAGGCCGCGGCACTTATATAGTGGTAGTTAGTTATAGGTGGGGTAATAAGGGGTTCCTTGGGTTGGTATCCTGGGGAGTAGATAGAGGCAGCTAGGCCATATCCTAGGCAAGTCTCTCTGCAATATTTAGAGTTAAAGGTTACTTCTCTCTTTTTCCAGTTAATAGTGGGGTTATATTATTTAAGCTAGTTTATTCTAAGAATAATAGGGTAGTTAGTAAGTGGTATAATATAGGCCCAGAGCTCTTTCTGGTGCCCAT
>Ga0307515_10005360_pt1 | contig 26035 bp, 32 predicted proteins | sample 17_EM_MG_FD_194513 | JGI IMG/M metagenome (GOLD analysis project Ga0307515, IMG submission 194513) | Populus trichocarpa ectomycorrhiza microbial communities from riparian zone in the Pacific Northwest, United States - 17_EM | ecosystem: Host-associated > Plants > Roots > Unclassified | place... | reverse complement strand
CGATTGCCCCACGCCACCCGGCGTCCAAACTCCCGCACGTGGTCTCCCATAGCTCAAGAACCCCCACGCTGCTTCCCACCGTCGACAGCGGGGTGATTATATAAGTTTTGAATTCAATTCCGACGGAACACGGGAACGCACAGCAGAGGATGGATGTGTACAGAAAATCTCAGGCGAAGGCACGAATGATCATCCAATCATCAATCAAAGATCGACATGGTTCGAAAACACACGCTCCAACAGTTGCAGGTTATGCAGCTGATAAAAGCCTCGGTCTCCCACGCAATTGCAAAACAGGAATACATATCTGAAATGTTATTGTGCGAACTACTTGACAATACATATTAGATGAAATGATGTCCACGAGGAATAAAGATGGATGGAGAGGATGCTATCTATGTTATGTTACGGTTATGAGCTGCAGTCAAAAAAAAAAAAGAGAAAACATTGTATGTACATGCAACATCGTGGTATGCTTAGGGAGTTATGTAAATGTGGAAACGACATAAAAACAAGCGATAGGACAAGATAAGTCAAAAGGACGTCGAGCGATGCGGATAATATGAGATTTACACGGTGGGGGTGGAGGATAAATAACAACATTCGACAACAGGAAACAAAGACGGCTCGGAGCGACGTACGTAATCCAGGATCCGAGCGGAATGCAGAGCGACAGGGAATATACGGGTAGGAGGGAAGAAGAGAGAAAACCGGGAGATAAACGCGTCGCAGGGGGGCTACCGCCCGAATCCGATCGATGGTCCATCAGATATTCCAAAGTGTTGTAACCAGGACGTGGAGCCAATGGGGTCCGCCGTCGCAGCGTTCGTAGTGGAATTAAACATCGGCAGCTGATCCGCGTTGTCTAACGGGAACAGATCCAGGGAAGGCACCAAGGAGGGCGGTATCCCAGGCGAACTCGACGACGAATGGTATCCGCGAGTACTTCCGTGGTTCGGGTACGAAGGGTACCCATTCTGTTGCCCGGGGAAGCTCAGCATGGTCAGAGAGGGGGTATCGAACCCTGGGTCGGAGTAGCTCCCGAACGGTGGTGGGGGATGTTTTGAGACGCCGGAGCTCGGCCCAGGAAAGTCAAATGACCTGAGCGGAATGGAAGACCTCCGGCCGGATTTTCTGAAGACCTGACCTCTCGTAAAGAGATACAGATCGTCCTTGTTCCCGTTCCCATCCCCAGAGCCCGGTTCCTCGGACTCCGTCCTTGGCGGAACACCAAGCACGGGACTGTTAGAAAGTTCAACCGGAGGGGTGGGATTATTTGCCCTCTGACTAATTTGCTGCACGTAAGGCTAGAAGAAGAACGGGTTGTCAGATATAGCCGAACGCTGATCACTGGGAGGTTTTCATCCACTCACGAGCGCTACCCTTGCGTACCACGAGTAATCTGCCCCTCTCTCCAGGATCCTGATCGCAAGATCCAAGTCGCTCCTAGCGCTGGATGGCATGTTTGGCGCATGTATCGCGATCGAAGCGGCGGTGATCTAGAATCACCGTTGGGTTCATTGAGCACGCTGTGTCCAAAAGGCGCACGGCATCGGTATGTGTACTCACAGCGGCATTGGGGAGATAGGCCCACACGTCCCAATATCTCAAGATAGATTCCGGCGCTTTTTCCAGATACCGTGCAGCGGTCCGGATTATGAAGGAAGCCGAATTTTGCGCGGCGAGCACAGATTGGGAATATGTTGATTCGAACGGGTTTCCCGGGTGTTGAAGGAGCGCCATGGCGAGGAATGGGCGGTGCATCCATAACAAAGCTGATCAAAACCCAGAACGAAACAAACAAGATCAATACAAATCGTTCCACCCCCATGTGACAGAGCATCGCAATAAAAAAGGGGAAAGGCGATCGTGGGCACATGTGTTTGTTTCAGAGACCGACATCTCCGAACGTGCACAGACGATCGAAAAAAAAAAAACACGGGTGGAAACCAAACAGAAATGGGGAGGGGGCGTCACTCACCAGCCTGCCTCACATTTGCGCCCAATATGCAATTCCATTCCAGTGTAGCCGCAGCCGCGGTAAACTGCTCGTCCTCGTAGATATTGACCGTGGCGCTCAACTCGCGGAGCTTCCGGTCAAGTTCGAGCACCGAGCTGTAGCTCGAGGGTGAGGTTGATTGCATCAGCTCCATCAGAGGCCAGATGACCTCTTTGGTTATCGAGTATTGGAAGCTGGCGACTGTATCATTTCCGACCAAGGGAGGCGAACGAAAGTAAGGGTCCCAGAAGGGCAAAACGAGGGAGCAGGATTCTTACGTATTTGTTCCGGGGTCCGTTCCTCTGGGGCCGGGAGATCGCAGTCCACCCATTTCAGAGACATGGTCGGGGGTCGGCCAAGTGATAATGACTATTGAAACAACCGATGAGTTCCTCGTGGAATAAAGGGGTGGTAGTTGTCAGGAGCCAACCACGTACACGGATGCCATCTTGGAACATCAACTCCCAAAAGAGCCTTCTCCTCTTCTGAACCTGCTGAGGCTCAAGGTTCCATCGAGAAGCCTCGCGATCTAAATAGCACAGACGAAAATAAAAGCATGAGTTACGACGATCATCATTAAGGGTGGGGGAGACGCGGTGATATCGAAATTGAGCGACTTACGCAGGCCGATCTGAAAGCGCAAAGTCAGTGATCGACGTTCATCAGAAGTGGTCGGAACGAAGCACACACCTTTTGTGCAATCTTGATAGCTAGAGACATCTCTTCCCAAGCGGTCTCTAAACAGTTCTCCGTCCCGAGGTTTCCGTGGTACGAGGCGAGCAACGAGACCGCGATCACGGTGTCAAGTTCTGTAGAGGCGGAGATATTCCGCAGATCCAAAGCTTTCAACCCCAAGTCGCAGAACGCCTGTGCTTGGGGGTTACGCGGAGGAAGGCTGGGGTCCATAAGAGAACCAGCTGCGAACACAAAGTACAACACGGCGGCTTTGTGAGGCGATTTCATCAGGTCACCCTCGTAAACGAAGGGGAGGATATCTTCCATGAGATCACCGATTTGGATGGGCTGGAATCTGTACTTCTGGGAATACTGATCGCACAAATGGACCGCTTGGGAGTGTGAAGGTAGAGAGTGTCGGAGGTCCGCTACGACGACTTCGGGTAATTCTGATTGGCCCCGGGAGTTGCGATTCCAGAGGTCGTGTGGGGGCAACGTGGACCGGGCGGTCGAGCTGCTTGATAATGCTTGCTCAGCAAACGGCTTGGCCTATACGAAGAGGAGAGTTAATCTCCGCCGACCAGGGATCAGGCGGCAATGACTCACAAGTGCGCCAGCAGAGACTCCAAAATAACTCGAACCCCCGGAATCGGTTACTGCGAGGGTTCCGAAAGATAGTGTGAACTGGTCTTCGATATCCTCGCTTGCGCTCTGAGAACCAGAGCCGAATTTGACGGCGAGTAATTCGTCCTGTAAGAGGGGGTGTCGATCGCCCTGGGCGTCTGAGTTGGAAGCGACGGATAACGCGTCCTCGAGTTGCCGTATCCGTTGGCTCATCTGAGCGATCTGAGTGTGAAGCTCCTCTGTGTCAGCGAGGACAAATCTGGGGCTGTTCAGTCAAATAAGGACACGTCACAAGGGAATGTACACTCACCGAGAGCCGTGGCCGGCGCGTAGCGAACCTGGAGGCTTATCGTCAGATCACACATTCCACCTCACCGTCCGTCTCGTGATATACCCACCGTTTGGACCTGTTGCAGGGCGATCAGCGGTTAGGACAAAGGGGAAGTGAGGATTGCGGAGCTTACAAAGTGAAACACAACCTCTCCGTACGCATGACCCACATGGGACCTACGGGGATGGACAATCAGGCCGGGTTCTTCAGCAGGTAAGGTGAGATGACGAACCTTTCTGTCGCAGCGGATCCTACACCTGTAGACGATTTGTGGTCAGCGATTGATGAAACGCGGTGTGACGGGAGCGGACCTTCTGCACTCGGCGCAAGAGAGTTCGCCTCGTGATCGTTTTACTTGGACCTCCTCGGGAGGCATGGATTTTAGGATTGAGGAACCTTTTGCATCTGAGCTAGAACGCATGGCTGTCGTTTCGTGGCGGAGGAGGGGGAGGAGGGGTGGTTGACCGGGGTGGGGGAATGGGACGGGACACGGTGTGGGTGACTTTATATGATGTTGTGATCGCGGTGCATAATGATGGCGTTCCAGATTTTACAGCAGGATGAATTTAGAGCGCCGTCGCAGTCGTTTGTGGTCGAAACGACACAGCTCATGAGAGTCTGGGCGCTTCACAACAAAGGTCGGCGCTAAATCAAAAGTCTAGAAGCGCAAGGCTGATCCAAAGCAACCGGGGGAGTGGGGTTCTGAAACTCGGGCGAGTGAAATGTACCCGTTATACCCAAAATCCCGGGCCAGCAGCGGGCGCTCTGGGCGGAACGAGCGGTGGGCGCTCCCGGGACGTTGAGATCTGACGGTAATTTAGAGATCCGCTGGTGTCGGAATAGCGACGGTGGACACTGAAGGGAATAGAGAGAGAGCTGTGGGAAGGACGGGCTATTGAGCCCGGGTCGACCGTGGGGCTGGGTGGAACAACTCGAAGATTATTATAACGATCAATCACCATCATTCGAAGCGATTTCTTTTACGCAGCCAAGTGGCGATGACCCCTTCACGTTCCTAGAAAAAAAAAACATATGACCGTGCTCATCTGTAACTCTTTCATTCGGGCAACCGCACAGAGAAAGCCTTTGATACGCGTGAATGTGCCCGGTGTCGCACCACTCCACACACTAGCTCGTTTTCGATCGACTGGAAGCCCCGGTCGACGCCTTTGCATTCCACTCCCAAACATCCAATTTGTAATTCGGAGAGGACTTCCCTCTTGGAAAGACGAAAGAAAGAATCCCATGGATACCGGATTGGAGACGAAGTACACTCCGTACTACTCCCCAAGTCAATCCGATCACTACATAGTTGTCTGGGCGGCGGGCCGGCAACCTACGTACGTAGGGGATGCGGCCGGGATTACTACGTATCCGTTGATCATCAGAAAGCCCAACTCGTCGTGGCTCGACCCTGGTGAGAGTGTTCTCGCATATACAGACGTGGATCAAATCCAGTCACTTCCCACTTCCCAGGGGTCGGAGCAAATCCCCGTGGTTCCGCGGTACAGTCAGCAACGGTCCATTATCTTCACGAACACATGCCACGACGAAGGTCAGCTGCTACGGCGCAGCTCACCTAAAAAGTCCTAGTCGCCGGTGTGGACTTCAGAACGTTCAATGCCAGCACCACGTTCCGCCGGTCGAAATGAGTCTAGTACAGCTCGTTCTTCGCTCGGAGTCCACATGTACTTGGAGGTGTGTCTGACCGGGGAACCTTTACCCGCCGTTATACCGGTCCCCAATCCAGAACTGCCGGATTCGTCCCACGGTGAACGTCCCAAAATAATCGGAATATTCTTCCACTTCGGGAGTGTCCATCAAACGTCAAACCTCCAACAGTGTCCGACCGCACGAATGTATAACCAGCATACACTCTACAGGAACGGAGAGATGCGAGACGAGCTCGGTAACATACAAACGAAACATTCGCCGTCGCCAAACAGAACGGAGAGAGTAAAAACAAAAAAGAATGTCGACGTCCAACAAAGACAATATGATGCCAGCATCTCCTACGAACGCTCACGATCGAACTTCCACCTGTACGGGGCTGTGTTGACCGCCCTCATACCCGAGTCCTGAGCTCCAACACCTCCAGAAGTCTCGTCCCTAGCCACATCCACCATGACGACATTCAGGTCCCTGTCTTCTTCCGACGTGCTCGACTCGCTGGGGACGGCAGCCGGCGAAATGGTCTTTGACGGAACGGAATCAGGCAAAGGTATCGAGGCCGCTGGCACACTACTCGGGTTCGTTTCGCTGTTGTCCAAAGAACCAGTCCAGCCGGTTTCCGTGTCGTTGAAGCTGCCGAGGGTATCCGAAGTCAAAGGAACAGCCGAGCTGTCCGTGTCGGTGCTATTGCTGTCACTTAGCGGGGTCTCATCCAGGTCAGGAAGGTTCCCAGTCGACGTGGTCGAGCCCGAAGGGATTATCGGAGCAGCAGGCGTGAAGATCAAGGTCACATTCTGGGCCTTCGCAGCAAAGTCCTCAGCATTTGGTATCGTAGAATCGTTCCCAGACCCAGTAAGTCCTTCCTCGATCCCAGTCGAGTTATCAAACGCAGCGAGAAGTGATGCAGGTGCAGTAGAGTTCCCAAAGTCTCCGACGTCGGTGATGCTCGTCACGTTTTCGCTCAGAGGTGTCCCTGGGTCCACAGTCGCATCAGGTTGCGCAGTCGAGTTTGAGCTAGGGTCACCAAGAAAGTCCTCCTCGTTCTCGCTGCTGAACCACATCGGTCGGATGACGCTAGTCGACGGAGTGTAAGCAAACACCTGGCTCTTGTGGGGCGCAGTAGGCTCGTCAAAGAAACACGGCTCAGCAGAAAGCGGGGCAGGAGCAGGAGGTTGAGGATCGTAAGTCGCACAGTACCCTTCCATCGAAGCGGTGTCCGGGTTGAAAACGGGAACCTTCAAAGCGACCGGAATGTCTTCGCCTTGTACCCCAGAGTCCGTAGTGTTCAACGCCACCAAGTACAGTTGAGTAGAGTTGCTCTCCGAGGCATTGAGGACGAACGTGTTGTTCTCAAACTCCGCCATAGCGCTGTCCGGATGAACAAGGACGAGAGAAGCAATTCGTTGACCATCCTCTGACTTGGTCGACTGGCTCTGCGTAGTGAAAATAGCGGGGAACGTTAAGGAGGGCACGTGAAGGAGAGAGATCGGAACCGTACCATGATCTCCACCGATCCAGGAACACCCTCAATCCCAGGGTCCCCCCGCTTGACCTTGGTAAGAATCTTCGAGATCCCGTCTCCCTCGATCACTGTCACCCTCTGGTCGTTGTAGTCATCCGGCACGAAATACTTATCCTCGCCCTCGACGCTGTTGATCAAAACCGACCGAGGATACTTCTCACTCCGATCCTGATCGGCGTGGTCAGGCGACTCGGTACTCTCGACGGGGTCGGTTGGTGATCCATCGTGGTGCGATTGGTGGCGAGGGATGTACTTGCGAGCGTGAACGTGGTGCTGGTGTCCTTCGTAAGCTACCTCAGTTCGGTCGGGAGAATAGCGTTGATAACGGGTGATTCGGGACCGAGAGTGCACGCTGACGTTGTTGTCATCACCCTTGATGATCACCTTCTCTCCGCCGCCTTTTCCCTTGTGATTCCCATGGCCATGACCGTGTTGTTTGTGGTCGCTGTGACGAGGGTCGGGCAGAGGGGATCGTCGACCGATATGAACGTCGTCGTTGTCTCCTTTGATAACCACAACATCGTCGGCGTGTTTTGACCCGCGATGATTGTCGTGATGGTGCTTGTGGCTGTGACGTGGATCCGGGAGGGGGGCTGGAGAGCGACGACCAAAGGCGACATGGCTGTTCTCCCCATCGACGTGGACGTAAGGACCCGTCCCAAGTTGTCCCTGTGTCGATTGCTGTGCTGCTGTCGGCACAGAGTTATTCTCGTGCGGGTGATTGGATTTGCGATGCTGCGGGTCTCTCCGCGTCAAAAGAGGGGGCAGGTCCTCGGGAGTGAGTGAACGGCGCTGCGAGGCGAAAAAGTCGCGCGGGCTCTGCCTCTGCAAGATAAGACGAAACGTCGTCAACCGTCTGTGTATACTGAAGCCGATATTATCAGTGATGGGCACGTTACCTTGAAACTCCCTCTCGGGGACCCCCTATTCACATTCTGAGTTTGCTTGACCGGAGCAGACGCAAGGCGAGCCGGAAGAGGGATAGTGGGATGGCTGACTTGGTTCAGTGAAGGGTCAGACCACGCCCCTGACGAGTCGGAGGGGTTGTGCTGGTGATTGTGACGCATGGCGATAGCAGCGGCATCGGCGGTGGGGGCGAGAGAGAAAGCGGTCAAAGAAGCCAAAGCGGCGACGAACACGAATTTAGGGGTGAGGAGAACCATGTCGTACAGTTGGAAATGAAGCAAAGTTATATGCGACCGGTCGCAGAGACGAAGTGATAGGATGATGCAAAGCAAATGGACGTGGAAAGGTGAAGTGAAGGCAGGGTCACCTGGACCGAGAGAAGGTGGAAGTAGAGAGAGAACCTTGGAGAGACAAGAGACGAGCAGGGGGGCGGCCTTAAGTACTCACAGGAGTGGCTTGATCATGTTTAGAGTCAGTCCAAACGGAACCTCCTCAGCCGGTCAGGCGGGACGAAGGGAGAGACGGGTATCGCAGAACCCCAAATGACCGAGACCCCGAGGGTTGCTCAGTCGGACTTCATGATTCCAAAGACCAAAACGCCTCGTCGGAGAAAGTTGCGGGCACTTCAATAGCAAACTCCCGCACCCGGGAGGAAACTCCCCGCGGTCCTCACCGGACGGCGGACCGGAAGACGCTTCCGATCATTTTTTGATTCCCGCCTTCCACGACGATGGATGAGTCGACGACCGCAGCAACGGTCGACGACAATAATCTGGTGGCCAAAACATCCGCTTTGACTCTCGAAGAAAGCGAAATGGAACCGAAGCCCAGGGCACCGTTTGGTTCGAGGTGGGTGATCGACGACCTGCCTCTGCAAGCTTTCTTCATCATACCTTCTTTCTTTTTCTCAAGGATAGGTTTTTGACGGGCGACCAGGATGTATGGAGCCATAACGCATGGGATCGTGTCCCTCCTCCGGATGATCAGGATGAGATCATAGCAGCTGCGATGACCAAACAGCGATCCCTACCGGTTCCCGAGGAGGACAAGGAAAAGATCAACGCAAAGCCGTCCAGAAATTGGTACCTTTCCCCGGCCTTGGATCTGTGAACCTCACGTGTGGAACACCTGGGCCTTTAGGGATAATTTCTACAAGAACAACGCCAACAATTTCTTCCGGGATCGTAACTGGTGCATACAATCTACTCCACGTGTCTCCTTCCTCGCAAACTAGTTGACTTCGTTCGACAGGTTGAGTATTGAGTTCCCCGAGATAGTAGCTACCACGAAGGCTGATGTGCGTCGCATCGCTCCAGTCCCCGGACCTCCTGATCTAACCCGCCATTCGGTAGGCAGGCCCGGTGACAGTAGCAGAGATCGGGTGTGGTCGGTGTCCTCACTCTGCGGATTTGCATGCACTCACAAGAAACGCATACAGGAGCCGGAAACACGGTATTCCCTTTGTTGGCAACGAACAAGAATCCACATCTGAGTCTCTGCGCATACGATTACTCTCCGCACGCTGTAAAGTTAGTCCAGGTATGGTGAATTCCAAATGGGTTAATAGAGGTTTTTCATGATTACGCTAGCGTAACCCTGCCTACGAGTCCCCTCTGATAGGCAACATCCGAGCGGGTGTTTGGGACTTATCATCTGATCAGCTACCCAAAGATCTAGAGCCGGGGAGTGTGGACATTGCAGTGCTCATCTTCGTTCTCAGCGCGTTGCACCCGGACGAATGGTTCAATGCGGTAAAGAACGTTCATAGGGTTAGGTTTCCGTCGTATCGATATCCGGGCGAGACTTAACGCACCATCACATAGATGCTGAAACCTGGTGGATTGTTGCTACTGCGGGATTATGGGCGCCACGATCTTGCCCAACTGCGGTTCAAGACAAAGCGATTGCTTGACGATAATTTTTATATCCGGGGTGACAAAACCCGCGTCTACTTCTTCGAGACAGGTAGGAAGCAGGACATAATCGCTTCCGACATTCGCTCAACGCTCGACCACGTGTTACAGACGAGCTGGCGTTGCTATTATCTGGTTCTCCTGCTCCACCGGAGAGCTATACGATCAGCGCGCAGCCGATCGTTGTTCAGGAGCTAGAAGAAGATGTAGGGACGTCTTCGAGGGAGCTTACGCCTCCAGTCGAAACTCCCCCAGAATCAGTGACCCAACCCGATCTACCGGCAACCTCGGAATCAGCAGCTTCACCACCTCCTGAAAACCCTGATACAGGGTCAGAGTCCGGAGCTCTCCATCGGAACTTCAAATCTCAAGCATTCCTCGACATCCCTCACCCGTTGTTCGAGATCATTTTGCTAGCCCCGGACAGGCGCTTGCTCGTAAATCGCAAGCGACAGCTGAAGATGTACAGGATTTGGATGCAGGGAAAGTTCAGAAAAGTGCCCCAACACGATACGGTAGAGCAGGGCTGCTGAGACAGTGTGATGTCAATATTCTGTATGTCATAGTTTCGAGTTTTGCTTGGGTATCGAAGGAATGATGTCCAGTCAGGCCAAACGCGAAAATCCTGGTTGTTTGTTTCGAAATGTGGCTATTGTGGAACATATCCCTAAAATACAGTGTACATGGACAGTAGCTCGTTATTCGAAGACCCTCCGGCAGCCCTTACACCAATTGCAGTGGTCTGTTCGGGCATGACCACATTCAGAACATTCCATGGTCATGGCACTTACAGCCCTACGATAGGACCTATGTCCCGCACAGGTGAGGCTGTCTCCCAGACTGAGGTAGGAGACTGGCTGGCGACGGGTCTCGCAGGTTGCGTCAGGGCAGCGCAACCGGGCGAAGGAACGATTGGCAGACCCCCTCTGTCGGAGAGCGCCATATAATCCGAACTTCAACGCGTCGGTCTGGTGTGCTGCATGTCCCCCCGCCATGCCCTGGATGATCTCCCGGATTGGTTTATTCGCGCTCTCTGTTTTCAGCTGGGCGTCCAAATGCTTCCACCCCATTACCATGATCTCGGAATACCTGAAGTCATTTGGGTTCAAAACCCCGAATTTTCTGGATACTGCTTGGCACTTACTGGGACGCGAACCTTGAGAAAGTCTCGGTCATAACATCTCCTTTCTCGACTCTCGACTTGATTTCCTTTAATGCTAGATTGGCAAGTCGCGTGATATTGAGCTATAATTGATAGGTCCCTCAATCGACCGAGTATGACGAGGTATAACTCCGAATTAGACCTACCTTCTTCGCCAGCACGTAGATGGTCTTTGGCGAGCACGGGATTGGCGTGTTTTCCTGTCTCAATTGTGATCGGGGGACTGAACCCTGAGACTTGAGAGGAGCGAACTGAATCTTGTCCGTGCAAAGGTAGAAAACAAGGGACCTCCACCTACGTGAGGTCAGTATCAGATAACGAAACCAAGGGTAGAACGTGCTTACGCAACCAGCGAGCCAATCTTGAGGACGGGTAAGAGCTCCTTTCCCCGCTCGGAACCAGCTTCGGCATCTCCGGAGACTGGGTCACCGTCTCCCTCACATTCACTTTCATAGTCACTATCCTCTGGGTACTCTTCCTTTTTTTCCAAGCGGCCATCAGCACCCTCGCAGTATTCTAACACTGTCCAACTTAGTATACTCACGACTCAAACGTAGTCCCACTCACATTTGTCCACCTGTGAAAGTGTCGGGCCAAGCCCTGTGGTGGGGAGATAGACAAGACCCATGCGTCCCCCTCGCGATCGCCTCGCCCAATACTTTCGGTGGAGCAAAGACCCTCCTTGCATCGATTTGACCAATGAAGTCCGCAAACCCCACCCTCCTTGCATCGAATTGACCAACGAAGTCCGCAAACCCCACCCTCCCGGTCCGGGAACGCGGGGGTCCTCACGATCTTTGGGAACGGAAGGAGGTGCTTCATATCTGCGGGACAAGTCCCATATGGAGGAGATCGCTTCTGCTGCATGTTCCAATTCCCCGGCGCCGTAGCTGTCTATCTTTTCATCTAGTTTCTTGTGAAGTTCTTTCGACTCTTGCTCGCCGCCAGATAACCAGACGGATACCAGGTGATTTACCTGCACAGTCCGTATCTCGTCGTATCTACAAACACACATTGAGTAACCCCCTGAAGGACCACACGCTCGTTACACACCTCGAAGTAAATACACTGAAGGCTTCTTTCACAATGTCGCAGCTGTCAAGATTGTTTTTAATGTGGTTCAGTGCGAGGAGCTTCAGGTCCGGGATATCATACTAAACGAAATGACAACAGATGATTACGACCACGAAAGAAATGGAAGTTTGAAACCGACCTTGTCTGCGAGCCTGTATATTGATTTTGGTGATGGTCTAGGTATATCTCCCCATAGCATGAAAGGAATCTCGGTACTCATGGACTCTTGATTTTCTCCAGATCCAAATGGCGCGAAATCGATGGAGTCCGATGTGTACAAATAAAGCAAGAACGCCTGGAAACTATGACCGGCTCAGAAAGATTCAGGTGAATTTTCGATAAACTTACGTGATGAAAGCAACGTCCTGAATCTTGATGACTTTACCTGTCAGTGCACTTTCTTCGTATTTGCCGCAGGGAACCTCTTCTGCACGAGAGTTTCCCACGGTCGGAGTTGCAATGAGGTCAGGGCTGTCCGGAGTTGGCGTGGCGGGGACAGGATCCTCGAAATCAGAATCCTCTTCGAGGTCACTATCTGAAGAATAGCCGTAGTCCTCGGCAAACTCGTCACCGTCGGTCTCGGAAAAGTCCCTGACTTTTGCCTCGGCAAATGTTCCAGATAGTACTGGGAGGAATATTTATCGCGCGCTGCAGAAGAACGTAGTGAAAACTCACGGTCCTTGAAGTAAGGGACAGACTCGAGGACATGACTGTTTGCGTACAATGCCTTCGGTTTACAGATTCTTCCGGTGCTATCTCTTCGTGAGAATAGCACGATTTTGGTATCGCTGAACCTTCCAGAGGAGATGGCGTTGCTCAGAGCCTCTTCTAGAGCGGTGGTGGCAGTCATGGTGTAGGACAAGGTAAGAAGTGTCCTTCCAGTCCTCGTGGTGGCCGAGTCGCCATATAGGAAAGTGTGGCGGACGTGGGACCACGGTAGATGCCGATATCAGTGGGATGTTGCCAAACAGAACGATACATTGAGGGGAAATCGATGAGCAACCTTAACTATCCTGTGGATCCCACTACACGCTCTCGGTTGGCCGCCAGCCCCCTCGCGGAAACACCAGCTGTCAGTCGCTCACGCCTAAAAGTATCGTCCCCGTGCATCATACTCAATTGTTGCTTGGCATGGGGGTAGGAACAATAGTGGCAGCAGGAGAAACCCAAGGCGATGGATTTGGAAGAGGTGATGTCGGATTACATCGGAAACTTGCGGTGCTTTCTCAGTTTCTGTCGATCATATGCTCAGATTTTGACCCACAAAATGCGGACAGACCCGGTGCGTTCAGGTTGTCTTCTCCAGTTGGATCTAATTCTATGCTTGCTTCAAATCACATAGTGTCTGAGATACGCAATCGGCGCACAGTCGGCAGTCGTTGAAGAGTTAGAGGAAGACCGCGCGGAAACGCCGACGGGACACTACATGTTCGACCGAAACTCCCCCCGGAGCCAGTGACCCAGCCTGATCCGCGGGCCCAGCGGCTTCACCACCACCCAGAAACTCTGGTACAGGGTCGAAGTCTGGGCTCTTCACCGGGACTTCAAATCTTAAACAACCTCTGACATCCCTCACCCGTTGTTCAAGATCGTTTTGCCGGCCCCAGACAGGCGCTTTCCCGTGAATTGCAAGCGACAGCTGAAGCGCTGAAGATGTACGGGGTTTAGATGCGGGGGAATTTCAGGAAAGTACTTCAACACGATATGGTCGGGAGTTAAAACAGGCGGTGCGAGGTTGATCAATATCCTGTATGCTGCAATTTTGATTTGAGCTTGGGCATCGAAGGAATGACATGTGACATCCAGTCAGACCGAGCGTGAGGATCCTGGTTGTTTGTTTCGAGATCTGGCTATTGCGGAACATATCCCTAACATACAGTGTATGTAGGCTATAATTTGTTATCCAAAGATCCTTTGGCAGCCCTTACACCAAGTACAGTGGTCTGTTCGGGCGTGACCACAGTCAGAACATTCCATAATCTTGGTACCTGGGATTGAGGCGCCGCCCCATGAACCCCAAAGGCCCTGGTGTTTTGTACAGGTGAGGCTGTCTCCTAGACTGAGGTACGAGACAGGCTGGCGACGGGCCTCGCAGGTTGTTTCAGGGCAGCGCAACCGGGCGAAGGCAGTATTGGCCGGTCCCTTCTCTCGGAGAGCACCATATAACCCGAACTTCAATGCGTCGGCCTGGTGTGCTGCATGCCCCCCCGCCATGCCCTGGATGATCTCCCGGATAGGATTTTTCACGCTCTCCGCTTTCAGCTGAGTGTTCAAATGCTTCCATCCCATTATCATCATCTCGGGATACCTGAAGTCATCCGGGTTCAGAACCTTGAGTTATTTAGATATGGTTCGGCACGTACTGGGATGCGAACCTCGAAAAGGTCTCAGTCATAGCATCTCCTTTCGCGACCTTCGCCTCAATGTCCTTTAACGCTAGGTCAACAAGTTCCTTGATATTGAGCTACAATTGATAGGCCCCTCAGTCGACCGAGTATGGTGAGGTATAACTTCAAATTGGACTGACCTTTTTTGCCAGCGTGTAGGTGGTCTTTGGCGAGCACGGGATCGGCGAGCCCGGCTTCGTGTTTTCCTGTTTCCATTGTGATCGGGAGATAGAACCCTGAGACTTGAGAGGAGCAAACTGAATCTTGTCTGTGCAAAGGTAGAAAATAAGGGACCTCCACCTACGTGAGGTTAGTATGAGAGGGTGAAACCAAGGGTAGAACGTGCTTACGCAATCAGCGAGCCAATCTTGAGGACGGGTAAAAGCTCCTTTCCCCGCTCGGAACCAGTGTCGGCATCTCCGGAGACTGGGTCACCGTCTCCCTCGCATTCACTCTCACAGTCACTATCCTCTGGGTATTCTTCTTTTTTTTCCAAGCGGCCGTCAGCTCCCTCGCAGCATTCTAGCACTGTCCAACTCAGTATATTCGTGGCACAGATGTAGTCCCACTTACATGTGTCCACTCGTGAAAGCGTCGAGCCAGACACCGTAGTGGGGAGATAGATAAGACCCATACTTCCCCCTCGCGATTGCCTTGCCCAATACTTTCGGTGAAGAAAAGACCCTCTCCGCATTGACCTGATCAACGAAGTTCGCATATTCCTCCCTCCTGCTGATCTACCAGATTTTTTAGCTTTGGGAATGGAAGGAAGTGCTTCATTTGTCTGAGCGAGGTCCCATATGGAGGATATTGCCTCTGCCGCGTGTTCCAATTCACCCGCGGCGTAAGTGTCTATCTTTTCACCCAGTTTCCTGTGAATCTCTCCCGACTCCTCACTGCCTGACAACCAGACAGATAGTAGGCGATTTATCTGCATGGACCGTATCTCTTCATATCTACAAGCCCGCACTGAGTAACCCCCTGAAGGCCACACGTTCGTTGCGCACCTTGAGGCAAAGACACTGAAGGCTTCTCGCACAATGTCGCAGCTGCTGAGATTGTTTTGAATATGGTTCAGCGCGAGGCGTTTCAGTTTCGGGACGTCATACTAGACAGTATATGATCGCGATGTGGAAGGAATGAAATTTTGAAACCGACCTTGTCTGCGAGCCTATAGATTGATTTTGGCGATGGTCTGGGTATATCTCTCCACGACGTGGAATGAATCTCGGGACTCCTGGACTTTCGATTTTCTTCGGATCCAAATGGCGCGAAGCTGATGGAGTTTGTGTACAAATAAAGCAAGAACGCCTGGAAACTACGACCGGCTCAGAAATTTTTAGGTGAATTCTCGGTAAACTTACGTGATGAAAGACACGTCTTGAATCTTGATTACTTTACCCGCCAGTACACTTTCTTCGTATTTGCCGTAGGAGACCTCTTCCTCACGAGAGCTTTCCATTGTCGGAACTGCAATGAGGTCAAAGATGTCCGGAGTTGGCGTGGTGGGGACAGGATCCTCGAAATCGAAATCTTCTTCGAGGTCACTATCTGAAGAATAGCCGTAGTCCTCGGCGAACTCGTCGCCATCGGTCTCGGAAAAGTCCCTGACCTTTGCCTCGGCAAACGTTCCAGATAGTACTGGGAGGAAGAGTTATCGGGCGCCGCAGAAGAACGTAGTGAAAACTCACAGTCCTTGAAGTAAGGGACAGACTCGAGGACATGGCTGTTTGCGTACAATGCCTTTGGTTTACAGATTCTTCCGGTGCTATCCCTTCGTGAGAATAACACGATTTTGGTATCGATGAACCTTCCAGAGGAGATGGCGTCGTGCAGAGCCTCTTCTAGAGCGGCAGTGGTCATGGTATGAGAGGGTGTGAGACAAAGATAAGAAACGTCCTTCAGTCCTTGTGTGGCCGAGTCGCCAGATAGGAAAGTGTGGCGGACGTGGGACCACGGTAGATGCCGATATCAGTGAGACGCCGCCCGACGGAACGATGCATTGAGGAGGAATCGATGGTCGACCTTGGCTATTCTGTGAATTCTACTGCACGCTCTCGGTCGGTCGCCGACCCCCATGCGGAAAGACCAGCTGTCAGTCACTCACGCCCCAAAAGCATCGCCCCCACACCTCATCCTCAACCGGTTGTCAGCATGGAGGAAGGAACGAAAATAGTAGAGGGAGAGCCCCAAGGCAATGGGTTTGGAACCAGGAAGAGACAGTGATTGCATGCCGACGGAGAGTTGCGGCGAGCGCGGCGAGCTGCGTTTGCTTTCTGTCGATCACCCGCAGTTGGACTCGTTTCGATCCACAAAATGTGAACGGAACCCAGTTAGATCTGGTTCTGTGCTTGCTCCCAAACGCATCATGTCTGAGATATACAATCAGCGTGCAGTCGGCGGTTGTTAAACGTTCTGAACGTTGAAGAGCTAGAGGAAGACGCGGGAACGTTGACGGAGGACATTACACCTTCGACCGAAACTCCCTGGAGCCAGTGACCCAACCCAATCCACCGGCAACCTCGGACTCAGCGGCCTTGCCACTACCTGGGAATTACCTGGGAATTTTAGTACAGGGTCGAAGTCCGGGGCTCTTCACCGGAACTTCAATCTCAGACATCTCTTCGACATCTCTCACCCGTTGTTCGAGATCGTTTTGCTGGCCCCGGACAGGCGCTTGCTCGTGGACTGGGAGCGACGGCTGAAAATACACAGCATTTGGATGCAGGGGAAGTTCAGGAAAGTACTCCGACACGATATTTTCGGGAGTTAGAACAGGGCTACTACCAAGACGGTGTGATGTCAATACGGTTGTGAATTGGACCCAGGTATGGAAGGAATGACGCCCAGTCAGGCCGAGCACGAGAATCGTAGTTGTCTGCTTAGGGATGTGGCTATTATGTATGGAACACGAGCGGCTTGGTGGAACATATCTCTAACATATAAGGTGTACATGGGCTATAGCTCGTTACCCAAAGACCCCTCGGCAGCCCCTACACCAAGTCCAGTGATCTGTCCGGGGATGACCACATTCATTACATTCCATAATCCTTGAACTTATATCACTGGACCGACCCCAGTGATCCCTATACTTCACACAGGTGAGACTGTTTCCCAGGCTGAGGTAGGAGACAGGTTGGCGATGCGCCCCACAGGTTGCGTCACGGCAGCGCAACCGTGCGAGGGAAAGATTGGCCGGCTTTTTCTTTCGAAGAGCACCATATAATCCGAACTTCAACGCGTTGGCCCGGTGTGCTACACGTCCCCCCGCCATGCCCTGGATGATCTCCCGGATGGGTTTATGCACGTCCTCAGCTTTCGGCTGAGTGCCCAAATGCTCCCACCCCATTGCCATGATCTCAGAATGCCTGAAGCCGTTTTGGTTCGGAACCCTGATTTATTTAGATATGGTTCGGCACTTACTGGGACGCGAACCTTGAGAAGGTCTCAGTCATAGCATTTTCTTTCGTGACCTTCGCCTCGATGTCCTCCAACGCCAGGTCAGCAAGTTCCTTGATATTGAGCTATAGGTAATAAGTCCCTCAATCGACCGAGCATGGCGAGATATAACTTCAGATTAGACTTACCTTCTTCGCCAGCATGTAGGTGGTCTTTGGCGAGCACGGGATTGGCGAGCCTGGCTTCGTGTTTTCCTGTTTCCATTGTGATCGGAGGACAGAACCCTGAGACTTGAGAGGAGCAAACTGAATCCCGTATGCGCAAAGGTAGAAAATGAGCGACCTCCACCTACGTGAGGTCAGTATGAGATGATGAAACCAAGGGTAGAACATGCTTACGCAATCAGCGAGCCAATCTTGAGGACGGGTAAGAATTCATTTCCCCGCTCGCAACCAGCGTTGGCGTCTCCGGAGACTGAGTCACCATCTCCCTCACATTCGCTCTCACAGTCACTATCCTCTGGGTACTCTTCTTCTTCTTCTGAGCGGTCATCAGCTCCGTCGCAGTATTCTAACACTGTCCGACTCAGTATACTCGTGACCCAAACGCAGTCCCACTTACATTTATCCACCTGTGAAAGCGTTGGGCCAGACACAGTGGTGGGGAGATAGACAAGACCCATGCGCCCCCCTCGCGATCGCCTCGCCCAATACTTTCGGTGGAGTAAAGACCCTTCCCGCATCGACTTTACCAACGAAGTTTCCAAGCTCGGTGCTAGTGATGTAGAGCCTAATACCGAAAGGGATTGGGAGTCCCCGTAATCTTTGGGGACGGAGGGAAGTGCTTCGTCCTTGCAAGCCGAGTCCCATATGGAGGAGATCGCCTCTGCTGCGTGTTCCAATTCACCGGTGGCATAGCTGTCTATCTTTTCATCTAGCTTCTTGTGAAGTTCTTTCGACTCTTTCTCGCCACCAGATAACCAGACAGATACCAGGTAATTTACCTGCATGGTCCGTATCTCGTCGTATCTATGAACACACATTGAGTAACCCCCTAAGGGACTACACGCTGGCCACACACCTCGAGGTAAAGACACTGAAGGCTTCTTGTACGATATCGCAGCTGTCAAGATTGCTTTGGATGTGGTTCAGCGCGAGGCGCTTCAGGTCCGGGATATCATACTAAGTAAAATGACAATAGATGATCGCGACATGGAAGAAATGAAATTTTGAAACCGACCTTGTCTGCGAACCTGTAGATTGATTTTGGTGATGGTCTAGGTATATCTTCCCATGCTGTGGAAGAGATCTCGGGACTCCTGGACTTTCGATTTTCTTCAGATCCAAATGGCGCGAAATCGATGGAGTCTGTGTACAAACAAAGCAAGAATGCCTGGAAACTATGACCAGTTCAGAAAGTTTGAGGTGGACCCATGGATAAACTTACGTGATGAAAGCAACATCCTTAATCTTGATAACTTTGCCTGCCAATACACTTTCTTCGTAATGGCCGTGGGGAGCCTCTTTTACACGAACGATGGGACCAGGACTGACCGGGGTTGGAGGTACGGCGGAGTCGGGGTCCTCGAAATCGAAATCCTCCTCGAGGTCACTATCCGAAGAATAGCCGTAGTCCTCGGCGAACTCGTCGCCGTCGGTCTCAGAAAAGTCCCTGACCTTTGCCTCGGCAAATGTTCCAGATAGTACTGGGAAGATGGGTTATCGTACACCATGGAAGAACGTAGTGAAAACTCACAATCCTTGAAGTAAGGGACAGACTCGAGGACATGGCTATTTGCGTACAATGCCTTTGGTTTACAGATTCTTCCAGCGCTATCTCTTTGTGAGAATAGCACGACTTTGGTGTCAATGAACCTTCCAGAGGAGATGGCGTCGTTCAGAGCCTCTTCTAGAGCGGTGGCGGCGGCGGCGTTCATGGTATGGATATGTGTGAGACTAAGATAAGGAGCGTCCTTCCAGCCCTCGTGGTGGCTGAGTCGCAAGGTAGGAAAGTGTGGCGGACGTGAGGCCACAGTAGGTGCCGATATCAGCGGGACGCTACCAAACAGAACGATGCATTGAAGGAGAGCTGATGGGCAGCCTTAACCACCCTGTGGTCTCCGCCACACACTCTCGGCCGCCAGCCCCCCCGCGGAAAGAACCGCTGTCAGTTGGTCACGCCCCGAAAGCATCGTCCCCGCACATCATACTTAATTGTCCGTTGACATATGGGAAGGAACGACAGATGATAGTAGGAAGACTCCGAGGCGATGGATTTGGAAGAGGTGATGTCGGATTGCATAGTCCCGAGACTCCCAACGGGAACTTGCGGCGGCGCGCTGCGTTTGCTTTCCGTCACGTGTCGATCGTGATTCATCTGCCCGGATTCCGATCCACGGAATGCGAACGGAACCGGTGCGTCCAGCATGGCTCCTCCAGTCGAGTCCGGTTATGTGATTTCTTCTAAACGCATAGTATCTAAGATACACAATCAGCGCGCGGTCGGCGGTTGTTGAAGAGCTAGAGGGAACGTCGACGGGAGACATTACACCGTCAACCCAGCCTAACCCGCTGGCGGCCTCAACGGTTCCACCGCCACCTGAAAACTCTGGTACAGGGTCGAGGGACTTCAAATCTCACGCATTCCCCTCCCTACCCGCTGCTTGGGATCGTTTTGCTGGCCCCAGACAAGCGCTTGCTCGTGAACCGGAAGTGACAGCTGAAGATATGCAGGATTTGGATGCAGGGAAAGTTCGGGAAAGTACCTAACACGATACAATTCGGAGTGAGAACAGGGTTTCCGAGACCATGAACGTAGTGTCCTCGAAGCATATATTCTATGTATCGCGGATCGAGCCCGGGTATTGAACCAGAATAGCATTCTTTGAGGTCAGAAGCGAGAATCCCAGTTGTTTAGATATGGCTATTGTGGAACGTATTCCTAACATACAGTGTACACGGGCTATAACACATCACTCGAAGATTCTTCGGCAGCCCTTACACCAAACGCAGCGGTCTGTTCGAGCATGATCGCATTCAGTACACTTCATCACTTTGGGAGTTGCAGCACTCCCCGAGCTCCATCTCTTGTGTCTCGTACAGCAGATGCTGTACCAACTCGGAGAGGTATGGGAGACGGGATTGCGGTGTGCCGCGCAGCCTGCATCAGGACATCGCAGCCGTGCAAAGGGGTAATTAGTAGTTCCTTTCTGTCGGAGAGCGTTGTACAATCCGAACTTCAACCCGTCGGCCTGGTGTACGGCGTTTCCCTCCGTCATGTTCTGGATAACCTGTTGGATAAGTTCGGTTGTTTTCTCTGTCTCCAGCTTGCCGTCAAAATACTCCCAGCCCGCCTCCACGATTTCGGAGTGCCTGATGACATTTGGTTCAGAACTCAACGAACGGATTTGATGTAGTTCGACACGTACTGGGACGCGAACCTTGAAAAAGTTTCAGCAACAACATTCTCTTCCGTAAACTTTGCTTTGATGTCATCGAACGCGAGAGCAACGAGTGCCCTGATTTGGAGCTATAACGTAGTCATTCAACGGAATAGAACAAGACGTAGCTACAAGTAAAACTTACCCTCTTCGCCAGCGTGTAGATAGTTTTTGGAGAGCACGGCACTGGTGAATTCGGTTTCGCGTTTTCCAGTTTCCATTGCGATCGGTAGTCTGAGCCCCGCGACGTGAGAGGGGCGAACCGAATCTCGCCTGTACACAGATAGAAAAGCAGGGACCTCCACCTATGCGAAGTCAGTATGAGGTGGTGAGATCCAGCGTATGACGAGCTCACGCGGCCAGTGACCCAATCTTGAGAACGGGTAGGAGTTTCTGTCCCCGCTTTTGCTCGTAACCAACTTTCACATTTCCAGCGACTGAACTATCGATTAGCTCGCTCTCGGTTTCACAGTCGCTGTCTTCGGGGAGCTCGTGCTCTTCGTTATTTTCCAGGTGGCCGCCACTACTCTTGAGGCATTCTATCACTGTCCAACTCAGTATACTCGCGTGCACCAGGATTTACCTCCACTCACATGTGGCGACTTGTGATAACATTGAAGTAGGCACTGCGCTGGGGAAGTACACAGGACATACGCTTCCCCCTCGCGATCTCCTTGCCCAATACCTTCGGTGAAGTAGAGGCCTTCCCTGAATCGACTTTATGAGCGAAGTACGGATATCGTGTTCTTGTTCTTCGTCTCCAGAGCTATATATAAACTCCCTGTTTTCGTAGACAGAGGAGGCGCAACGAATGGCTTCCTTTTTGCGAGATAGAATCCATATGGAGGAAACCGCCTCTGCTGCGTGATTCAATTCACCGGCAGTGTAACAATCTATCTTTTCGTCCAATTCCTTATGGAGCTTTTTCGAAGCTTCGCCGCTTCCTGATGACCACACGGATAGTAGGTAGTTTACCTGCAGGGTCCGTATCTCATCATATCTGGGGACCCACATTAATCTACCACGTGAGGGATGGCACGCTTTGTACACACCTCGAGGTAAAAACACTAAAGGTTTCTCGCACAATATCACAGTCTCGAAGATTATATTCAAGATCACTAAAGGCTAGGGCCTTGAGTTCCGGAAGATCATACTGCAGGAAATGGCGCTAATCAATAATCACGACCAAGCAAGAGTGGACGTCGAAACCTTGTCTGCGAGCCTGTAGATTGATTTTGGTGATGGTTTAGGTATACTTCCCTCTGGTGTCCAGGCAATTTCAGAACTCCTGGCCTTGCGATTTTCTTCAGATCCAAAGGGTGCGAAATCGATCTCGTCTGTGTACAAATAAAGCAAGAACGCTTGGAAACTTTCACCGGCTCAGAGAGGTTCAGATAGACTTTGGAGGAGCTCACGTGATGAAAGCTATGTCTTGAATCATGATGACTTTCCCGGTTTTTACATTCTCTTCGTATTGGCCATAAGGATCCCCTTGTTGTCGAGGGGAGGACGTATTCTGAGCTCCTACGATGCCAGGAGTCTCGAAATCCCAGTCCTCTTCGAGATCACTATCCGAAGAATAACCGTAGTCCTCCGCGAACTCGTCGTCGTCGTTCTCAGAAAAATCCTTGGTATTTGCTTCAGCAAACGTGCCAAATAGCACTAGGAAGAAGAGTCATTTCGTGCACCGTTGAAGGACACAGTTGAAACTCACGATCCTCAAAGTATGCGACGGACTTGAGGACATGACTATTTGCGTACAATGCCCTCGGTTTACACACTCTCCCGGCACTATCTCTTCGTGAAAATAACACGATCTTGGTGTCGACGAACCTTCCAGAAGTTATAGCATCGTTCAATGCCTCTCGCAGGGCAGGCGTGGTCATCGTAGTGGCGGCTCCCTGAGGTGTTTGCGATTAGAAAGTGTGGCGGGCATTAGAGGGAAGGGGACCACGGCAGATCCCGACATCGATGAAGCGCTCCTTGGTTTAAGTCGACACTCGGAGGAAACGTAAGGGAACCAGTGGACGACCTTCGCTGATCTGTGGTGGCCTCCACGGTGACCCGCTGTTGGCCGAGAGCCCTCTAGTGGGCTAACCAATTATCAGCCGACCATACGGATACGGAGAGTTTTCCTGGTTGCCGGTCGAGACGCGGGGATTAACATAGTTTCGTGGCGGCAGAGCTTCATAAAGTAGTGCTCGTGTTCCAATACAGTGATGGGGAATTGTGACGTGCCGCGTTTGAAATTTCTCGATCACAGGTTCAACCTGTCTCCTCGGGAGACTGCGTTCTACCGCTGACGATGAGTGCAATAGGTAATATTCGTGACCGGATATATGATGTACAAGATACAAAAGCGGGGGGAATTTGGGAAGCCGTCGGAAAAGATGGTGTTGGGAGCGGAAACAAGATTACTGTTACAGAACAATGTTTTGCCATCAAGTGTTGTACAATAAGGTGCGTTGCAGTTTAAATCAGGCCTAGAGACTGAAGGATTTGCATCCGGAATAAGTGGGAAGCCCGTATCTGTCCTTGTGAGCTGGAGTGGTTGCTAGACACGGTTGTGTTGTGGAAACGCACGCTGGAAGGCAGCCCATCACTCGAACAACCTTCGGCAACCTTTACACAAAGCATAGTGGTCCACCCGTACATGGCCACATTCAGAACACTTCATGGCCCGTCTCTCGGACGAATGCTCCGGACAATAGATCTTCCCTGGTCCGCGGTCCGGGATGGGAGTTTCGCTCGCTGGACACTTTCCGTCAGTGCACTGTAGCATCGCAAGGGCGCTTCTATCGGGGCCTCTCTGCCGAAGAGCGTTATACAGTCCGAGCTTCAAGGAGTCGGCTCGGTGCACTGCACCACCCCCTTCCATACCCTTGATGTGTTCCTGGGTGGATGCCATTGTTCTCTCGGTCTTCAGTTTTGCATTTAGGTGCTTCCACCCCGTTGCCATTATATCAGGGTGCCTATAATTAAGACTCAGCATGCGCTGGGAAATGAGCCCAATTCGATACGTACCGAGCTGCGAAAACAGAAAAAGTCTCGGTTACAACGTTCTCCTCTGTGAGGTTTGCCTCGATTTCTTTGGACGCGAGGTCACGAAGTGTTGATCCAACCCTATTTTTCCATTGAAGCTATCCGTGGGGTGGGTTCATTATGCAACAATGGTTTGATGTGTGGCTGTAGCTCTGATTTACCTTCTCCGCGAGCAGATAGATGGTCTTCGGTGAACAAGGCACAGGTGAGCCCCCCGGCTTCGCACTTTCCAGGATCAATTTTGATCGGTATTCTGAACCCCGAGACTTGAGAGGGGCGAACCGGATTTTCCCGGTAAGGAGGTAGAAAAATAGGGACGTCCACCTGTGTAAATACTTGTGATACAGACACGTGCGACCTCAGCAACACACACTTACGCGGCTTGCGACCCAACGCTGAGGACAGGGAGCAGCTTTTGCTCCCGCTTCCGCTCGGAATCAACCTCAATGTCCTGAGAAACTGAGTGACCAGTTGAGTCAGGTTCATTCTCGTAATCACTATCCTCAACATATTCATCGTCGTTCCGGTCGAGATGGCCTTCGCATCCCAGCTGACAACCCAACACTGCGCAACTCAATACCCAGTCAGGCCCTAGGATGTGGTGACTCACGTGTGTCCAGACGCGGTAATTCAGCCTGAGCGACGGTGCCGGGGAAATAGATTGGCTCTACTGCTCCCCCTCGCGATCGCCTGGCCCAATACTTCCGGTCAAGGAGGCAACCCTCTTTGATCGACTTAATCAACGAAGATCGCATGTCGCATCCTGTGAACCTCGTGTCGCGGGTGGTTGATTTGCGCAATACGGAGGCACCGTAGACTGGCACTATGTTAGATATCTCCCATATGGACGACATGACGTCCACCGCATGGTCCAGTCCACCCGCAGCATAGCTGTCTATCTTTTCGTCCAACCCCGCGCGGACAACTTTCGATTCTTCCTCACCTCCCGACAACCAGACTTTCAATAGGTGTTTCACTTGTAAAACCTTGATCTCGTCGTATCTGTGGATCCATTTTAACTATTTTGATTTAAGGAATAACACAGTTCCCGCGCACCTTGAAGTGAATACACTGAAGGTTTCCCGCACGATATCGCATTTCCTGAGGCCGTTTTTGATACTACTCAAAGCGAACGCTTTTAATACCGAAACATCATACTGAGAAGAACGATTAACGACCACAAATATGGACGAGGTGAAGGTTGGAACCTTGTCCGCTAATCTGTAGATTGATTTTGGCGATGGTTTAGGTATTTGATCCTCTGGTGTCCAGGCAATCTCGGAACTCCTTGACTTGCGATTTTCCTCAGATCCAAATGGTGCGAGATCCATCGAGTTAGTGTACAGATAGAGCAAGAATGCTTGGAAACTTTCGCCCGTTGAGAGATTAAGAAATTGGGTTTTAAGTAAACGCACGTGATGAAAGCCATATCTTGAATCCTAATAACCTTGCCCATCTGGACATGTTCTTTGTATTGGCCATAAAGAGCCTCCTGTCGTTGAGGTTGCGTCCGGCGGCTCGGGGGAGCGGGACTCTCAAAATCCCAATCCTCTTCAAGGTCACTATCAGAAGAGTATCCGTAGTCCTCTGCGAACTCTTCATTGTCAATGGCCTCGGTGAAATCCTTGACCTCCGATTCTAAAAATTGGCCAGAAAGTACTCCAGGAGAAAGGTCATTTCAAACACCGCAAAGAGGACACGGCGCAGAAACTTACGTGCATTGAAGTACGGGACCGACTTCAAAACGTGACTGTTTGCGTACAAAGCCTTGGGCTTGCAAACCCTCCCAGAACTGTCTCTTCGCGAGAACAGGACGATTTTGGTATCGATAAACTTCCCGGAGGTGATAGCATCGTTCAAGGCCTCTTTTAGGGCGGTGGTGACGACCATG
>Ga0307515_10005359_pt1 | contig 26039 bp, 24 predicted proteins | sample 17_EM_MG_FD_194513 | JGI IMG/M metagenome (GOLD analysis project Ga0307515, IMG submission 194513) | Populus trichocarpa ectomycorrhiza microbial communities from riparian zone in the Pacific Northwest, United States - 17_EM | ecosystem: Host-associated > Plants > Roots > Unclassified | place... | reverse complement strand
GAGAGCGCTACGTCGAGGACGAAGAGATGCACGCCACGCTGGAGAAGGCTCCCTCTCAGGTCTGGGCGATGGCCGAGTTAGTCTACCGGACCCTCCAGCGTCCCGAGGACATCATCGGCTGGACGCCACGAAACCTCACGGAGCGGCGAGACCCTTCCGGCCGTATCGTGCGCATCATCCGGACTCGGCAGGGCAAGACCGGCGCAGCCGTGGACATTGAGATCACGCCCGAGATCGATGCCGTGCTGAAAAGGTTGAAGTCGCCAGGTGCCGAGGTCGACGACGAGGCGGGCACACCCATGGTCGTCACAGGGCTAACGCTCATCCACCGGCGGGATGGTAAGCCATACAGCTACGACGGTCTTTGCGCGATGCTCAAGCGCCGCCAAGCCGCGGTTAGGGTACGGCACACGGCGGAAAAGGGGCCGCTAGCGACAATGCCGAGTTGGGGCTTCTACGACATGAAAGGTAAGGGTGCCACTGACATGTGGCTTTCAGGTGTGCCGCTGGAGCAGATACAGGTCCTTTGCGGTCATGACTCCGTGACGACCACCGAACGCTATGTGAAGTCGCGCTGGAGGGGCATCGTTGCCCCCAACAAGGTGGCACGAACGGTCTGATATTCGGCCAGTAGACGCAGCAGAACCCAGGCGAGCCTTGCAGCGAGTTTGCGGAAATATCAGACAGCAAGACACCCGAAATGCAAGCATTTACGCGGTTTCCAGGCTGTTTGACGGTAGGACTGTTAATCCGTAGGTCCCTGGTTCGAGCCCAGGTCGGGGAGCCAAACAAAGCCAGCAATGGCAAGCAAAAAGCCCAGCCCTCACCGGTTGGGCTTTTTGCTTTCTGGCGCTGCGTGGGTGTTGTCTGCAGGTTTGGCGGGAGTGCAACTTGCCGCGGTTGTCGGGCTGGGGTACTTTCACCTCACCACCTCACCTCACCACATCCGCAGCACGCCACAACCATGGGGCCTTCGCTCACCGCCTCCGAGCCGCTCGCCCATGAACCTGGTGAGTTGCAGCTGCCGTCGCTGCAAGCCTATCGGCACCAGCGTGCGATGCGCTTTCTGTATGAGCGAACCAAGATCGGGCCGGTCTACTACGCAGTGGCCACCCTGCTGACCGCTTGGGTGGGCGGCTACTTTTCACCGCTGCGAGCGATCAGCTGGGCACCTGTCCTGGCGTTCGCCGTGGTCTGGTACCTGCGGCACGCGCACCGGCTACCGCCGGAGCCCCACAGCGAACAGCAAGGGCGCGTCTGGTGGCGTCACCATTGGTGGTCGGTTCAAGCGGCCTGCGCCATCTGGTGCTTTGTGCTGTACAGCGTCGGGGCCATCGAACAGAGCTTGAGCCCACCGATGTTCATCGCATCGCTGGCCACCATCGCGCTCGGCACTGCAGCCTGCGAGATTGCCACGGCCGACAAGCACAACCCGGCGCTGGCGGTCCTGTACCTCCAGGCGCCTGCCCTGCTGCTGTTCGCCGTCCAGTTTCCGGCCCTGCGAAGCCTGTCGATGATGATGGGCATCTACTGCATCTACCTGTTGGGCACCCAGCTGAAGCGCCGGGTCGCAGAGTTCGACAGCGAGATGGCGCTCGAGCACGAGTTATTGACCCACCGCGCCGAGCTGGATCGCATGGCACGGCTCGATGCGCTGACCGGGTTGGCCAATCGCCGCGAGTACCAGAGCGTGCTGGCCTGGGCTTGGAACAATGCCCGCCGGTCCCAATCCCCACTGGCCTTGCTGGTGTTCGATCTCGATCACTTCAAAACCGTCAACGACCGCCACGGCCACGCGGGCGGGGACGCGTGCTTGAAGCACGTGGCCCTGACGCTGCAGGCGCAGTTCCGGCGATCGACGGACCTGGTGGCGCGCATCGGCGGCGAAGAATTCGTGGCGCTGCTGCCCAATGCGTCGGCAGAAGAGGCTGGCGATCTGGCACAACGCTGCCGCGCGGCGATCGAAGAGTCGCCCACGCACTATGCAGGTCACACGATCGCGCTGACGACCAGCATCGGTGCAGGCGCCGTCGATTGGCGCATCGACCCCAGCGCCGAAGCCTTCTTCTCGCGTGTCGATGGCGCTTGCTACGAGGCCAAACGCGCGGGACGCAACCGGGTGGTGCTGGCCTCTGCAGCGGCCGCGGCGAACGAGGCGCCCACCTCCGACAGTGTCAACCGCGATCCCACCGGCGCCGAAGCCGTCTGCCGCGTGCAGCCCGGCTGACGGGCCTGTGTCGGCGGATCTAACGCCTTACCCTGCCGTATTCCGCCAGCATGGTGAGATCAACAAACGTCGACCCGGTGTGCTTGTGCGGCCCGAAGCTGACGTTGAAGCCGCCGAAGCTGGTGTCGATGGATTCCAGGCCGGCAATGAAAGCGTCGACGTTGCTGCCGCCGTGCATGCGCTTCAGGCCCTCGCAGAACACCTTGGCCGCCACATAGCCTTCCATGCTGGAGTAGTTCGGCTGCGAGCCAGTTGCCGTGCTGGCGGTCAGGTACTCGCGCGACAGGCCGGTGACCGCGGCAAACGGGTACGGCACCACCTGGCTGACGACAACGCCTCGGCTGTCGGCGCCGAGTTCGTCGGACAAGGCCTTCGTGCCCACGAACGACACGTTGTAAAAGGTGCCGCCATAGCCCGCCTTCCGCGCTTCGCGGATGAAGGCGGCGCAAGAACGGTAGGCACTGATCTGAACCACCGCATCGGGACGCGACTTGACGATCGCCGCCACTGCCTCATCCACCGCCACCGTGTTGCGCTCGACCGTGCCAAGCCCGACGGGCGCCAGGCTGCGCGCCTGCAGCGCACGCGTCACACCCGCCAGACCGGCCTTGCCATAGCTGTCGTTCTGGTAGAACACGGCGATCTTCTGCATCCCGAGCGATGTCACGTGCTTGACGATTTCGGCGGTCTCGTCGAAGTACGACGCGCGAACGTGGAAGGCGTAGCGGCTGAAAGGGTCCCGCAGCCCCTGTGCGCCGGTGAACGGCGCAAAGAAAGGCACCTTCGCTGCGTTGGCCAGCGGCAGCGCCATCAGGCTGGTGGGCGTGCCCACGTAGCCGAACAGTGCGAACACCCCGGCGTCGATCAGCTTCTTGGTGTTGGCTTCACAGCGATCGGGCTCGTAGCCATCGTCGAGCGTCTGCAGCTCGATCTGCCGCCCGTCAATCCCGCCCGCGGCGTTGACCGCGTCGAAATACATGCGGGCGCCGAGGTTCATCTGAATGCCCAGCTGTGCAGCCGGCCCGCTGAATGCGGCCGACTGCCCCAGTACCAGGCGGCTGCCGCTGGCGTGCGATCGCAACGCTGTGCCACAGAAAATTCCGGCCGCGAGCCCTTGAAGGGTCTGGCGGCGTGTCCAGGTTCTTTTGTTCATGCGATACCCTCACACAACCGAGGCGATTGGCGCAAGCGCGGCAACCCCGCAGCGTTCCGCCAAGACAACGCATTAGTACACCTTGCGTCGCACCCGTCGATAGGCGCTCGCCTCTCGCGTCGTGACGTTTGTGGCCTGCAACACGACGAGGCGCGCTGCTTCGTGATTTCCTGGCGGACCGACGGCCCGCTCCCATCCCTGCAGGAACATCAGCGACTGCAGCTATCCTTGGCTCGCCCAATCCGGGCGACTTCTTGCTGGCTTCGACCGAAGACTAGCCTTTTCTCGTGCTCACTGGCACCCTGACCCCACACGCTGACTTTCTGCACTTGATCGGCAACGCTGCGACCGACCGGGTCGATCGGCCCTGGCCATGCTGCCGCCAAATCACGGCGCCGCGATGACGATAGCCTGGTTGCGCGGGAGCCTCACTGGCCTGCTCCTGGCGCTGAACACCGTGGCCGTCTTCTCGCTGATGTTGCCGTTGGCGCTGGCGAAGCTGGTGCTGCCGGCCGGCGCGCTGCGCGTCGGCTGCGACAAGGTTTTGAACGGCCTGGCGTCGTGCTGGGTGGCGATCAACAACGCCTGGCTCGCTGCGGCCGATTCGAGCCCGTGGCTGACCAGCGGGCTCGAGGGGCTGAACCCACGCGGCTGGTACCTGGTCTCCAGCAACCACCAGAGCTGGGTCGACATCCTCGTGCTGCAGCGTGTCTTTCATGGTCGCATCCCGTTCCTGAAGTTCTTCCTGAAGCGCGAGCTGATCTGGGTGCCGGTGATCGGCCTGGCCTGGTGGGCGCTGGACTTCCCGTTCATGCACCGTGGCCGCGGCACCGGCCGTGACGACCTGGCGACCACGCGCCGCGCCTGCGAGAAGTTCAAGCGCATTCCCACGGCGGTCATCAACTTCGCCGAGGGCACGCGTTTCACACCGGCCAAGCACGCCGCGCAGCGCAGCCCCTATCGCCACCTGCTGGTGCCCAAGTCCGGCGGCCTGGGCGTGGCGCTGGCGACGATGGGCGAGCAATTCGAAGCGCTGCTCGACGTGACCATCGTCTACCCCGACGGTGCACCCCGCTTCTGGGACTTGCTGTGCGCCCGAGCCGGCGCCGTCGAGGTACATGTCCGCCAGCGCGAAGTGCCTGCCGACGTGGTGGCCGGCGATCTCGTTCGCGACAAGGCGTATCGCAAGCGCGTCCGCGCCTGGGTCGACGAGCAGTGGGCCGACAAGGACCAGCTCATCGAGGATCAGCTCACGCGGCGGACCGGCCAGGCACCGCACGCGCCCGGCCCATCGCAGCAGCCGGACCACCCAGCTTCGCGCTAAGACGCCGCCGCCCGATCAATCGGGCCGCTCCAGCCCGATCGCTGCAGGCTCGCGATGGCGGCGCCGACGCAGCAGGTACCACGCTGCCGGGATGACCAGCATGCTGAGCAGCGGCGCGGTGACCATGCCACCCACCATCGGCGCGGCGATCCGCGTCATGACCTCTGACCCGGTGCCGCCGCCCCACATGATCGGCAGCAGGCCCGCCATCACCACCGCCACGGTCATCGCCTTCGGCCGCACGCGCAAGACAGCGCCTTCGCGAATGGCAGCGAGCAGCGTCTGCTCGTCGTCGGGTTCACCGGCCGCGAGCCGACGCTGCCATGCCTGGTTCAGATAGACCTGCATCACCACGCCGAACTCCGCCGCCACGCCGGCCAGCGCGATGAAACCCACCGCCGTGGCCACCGACACGGCATGGCCGAGCGCCCACACCAGCCAGAAGCCGCCGACGAGTGAAAACGGTACCGCGGCCATCACCAGCACCGCGTCACCCACCGAGCGGAACAGCAGGTAGAGCAGAACGAAGATGACGGCCAGCGTCGCCGGCACGACGAGCTTCAGCCGCTCGGTCGCGCGTTCGAGGTACTCGAACTGGCCGGACCACGAGACGGCGTAGCCCGCCGGCACAGCCACCTGCTGCAGCACCGCGGCCTGCATCTCGCGCACGACCGAACGCAGGTCGCGCCCGCGCACGTCCACATACACCCAGCCCGACAGCCGCGCGTTCTCGCTGCGCAGCATCGGCGGCCCTTCTTCCAGCGCCACCCGCGCCACATCCTTCAACAGCACCGTCGCGCCGGTCGGCGTGACGAACGGCAGCTCGCGCAGTCGCTCCAGCGAGTCGCGAATCTCGCGCGGGTAGCGGACGTTGATCGGGAACCGCTCTCGCCCTTGGATGACCTCGCCGACGTTGTCGCCGCCGATCGCCGTCGAGACCACGGCCTGCACGTCGGCCACCGCAAGACCGTAGCGCGCTGCGGCCAGCCGGTCCACATCGACATCGATGTAATGGCCACCCGTGAGTCGCTCGGCCAGTGCCGACGAGACGCCCGGCACGTTCTTCACCGCGGCTTCGATCCGGCCTGCCAGTTGGTCGATGGTCGCCAAGTCCGCCCCGGCGACCTTGATGCCCACGGGGCTCTTGACACCGGTGGCCAGCATGTCGATGCGGTTGCGGATCGGCGGCACCCAGATGTTCGACAGGCCTGGCACTCTCACCGCGCGGTCCAGCTCATCGACCAGTCGGTCCGGCGTCATTCCCGTGCGCCATTGGTCCCGCGGCTTGAACTGGATCGTGGTCTCGAACATCTCCAGCGGCGCCGGGTCGGTCGCGGTGTCGGCGCGGCCGGCCTTGCCAAAGACGCGTTCCACCTCCGGCACGGTCTTGATCAGGCGATCAGTCTGCTGCAGCAACTCGGCCGCCTTCGAAGCGGACAGCCCCGGCAACGCCGAAGGCATGTAGAGCAGATCGCCTTCGTCCAGCGGCGGCAGAAACTCGCCACCCAGTCGGGAGAGCGGGATCGCCGTCAGTGCCAGCACGATGGCCGCGACCGCCAAGGTGACCACCGGAAAGCGCAGCACGGCCTCCAGCAGCGGCCGGTAGGCGGCCATCAACCAGCGATTCAGCGGGTTGCTCGCCTCGCTCGGAATGTGCCCGCGGATCAGGTAGCCCATCAGCACCGGCACCAGCGTGATCGACAGGCCAGCGGCCGCGGCCATCGCATACGTCTTGGTGAACGCCAGCGGCGAGAACAGGCGCCCCTCCTGCGCCTCCAGCGTGAAGACGGGCACGAAAGACAACGTGATCACCAGCAGCGAAAAGAAGAGCGCCGGCCCAACTTCGCCCGCCGAGTCGGCGACGAGCTGCCAGCGTTGCGCGAGGGTCGGCGGTTGGCCCTGCGCCACCTCGAAGGCTTCGAGGTGCCGGTGCGCGTTCTCGATCAGCACGATCGCCGCGTCGACCATCGCCCCCAGTGCGATCGCGATGCCGCCCAGGCTGAGGATGTTCGCGCTGACGCCCTGCTGGTGCATCACCACGAAGGCCGCCAGCACGCCCACCGGCAGCGTCACCACCGCGACGAAGGCCGAGCGCAGGTGGAACAGGAAGATCGCGCAAACCAGCGCGACGACGATGAACTCTTCGATCAACTTGTCGCGCAGGTTCTCGACCGCCCGGTCGATCAACAGCGAGCGGTCGTAGGTCGGCACCACCTCGACACCTTTCGGCAGGCTCGCCGTCAGCGACTGCAGCTTCGCCTTCACGGCCTCGATGGTGGTCCTGGCGTTCTTGCCGGAGCGCATCACCACCACCCCGCCCGCGACTTCGCCTTGGCCGTCCAGCTCGGCGATGCCTCGCCGCATCTCCGGGCCGATCTGCACGAAGGCCACGTCGCGTAACAGCACCGGCGTCGCACCGCTCACCGACAACGGGATGCTGCGGAAGTCGTCGAGCGAGCTCAGGAAGCCGCGCGAGCGCACCATGTACTCGGTCTCCGCCATCTCGACGACCGAGCCGCCCGAGGCCTGGTTGGCCTTCCGGATCGCCTCCACCACCATCGCCTGCGAAACGCCCAGCGCCCGCATCCTGTCTGGGTCCAGCACCACCTGGTACTGCTTGACCATGCCACCGATGCTCGCGACCTCGGCCACGTCGGGCACGGTCTTCAGCTCGTACTTCAGGAACCAGTCGTTCAGCGCGCGCAGCTGGCTGATGTCGTTGCGGCCGCTGCGGTCGACCAGCGCGTACTCATAGACCCAGCCGACGCCGGTCGCGTCCGGCCCGAGGGCGGCGTTCGCCCCGGCAGGCAGCCGGCTCTGCACCTGGCTGAGGTATTCGACGACCCGCGAGCGGGCCCAGTACGGATCGGTCTTGTCGTCGAACAGCACGTAGACGAAAGAGTCGCCGAAGAACGAGTAGCCACGCACCGTCTTCGCGCCCGGCACGCTGAGCATCGTCGTCGTCAGCGGGTAGGTGACAAGATCTTCAACGACCTGCGGCGCCTTGCCGGGATACGGCGTGCGGATGATGACCTGCGTGTCGGACAGGTCCGGCAGCGCGTCCAGCGGCGTCTTGGCGACTGACCACACGCCCGCAGCCACGAGGAACGCCGTCGCGATGAGCACGAGGAAACGGTTGGCCACCGACCAGCGGATGACGGCGGCAATCACTTGACGCCCTCCGCCGCGCTCATGCGATCCAGCACCGAACGCAAGCGAGCTTCGGAGTCGACCAGGAACTGGCCGCTGGCCACGACCTCGTCGCCTTCCGTCAGGCCCTCGACGACCTCCAGCGTGTCGCCGAGATCGGTGCCGAGCTTCAGCGTGCGAGGCTCGAATGCACCCGCGCCCGTTCTAACAATGGCGACCACCCGCGTGCCGGTTCGGATGACCGCTTCAGACGGGACAACCAGGCGAGAAACGGTGGCGCCTGCGACCTGCAGCCGAAGCAGCATGCCGGGGACCAGCAGACCACGCCGGTTGTCGACTTCGAAACGAGCCTGCAGCGTGCGCGTGGCCGCGTTGACCTGCGGCAGGATCTCCTTCAGCTCGCCGTTGAAGGTCTGCGACGGGTCGGCCTGCAGCGCAGCCTTCACCTGCTGGCCGCGCACCAGCCGCGTCGCCTGCGCTTCCGGCACCTCGGCCACGGCCCAGACCTTGTCGAGGCCGGCGATGCGAAACAGCGTCATGCCCGGCGACACGGCCACGCCTTCGCGCACGCCGAGTTCGGCCACCACCCCGTTGGTCGGCGCCACCAGCGTGAAGCGGGCCTGCGGCGGCTCGCCCTCTTCAGCCCGCCTAACCATCTCGGGCGGAATCGACATGGCGCGGGTGCGTTCGCGCGCGGCGTTGACCAAGTCGGCCGACGCGCCGGAGCGCTTCAGCGCCACCAGTTCGTTCAACGGGCCCAACCAGTCCGGCGCGAAGACGGTCGCCAAAGCCTGGCCTTGGCGCACACGCTCCATCGGCGCGCGGACCGACAAGCGCTCGACCCAGCCTGACACGCGCGACTGCACGGCGACGCTCAAGCGCTCGTCGAACTGCACGGCGCCCACGGCGTCGAACGACGAGCCAACGTCGGCGCGCTTCACGACGGCTGTGCGAATGCCCAGGTTCTGCTGAACCTGCGGGCTGATCTTGACGCCCCCATCGCCCGATTCGCTTTCGGCGTCGGCATAGACAGGCTGCAACGCCATGTCCATGAAAGGCGACTTGCCGGGCTTGTCGAACCTCTGGCCCGGCACCATCGGGTCGTGCCAGTAGAGGACCTTGCTCGGAGCGGAGGCGGCGGCCTGCAAAGCTGCCGCCTGGGCCGACGAAGGCTGGGCAGCCCGGTGGCCGAGGTAGAACGACACAGCGGCGATGCCGAGCGCAGCAGCCGTGGCAACGGCAGTCATCAACACGCGGTTCATGGCTCGACTCCCCCGCCAATCGGCTTGAAGCTCAGTTGGGCCAAGGTTCTGGCCAGGTCGCGCTCGAGCGTGAGCAGCTTGCGCTGCACCTGCACCTCGGCGTGCCGGGCTTCGAACAGCATCACCAGGCTTGCCTGGTTCGAGCGATAGGCCGCCAGCGCCGTGGCACTGCGCTGCTGCGCTGGCACCAGCACTGCGATGCGGTAGCGGTCGGTGCGCGCCTGCAGCCGCTCTGCATCGCTGGCGAGCACGGCGTATTCACCCGCGGCCGCGCGCTGGGCTTCGTCCAGCTCCGCCTCCGCCTTGTCGACCAGTGCCTGTTTGGCGGCAGTCTCGCGGTCCTGGCGCGCGGCGGGTGCCACCGTCAACGGGATGCTGACGCCGAACGACACCATGTCGGGGTAGCCGGTGCGTTGCCCGTACGAGACCTCCCACGTCCAGTTCGGTTTGCGGTTCAGCCGTGTCGCGGCCAACTCTTGCCGAGCAACGTCGAGGTCTCGCTGCTTGGCGATGACGGCGGGGTGGAAGGACACGAACTGCGCGGGCGCTGGTGCGGCCAGCTTCGGTGGCGCACTCAGCTCCGCCACCGCCACACCGACCCAGCGCTGCAAGGCGGCCTCAGCCGCGGCCTGTTGCTGGCGAATCTCTTCCGATTCGTCCTCGGCCATGCCCAACGAACTCATCAACGCCAACACCTCGGCGCTGTTGCCGGAGGGCGTGGCCAGGCGTCCCTTCCCCGCCTCGAGCTCTTCGTGCGCGTGGTGCTCGGTCAGCCGCATGAGCTTCAGCGCCTCGCCCGCGTAGTACGCATCCAAGTACGCCAGCGCTGTCTGCAGCCGCGTGTCCGCCGCGGCCACCTGCGCCATCGCCGACTCGCGGTTCACCACGGCTGTCGCCGCCGTCTCGCGGGCCGCGCGCTTGTCCGCAGAGACCCACTCCTGCGCGATGCCGATGCGCTTCATCGTCATGCCGTCGGCCGTCGTGCTGAAGCGGTCGGCGCCTGCGACAGGCAAGTTGTCGACGCCGACCGTGAGCAACGGGTCCGGCTGCTGGCCGGCAGCGCGGCCCATCTCGGCCGCGCTCTGCGCACCGGCTTGTGCCGCGCGTGTCGTCTGCGAACGTTGAACGGCCAGGCCGATCGCCTGGTCGAGTGTCAGGGTTGCCGCTGTCGCCCAAGCAGCTGGCAGCAAGGCGCCCGCCATCGCGGCGGCGCGCAAGAGGTGTAGGGACATCGAAACTCCGAAGACGAACGGGAACATGGCTGGTTGGCGGACGCACCGCACCAGCACCGGTCAGTCGACGGAGGGGGTCAGACCCGGAGTCTGAGCGTAGAAAGAAAGAGTGGATCCGGGGGCGGTTGCCCCTCGGGGGTGGCCGCCGGTGGCACGAGGGTGCGCACGGCCTGTTCTGCAAGCACCAGCGGATGCTCGATCACCTGCACAACGGCGGGCTGGCTCGCCGCTGGAAGCTTCACCGCCTCGAAGGCCTTGCCCGGTTGCGCCGAATGCTCATGGCACAACCCCGGCTGGATCGGGTCCATGCCCTGGCAAGGCACACCGTCCTGCGCCATCGCTGCCATGGCCTCGACATCCACCTGCTGCGGACAGACATAACGCGCCAGCGCAAGCTGCGAGAACAGCAGCGACAACACCACGAAGAACGCGGTGGTCAGACGGTGGGAGCGACGTCGCAGCATGAGAAGCTTCAGTCTAGCGCCCGGCTGGCCGAATGGGTGGACGGGGCTTGCGATTCATCAGCTACTTGACGGTTTCCATCGCCGTCACGGTGATCGCACCGTTGACCCTGTCGGCCATGAACCGGACCCTGTCACCGGGTTTCACGCTGTCCAGCAGCTTCGGGTCGGCGACCTTGAAGACCATCGTCATGCCGGGCATGTCGAGGTTGACGATCGGGCCGTGCTTGAGCGTGACCTTGCCTTGCTCCTTGTCGATCTTGCGGACTTCGCCGTCCGCCATGGGACTGGCCGGTGCCGATGCTGCGGCCACCTGGTCCGCGATGGTTGATTGCGCACGAGCCGAGGCCCCCAGCGCCAGGAACGTAAAGGCCGCGGCGGAGAGGATGGTGGTGAGGTTCATCAGAGAAGCCTTTGAGGCGTTGAAGCTGAAGTTCATTTGACGACCAGCTTTCCGACCATGCCGGCTTCGAAGTGACCGGGGATCAGGCAAGCAAACTGATACTCGCCGGCCTGGGTGAATTGCCAGACGATCTCGCCCTTCGCGCCGGGCTTCACGTGGGCCATGTTCGCGTCGGCGTGCTCCATCTCCGGAAACTTCTTCATCAGCTCGGCGTGCTCTTTCAGCTCTTGCGGGGTGCCGAGCACCATCTCGTGCAGTTGCCGGCCGTTGTTGCTGACGACGAACTTCACCGTCTCGCCGCGGCGGATCACCACGTCCGACGGCGTGAAGCGAAAGGCGTCGCTCATGTCGACCTGGATCGTGCGGCTGACCTTCTTCGGATCGCCTTCGCGGCCGAACGCGCGCTCTTCGACCTTCGACGCGTCGAAAGGCGCTTTCTTCGCCGAGTGATCGGCGTCGCCGTGGGCGAACGCGGCGCTGCCGACGAACGCGCACAGAACGACGGCAGCGCCGAACGGTTTGATGGACCTCATGGGGATTCCTTCAGTGGCCTGCATGGCCGGTGGGTTTGCGAACCTGCAGCGTGTTCGAGTCGGCCCGCGGGGCCGGCGCACGAACGGCCTGCGGCGTCTCGGCCGTGTACTCGCTGGCCAGCGTGCCGGCAGGGTGTTGATACGGCCCGGGGTCTTTGTAGTCGCCGTGCGCCACGTTGTCGCGCACCTTCACGACGCTGAACATGCCGCCCATGCCGACCGGGCCGAACGGGCCCTGCCCGGTCATCATCGGCAAGGTGTTGTCGGGGATCGGCATCTCCATCTCGGCCATGTCGTGCATGCCCTTGTCGCCCATGACCATGTAGTCGGGCACGAGCTGGGTGATCTTCTTCGCCACGTCGCGGTGGTCAACACCGATCATCGTCGGCACGTTGTGGCCCATCGCGTTCATCGTGTGGTGCGACTTGTGGCAGTGGATCGCCCAGTCGCCGGCCAGCGCGTTGAACTCGAACGCGCGCATCTGGCCGACGGCGATGTCGGTCGTCACCTCGGGCCAGCGGGCGCTCTTCGGCACCCAGCCACCATCGGTGCCGGTGACCTCGAAGTGCGGCCCGTGCATGTGGATCGGGTGGTTCGTCATCGTCAGGTTGCCGACGCGGATGCGCACCCGGTCGCCCGTTCTCGCCACGAATGGGTCGATGCCCGGAAAGGCACGGCTGTTCCAGGTCCACAGGTTGAAGTCGAGCATCGTGTTGACGCGCGGCGTGGCGCTGCCGGGCTCGATGTCGTAGGCGTTCAGGATGAAGCCGAAGTCGCGGTCGACCTTCATCTGGCGCGCGTCCTTCGGGTGGACGATGAACATGCCCATCATCCCCATCGCCATCTGCACCATCTCGTCGGCATGCGGGTGGTACATGAAGGTGCCCGAGCGCTGCAGCACGAACTCGTACATGAAGGTCTTGCCGACCGCGATGGGTGGCTGCGACAAGCCGGTCACACCGTCCATGCCAGAGGGCAACAAGATGCCGTGCCAGTGCACGCTGGTGACCTCTGGCAGCTTGTTGGTCACGAAGATGCGCACCCGGTCACCCTCGACCGCCTCGATCGTCGGGCCCGGGCTGGTGCCGTTGTAGCCCCAGAGGTTGGCCTTCATGCCCGGGGCGATCTCGCGCACCACCGGTTCGGCGACCAGGTGGAACTCCTTGACGCCGTCCTTCATGCGCCAGGGTAGCGACCAGCCATTGAGGGTCACCATCGGCAGGTAGGGACGGCCGTTGGGGGGCGGCGGTGGCAGCTGGGTCACTGCCGATGTCTGCAACACGGCGTCAGGCAAGGCTGCGGCGCCAACGCGGCTGACGGCTGCGGCACCCAGCAAGGTGGCGCCAGCCGCATGGAAAAAGTTTCTGCGATTGGTCATGGTGGTTCGTGCCTTCAGTGGCCGGCCGGCGAAGCGGCAGCGGGCTTGGAGGGCGTCATCGCGGGCAACGCGCCTGGCGAGCGGCCGGTCACTGCGGTCTGCAGGCGCGTCTCCGCCACCCAGTGGTCGCGCAGCGCCTCCACCGCGCCGGTCACGCCGGCAATCTGGTCGCGCGCGTCGGCCAGCAGGTCGAAGACGCTGGACAGCATGCCGTTGTAGCGAAGCAGGTTCTCGTCAGAAATGCGCCTGCGTAGCGGCACCACCTCGTCGCGGTAGTGCTTGGCCAGGTCATACGCCGTCCGGTAGGCCGAGTAGGCCTCACGGACCTCAGAGCGTGCGTTGACCGCCACTGCCGCCGTGCGATGGACCGCCTGCATGTAGGTCGCCTCGGCACGCGCCACACGGGCCGAGCCGAAGTCGAACAGCGGCAGTTCGAGCTCGATCTCGTAGCCACGCTTGTGTGGCTCGCCGCTGCTGCTCTGGTTCTGGTAGCCGGCGTGCAGGACGTTGACGAAGCGCGTGGCCTTCGACAGCCCGAGCGATTGGGCTGTGGCTTCGGTGGCACGTTTGGCCATCAGCACGTCCAGGCGCTTGTCCATCGCGGTCTGCTCGGCGTCATTCGGCTCAGCAGGCTTGTCGGGGAGGTCCGGCAGCCGGTCCGGCAGCTTGAAGTCGAGCTGGTCCCCGCTGAGGCCCAGTGCGCGAATGAATTGCTCACGGGCCGCCACCGCTTGGTGCTGCGCGCGGGCCAGCTGCAGGGTGGCGTCCGTGTAGAAGGACTGCTCACGCATCTGCGCCAGCGCGCTGAAATTGCCAGCAGCCAGCATGCGTTTGGCCAACTCGTTCGAAGCATCGGCCGCCTCTTTGACCTGGCCGTGGTAGCCAGCCATTTGCTCGGCGGCCACGGCTTCGAAGAAGGCGGTTCGGGCCTCAGCCGCGACGCCGACAGTCTCGTAGGCCGCCTGCAGTTGCGCCTGTTCGAAGCGTTGCTGCTCGGCCTCTCGGGCCAGAGGCATCGTCAGCAGCCCCAGCACGTCGAAGACGACCGCGCGGTCGATTTCGACCAAGCCACCGCCGCTCAATCGGCCAAAGCTGAACGAGGGGTTGGCGAGCCGGCCGGCGCGTACGAGATCCGCCTCGGCGATGCCCAGCTCGGCGTAGCCGGCTTGCAGGCCTCGGTTGTTCAGCAACGCGATCTCGACGGCGCTGTCCGCTGTCAACGGCACTTTCAGCAACTCGGCGACGCGCGCACCGGCGGCACTTGCCTGCTCGGTCGTGCGCTGATACGCCGGCGTCTGCCCGACGCGGTCTTTGGTGAGTTGCTCAACGTTGCCAAAGCCACCGTCCTGCGAGAACGAGGCGCAACCAGCAAGCGACAAGCCGACCCAAGCGATCGCGGCCAGGCGTGCAATGCGCGGCACCACAACGGGCGCCCGCCGATGGAGAAGTCTTTTCATGGTTCGAAGTGATCTGACGCACCGACCGCAGGGCGGCCAGCCAGGGCCCGTGCAGACGCACGAGCACCATCAGGCCCCGCGCGGAGGCCTCAATGCGTCAGGTGCTTCGAGGGGGACGCTCCTGCCCGTCCGAGAGGAAGCTCGGGGCAGGTGCGGAGAAATCGGGGAACGATGCGGCCGTCTCGCCATGCGGCTGCGGCACGCTGGGCATCGCGCTCAGCAAGGGCGGCGCCGAACAGCAGGCCGAGCACAGGTTGCACTTGTCGTGGCCCATCGGGCCTTTGCCATCGTGACCGCTGCCGTGGTGACCACCGGCAGCGTGCTCGTGCTGCGCATGGTCGTGTGCGGCATCAGCGGCGTCGCCCTGGTCACCGCCATGGTGGCTCATCAGCCGCATCTCGCTGTGCGTACCCGCCACGGCGGGCGGGCACAACATCGCCGCAGCGACCGCGCCCCGAACCGGGAGCAGCGCAGCAAGCAGCAGCAGAAGCCAGATGCGAAGGACTTTCACGGCGCGCAGATTAGCAGAAGGACGTTGTCCACAAGGTGGGATGCGCGCAGTCTGGACCTTGCCCCCATGGCAAGGTCAAGCGGGAAGTGCCGGCTGATGCGACGACCGGTTCGCCACTACATTGCTTGCCATGAGAACCTCTACCGCCCTCTCGCTGCTGTTGACCCTGGCCTCAGGCGTTGCCGGCGCTGCCGAAGCCGACCTCGTCTCCATCGCCTGGGGCGCGGACGGCCGCTTTGCGCATGAAGCCACGGTGCCACCGTCCAAGTTCGTCGAGGTCTGCGGCAAGCTGCCGGCCGGCACGAACGTTGACTGGGCCTTCGATGCGGGCGCGCCGCTGAACTTCAACATCCACTTCCACGAAGGCAAGCAGGTCCGCTTTCCGTCCAAGCAGGACCAGGTGGCCAAGGCCGACGGCACGCTGCGCGCCGAGGTGGATCAAGACTATTGCTGGATGTGGACGAACAAGACGGCCGGGGATGCGCGGCTGAAGCTGACGCTCAAACGCAACTGACCACCCGGCCCCATCAAATTGGGCCCAGCAAGAGCCCTCGCCTCGTCCACCAGCGCGAGGTGTTCGGCCTTGCTGGACTTGATCTGCGTCAACATTTCATCGTCACTCGCTTGACCTTCCCACGGCAGGAGGGTCGACATTGGGCGCATCGACCACCCTGGAGATCCAGCGATGCTTGCCTACGGCGTTGACGACATGACCTGCGGCCACTGCGCCAGCACCATCACCAAAGCCATTCGCGCCGTGGACGCTGGCGCCAAAATCGAGGTGGACATCGGCCAGAAGCTGGTACGCGTCGTGCCCACCGAATCGGACGCTGATGCCTTGAGCGACGCCATCAAGGAGGCGGGCTACACCCCGGTGCCGCAGGAGCCGGAGCAGGCGGTGGCCACGACCGCGCCGAAGTCAGGCGGCTGCTGCGGGTGCTGCCGCTGATCGCCGCCGGCGCCCGGCGGATTGACGCACATCAACCCGTCGCCGGCGGTGCGGGCTCATCCTGAAGGCCGCTGACAAGGAGCGTTGCCGTGAACCACGAAGATCGACAGCCGCCCTCTTTCTGGCGCTCGCCCGCTGGCTTGGCATTGCTCGTGGCGGCAGCGGCCGGGGGCCTCTACCTGGTGACCGCACACACGGCCCACCTCCTCGGCGTCCTGCCCTCTCTGTTCCTGCTGGCGTGCCCGCTGATGCATGTGTTCATGCACCACGGCCATGGCCACGGCGGCCACCGACACCAGGACGACCATGGACAACCGCCCGGCCGTCATTGATCGAGCCATCAAGGGGGCCGAGCTCGCTTCCGGCCTGGGCGCCATCGCCCTCGGCGCTGGCTTGGCGCTGGTCCTGCCCGAGTGGCTTCGTTCGTACGCAGTTCCCCTGCTCTTCGGCGGCCTTGTCGTTCATGGCGCGGGCATGACGCTGAAGCACCGGTGGGAAAGTCGCCGCGGGCCGCAGTTGGTGTGGGAGCGAGGCCTCTTCTGGCTTTGCTGGGCTTGTCTCGCGGGCTTGTCCCTCTGGATGGCGGCAGCCCTGTTCGTTGGCCAGCGGTAGGGGCAAAGCCGGCGGCGCTTGACCTTCCCACGCCGTCAGGCTTCATCCTTCGAATAACAACAGGAGTGCGCCATGACGTCATCCGACCCCGATCGACACAACCACGCTGGCCATGAGGACCATCCGGCCGCGCATGCCAGTCATGTGATGCCGGATGGCACGGTCATGGAAGGGACGCACAGCGCCCACGTCGGGCACGCGCACCACCACCCGTCGCCAGCGCCAAAGCAAGCCGTGGCAGTGCCAACGGGCGAAGGAGCTGAATACACCTGCCCGATGCACCCGCAAGTCCGCCAGATCGGGCCGGGTCACTGCCCCATCTGCGGCATGGCGCTGGAGCCGGTCTTGGCGACCGAGTCACCCGGTGAGAGCCCCGAACTGCGTGACATGACCCGGCGCATGTGGATCGGCACCGCGTTGACGGCCCCGGTGTTCGCTCTCGAGATGGGTGGGCACCTGATCGACCTGCACCACCTGATCGGCCAGCAACTGTCGAACTGGATCCAGCTGCTGCTGGGCACGCCGGTGGTCCTGTGGGCGGGTTGGCCGTTCTTCGTGCGCGCGGTGGCGTCGGTGAAGAACCGCAGCCTGAACATGTTCTCGCTGATCGCACTGGGCACCGGCGCGGCCTGGCTCTACAGCATTGTCGGCACCTTGGCGCCGTCGTTGTTCCCGGCCGACCTACGCATGGCTGACGGCGCCGTGCCGATCTACTTCGAGGCGGCAGCCGTCATCACCGTGCTGGTGCTGTTGGGCCAGGTGCTAGAGCTGCGTGCGCGGGAAAAAACCTCCGGCGCGATCAAGGCCTTGCTGGGCCTGGCACCGAAGACCGCCGTCAAGGTCACCGCGGAAGGCAACGACGAACCCGTGGCGGTGGACGACATCCAAGTCGGCCACCTGCTGCGCGTTCGCCCTGGCGAGAAGGTCCCTGTCGACGGCGAGGTCACCGACGGCAAGGGCAATGTGGACGAATCGATGGTGACCGGCGAGCCCATCCCGGTGGCCAAGGTGGTGGGATCCAAGGTCACCGCCGGCACCTTGAACCAGACGGGCGGCTTCGTCATGCGCGCCGAGAAGGTCGGCGCCAATACGCTGCTGTCGCAGATCGTGCACATGGTGGCCGCTGCGCAACGCAGCCGGGCACCGATCCAGCGCATGGCCGACCAGGTCGCCGGCTGGTTCGTTCCGGTCGTGATCCTGGTCGCCGCACTGACCTTCGTTGCATGGCTGGCATGGGGCCCGGCGCCAGCGTTCAGCTACGCACTCGTGACGGCCGTGGCCGTTCTCATCATTGCGTGCCCGTGTGCACTGGGACTCGCGACCCCGATGTCCATCATGGTGGGGGTTGGCCGCGGCGCACAGCATGGCGTGCTCATTCGCGACGCCGAGGCGCTCGAGCGCATGGAGAAGGTCGACACACTGGTGGTCGACAAGACCGGCACCTTGACCGAAGGGCGGCCGAAGGTCGTGCACATCGAGGCAGCGCCTGGCTTCGCGGCTGATGAAGTGCTGCAGAAGCTGGCCAGCGTCGAGCGCGCCAGCGAACATCCGCTCGCGCTGGCGATCGTCAACGACGCGCAGCAGCGCAAGCTGGCGCTGACACTGGTGACAGACTTCGACTCCCCTGTCGGCAAGGGTGTCATCGGCCAAGTCGACGAGGTGAAGGTCATCTCCGGCAGCGCCAAGTTCCTGACCGAACAAGGCATTGATGCGACGCCACTGAGCGTCGCCGCAGAGGTTCAGCGCGCCAAGGCGGCCACGGTCATCTTTGTCGGTTTGAACGGGAAGCTGGCTGGCTTCGTCGCGATCGCTGACCCCATCAAGCCGACCACGCTTCAGGCACTGCAGGCCTTGAAGGCCGTCGGCGTACGCATCGTGATGCTCACCGGCGACGGCAAGACCACCGCCGAGGCAGTCGGGCGCGAGCTCGGGATCGATGAGGTCGTGGCCGAGGTCTTCCCTGAAGACAAAGCGTCGGTCGTGCAGCGCTTGAAGTCCGAGGGCCGGGTGGTCGCGATGGCAGGTGATGGTGTGAACGATGCGCCAGCGCTGGCTGCCGCCGAGGTCGGCATCGCGATGGGGACCGGCACCGACGTCGCCATGGAAAGCTCCGGGATCACGCTGCTCAAAGGTGACCTGATGGGCATCGTGCGCGCGCGGACGCTGTCGCACGCGACGATGAAGAACATCCGCCAGAACCTCGTGCTCAGCTTTGCCTACAACGTGGCGGGCATCCCGCTTGCGGCGGGTGTCCTCTACCCCTTCTTTGGCGTGCTGCTTTCCCCTGTCGTGGCCGCCGCGGCCATGGCCCTGTCCTCGGTCAGCGTCATCGGCAACGCGTTGCGACTGCGGGCGGTGAAGGTGGATTGAGCTGCAAGCGGGACGCGATCTGCCGGTGTCTGCTCGACCGTGGGCGTCAGAGCGCCCGCCATTCGTCCAGGCAGTGCGCAGCCAGCGCTGTCAACCAGTGGTCGCTCGCGGGGACAAACGCCAGGCCGTACTTCGGACTGACCACGAACCCGGCACGCTCGAACATTTCGCGATCGTGCGTGCGGACGAAGTCATGCAGCGCGTCGAACGGGATCACCTTGCCCGTAAGCTGGACCGTCGCGGCTTGCTGCGTGACCTCTTCCAGCCGACCGGAGGTCTGGAAGCGAAACACCGTCGAGCCGTAGTCGAACTCGATCAGCCCAACGACGTTGAAGCCCTCTTGCAGTGGCTTGCCATGCAAGCGCACCACATCTTCGCGAGACGCGTTGAACGGCAGGCCGTTGACGCTGACGAAGGGCTCGAGTTGCATGGTGCCGCCTGCGGACGTTTCACTTGACTCGCTGAAGAATGGCTTTGGTAGTTCGCCTGGCAGCACGGTTGTCGCGGGCATCGCGCCAAAGAATCGGCACCAGGCGCCACGCGAGCTGGCCGTCCAACCCCGGGATGGGCAGCAGATTGAAGATGGCCATCAGGATGCTGAAGTGTCCGAGGATGGCGGCGACGGTGCTGAAGTATGAGTTGGCGCCCAGCGGGGTGACCTGCGCCAGCACGCTCAATGGCAAAGCGACGGCGAGCTGCATCAGCACGCCGCCCCAGGCGATGGTGGCTTCTTCTCTCAGGTAGTGCGGGCTGTCGTACTCGCACAAGCCGTGAACGACACCGATGTAGATACCGGTGGCGTCATAGCCGAGCCGCCTGGCCATCAGGGCATGGCCCATCTCGTGCAGCAGGATCAGCGAGAAGTAGGACAAGACCGCCAGGACCGCGTGGACCGGCTGCCGTATCAACGCGCCAAACAGGACGCCCGCGCCGACCAGCGCCGACCAGTGAAAGTGCAGGCTGACGCCAAGGATCTTGGGGCGCTTCAAGGTGATGTAGCTGCGCATGCGACGGGGACGGGCTGTCGATATCAGGCGCGCATTGTGCGGTTCGCCACCGCACGCCCTCTCAACGAAACACCAGGTTCCCCGCGCGGCGCGCCATCGCTGGCGCGCCGTTCACCGCAGCATCAGCTCACTTCCCCTGCCCCGCCTTCCACTTGACCAGCAGATCGGTCAGCGCCTTTGGCCGGTTCGTCGGTTCGGGGAAGCCGTTCTTGGTCTGGCTGTTCAGGCCGTGGCAGGTGGTGCAGGTGCGGATCTCGCCGGCGGCGAAGCTGACCCACACGCGTTCGCGCACCACCGCCTCGTTGGTTGGGCTCATCGTCTGCCAGGTCAATGCGCGGCCGGCCGGTACGAAGGCGGCCATCGAGCCGTCGGTGCCGAGCTTGATGGTGCCTTGCGGTGCACCGGGGAACGCCGGCAGCTGGTCTTCCAGGTTCGGGTGCTGCTGGCTGTCGTGCATCGGCTTGACGTAGACGCGGCGGCCGTTGCCCGTGTTGGCGTAGCCGCGAGTCAGGTCGGCCTGCAGCAGCTGCATGCGGTCGATCGAGTAGACCTTGCCGCCGCTCGGCACGTTCTTCACGCCGCCCGGGATCTTCAGGTTGAAAGGCTGCGAGATGTCGGCCCGGTCGCGCATCGTCACGTTGCGCGACACGATCAACGCCATCTTGTTGTCCACCAGCCAGTCCCGCAGCTGGTTCATGTCGACACCCGCGTCGGCGATGGCCTGCTGCTCGATCGGGTCGACCTGCATGCTGCGTGGCATCGGCCGCGCGCGTGGCCGCACCTCGACCAAGTCGACCTCGTTCAGCGGGCCGTTGTACTGGTGCGGCTGGGCCTCGTCCTGCCACCAGCGCACGTTCTTGACCAGGCCGCCGGTCAGCGAAGCACCGGCCAGCCAGTCGGGCCCGTTCTGGTTCTTCACCATCGGCTTGAGCTGGAAGATGTAGCGCGGCTTCGGATGCAGCACGTCTTTTGAATCGTCCGCGTTGACGCGGTACTCGGGCGTGTGGCTGACGTAGAACGTGCCGTCCGTCGTCTTGACAGGGTTGCGGTAGTGGCCGGTCTGTGACGGCGTGGGCGGGTGGTCGCCGTTGGGGTCGGAGTCGAGCGTCGCGTTGGTGTAGTCGGTGATCGCCACCGTTTCGGGATTGACGCCCGGCGCCATCGCGAACTCGATCAAGCGGCCCGCCGCCTGGCGGCTGAACTCCTGCGCATAGACGCCGTAGTAGCGGCCGGCCCGCGTCGGGTCTTCCTTCAGCTGGAAGATGCCCGAATCGGAACGGAAGGTCGCTCGCATCGCCGCGTTGGCGTCGTAGGGCGGGAACAGGTAGCTCAGGTTCGGGTCGTTGAGGAACACACCTTCCATGTAGGTGCCGCCGAACTCATGTCGTCCAACGTGGTTCAGCGTTTCTTCGCCCGAGCCGTCTTCGTTGATTTGCCAGATGAAAAACTGGTTGAAATCCTGCAGCGCCTCGTTCGGGTTGCGCGTCGGGTCTTGGGCGACACGCGCCTCGGGGTAGACGTCGTACAGCACGCCCTTGTTGTCGGCGATGAGCTTGCCGTTGTCGTCGTACGGCGGGTAGACCTTGCGCTTGGCCGTCGGGCTTTCGTCGGCGTAGTCGAAGGGGCCGTACTGGCCACCGTTGTAGCGGTCGGTGTCCGCCTGCTGGTCGCGCTTCAGGTGGTCCCACTTGGTGAACAGCAGGCGGCCGTAGCTGTCCAGGTAGAGGTCGAACACACCGCTGGGCGCATGCTCGATCATCGCCAGCTCGCCGGTGGCCGGGTCCAGCTTCCAGATGCCGGTGTTGGTGCTGGCGTTCTCGTACTCGTCGAGCTGCGGGTACGTGTGCTTCATGCCGAACAACGGCTTGTCGCTGGTGAAGAGCACGCGGTCATCGCTGCCGTAGATCGGCGACATGTTGTTGTACGGCGGCTGCTGGGCGATCTTGCGGATCTTGGCCGCCTGGCCCTTCTTCAGCCCGCTGACCTCGTAGATCTGCCAGCGGCGCAGCGGGTTTTCATAACGCGCGGTCGGGCCGCCGACCAGCATCGAGAACAGCGCCTTGTCGCCGGACCAGTGCACCGTGGGCTGCCGAACCGCAATCGCTTTGGCGCCGCCCTGGATGCCACCGCTGTCGACGCCCCAACCGGCCTCCTGGGTCAGGTTGCGCAGCGTGCCGTCGGGGTAGCGGATGTACAGGTCGCCGCCCGGCACGGCGCTGCTGATGCCACCGCCGAAATTGGAAAAGGTGTTCAGCTGGTAGGTAAAGCTGGCGTTCGGCACGGCGGTGACGAACATCAGCGGATGCGGCGTCGCCAGTTGGCCCGACGTGCGTGCGGTTGGCGCCGCCGGTGCCCTGGCCGACGCGGCGAGTGCAGGAGCGGTGCCTGCAAGCACCGTGGCGGCGGCCAGTGCCGCAAGAAGCGTGAGCCGGTGTGTCATGGTCGAGAAACGGCCTGCGCCGCCCCAGTGTTCGTTGACGATGCGGCAGTGTTCCGTGCCCGGCGGGTGGCGGCGGTCACGGAACGGTCAGGAAACGCAAGGTAACCCGTTGTAGTCCGTTTCGCGCTCGGTGGCACGCAGGGCGATGCGCGCCACCTCACGCGGCGGAAGCCCGCTGCCCTCTGCCCGCAAGCGCGTGAAGGCAGCGTCGCCCAGGCGCATGTGCGCCATCCGCTGCGCGCGCTCGAACGCGCGGGCCTCGTTCGGGTCTCGCCGCACCGGGCGGCTCGTCGCCCGGAAGGTATCAGCAGCCCCCAGCAATCGCGCCGCGTCCCCCGACCGCGCCTCGACAGCGGCGAGCCATGCGCCGTGGTCGCACAGCGACGGCAAGGTGCCTTCGTCGGCCAGCGGCCAGGCCTCGCCGGCGGCGATGCGGGCCTCCGCCGGGTCGCCGGCCACCAGCCATGCAGCGGCCATGTTCAGCCACACATAGCCGAGCTGGAAACGGTGGCGCGTGCCGCGCAGCTGATCAACCAGCCCGCGACACAGTGCAATCGAGGCGTGGGCATTCCCCGCGGCAAGTTCGAGGTCGGCCAGTGCGATGCGCACATCGATGGCGCCGACCGAATCGCCAGCTTCGGCAGCGTGGGCCAGTGCCTGGCGATAGGCGGTGATCGCGCCAGCCATGTCACCCAGCCGGAGCCGCCGGGTACCGTCGCAGTAGTGCCCTTGAAAGAGCGAGAAGGCCGGCAGCAGCGACCGCGGAATGGACCGCAGTTCTGCGAGCAGCACCTGGGCCTGCGGGGCCTCGCCGTCGGCCAACGCGCTCAGCTCCGCCCAGAGCGCACGGTGCAGCCCCACGGGGTCACCGATCGATCGGCAAAGCGCCGCCGCCTCGGCGCTGCGTCGCCCTGCTTCAGGGCTGCCGCCCCAAAAGCGACAGGCACCGAGCGCCCAGCGCGCCCGCAGGTTGAGCGAAAGCTGCGGCGTCACGTGCACCTCGGTGCTCAGCCACAGCCGCTGCCGCTCGGCCCAGCCATCACGCTGCGCAGCGAAATTGAAAGCAGCCATCAGTGCCACCGCAGTGGCCGGCTCGTTTTCGAGTGCCCACGCCATCGCCTCGCGGGCATCGCCAAGCTCCGGGCGCAGGGAGGCCAGCGCTTCATCGATCAGGCGCTCGCCGGCGTAGGCCGCAGCGGCGACTGTGTCGAAGCGCGCAGCCACAGCGTGAGCGTGCCGCGCACGCCATGCCCCGTCTTCACCCGCCGCAGCCAGTTGCTCGAGCGCAAAGGCTCGTGGCGACTCCAGCCAGCGAAACCGCCGCGGCTCGCCCTCGGCCACCAGCAGGGCGCGATCGACCAGCTCGTTCAAGGCATCCAGCACCTGCCACGGGCCGAGCGCGTCGTCGCCGGCCAGCTCCTGGGCCATCTCGAGCGTGAACGGGCCGACGAACACGGCCAACCGGCGAAACACCACCCGCTCGGTCGGTGCCAGCAAGCCGTGGCTCCATTGCAGCGCCGCCCGCAGCGTGTGTTGCCTCGGTGGTGCAGTGCGCGCCGCCAGCGTCAACACCTGCAGGCGCTGGGCCAGCGCATCTGCCAGCGCGGCCGGGCCGAACATCGGCAGCCGGGCCGCCGCCATTTCCAGTGCGAGCGGCAGCCCGTCGAGGCGGCGCGCGATGTCGACGATCGGCTCGACCGTCTCGGCGTTCCATTCGAACTGCGGGTCGAGGGCCTTCGCTCGACGCACCAACAGGTCGACCGCGCCGTAGCCCGTCGCCTGCACCATGTCGAGGGCCTGCCCCGCTGGCGGCACGGGCAGTGTGCTGACTGGCAACAGCTGTTCGCCGGCGATGCGCAGCGGCAATTGGCTGGTCACCACCAGGCTCACCCGCGGCGCGCCGGCCAGGATGGACTGCGCCAGCCGCGCCACGGCATCGACGAGGTGCTCGGCACTGTCCAGCACGATGACCATCGCCAGTGGCTTCAGGGCCGCGACAAGCTCCTCTGCCGTGCCCCGCGCCCCGAGGTTCAGCCGCAGCGAACGCGCCAATTCCGATGACAGCAACGACGGTTGGCTGATTGCCGACAGATCGCACCAGCCAATGCCGTCGGCCGACGGGGTCGCCTGCGTCAGCCAGCTCTGCACCAGGCTTGTCTTGCCCACGCCACCAAGGCCGGCCACGGTGACCAGGCGGTGCTCGCCGACCCAGCGCGCGAGGCGCTCCAACTCGGTGTAGCGGCCGATCAGGCTGGTGACCGGCGTGACGCTCGGGGGCGCCGGCTGCTGCGTGCCGCTGGGCATGGCGGCCCAAGGCTCGACCCGAGCCACCAGCCGGTAACCGCGTCGCGGCACCGTCTCGATGTGGCAGTCCGCAGAGCGGGCATCGGCGCCCAGCGCGTCGCGCACGGTGTAGACCGTGGTTTTCAGAACCCCCGCGCTGACATGCCGATGGCCCCAGACCGCGTCGAGCAAAGCTTCGCGGCTGAGCAACTGGTTGGGGTGCCGCAGCAGGCAGCACAACAAGGCAAGCGGCCGCGGCGCCAGCGCAATGTCGCGACCGCCGTGCAGCAAACGCCCCTGGCGCTCATCCAGCGCAAAGGCCCCAAAGCGCACAGCCAGCGGCTTGGGACGGGACGGTGGCTCTGGCGTGGGTCTCATGGCGAAGAGGGCAGCGACGAGGCCGCCATTGTCACCACAGCCGGTAGCGCATCAGTCCGCGCCCCTCCAGGGGCAGGGCCTACCAGTGCCCAGGGACCGAAACGGCTTCGTCCGCACCCGGCCACGGCGGCATCGTGACACCCACCGCGGCGACCGCCTGCATGGGCGACGCCCGGAACTGGAAGTGTGTGCCGACGGGGATGGTCAGGCATACGCCAGCTTCCAGCGCCACCACTTCCTCGTGTTCGCCTTGCCGGCGCCACATCTCGCCCCGGCCGGACACGACGAACCAGATCTCTTCGACAGTCCGGTGCACAACAGCTTGCGATGTCTGGCCCGCACCCAGCTCGAAGTGGGCCATGCTGCCACCGGCCAAGCTCAGCAAGACCCGTACGTCTGACCCGTCAGGTGCGGTGACCGTGGGCTTGGCCGGCAGCGGCAAGGTGGCGAACTGGCTCATCCGATGCGAACCCCATCAGCCGCGGTGGCCAAGCACACGTGCGGGCAGGAAGACGATGGCACGAAGCAGCGCGAACACGCCCTCGACCGCGATGCCCAGCAGCCGAAACGGCAAGGCGATCAGCCAGACAAGGGGAAACAGCAGCAGCGCCAGCAAGGCCACCGGCCAGGCCACCACGAACAGAATGCACCAGCCGACGAACAGGATCAGTGCGCTCACAAGGACCTCCAGAGGTGACAAGGGCGACGCACCGGTGCGCGAGGCGGTCATGCCTCGACGACCGGTGTCGCTGGGCCCATTCTGCATCCGGCCGAACTGGCCGCAGCCGCGAAGTGACAGACCGTCGACTGGGTGGGATCAGCTGCGCGTGCCGGGTCAGAAACTGCCCCGGTGTCAGCGGCTTCTCTTTGCCGTTGCCGTCTTGGCGGGTGATTTGGCCGCCGCGCTTT